>Ga0179593_1395429_pt1 | contig 10209 bp, 9 predicted proteins | sample CZODoug2_1_08_16_FD_185931 | JGI IMG/M metagenome (GOLD analysis project Ga0179593, IMG submission 185931) | Vadose zone soil fungal communities from Angelo Coast Range Reserve, California, USA - CZODoug2_1_08_16fungal (PacBio error correction) | ecosystem: Environmental > Terrestrial > Soil >...
GGTGAGCAAAACAGAGCACTGGGGGGTCCAGTCGTGTCATATCGTTACAAGGGGGGCGTCGCAGGACGGGGAAGAGTCATTAAGGGCAAACCACAGGAATGGTGGGCATCGCTGCCTGGACAGCATCAGCGTGCGGGATTCAAAAAGGTTGATTACTGTAGTGTCTGCTAAGGATAATGAGACGTGAAAGAAACCGCAATCAGAGGCAAAGAAACTGAGGACATTTCCCTCCGAGAGTTGGGGGCAACCACCATTCGCTCAGGGCGGCCATCTGAGCTTCCGTGGTGCCGGGAACACCTACGTGAAAATTTTTCAGTTTACTCTTCAAAATCGGGTTGGGGGCGTGTCGAGTCATGAAGTTTGAGCAGAAAGGTTCGGAGTAAGATGTGTGAAACACTTCACTCAGTATAGATCTCAGGCAAAAAGGCAGGATACCTAATCAGTAGGGAAGAGGGTGGGGGGAGCGTCTCCTTGCGCGCATGTCTTAGTCCATGACCTTTTTCTCTGCACTAGGCAACATCGGGTATTCGCTCTAGGACGAACAGCTGCGGTTTGGGGAGGAGTCTACATTAAGTGCTTTGCTAGAGGGTGAACTGGGACCCGTACGTTGTAGTCGGAAATGGCTTCTACGCGGTTCCAGTAGGGAAATCGAGCTCAACAGTGCAATCCCCTTAACGTAAAATCGCGGTCTGGTAATTAATGATGGGCAACCGGACCGGGGGGGGGTAGGAGAGGTCATTGTTTCCACCAAAAGGGCTCGAGGGGTCGTGGGGAAATCGCGAAAGATGGATTCCAATCCCCCCAAAAGATACATCCCGAACCACGGCTGGGGGAAGAGCGGGCCGCGACATGCAGCAAACGGAGAGAACGCAGGATTCGAGGCCATCTGCAAGAGGAAGATGAACACATTGCGGCAAGTGGGTTGATGCGCTAGCCAGGACTGAAGTTATCAAAAAGAGGGGGCGGACGACGGTGAACAGGATCTAGTTGGGGCGGAAAGTTGTCGGGACTGGGAGAGGACTTCGGGGGGGTCCTTGAGGACCCAATGTCAGAACACCTTGTGGAAGGGGGTGATAATCGGCCCTAGGCAAGGAAAAGATTTAAAAACATCAAGAAACTCAGACATAAGGATCTCTGAAGGGGGAAAAGGGATATGGAGGGGGCAAATGTAAATCCCTGAGACAGGATTAACGGCGTTACTCGGGCACGGCATCGGGGGGACTTAAAAGCAAAGAGCGTGTGACTATGTTTTGGTTTGTGCTCCTGACGAAAGGGAACCCTGCAAATGCGCAAAAAAGTTGCGCCGATTAGAGCGCCACGACGATGTGCAATGCATCCGCAATTTATGTGCCTATTTTTCCTGTCTGAACTGGCGGCCGAACTGGAGGCCTCCGTCCTGTGTCAATCCAATATGAACAACGCGAGCTGTTCTCATTGGCGCCTTAGAACGGCATATTTTTTGTGAAAAGGGAGACAACTCAGTGGAAGACCGGACTACGATAGGTTTTCGTAAGGGCTTGGATTTGGGCATCTAAAAAAAAACTTTTCATCGCCTATTACGGAATACCGTTAAGGTTGAGTGTGGCGGTAAAATGAACCAAGTCAAGGTCACTCAGGAGAGTAGGATAGTGCGCCTGTCCACCATGGCTTCTTCAGAAACAGGCCATTCCTCTTTGCCGCCAACGTTACTATGTCATCGTCTAGAGCTTTCGCGGGCCCAATTCTCAAAGAGGTAGGGCGAGGAAGCGGCGACAAACCGCAAGCGCGCGGGGGCGGAGGTTGGGAAAGAGTGGGGTCAAAAAAAGACGGAATAAACGATTCCGGTCATTGTAAAAGCCAAACAATAACAGGAAGAGACGGTAATCAGGTGCGGGCCACTCTCGTTAACTACTGGAAAGTTATGGGAAGGTCTTCAAAAAGATCATACAATGAAGGCCTCTCAATAGATTGTCGGGGTAAAAGGACCAAACTTTTTTTTATAGCGTGTGGGTATCATCGGGGGTTGCGGGGTGGACAGGGTATGAATGTCGTCGGAATGGGCTATTTGGGGAAGATTAGTGCGATAGGAAACCTGCTGCATTGCCTCGTACGGACACCCCTCGGATACCCGTAAGAAAGGGGCACACAGATCTGATGTGAGAAACAAACATTCGGTGAGCCGATGTGCCGCTTCAGGTCGCGGGAGGGAAAAGGAATGGGGTAGATCCCAATTCGACCGGGACTCCCGGGTTTACGATTTTAAAAAAGAACAAGAATGCTGTAGGTTTCATCCGACTTCAGGGTGAAATTCTGTTTTCATCTCTCCAAACACAAACTTATTAGGGAAAGATAATGATGGAAAATGAAAAGAAGTCAATTCCATGCGAGAGAAGAAATAGCGGAGAAAAGAATAAACGCTTGTAATAGGGGGAGGAAGCCGAAAGGTACTCGCCAGCCGCCTTTTTGGAATATGAGAGGTTTGTGAACCGTCGAGCTATAGACGTAAAGAAAGTGTCTATGCAAAACATGTCCGGCGGGTAGGCTCCGGGGAGTCAAGCAGACAAGAAGAAATGAAATTAGGAGTGGCAAAATCGAAAGATGAGGTTTCAGGGAAAAGAGAAGTGTAAGGGACAAGCTTTGGCGAATTTACCAGAGAAGGAATTTTGATTTGACCCGAAGCGCCTGAGGAACTAAGTGGCGGCCACTGCATACAAGTAAATCCTTTGGATTCCGGAACTGCACGAGCATGAGGCGAGGTATTCGCGAGAGTGGGTGGACAAGAAAAACTCAAAAAAGCGCCGGGGGCGCTGTGGGGGAAAAAGTCAGAAAAGCAGGAATCAAAGCCCTGAATATTGGCGAAAAAGAAGGAAAAGTCGTTACAACGTGCGGAATCTTCCGTGGGAAAAAGTTTCTGACAAAAGAAAAAAATTTTTTTTGGCAAGGGAAGAAAGCAAGTCGAGAGGGCGAGAAGCTCGCATAGTCATCAATAACGTTTTCATCTGTTGCAGATGAGTTCGAGAAAGAAGAAGCACACATAAAGCGCGGGGGGGCATCGGAACCGTCAGACGGACTGGGGAAAAAAAACATAGCCGCTAACTCCTTCCCAAGCAGACGCGCGGTTCTTTCTCGCTTGGGAGGGGGCAGGGAAGGAAACATGACGGCCGCCGTTACGAGGAACAGAGGTAAACCAGGAAGACAATGGCAAGTCGGTAATATCACAACGGTTTGCGCGCAAGGGCGGGGAAGAAACACCACAAGGCACTTCACCAACCATTAGAGGAACGGGGAATTAAAAGCGGAGGGGCACGTCGCAGGAATGATCATCGAATTCCCTAGCGGCCTTTCTCTGGACAACGACATCACGATCACTTTGAGAGATTCATCGGAACAGAAGCTGGTATGAAAATGTTACGTCCGGCCGCAGAGATCTCCCCGACCTAAAACCCCAAAGGGGATCAAAACTGGGCCACAGACAAAAAGAAGAAGAGACAGCATAGGAACACAAAATGTACGGTGACAGGCAAAAATTTGCTGACGAAAGTCAAACGCGTGGGAGCAAGAGGGCGCTAGGAAAAATTTTCGAAAGTGTTGAACGTACTAAAAAGCTCTCAAGAGGGTGAGAGAAGTTGCAGGTGATCAGCCAAGTAGATGCGTCCGTGAGAGAAATCTGAAAGCCAAGGGTATTCGACGGAGGTTGGGAGGCAGGTGATTTGAAATGCCAAAGATAGAAGTCGATTGGAACCCATACCTAGGGAGGAAACGGGGTGACCACTTCAATGCTTAAATGGTGAGGGGAAAAGGGGCGAGCAATTCAAGGAGGGAAGGAACTTGGTGGTCTGAATGTTCGAGGCATCCGAGAAAGAAAGACGAGAACACCTAGTGGAAGCCAGGTCATGCGAAGCCGTACCGGGGGTTAATTACCTGAGTCACAACAAAAATTCCATGGAGAATCGAGCGCCACACGAGGATGGAGTATCAAGCGAAACCGATTGATTCTTGCTGACTCCACCCAATGACCCCTTTGAGAGGCACAAAGACGAATTGGGGGGGTGAGAACAGCAACTTCCATGAAGGGGCTGAATAGGAAGCAAAGAAAAGTGTGCTGCGGATATCTGTCAAAACGTGCCGTGATCAAAAAATTACGGAAGGAAAAGGCAGCCACAAGGGCCGCGACGGGCCGCCAAAAAAATGATGCGGATCAAACCATGCCCTTGGTATTTAGCATGACACCGACGGAATTGTCGCGGGAGCGCCGCATTTAAAAGGACTATCAGGGGTCAGAGCGGGCCTTTCGTGAGCCAAGAGGATGTAGAAAAAAAGGTGATATTGGGCTAGTGTACAGTAGAATAAACGGAAAATACAACCATGAGGGTTTAGGCGCGAAACTCTATGAGGGGATGATCATGGAAAAAAAATCTGTAACAGGATGCGGTGAGGTCGAGGACAAAAAAAGGTCGTGGTTGGTTAAAGAGAGCGAGAAGCCACCTTGGAAAGGAAAATGACAGGGAACAGGAACGACCTGGTGGGAAAATAATAATACATCTCATGTGACTTCTATGGACCTGCGATCAAGGATGACCCGGAGGAGTGGGTAACCCAAGCTCAAAAGCTCATTGTGATCGATAATTGGGAGAACTTCGGCAAAAATTGAGAAAGAGGCAAGGTCGCCGCAACGCACGGGGGTAATAAACGAGCCGGTATAACGGAAGGGGAGGATACAGACTTTGGGGCGGGAAAAAAACGTCGATGAGAACATGACGAAAGGATTCATGAGAGAGATCAAAAACGGAGTACAAGAGAAGAATCACGGCTCAAGGTCGGAGGTTAGGTTAGAAAAGGTACTTCCCGCACGCCCGGTCTCCAAAGGAAGGTTAGAACGTCGTCAGGGTACATACTGTAAGCGTTGGCGGAGAAATGGGGCGATAAAAGTTTGGGGGGGAAGCGATCACGAGCCAGAGGCGAGCAATAGAGAAGTTTTATCATGAGGGGGATCAGGGGAAGGGCGGATGGTTTGGGAAGATAACTGAAACCACCGGAGGAATTTCTGGAGGGGCTTAGTGTATCAAAGAAACGGTTGTAGTTGCCTTGCAAGTATGCAGTTCCCCATTTGGGAAGACTGACGCGGGAAAGATTTAAACGATTTTGGCGCTGGGGGACACGCAAAACTGAAAGATTGTTTGAAGTCGCATCACAAACATCGCGGGGCGGGAGCTAAACGCAGGTGGCGAAAACTGGGCGCGAGGAAAGATAAGAGGGGACGTGCAAGTTAAGGGAAAGCGCTCGGAAAGGCATTCCAGCCTGAGGAAACTTTGACCCTCCAGGTCCGGCAGAGATGGAAGGTTTCACCATGAGGCGCGAGGTCTAGATGATGCCGTCGGGTGCAGTAACCCCAACTAACCCCTTCAGGACTTAAAGGACTGCCATGAATTTTTTTGGGTACTGAGGTCGGCTGACATGGGGGGGGGCATCAGGGGATCGTAAATCGGTAAAAACAACGTACGATATAAGCCGGCGGCGGCCGACACACAAAAAGGAGGAGCGAATGTTGTTAGCGGAGATGAAGGTGGGTGAAACGCAGAAAGCTTGGGGGGGGGCGGAGGAAAAGGAATCCATCGGTAATTTCCTCTAGGTACACAGGAAAGGGTGTGAAAGGGGAAAAAAAAGAAAGGGGAACGGACGGCGTGCTAGGAACAAAAAGGTAAGTGTTCCTCGGGGAAGGGAGGGAGGTCTAAGGGGACCCGAACGTGACGTCACTCGACGGAAAACTTCGAAAAACAGTACCGGGAAGACGTCAATTTAATTGAAGGCAAGGGAGGAAGGAACTAATAACATTGACTAACAGCTGGCAGTGTCAAAAACCCATTACGCGAGAAGGGGGCTTTGGCATCTCGCATCGAGGGGGGAGGGAATTAACCAAACACCGGCCAGCCCATATCTAAGAATAAACGCTGTAAGAAGCTGGAACGGACAACACGCTCGAAGATACTGATCAGATAAAACAGTCCAGGGCAATTCGCGGCCAAGAAAGGAAAAAAACGCAGGGTTATACAACAAAACGAAAAAAAAAGGGGTAGCGCAAGATCGGCACGGTTGAAGCAACGTGGTGCTGGACGTTCCAAGGTAGCGGCAACGAAAGTGGTTGCGAACGACGGAGTATGGCGTCGGGGGGGGTAAGTGTGCCCCGATGGTCACGAACGCTGTTTGGCAGGGAGGGGGGGAGAAATCCCATGAGTAAGGACGCAAAGCGGGGGAAAATTTCATCATCACGCCCGAGGGGCCGAAAATCCGAAATTATGAAGGGGGGGGATAAAGACCTATATCTGCGGCCTGGCTGCTCGCTGACCGAAAGTAACGCGTTGTAAAAATGGTACAAAAACTTTGGGGTGACGAAGTTCGGTGTGTGTTCTCCATCCAAAAACTTCTAAGAGGACAAAACGGGTCTCATGAAGCCAATATGTGCAAGTTCAGTACGCGCGCGGGGCCGACTATTTTTTTCAGGCCACGTGAGGACAAGGGAACGGGGGAGCAGAAATTAATGGTTATAAAGAGCCAAAGAGGAAAGAAAGCGCGCGTTGCAGGGCCGGATATCAGAACGGCAGGGTGGTGTTTCAGGAACTCAGAAAAACTGCGGTGGAAATGAAGAGATTTTCGTCATCTGCGGGGGCTCCGAAGCCTAGGGCCCAAGGAGGACATGTATACAATCGTTCAGTTGGGAAGAGCTAAAAACCAAGGAAGAGGGGAGGAGAACACGAGAAGTCGGTGAAAGTGGGCCCGCGAAAAAAAAAGTGGGATTGTTGCAGACAAAACGAAGATGAAACGGGCCCAGTGAAGATTTGGAGAACGTGTGAGATGTGCAAACTCCGAATATGTATGTTCAAGTTCGCCTCTTCAAACATCACCGAAGGAGGATGGGTGCTGGATCTGAAGGGGGGGTCAACAAATCTCTCTATCAAGCAATTCATTGATCGATCAAAGGGATTCCAAGAATAATTAGCGTGGCGGCATATCGTGAGAAAGGGCGGCGGCGGGTGCACACTCTGTAAAAAGTGAAACTGGAAGTAGCCGGGAGTTTAAAAGGGAGGGGGGCCCGTTCCCGGGGGGGGAAAGAGGGTTAGCGGGACAGAATTAAGTTATTCTTACGTATGTGTTGGCGCGATCTCAAGGAAAGAGAGGACACCGCTGCAGCAAGTCTGAAACCGGAATCGATAGATCTCAGTGGATTCAACCAACCTCAGGGCCCGATAAAAAAAAACGCCGGGGGGGCGCCAGCGTTAGCCGCGAACAACGAATAAAGCAGCGTAAAGGCTATTGGTCGGAGAGGGCGTGCCTCTGTTTAAAACGTTGAGTCGAAGGGCAGGGCGCTGGACAATTGGGACACAGCTTCGTTGAATTTCAGAGGATCTCCCCAACACACACAGGGATGGGTAGGCTGACCTGATTCTGCATCCCTCCTGTTCACTATCTAAACTTAGTAGGAAAAGCACTCCGGCTAACCTCGTCCCCAGCGCATGGTTGTCTTTCTCCCGGGCGAAAGAGTACGCAAATCCACATAACTTTGGGTGTGTCGCGATGGGGTGGTGCATCCATTCAGTTGACTATCGGGGACGTCATCTTGGCAGAAATCTGTCAGGAAGCATTTGGAGACGGCGCCTAAGGGAGTGCACGGCCGCGTGGAAAAAAAAGAAAGGTGATGACGAAACACGTGAAGCCAGAGAAGGAGCACCGGACATGCACAAGAAGAGGTGGGGAGGGGTGCGGTAAGGGGGAGGGGTGGGGAGTGGCGGGAAGGGGGAGGGAGTGGCGAGGGCGATGGCGGGGGGGGGACTGTTTTTGGTGGAAAGGGGGGACAATGGGCGCGAATGCAGAAGATAAAAGGCGAAAAGAAGGACTTTAGGGTTGCGACCTCGCCAAAATAGCACGGGGCGACTGTCGCCCGCGAACATAGATTTTCAAAGAGCATGATTTCCCGAACTTAGAAAACCGTAGACAACTGAATTCAACGGGAGTTCCAGGTAGATTTTGGAAGGATTTTAACACCGCAAACATCAAGAGATGGGGAAAGGGGCGAAAAGGCGAAAAGTGGAATTACCCTGGGAGATCGACAAAAAGCGGTTAGTGCTGAAACTTTGGGAAAAAACGAGTCACAAAGGACAGAAAATACGGTGCGTGGTGTGAACAATAAAGGAACCAGCACAAAGAATGGGGTATGGGGTGGGGGGGGGGGGGGGGGGGGGGTTGGGGTGGGGGACGCACGTCCGAGATCATAAACTCAAAGGGGGGAGAAGAGCACTGGTAACTTGGGCTGCATCAGAATTGTGGTTAGGCCGGATACACGCGAATCAATGTACTACGAGTCTGGGGGGAAGAGAGGCAAGAAAGAATGATAACGGGGGCACACGGGAGAGGTTGCGAGCAAACGCGAGGGGACCATAAAAGGGTCATCGTAAAATTAGCGGGGACTTTTAAAAAATAAGCCCGCTCAGTAGCCGGCCAGCAACGCGCGCTTGGCTGTGCAATTGGATTGACAAAAGGGAATGGAAGGGCCTTCCACCGGAGACTGCCAGGCCAAGTAAAGGGACACGATAAAGACGACTGCGATTAGTTCGCTGAAAGGTAATCGTACCAGGGGTTCAGTGGGAAATGAGGATGACAAACAACAGAAAGTCTTCACCAAAAGACCAGTAGGAAAATCCCGGGTAATTGAAACACACTCGGGGAGGCATCAGGCGGACAGGCAGTCAGAAGATAGCTGTCTCGGTGCCTAACTTCTACGATCATAAGAATTTTGTCCGGTCTATCGGGATTGGATGGAAATCTGGAGTCGCGAAAAGGCGATATAACAATACAATGAAAACCATTGTCGAAAAAGTTTTCTAAAAAAACACCGGAAAAACCGAAGAAACGCTCCCTTCAAGGCCACCCCTTTAAGTTGAAGAAAGGTGTACGGCTAGCAACAGGGGAGAAACGCAGGTTGACATTCGATCAACCGTGGCCGCAACTTTGTGAAAACCTATAAGCTCCAGGCGCGAAAAAAGGGGTAACGGGATCTAGCAAGTGAAGAGCGTGACCCATTGCAGAGGAAAAAGGCTTAACAGAAGTTATAAGACGTGAAGTGGGGGCTGGCATTATTATGAATCACTAAGAGACGTAGAGTAAAAAGAAACAGAGGCAACGGGGGGGGGGGGGGGCAAAGCCGTTAGTAAATGTAGTCAATAGAAAGGCACCAAAAGTGATCTGTAGGGAGGGTATCGGTCGGAAGGTGGGAAGGCAACTCGGACGAACGGTCAACCCGCGACTCCCAGTGAAGCTAAAACGTACGTTGACTTTGCCGAAGGACAGAAAATGCAAAGGGGGAAGGGTCGAAAGCATTCTAAGAAAAAAAGCGGTTCGTTCTCGAAAATACCGATGGAGGCATGTGTTGGGGGGGGGGTGGGGTGGTTTTTTTGGTTGGGTGGTGGTTGTTTATGGGAAAATCCGGCACATTACCCTCTCGCAAAAAATCGCGCGATGTCGCCCCAACATTCCCAGCAGGCTGCTGAGGACGGAAAGGGGGCCGGGCCGGAGAGGGAAACGTAAAAGGGCTTATATAAAAGGAAAGCGGCCAATGTTCAACCGGAGAAAAGGACAATAAAAAATGGACAAGCTTCACGAGCACAGGGTCGTGGTAACGTGAGCAACTAAGAAAAAAGGCGGCCGGGGAAGAAACAGCTGAAAACGATATGGAAAGGGTTAAAAGAAGCGTGAATTCACTTCTTGCGAGATGATTGGCAACGCAGGTTCAATTAACATTCCTCGAATCTAAAAAGGCTTCGCAAACAGGAGTGTAGAAAGAAAACAAAGGCAAAAGGCGAAGGGGGCAAAAATCTGGTCAGCTGGGGAGGGTGCAGGAAACCAAAGTCGTGGGAAAATAGGTAGTAGCGCAGCTTAGTAGGGGGTGGGGCCACCGTGCGGCGGATGACAAGGCAAAGAAGATGGTGCGAACTGAAACATCAATACATAAATGAAACGCGGGTGCGAGAGGTCTCGAGCCGCCCTGATAGGGTGAAACCACGCATCGATAAATGCTAGGGGGGGATCGAGGGTGGCGATAGCGTGTCAAATGTGACCAGCGTCACAACCCTGAGCCAAAATCCTAAAAGCGCCGGGCTAAGGCCTGGAAGGGAGAAAAAATATTTGCGGTTAGTTGCCAGGAACTTCACGTCGAAATAACTACAAAGACAAAGGGCCGTG
>Ga0179593_1421278_pt1 | contig 10209 bp, 15 predicted proteins | sample CZODoug2_1_08_16_FD_185931 | JGI IMG/M metagenome (GOLD analysis project Ga0179593, IMG submission 185931) | Vadose zone soil fungal communities from Angelo Coast Range Reserve, California, USA - CZODoug2_1_08_16fungal (PacBio error correction) | ecosystem: Environmental > Terrestrial > Soil >...
AAAGGCGGACGGAAAGATAAAGGGGAGAAGCGAATCTCACAGGAAGGAGGAAGTGATGAACGAATAGTAATAAACATAGGGGACACTGGAAGTGTATGGAAAGACCTTGCGGGGTTGTGAATAAAGGGGTCCAGGAAAAAGGTCTGTGGGGAGAAACGAAGGGGTGGAACAGCTGGAGGGTCAAACGTCGGTCAAAACGAGAGGAGGGGGTTAGGTTTGCAAAATGTCGAGATCAACAGAAGAAGATATAGGAGAGCTCCTTGAAACTGGGGAGGGAAGACTAATTCAGGAGTACAATGAGAGGGGGTTGAGCGCGCGGGAAAAAAGAAAAATCACAGTTCGTCCGGGCCCACTGGAGGTTCAAACGCAGGAGACAAGTGTCAGGGCGGACGGGGCGTTCAACTCAGGCGATATCAAATCCAGGGTGGGGGAAAGGCAAGGGGGGGAAGGATGGAGCCCGTCCTAGAAAGGGTTAAAAGAGAGCGCATAAAAGATAGGGGGGTAGAGCAATGAACGCCAGTGCACAGGCCGTTGTGATAGTGAGGGCAGCCTTTCGCCTGAAAATAACGCTGGGGAGAGGGCGGGACATTGCGGGACCATGGAAACCATGCAACTGATAGGAAGAAGGGGGGTGATGGAAAGGGGATGGACGATGAATGAAGAGGAGTCAAGGGGTCGTGAGGAGCTCAGAGGACCGAAACCGTATGTAAAACTATTGAAGAGCGAAGAGCTCGAATGAGGAAAATGTAAATAAGGAAAAAAAAGGTAACACAGTTGGAAAGGGGAGAAAGGGAATAGAAGAAAGCAGACTATAAAGTGGGGGGGAGGGGGGGGGATGTCGTGTGTGGGGGGGGGGGGAGGGTGTGGATAAAAAGTGAACTCGGCCGCACCGGTTAAATCATGGGGAAAGAAGGGGGGGAAGATGGAAAGGAGCTCTCTCCGGGGGAAGACCTGAAAAAACTTTGGGAAGCGAATGACTCCACGGGTGATGGGGGGAGGGTGCAGGGTAGGAATGGGAACAATCGTGGAGGTGGGAAAGAGAAAAAGCTAACAAGGGGGGGTACTGGGAGAGAGGTTAGAGGGTGCGAAATCACCGAGAGAAGTCGCAAAAAGGGGGAAATAAGTACAACAAAGGCGGTTGAAAGGCCGACGGGGGGGGGAAATGCAAAGTGCCAGAAAAGTCAACATATAGTCAACAAGGAAAAACCCGTACTCAATTTGGGGAAGGGGAAAGACTGTGCCGCAAGAAAAGATACTCCATACCTTTGAACGGAGGAATAGCGGGTACTGTTGCTGCGGTTTAGACGGGTCGAGGAGAATGAAGCGATCCGGGGTCATCAGAGGCGGCACGGAGTACCAGAGTCCTAGAGGGCATGGAGAGACTTCAAAAGGTCAAGGAGACACACCTCTCGATCGGTTAGTCCATGAGGAAGTTGTGCAAGGGGAAATGTAGGCGCGGCTGCATCTTAAGAAGAGCCACCCTAAGAGTTATCTCAAGGGAAATTGGAGAGAAGGGAACCGACAATAATGAATGGGAGAATCCACCGGGAGAATAAAGCGAGAAGGAGCCGATCCGATGCCGAGGGAATTAGGCTCCGTTTGGAAGGTCCAGGAAAGATGGTTGTTGGGGAGGGACTTGACAAAGAGAGGGGTCAAACAGAAGTACTGTGCGGAAAGAGAAAAGGACGTCCTCAAAAGAGGAGAGGATCACAGAAAAAAACATTATATGAAAACTTCTCACCAAAAAACCATGAACGATAAACGTTGAGGGGAGCCCTGGTTGTTGCTGTGTAAGAGGAACCGACGGAAGAGGTGGGGCCCTCAATCGGGAAGGGGAGGCAGTATTACGAAAGGGGCAAAGAACCCGTTGGCCCGGGGGGGTCAAGGGGAGCTAGGGAAGGATGAAGGACGCTTAGCAGAAGTCGCGTACTGGCTAGGGGGGAGTCGAACGGTACGGGAAGCCGAATCGGGGTAGGAGAGGGCCACCAAGGGGGGAGAAACACTAGGAACTGGCTAAAAGATCACCGAGAGACGCGTATTCAGCCGAGAGAAAGGAACTATAAAGCCGTTTCTCGGAAAAAGGAAAACGGAAGTGTTTCGGAGAAAGGTCCAAGTTATTAGGGGGGTCGATGCCGGGAAAGCAAAGAAGGGTTTAGAGGAAGGGTAGAGTATGGGAGAGGGAAAAGTAATCCTAGGGCGGAGAAACTAGTATCGCGGAAGAAAGAAGACCAATGGGATCATGTGGAGGGGAAAAAACGTATCATAAAGGGGAAGATCACAAAGGGAGTAGACGGGCCACGCAAGGAAGGGAATATATAAGGAAGGGGGAATGGAAAACAGGTTGGGGAAAGAGGGAAGTAAAGACAGTCAGGGAAAGGGAATAGAGCGTGGGGTTCGAAACGGGGGGAGGAAGTCGGGGGCTCACCACACTTTATTGCCTTGAGAGCTTAATCGAAGGCATGGAGAAACGAGGCAGAGACTGGGGGGCGCGCCACATGAACCGAAGGAGCAGGAGATACACGTCTCACGGAAAGAACGAGTTAAAGTTAATGAAAGAAGCTACTCGTTGGAGGAGAAGTAGCAGCACTATAAAAGGGGGAAGCCGTCCAGAATTTGGAGCCTCAAGCTTAATGAGAAGGGTGGTAACGCGCCTACGGGGAGGAGTGTCACTACCGGAAAGAAGAAAAAAGATGGGAGGAAGCGGCTAAACTTTAGGGTTCCCGGAAGCTCAGGCAGAGTGAAGAAGATCATACTCGATCAAGGATGGTACCGTGAGGAGAAGTAGGTGCAGAGGCGTCAAAATTAGAGAGGAAGGGCTCGCAAGCGAGGGGGAGATATACGCTAAAGGAGGGAAAACGGGACGTCGAGGTTCTTGAGGATAAAAGAGAAGGAAGGGGGTCGGGGGTTTGGATCAGGAGCGGGCGCAGGGGGAAGTGTGCAGGGTGAGGACTAATAGTGAGGAATGTTCAAACAGAAGGAAAATGCAAGGCCGTCACGCAAAGGGGTTAGATCAAGGCACTCATCTGTGGCCACGAAGAAAATGGTATTTCGCAAGCGGGGGAAGAGGGACTGCACAGTGGGAGAAGCATGAAAGGGGTGGTCCGAAAGAAAAACCAGGGAGAAAGTCATCTAAAAAAAAGGAAAGAGAAGTAAACCCGAATGAGAGGTGTGGTCGAGAAAGACGTAGCAAAATCGTTCATTCTTAAAGGAGAGAGGACTAAAGCGAGAAGAGGGGAAGGGATGGGGTCAGAGGAGGAATTCCGAAAAAGAGAGGAGGTTGATGAGGCAATGCTAAAAAGGATGTGCGTAAGCATTAGAGGGGGGGAACAGAGTGTCCAAAAGGGGGAAATCCACTGGAAGACAAGCGGCCCACTTGCGCTGACATTGGTTATCAGTGAAAACCCAAAACGAGGAGAAGGGTCGGGAACTCTCTGGGAGAAGACTGAGATACGTAGGGAATCAGGGAATGGGGTGTGGATTTAGAGGGAAAAAGAAGAAGTCGGGGGGAGGGCATGAGGGACACTGGGGTACATGTTGCGGGTCAAGGCGCAGCTAGAAGAGTGTCCAACAGAGTGAGGACCAAGTGCAAGTGGTTCGGCCATGCTAAACGAATACCTGAAGTAGAATCAAGGTCTTGGGATGAAACGAGAGGGAGGGGGAGAGATAAAAACATATGCAGACTTTACTTGTGAAGGAGGAAAAAGGTTGGGCAGGGAATAAAACATGGGCTCGGTAAGGGGTCGGGAGGGAAAGGATGGACAGTGCAGAAAGGAGACTTAGCAACCGTTAAATTGATATGGGAACAAAGGAGGGCCAGAAGCCGGTGCGAGGGTGAGACAATAAAGAAGAAAGGGCAAAGCTGGGTGCAGGGCCGAATATTATCGAGGAAAGGAAAGGGGGACCTAGAGGGGGGATATAATGCGGAACAAACTGTGTAAGGGGGACTTGGGAAGAGACGATCGGAAGAGAGAAGCTGTAACTCGGGGGCGAGAGAAGTCGCCGCTAAGATGCTACGGGGAAAGGGACAAAGGTCAGCAAGGGGAAACAGACAGAGGTCAATAGGGGAAAAGATGCATGAAAGAGAGTACATGTCTCAGGCGATGGTAAGTGGCCCCCGCAAGAGAAGTCCTGAGTAAGGTATCAAGGAACGGCGGGGGCGGCAGCATCTTATTTCGAACGGCAAATGCCCTGTTAGGGGAATGGAATGAGAGGCAACAATAGTGGAGGGAATGAAAGGTCGGGGAGACGCCGGGGGGGATACTGATGCAGACGAAGGCAAGCGGCGGTTGAAGGGGGAGAAGAGGATAAGCAACTCATGGTGCTTTCCCCGTCATAGCACATCTTGAGGCCAGGGAAGGGAATGGAAAAATCAAGATTTGAGGTCGGGCGGCAATGTGGCCTTGAAGATAGGTGGTCCAAGGAGGGAGTATCAAGCGTTTTTCTTCGGACTTGCCGCAGAGGGGGAGAAAAAAGGGGGTCGCGGCTGGCGTGAGTCGAGAAAGGACGTCAAGAGGGGAGGGGAGGGGTGCCTGGGGAGAGGAAAATGGAATATGGAAGTGGGATGTCAAAATAAGGCTAGACCCACGTGACTAGATTTTCATTGTAAAGTACAGGGGACCGGAGGGGAAATCCAGGAAGAGAACAGATACAAAGGGAAGGGGGAGTCAAAAGGAAGGGAAGGGGGGGGGCGGAAAGGATAATAATATACGGTGAAAAGAGGGAAGCTCTTCAGGAGGGGGGCGGTTGGTGGCTGTTAAATGAAGAGGGGAAGTCGGCGGGCTCTCAAGGGAAAGGAAGAGCTGAGAAGGTAAAGAAGCGAGTGGCGGCTTGAGGGATACCGTTGCGAAAAGGAGGAGGGGAAGGTAGGGGGGCAATGACGATATGGAAGGGGAAGTAATTTGCCTTGGAGATACAAAATATAGGGGAGTCTAAGGAGGGGTGACTTTGGGGCCTGTTTGTAGGGACGATGCTCAGAATATGTGGTCACATTAGAGGAAAGAAGAGTGGCAATTTTCCCAGAGAGGGGGGTCGCATAAAGGGGGTGGGTGCTATGGGAGAGACCAGCTGTTAGGACTGGGGTAGGGTCGTAGCGGGATAGTTATGAACAGGGAAGAAAGAAATCTGAATTTGTGAAGTGATAGGGATTCAAGTGTTTCCCGGACCTCGGGGGTAGAAAATCATCACGACAGGGGAAATAATTGGTGGCTTAGCGTTAACAATGGGAGGAAGAATCGCATCTCAGGGGGGGATAAGAGGAAGGTCAAAGTCAAAGGGGGGATAGAGTTTAGTCACATAAGAGGAAGCTGCGAGGAGAAAAGTCTCGCAGCGGAAAGCATTCATGGAGGGGAGGAATGTAGGAAAGGGGGAGGCTTACATGTGTTCATTGGGGGGGGGTGGTTAAAGAACGCACAGAACGAACGTGGTTATGATATCCTAAAGAGATAGGAAATAAGAAAAATAAACTCAAGACGAGAACCGGAGGGGGGCCAGGGGGAGCTTAATGTGGGGGGAAAAAAGCAACGACGGAAGAGGTGCTATATCCTTAAAAGGAAAAAGAGCACGAATAAGGGAGACTCAGGGCGGGTGATGTTAGAGAACAAAAATACGATGGGAGAAAAATCGCGAGGGGGGGAGATGATCTGTTACCGAGGTAAAATCAGGGGGAGGGGGATGGGGGGGGAAATCCAAAACGTACAAGAAAAGGAGACAAACCTCAGAAGGGAGAGCCGAAGAGACAGAGAAAGAGGAATAGGGTGCAACGCGGGGGGGGGGAGATTCAGGGGAGAGGGAAACAGGGTGAACGGCACTAGGAATTGGTGATAGGGAAAATCAATGGTCGGGAGAGGAGGGATACACCATCATATGTAAACACAAAAAGGGGGGAAAGATGGGAATTATATGGGGACTGGGAAGCACCCAGAGGAGGGTACAAAGGAGGAATAGAAGGGGAAATACCATATGATGGGGGGGTCGACGAAAGTGTTCAAGGGAAACATCTGGACTGCGGAGGGGGGGATAGTACAGGGGGCGCCAAAGGGGGAAAGGGGAAAAGCGGAATACGGGTATGGCGAATGTGCGGGAACATATAAAAGGAAGGGAGGACGGGGGCTGCTATCACGGGGGGGAGGGAACATTCACGATGTTATATGCCTGGGGATAGGGGTCAATTTACAGGGGGGGAAAATGTTCAGGGGGAAAAATGAAAATGCGGGGCAAGAAACAGTGAGGGGGACGTTGAGCGGGGGGACAGAATAACGTAATTAAAAAGGGGGGGGGGGGGGGGCACCGCAGATTGGGCAGAAAGGGTAGAACGATTAGGAGGGGAGCAGGGGGCCTGTTTCCTCGCTCGTTCACGTAGTAAAAGGAGGGTGGGCAACGGAGGGATCTATAAAGCAAGTTCGTAGGTGAGCGTCTATGGAAGAGGACCATGTCTCAAGGAAGGAGCAAAGGAACTTCTTCGCAGGAGTGCTGCAATTATCATACGCGTGCCACTACAGGGACCGAGGGGAAAAGTTCAGGCGAATAACGCAGCGCTGCAGGTCTCTTTCCATCAGCCAATAAGGGGGGAGAGATACGGAGACGAATAAGAAAAGAGTAAAAGAGTGTCCGATTCCTCGATTCCTTGGCAGATGATACTCTCTCAACGGGGGAATAAGCCAGGAAGAGAGCGCAGATGGGCAGAGGTGGTCAACGGCAAGACATTGGGGTTGTCAAAAAGGAAACATACAAAAGAACCAGGACGACGGATTGCGACTAATTATAGAGGGAACCAAACTCAATGAAAAGGGGGAACGCCAGAAATTTCTGGAGAAAAAGAGAGAAAGGGAGAAAAGGGGCAATAAAGACGAGGCGTAGAGGCTTCCTAAAGCCTACTGTCCTAACGAAAAGGAACTATAATTACCGAAGAAAGGGGAAAAAGGGGAGTCTCGAAATCAGTACTAGCAACTGTTAAACAGCCTCAAAGAAGGAAGAAAGAAACGTACGGGCATGGGGAAAAGGGACATGAATTATCCTCTTCTCGTCAACCATTTAAAGAGTAATTTTCTATGGGGCAAACCAGTGTGTGCTTGAAAATGGGGGGGAGGCGAACACGCGGGGGGGGGAATGATTAAAAAGAAAAGTTAGCGCCTGAAAAACCACTACGCCAGGGAGGGAAAAAGCAAACTGCTACCAGGAAGGGGGGATTCGGTTCGTGGACCTGAAGGGAAATGGAAGAATACTGAAAAAGGGCTTTAGAAACTCACGGCCATGACGGAACCTTGAGAGAGAAGCATATAAAAAGGGAAGAACCAAGGGGCCATTAAAGGAAAGGGAAATGAAACGCATTGGATCATGGGGGGGCTCACACGAGAGGGGGCATTTGAAGATTAAAGGGGCTAAGAGGGGGGGGGGATATCCCATTTTGAAACAAGAAAAATAGGACGTCTTTGAAGCTCCGAAAGAAAAAAAGGACGCACCATACTTCTACAGAGAAAAGAGGGGCGGGGGGGGGGAAGGGGAAAAAGAAAGGAAGACTCGGGGAAAGAAAAAAGGGAAGGAGAGGAAATAGGCATCGCATTCAAGGCGTTCTCAAGAAAGACGGGACTTGATCTCGATTGAAAGATGAAACCTGATTCACGGAGGGCCGAGAGAAACAGGTCTTCTCGAAAGGGGGGGAGGATCCTCGGAGAAGAGATGGAAACAATGGTAGGAGGATAAAAGGATCTGAAAGCGATCGGTAAACTCACGGGTCCTACTCGGATTGAGAGAACATGGGGTCAGATCTAATCGATGAGGGCCATGGGGAACTGGAGCTTCGTGTGAAGAGAAGATTTGCAAATTGGCAAGAAAAAAGGGGCAGAGGCGAAAGAATAAACGGTACATACGCTGAACTGTGAAGCCGCGTAAGGGAAAAGGAACGGGTGTCCTGGGAGGGTGTGTCAGGTACGGCAAGCTGAGAACAAGACGGAGGGGAGATGGAGATTTCCTGTCCGCAGCTTCCGGCGCGCTTTCATCTGCGAGAAGGGGAAATGAAACACAGGGGGAGAGGAACACGTGGTGCGAACGGGTCTAGGTGAAGCCTGAGGAAAGGGAGGGGTGGGGGGCAGAAAATGTATTCCAGGAGAGATGCCCACAGAACCGGGGGAAGAGGGAGCACTGAAACAGATAGAAGCCGAACAGTAATATCAGTTCCAAGAGAATGAATAGTCAAAACCAGAACGATGAAAGTTATAAAGGAGGAGCGGAAGAAGAAGGGAGAGAACATTCGGCGACGTTGATGCGCAAAGGAAAGGATATAGCGGGGAAGCAAATAAGGCTCTGAAAGGGGAACGAGCGGAAGGTCAAGGAAGTGAGAACGTCGGAAAACTGGAGCATGTGGAGTATCTTGAGGGAATACATCTAAACTCAAAGGAAAAAAAAGAGAATGACGGAAGGAGAAGGGGGTAGGTGGCGGCGAGGGGGGGGGTGATGACGAGAAGAGTGTTCGGACCGATGGAGGAACTGAGTCACGGTCGCTCCATGCATCTCAACGGTTGTCATTGAATAGAAAGAAAGGGGGAGGGAAGAAGGAAATGAGTAAGAGACTGAGGGAGGGGGAACGTTAACAAGGAAGATCTATGTTCCCGATTCGTTAAAAGTTAGGAACGCTGGGATCCTCAAAGAAGGAGGGAATTAGGGAGACTGTACGCAGCAATTTAAGGAGGGGCCGAAACCTTACAATAGAAGACTGGGGAGGGGTGGTGAGTCGGTGGTACATAGGATAAGTAGCGGCGGTCAAAGTCGGGTGGATATATCGGGAAATCGAAGGTGAAGGAGACTAGAAGAGTAGGTGATGTGCAATTCAGCAGGGAAAAGTGGTCGCAGAGACCAAATTTCCATTTGTCCATTGATGGCGCGCGGGAAGATCCACAAAAAAGAGTCAATACAGCTGACGGAGAAAGCGGTCGCTATCGGAACTGGAAGTATATCGCCTTTACATTCGGGAGAAGAGGGACTCGCGTCTCCGCATAGAAATAAGAAAAAACGATTGAAACGATGGGCCTTGATCGCGTGCAGCGGGAACGCCGATCAAGGGTCGGGTCCTGGATGGTCAGCGGTAAATTGTCTATCTAAGATCCACTGGGGGAAGAAATGCAGCCGAATTTGAGTAGAAGGATGACCCCTCGGTCTCCCAAGAGTACGGGCGGCCGGGAACACGAAAGAAAAAGGTCAGCTGATATCAATCTTGAGGATCCAGAACAAGTTTGAGGGGGCTCTTGGAAAGGGGAGAAAAACCGATAAGGGCGAAAGGAGAAACCAAATCTAAGTCAGCGGGGGGGGCGGTAGAAGAGAAAGGGAAATGCACTAAAGGTTTCTCGTGGAGGAGCAGAAGAAAGAAAGGGGGAAAAGGGGGAGAGAAGAAATCACTTCTCTGAGGTTGTTCGAAGGGGAAGGAGAGCAACAAAATATGGCCGAGCGACTTAACAAGAATGAGTCACACCGGGGAAGAAAAAGACTCAGGCTCTGGACATAGAGGGCTTGATAGAGCGGGAGGTAAATGCATGGGACGGAAAAGAAAGCAGGTAAGAAACATAAAGAAGGAAAGGGGGGAAGGATGCAGGGAATTCCATACGGGCCTTGGGGGGAGAGAAAGGGAAGAGAGGGTAAAAGGGGCAGGTTACTGAAGAAAAACAGAGAGTTGTCCATGGACCGAGCGGCACGACAAGAGGAAAGGCTTCAGAGAAGGGATAAGTGTTGGTCATGGAGACATAAACTAGACCTGGAAAGGAAAGGGAGGGAGAAAGGTTGAGGGTCTGACAGAGAAGGTGGGGCAACCAAAGAATACCGGGACAGACCATGGATAAGGGTAAATATATGAGGTTCGAACAAAGGAAATGTCCAGGGGGAGGGGACTTGGATTAGACAGCAAGGGAGGGGAGAAGAGTATCAGGGGACAGAGAGGACGCGGTCTGGAGAATGGCGGAAAGTGCCGAAGTCAAGACCTGGGTAAAAAAGAATGAAACTATGTGCAAGTGGGGAGTCGAACCCTTAGGGAGGGAGGAAGCATATAGGAAACAGGCTCGAGATGATGGGAAATGTTAAAAGGAGCAGTATATCGGGTGGCACGTAAGGAACAGGGCTCAGGCAAAGTGTGTGGGGGGTAAAAGGGTCGATGGAACGGGAAGTAGATAAAGGTTTTTGAAAATAAGTGGATCTCGTACAGCCCAAGGGGGGTCGAAGGATGAGTAT
>Ga0179593_1467117_pt1 | contig 10209 bp, 10 predicted proteins | sample CZODoug2_1_08_16_FD_185931 | JGI IMG/M metagenome (GOLD analysis project Ga0179593, IMG submission 185931) | Vadose zone soil fungal communities from Angelo Coast Range Reserve, California, USA - CZODoug2_1_08_16fungal (PacBio error correction) | ecosystem: Environmental > Terrestrial > Soil >...
AAAGCGCTCGTCGTCCGAACAGACTGCGTAGCGGGAAGCGCTGCTCAATTCAAACTAACCTCGCGGGCCGGGGGACGAAAACGCCGCGGTGTGCAAAAGAATAAGAGGGGGAAAATTCGCGACAGCGCCATTATGAACAATAATCGAGGTGCTGACCGTCCGCTGAGCTGAGGGGGCTCAAGAAACGAGGGCGGACGGGTACTACGTTCAATTGAAGAGGGCTTCCCTGTGTCGCGAGATGTGGTTATTTTGGACGACAGGTATAAGACGAAGAGTGAAATTGGGGAAAGAAACCGAGAAGAAGGCAGTGGGGGCTCTTCAGCTTCAGACGTCAACGTCAAATTTTAGAGGACGAAAGCACGTAAATAGAACACTATCAAGGCTGATCAAAGGGTAACGCTCCACTTTGGAAAGAAAGCCTACGGGACCCGGAAACGTTCAATCCTCTCTTTCAAGAAACAGTCCTAAGTCCTCGGTCGGGAAGAGTCCGTTGAGGTGACGGTCGCGAAGAACAAGTCGGCGCCAAAAGGGGCGGAGAAAATGCTCGCGTAAGGGTCGAAAGGTAGAACCTTAAAAAGGGCTTAGTTCTCCCCAATTCTGTTGCTCGGGGAATTAGAAAGAAGAAGAAACGTAGAGCGGGCCCATCTATCGGGTCAAAAAGGAACAAGCAGCAGCGCGCAAGACTAGACTCTCGGGTGGGCGTCGGGGAGGAGAAGGCGAGGAAAAAGACACTGCCAAAAGGTCCCCCATACAGTGAAGACATCTCTGGCGCGCCAGGGGCTAAGGGCGACACTTCCAGGAAAACGACGCCTGAAAACAGCCGACGAAACCCCCTGACAAAGGAAGGGACCAAACGGGTTAATGATGTGATTTAGAAAATAGGGTCAATCAACGGAGACTCAATTCGGATTCACTATCGTAAAACGCACAACCCTCGTAAGAAAAAGAAAAAAGCAGGCCAAGCTAAGCTACCGCCTCTTGGAGGAGGGTCCTTATGGAGGATGATTGTGACCGACAGATGCAAAGCTCGTTTTTCAAGGCATCAGAAGCCGGGCGCAAGAACAAGGCGCTACGTTCTTGGCTTGGAGAGGAAAAAGCAGCGTCCTGGATGGGGAGAGGCAAAGTGAAGATAGAACAAACGGAGAAGAAAAAAGGGGTGAATCGTCCGCAAAAAGCAAGCAGGGTCCGCCAAAGGGCCTGATCTTCGCCTCAACAAATGACCAGAACGAGAGACACGGAGGAAGGAACTCCTGCATTAAATCCTCACAGGAATCAAGGAGGGTCCGCGATCCTTAAGAAGGGCGGAGATCGCCTCGGTCGTCCCGTTTGACCGAGGTGCTCCCGGCCGGTGAGGGAGAAACGTGCAAGGGTTGATATCTGAAACCGAACTCAAATACAAGAGAAAAGCCAATGAGAGGGTCAGTGCGCCGTGAAAAGGACGCGAAAGTAAATTGACCGAGGTCCACGAACGAGTTGGATCAAGAAAGACGACCACCTCCACGAATCACGACTGCACGAAAAGCGCAAAGGAGAGAAGAGAGAAGGAGACGGCGGCGAACCCTGTGGACCAAGTTTTAACGAGATGGTTCCGAGCCAGAAGTGGGTGCGAACGCCAACAACCAGGAGGGGGGTAAAGGAAAAAGATAGATCGACGACAACACACGAGACGATCGGAACACCCGTGGCTGTCGACTAACTCAGCGCGCGGGGTGGGCAAAGATATCTCACGACCGACGATGCCGGAAAACGCGTCAGGAGGCTTGGGTGAGGTGGTCAGGTATTAAGTCGAGATAGAGACCAATCGTTCAATGAGGTTGATAGCGGGGAAAAAAAAGCCAGACGGAGAGGACGGAGGGGGGGAGGTTCTCAGAAATAAAGTCGGAGGGCCGGGAAATCATCAACCAATCAGAATTCAACGCCCTGGGAGGAAAGAAAATAGGAAATCACGGGCGAAACCAATAGATGAAGTACCTCGGAGAGAGGGAAAGCTCAGTCGACCGAGGGATCTTAGAGGGTACTGCCGCGGAGAACTGGATCGGGAACACCTCGAGAGGGGGAAGGGGGCGAAGGAGGCGGCACCTTGAGCACAAACACGAAAGGCTGAGACGAAGGATACATTGGTGGAAACAACAAATTAGAAATGTCAAAGAGCAAAACCAAAGAAAGGGCCCTATCCTGGTAGCAGCCACGAAATAAAACTCGTCGCCGGAAATGCGGTGAGAGACCACGGAATATCTAGGTCTGGATAAAGCTTGAACGTGTCGGGCCACCTCAGGCCGGCAAGCACAGGCTCAGGGAGGGGAAAGATAAGGGCCACGACTCGAAATATACAGAGGGGAGAAAATACTACAAGGCAACGGCATCCACGCGAAAAAAAGTAAAGGTGCCCTCGATTCTAGAAGAAAAAAAAACTAGGCGGGATCCATGCGGTGGGTTAATGCGATATCATGCGAGGACGATTTCGAACAAGCACAGGGGGTCGCAACGAACGCGTGCAGGTTGTAGCCACCCTCATCCAGGGTGACAGTGAGAGGGAGAAAGAAACAGCAAGACCAAAAAAAGCTCTATCATCTCTATGAAAAGTGGCGGCTAAGAACGGGCGCTAAGGAGGTTCCATCGAGTCAGGGACAGAGGGGAGGATTGAAACGAAAAAGTTCTTCGGCGCTTCAAAGCCCGAGATCAAAAGTGAGGAGACGAACACCGGGGTCTCAACAGAAAGAGGAGCCCTAGCAGATGGGGGGCCCTAGAAGCTCCTACCGGGACCCCAATGGGGTCGAGACGATCCAGGCTACAGGATAGGATAGCAATGAGGGTCGGTTGCCCGTAAGAAAGGTAAAACATAGCCGCAGAGATCAGAAAGTGGAGCTAGACTGTGAAGAAGCAAAGGGGGGGTAAAGACGTTTCGGGGTGTACTGGTTCAGTGGAAGCTTAAGAAAACACGGCAGCAGACCCGGGCGAAGGGCAAGGCGAGCACCAAATTACATTCCTTTCAAGAATGGGGGAGTTAAAGACTTGAGATATCGAACAGATGGCGTCCAACCGAAAAAAAAAATACGCTACAGGGAAGTCCAAGCAGCATGTCCACCCGCTCCGCCGAAGAGAAACGGGAGAGACATCAAAAGACCAAAAAAAAACGGACAAAAACACGCCGATCTTTCAGCTCGGGAGGAGAGATGGTCGCGGAATCCAGCTCTCGAACCGCGGCGTTTTCAACGGAAAAAAGGGGGGGAAGCGAGGGAAAGCGGCATTGACGCGTCCAAGATCGCGGAGAAAGCAGGGAAAGGCCCAATACGGTCGGGGCACAATCTCCAAAAAATCACAAAGGAGGAGGGAGAAAGAGTAAAAATTAGTATAGGGATACTCTGAGTTGGCCTGCCAGAGGCTCCCTAAAAAGACAAATCGGATCTGTTGCTAGAGGAGGAAAGGATAGGGGAAAAACAAAGATCGGCGAAGTTCCCGCCACACAAAAAATCGGCGCTTTGCGAAAAGACGATTCCGGGAAAGCAACCGCCGACGAGACAGCACTTCAAGTTCTTAAACGTCCGATGAAATCTTATTGGGCGGGGACTGAACAACGAATGAGGCGAACGACACGAGTGGATTGGATGCAGGAAAGGACTCAGGGAGATTTGAGGGAACCGAAAAGTAGATCTCATGTAAGACAACACCAAAGGGGGGGAGGGAGGAATGAAAAATGACCGTGGCTCGCTGCATGCAAGGTCTCGTGAACGTCGGGAGGGGAAAACGCTAACTGAACCACTTACACATGGCAAAAAGACGCAGAAAAAATATCTCTTGAAAAATAAAAGGGAGGAACTACACTTAGCCGGGAGTAAAGGTGGCCATCACGGCCTAAAAAGGGACGAGATCAAGACCCGCTGCTCTACGGATCCGGGGGTGGAATGGGCGATGTGGGAGGGGGGAGGTACGACGTCTTCCCGGAAGTACCTGCTAGGCGAAAAGAAGCGCAGCGGCTAGTGCGATTCTTGATACAGTCTTGAGGGGTTTTTCCAGGGAGTAAAAAGAATGCTCGGGGAAGTGAAGAGCAAAGGAATAAAGACGATAAAGAGCTTGCCCCATCCAGGCGCGGAAAGTAGGAAAAGGAGAAATCCAACGACCGGAAGAGACGCGAAAAAAAGTGGAAATCGCGGAAAAGGGGGGCTCCAGGCGCGCAAAACCACCAGGCCCAAAGCCCTTAGGGAGAAAAGGCATCGTCGTGGAGAAAGACCGGGCGAGAACTACGCCGCTACTGATCTAGCAGACTAAAACGGCAAAACAGGGGAAAACCCGGGAAAAGGCCTGGGCTGTGATTGCTCCTCGGAAGGGGGCACTCCGCCTCGCCATCGAGGAAAAATGAGAGTGCAACAACCCGTGATCTCGGTGGGCCGAAAGTCAGAAAATAGCCTCGAGAGGGATTCAAAGGCGGGCGGCAATTATGGGGGAGCAAGGCAGGCAAAGCCAGACAGGGGGAAAAAGCATCATCCGGGAGGAAAACACACGGCCTGGGCGGTAAAGGGGGGGGCGTAGGCATTCATCGGGATGCGGGGCGCTCGTGAAACGAGCTACGAAAAAAAAAAAGGACACAATGTGAAGAGTCTCAAGTCCACCCAAAAACAAACAACCCACAACCCACCAACCCCCAACGGCGGAAATTACGGATCAAGGAAAGGAGCCCGGCGCCCTCAACACCAGATGAAACAGGGCACATCCATGAAACTAGGGAAATCACATCCACTAAGATCAATGGGGTTAGGAGAGATAGAGCGGAGAGACGAGGGGGGAGAGGAAAAAATCAGACGAGGTCTGAAGCTTTGCAGGGATCGCCGTTTCGCCGTTATTGTACCATGGAAGGGGGGGAAAAGGCACCGACCTGACTAACTCAAACCAAGGAAAAATCCGCGAGTAAACTGGGTCCGATGAAAAACGCTCAAAGAAAAGAGGCAGGAGTCGCGCTCAGAGGAGGAAATCAAAAAAGACATGCCACCTCCCGCCGGCTGACGCGCAGGACGATCGCTAAAAGTGATGAATCGAGCATACGAGGGGCGCCGCGCTAAGACAAAGTTTGGGGAATCCAGTTCCACGTAATAAAAGCCACGATCGGTTGGTGAAAGAAAAAAAAGCGTCGAGGATCAAACAAACAACACAAGAGGATGAGAACAGAAAATAGAAGGAAGAAGACCACAACAGATCGGGGAAGAAAAGGAGGGGGAAGAAGTTTGAGGGACGCACCTCTCAAACGCAGGGCGCGGCTCGATAGACACGACCGAGCGCGGCTTCTAACGTCAGGAAAGCCAGTGGAGTGGAGTGGTCGAGGTAGAAAGGATAAGACGGGAGGTCAATGAGTTCTCGAAAGGGTCAAAAGATGCCCAAGACCAGAACGGGAGAATGGAGAGGTTCTAGGAGGTGAGGGCATTTCGGGAAGGGAGAAAACCCGATCGCGGGAAAAAAGCAAGCGGCACCTCACGGTGGTACCCCCCCCCCCATAAGAGGAGAAAACGATCCATTAACTTGAAATCGAGCCGGAAATCAGGAGGGGACCGAGGGATCGGGAGGATGGGGGCCGCTCATTATAGTTCACTGTCTAGAGAGTAAAAAAAAAAAAGGGGATGTGAGTCACGGGAGAAAAAAATTGATCTCAAGGGGGCCGAGACGTGGCTGAGCCGGCCGAGAAATGGGGGTGGCAATGGAAAAAGGAAGGAGGCGAAAACAAGCAGCCAATCTTACGGAGCAAGCAAGACAAGAATCATCGGAGCGGGGCAATCCCCTGCTGATGCCAGAAAAAGGGAACGTGGTAGTCAACATCAGGCAAAAAAAACAGAGAAACTACCCGGAGAAAAAAAGGAGAGAGGGCGGCCCGATAGATCAAAAAGGTGTGACAGTAAACGACTATCAAGGTGTAAAGAAAGGGAGATAGGAATTAAATCGGATCCATCACCGCAAGGCCGGGCAGGGATCCGTTGCCAGGGGGTGTCGTCGGGAAGGGGATCAGGCGCGCTGAGACAAAAAAAAGCACAGGGACGTAAAAAGAGAATGGAATGGGAAAAAAAAACGGACCGCCGCTTCAAGAGGGCTTGGGCATGTTTTCTCGTCCGAGCCGGGAGAGCCAACCATCGCGTCAGCGCGAGCGCTAAGCTGGGCTTTCTGAGAGAGTGACAAAAAGAGCGGGAAAGCCGGTAAAGGGGTCAAAGCAAAAACGAAAATCCGGTGAGAAGAACCCGAAAACTCACCGCCGAAAGAACCGCGAGAAAATAAGAGAAGAGCGGTGCGGCCCGCAGAAGTCCAAATACACAGTAGGGAGGGGACGACCGAGGCACAAGCGGGAAAAAGCGTTAAGGACAAGAAAAAAGGAAGGCCTGGGGGAAAAAAAAAGCCGAACGGATGCCACTTTGGAGCTATTGAGCACAACGATAGTTTCTGGGAAGAAGGGAGAGCTGGGGGGGGGGGGTGGTTCATTGAACAAGAGAACCAGGGAAAGGCCGGGACACCCAAGGAAGAATGCAGGACGAGAAAAATTAGAGAGTCTGTCTAGGCACCAAAGGGAAGTGATACTGATAGAGAAAGCGGAGGAAACAACACAAGAGAAAACAGAGTACGGGCAGACCGGGAAGGCCGAAACGAACTCGGTTCGCAGTCCAGCGAAACAAGAGACGGCGACCCAAAGCAAATTCAGCGGAAGGGACAGCCGAGTGCCTGTCTAGATCGAAAAAAGACAGGGATAAACTAGGAATAGAAGAGGCGAGCGGGAACCGGAGAAAAGCGGGAAGGGGGGTAACAAGAGAAACCGCGATGGCCTAAAAAAGACACACAGGAACCACGAGCAAAAGGGACGGGGGGCAAAAAAGATCGAGACGGGAAAAAAAAAAAGAAGCGAGGGGTAGAGGAACACAAAGGAGGGAGGAAAAGGCTGAAAGGAAAGACGAGATCGGGGCTCTAGGTCGTGTCAATGGCAACCTGCGCTCGGAGGTCGGGGAACGCGGCGTAGGCCGAGGGGGGGGCCTAGGTGCGAGTTCCGCAAACTCTCGGGGAAAGGGGGCAGTCGCGCGGGACCAAGGGGCGGAGAACCAAAACAAAATCTGCTTGAGGGGCAAATCCGCTTAATGCTGATGGGGCGCCGAAATCAGGGAAGATGAGAGTAGAAAAAAGGAGCTACGTTAAAGAAACCGGTCGGGAATAGTTCTTGTGAATGGAGCATGACTCCACACAGCATAAAGACTGACATTTTGGCTCCGAACTGCCCGTGAAAAGGCCCTAGTTCGCGGAAACACGAATCACCGGCGCCATAAACGGCCGTGCTGCAACTTCTACACGGTACCGGGCACGTGGAACCACCGGCAAAAGGAAACAAGCGGAAAGACAAGAAATCACGAAAAATGAGGTCCTTGATCAAAAGACCGAGGGTAGGAGCGTCGCTAGTCGACCGGAGAACCAAGAGAAAAGGAGCGATAGGCTCGGTGAAAGGATTTTCAGAGGGACAACGTTATGTTCAGGCAAAAAGCAAGGCGAGGGGAGGGTGGCGAATTGACCGAGCGGAGGAACGGATAAAAAGATGCCCTCTGCGGTCCACGGAAAAGAAAGGAGGAGAAGCTCGCGGGGCCATGAAGGAAGGAGACGAGCTCGGGGAGGCGGTGGGGGATAGGGAGACGGGGCTAAAACCACCTGCAAAAGGCCCTAGCAGACAAAAGAAAAGGGAGGGGGGATAGACAAGGCTAAAGAAGACGAGGACTGAAGTAAAAAACAAAACGGCAAACAGGCAAACGCCGGAATGTCTGAGGAGCTCCTCGATTCACTCCGCTACAGCAGATGTCACACGTGATCAGGCAAGCAGAACGGAGGATCTCTAGGTAGACGCATGACCGAACGCCTCTAGGAGAAAACGGGCGGAAAGGTGGGAGCCTAAAGACTTTAAGGCAGAAAGTTTTGCAAAAAGACCCTAGCGCCGGAGGGGGCGGGAGCAAGGGAGCGGACGGGGGATTGGCAAACGTTGGAGACGCTCAGGAAACCGGGAAGAATGTTGGAGAGAATGAGAATATCAACCACTGCGAACCAAAATTGATCGGACCGGCTCAGCCACAGGGAAGCGGCGGCCGCGACAGTGGCCGACGCGAAAAAAAAAAGGAAAGCGACAGCGAAGAGAAAGACTGCAATCAGCAGCGATCAATCGGAGCAACGATAAGTCGTAGGAGGGGCAGGCTCGGTCGTTACCGTGACCAGTAAGGTGCTAAGGGTCAAATGCCGGTAGGTAGGGAAAAGAGAGTGGGGGGGGGGTTTGTTGATGAAAATACAGGGGGATACACTCATAAGCCCCATCGAGTGCACTGGAGGACCGGATGCCAAGCGAACTCAGGAACAGTCGGACAATCATACCTCGACAAAGGCCAAAAAAAGAAAGCGACGCAAACGCTAGGGAGTAAAGAAGAGCTCGGACGAGTCAGACGACCCGGGGGGGCCATTGTAAACTGCTCTGTTCAAAGAAAAGATCGGGGGGGAATCCTTCACTCGGAAGAAGACTAGAGAGGAAAGAAGACCCCCACTATCGTGGAAATCGCGGAAAAGAGTGAACGGAATCGCACCAGGGATAGCAGAACGGGGCGGGAGAGCGGCGATATAAAACCAGGAGGGGACCGGACTGCACGGCAGCCGCGTGTGTTAGGATCGGGAGGGGGCGCGAAGCCGTACGGCGGGCGGAATTAGAGGATCGTGGTAATACGGCCCGCCATAAAGAGGGGGGGTGCGAAGAGCTGATGAAATGCGGGTGCCGTCAATAAAAAAAACAAATGGAAGAAGCCGTCGAAACTGCAGAGACCTCACTAGACATAAAGGAGGCACGGACACACGAGAGTACTTCCGCAACGATTCTACTAAAGGGAGGAGAGCCGAGTGAAACTGAGATGTGCCTGAACAGGGGAACAAGGTCGTAGCTGTAATAAGTTGAGTTGAGCAAGGGCTGAAGGAAGAAACGAGTTGGAAGGGGTGACAGTGGGCTTGATCCGCGAAAGAACATTGGGTCCAAGGGGGGGTAAATCGGGAAAGAAGCGACAAACCATCTAGGGAAAAAACTCCGCGCCAATCTAAAAACTTCAAGCGCCGTAGGGGGCGAACGGCGGGGGAAGGCGATCAACGAGCTTGACGTGGGGGCAAACCTATGCAAGGAATCAGGAAAGAAAAAAGTAAACTGCCGAGCGGGGAGGGAGGGACCCCTACAAGAGATCACAGGGGGGGGGGGACAAGACGACGATCACTAAAAGTGCATCAGCACGAAAATGCCAAGGAGAGCATCCAACAAAAAAAACGCCATGCCCAGTAAACTGGAAGGGGGGGACCGGAAAAAGGTGCGTCGGCGATCGCGGAAGGGGGCGGCGAGTCGAAACTCAACCGGGCGAGAAAAAGGGAACTCTTAGCTGAAGTTAGCAAACCAAAGGGCCAGGTTGTCATTTTTTCACGGGACGCAACGGAAGAAAACACCATAAGGAGATCAGAACTCTAGCAGAGAAGGGAAAGAATCTATAAATTCTAAATAACGAGTCTGACAGCGGGGCGGCGTAGGGGAGAGTCAGCGAGCACTTTCAAAAAAAAAACAATCCGAAGGGATGGAAAAAGAAAACGTACGGAAAGCAGAAAAAAAAAAAGGCGAGCCGAGTTCATGAAAAGCTGTCCGGATGCGAAGCCGCCGACGTCACCCAAGAGAAATCGGGGGAACAAAAGCAGGATCGAGAGGTGGAGGGGTCCCGCGCAGGGGCAGGGTGAGGCCACGTAAACCGAAAGGAGCCACGGGAGCTCAAGACGTTGAAGTACAAAAAACACTATCGTGAGGGGGTCAGGAGGTGGCGCTGTAGAGGGGGGTGGGAAAAGTGAAGAAAAAGAAAACTCGACTAATGAGGTACGCCCAAGGGGAAGCTAGAGATGGCGAGGAAAACATGGTCAGGAGGAGCTACAAGCAATGGGAGAGCCAATACCGAACAAGCCGGAGTGGGTCCACCAAATAATACGCGAAAAGGGATCCAGAAAGAACTAGGGAAAGAAAAAGACGAGTCGGGGGAAGCTCGTCAACGCAGAAAGCAGATAGTCATAAAAAGGCGACAGAAAAAGAAGGCCGGCTCGCGGAGAGGGTGATCTCGCCCTCTAGGGTCAAGTAGCATGGGGGGCGAAAGGTGCCACTATCCAAAAAACAAAACGAGGAACCCGGCACGAAGACGAGCTGCGATCGAACGC
>Ga0179593_1519488_pt1 | contig 10209 bp, 12 predicted proteins | sample CZODoug2_1_08_16_FD_185931 | JGI IMG/M metagenome (GOLD analysis project Ga0179593, IMG submission 185931) | Vadose zone soil fungal communities from Angelo Coast Range Reserve, California, USA - CZODoug2_1_08_16fungal (PacBio error correction) | ecosystem: Environmental > Terrestrial > Soil >...
CAAATAGCGGACATGGGTATTGACCTTTTGGGTTAAAGTATCTTTGGGAAGAAGCACGGAACCAGAAAAGACAAAGTGGTTGCGAAAGGGAAAAAAAAATTTCACACCCAAGGGGAACAGGCTGAGGAGCAGGGAGGATCCAGAACACGCACCCAGCTTGGGATAACATGAGAGGTTTGGGCCGCAGTGGTGGCGCCAGACTGCAGCGGGGATCGGAGGCAAGGATTCATGGAGCAAACGCCCTGTGAGGTCGGGGAAAAAAAGAGGACGCTTGCAACTTATTCAGAGGGGGACAGCGAAGAGGGTCCGGGAGGCTCTTCCCTTCTAAAAATGATTGGGCGGGGCGTGGGAGGAATCCCCAAAGGAAAATTCAGGGGGAGCGTCGATCGGGCTTACGCAAAAAAAAAAACAGGAAAAAAAAAAGCAGTGCGCGCAGTGGTTTGGAAAAATGATCAAGGTGATGATTATGCCGCACGATGTTCTTCGGGGTTGGAAGATTTCAGAAGGAAAAGTACCATCTAACGCAGGAAAGGGGGGGGGGGGTTTTCCACTCGAATTTCACATGCAGACGTGTTAAGTCAACAAAAGAAGACCAGTAGAGGCCTGGGGAGGGATAGGTGATAAAGCTTAGGGGGGGTTAAAAATTGAAGCTTGCCGTCTGGAATGAAGTTTAAAGGGGTCCGTAGTTGTGTCACAGAGTGAAATAAAGGGCGGAAGAAAATAGGCAAGAACACGAGAGTAAGGAAAGGGGAGGGGGGGAGGCGGGGAGGGCCTGAAAAAAGGTTGGGCAGTAACTGCGATTCTTACGACAAAAACCAATTGATCGGGGGCCATTAGTCCTGTCGCTAGAAACATAAAGGAAACGCCAAAAAACGAATCAAAATGCCGAACTGAAATGTAGGAACCAAAAGGTCTAACGAACTGAAGCCGGGAAAACAACAACCGAGGGCGGCCCCGATGTGATTTTTCGTGGTTGGGAAAAGAGAGGGAGGAAGAGGGCTACCGGCCTGAAGCAGCACAATTCTCCAAGGGCCACGGCTTCAAAAAGTCGGAGAGAAATATAAAGTCGGACAACGCAAGGCAGAAACCGAACGGAAGAGAGACATTCAAGGAAGATTACAAAGTGTCCTGAAAACGGGAGAAGGAAAAAAAAGCGACCCCGAGCGCTTTTCGCGACGAGGCATCGTGATCATGGAAAAAAAAATCACGTTGGGGTTGATCAGAGTGGCTAAATGACAGTAGAGAGAATGGAATGGCTCGAAACCAAAGCATGGACATCTTTGCATGGTGAACCATACTAAAGCCAAAAATACGGAAATGACCAGAAAAGGAGAAAAACGAAAAAAAGCTTCGAGGAAGGGGAAAAATGAGAAAAGATCAGCTCAGACCCTGCGGCAGGAAATTCTTGGTCATCAGGGCGAAAAAGAGAAAGGTAGGGAAGAAGAACTTCGGACATCAAGGGAGGACGAAAATGGGGAAAGCAGGCAGAAAAGGCGGCGCCAGGAAAGGTCATGAAAACTCACTCGTCTGGCCGGCTTCCAGATTCCAGCTTGGTAGGGGAAAATGTTCGATTCTGTTTCCCCGCCTTCAAAAGCAGCTAAAGAAAAAAAAGCCTCTGACAGCAGCACGATTCGCAAGAAGGGGGAGCGGCCCGGGAAAACCCTACCTTCAAACTTGGGGGAAGGGGGAAATTCCTCGCAAGAGGAAGGATGGAGGGGAGGGAAAAAATGATGGTGTGGGTGGGAACGTCCAGCTCTGATCGCGCCGCGGGCTTGACGACCTGCCGTCGGCGTCAGATGAAAAAAAAAAGTACTGTGCCGGCACAGCTTGCGACCTTCAAAGTGTCAAAGGAGGGGAAAGAGAGAAGGGAGAGGGGAAATGAGAAGGACGCGACTACGCAAATCGCTTCCCGGCCCTGAGAAAGAAAAAAAAGGAGAGGAGGAAAGATAGAGATGTGGCCGGCTAAAGGGAAAAAAAGCGATTTTGGTAGGTCCGACCTGATATCGATGTGAAAGTTTCCGAAGGGGGTGGCAGAGGGGGAGAAGGGGGCCAGAGTGTTTCCTGGAAGGAGCATAACGCGAGACAGGCAGTGCCTCGATCCCAGAGATCACGAAGATATTGAGTCGACGCACAATCCATCCAGCACGAAGAAAAACTAAGTGGAAGAGAAAAAGGGGGGATCAACAAGGGGAAATGTCAAAGGGAACCGTGAAAAAGAACAGGGCCGAAAACGAAGGGGGGGATGGCAGGAAATCTGAGGGGCAACGTAAGATTGCGTGAAAGCAAAAAAATGTTTGCAGGCGTGAACCGCTGAAAGTCATGCCGCCGTCTTTTGGAGGTGGATCACCTGGCGGCGATATGGCGGAGCTCCGGGGAGAAAAAGGACTGGCCAAAGGGACTTTGCGGGGAATCTGGGCCCTAGAAGAAGGAGGGAACAGCGACGGAAAGTTGGAGAGGCCGCAGGGGGACAACAGATGATAATTGGGGGGGGGGTTTGTCGAACTCCGCAATCATCAGGTGAGAAGGGTTTTTCATGACTGGGGGCAAGGTCTGTCGGCTACTTCTGGATGGGGTGGAATTACGTCATGAAATGACCTAATGTATAGATTGCAAATGGTATAGAGGAAGAAGAGAAAGGCAAAATTAACAGCAATGAATCAGCTTCAGTTTGAAAAAAAACCTCACGATCGCCTCTTCGGATGTAAGAAAACGAAGGGGACGAGAGGCGCTCGACGTGCCCTGAGTGAAAAAGGAGAGGTGAGGGGAGAGGAGAATTCTGGAGAAGATGCTGCTGCAAAAAAGTTTCTTCATCTTTGTGAAAAAAACGGAAAAGCTATGGGGGAAAAGACCATTGCCATTGGGGATACCGGAAAGGGGGAGAGTGTAAGGGGAGCGGCTGGCTATAGGCACAGTGCAGTCAAAGAAAACAAAAAAATCATCGCGGGAGAACGCACAAGTCGGGTGTGTTCAAACTTGGTCATAGTCGGAGAGGACGAGAGGGTCATGCCTACGGTCTGTGACGGGCATTTGGGGAATTCTGAAGGAGACTCGACAGAAAGAGCTATTCGCGCGAGATGTCAAAACAAAGCCGGGAAAAGCCCTGCCTGTAGTAGGGTCGGGGAAGACAAGACCAGGCAAACGAAGGACAAACGTGCCACGTGATCGTGTCTTGCCAAGTCATCGGTTGGAAAACGGGGAAAAAAATACGGAACAACCGACTACCGCGCCGCAGACAAGAAGATCCTTTCAGACCAAAAAGAAGGAAGTTAGGACGCCTGTCCATCCAGTAAGAAGTCGAAAGGAAAAAGGATAAGAAAGGGGGTGGAGGGGGTCTTCGAAGAGGTGGAAAAAAAAAGTGAGGGTGAAAGGGGGAGAAGGTAAAACCCCCAACTGCCAACTGGGACTTGATTCGGGAAAAAGAAAGAGGTACAAAAAATAAGAGAATCAAAAGAACAGGAGAGAAAGAGTCGCATTGGAAAAAAGGTTGCAGTGATTAAAAAGAACAGGAGGAAAAGAAACCCGAATGTTTTTGGACAATGAGTTCGAAGAGAACTAAACGAGATATTCTCGAGAAGATCTATTAAAAAAGCGGGGAAAGAGAGGTAAAAAGCTAATACGGGAGCACGGGAAATCAGGTGGGAAGCAGGAGGGCCAGAGAAGCCAAGCGGGCGCCTCCCCCCGCGGTACAAAAATACAAAGGGGATCCAAAAAAGAGGGGGCGGGGGAAAAATTAGAAAGACCTGCTTTCTGGGAAAAAAGCCCGAAAAAGGTGGGTCCCGAAAGGGGGGCGCTTGGAACACGATTCAAAAAATCGTGGAATGAAAAGGGGAAGTTCTAAACAGAGAATACGGGGTCTATGACCAAAAACACGTACAGAAAAAAAGGGTCCAAAAGGAGGGAGGGACGAATATCTCTCCACCAAAGGGGAGTAGTAAAGAAACTCAAATATTTTGGAAATGTTGGGTCATTGCCGTTGTGGGGTCCAATAAAAGTATAGTGGGAGCCGTCGAAGAACTTGGGGGCGAACGAGGGGACTTTCTGTAGGAAAAAAACCAAAAAGAAAATCAGTTGGCCAAGGCTGGAAGTTCGGACCTGCCCATCCACAGAAAAAAAAAAAAAAGACCAAAAACCCCACCCAGCTTGGGGGGGGAAGAAAAGAATACCATGTTGGCCCTCAGGGAAAAAACTCTAGTCGAGCATGCAGGAGGGCCTAAAGTTCGGGAAAAGTGAAAAAGGAAGGCGGCTAGTAATTCTCTTTGGGGGGGGGCCGAAACCACCACCGGCATTAAACCTAAAAAGCCCTTCATCGAGCAGGCCTATCTCCTTTCGTGGGGGGAGGGATGGGTCTTGAGGAGATCAATGAAAAAAAAGAGGGAAGGGGGTATCGTGAGGGAGTTAAAAGAAATGAAACACGGTGCGGCAGTGGTTGTTTCACATCGTCTATAGAGTAGACGTCACGAAGAAAGGGGGGGGGGGGGGGGCTTGGGGTGTCCCTATGGCTACGACAAGACCCAAAAAAAGCGCAGGAACTTGGGGGTTGTTCAAAAATTTAGAATGCGGCGAGGCGCGAATACCGGAAAAAAACAACTCCTTGAAAGGGGACCGCTCTAGGGGACGTATAGTGATGCAGCGTCTGTTTCACCTAGACCGGGGGTCGGAAGGCTATAGCTCTGTTCGAGGAAAGGGATTTTTTGTAAGGACAAGAACGTTGCCACAGATTTCGATGGCAAAGCATCGAGAAAGCGTGAGGGGCGGGGTACTTAGTAACTGGCTTTTGAGGAGAATAAAAAACGCAATACCATGGAGCGGCAAAGTTAGGAAAAAAGTAACTGAACTGTGCTAGTGAGCGTCTGAAGCACGCCTGGCGAAAGAATCAAAGAAAAAGCACGGTACGGGAAAAGGAAAGGGCGCCCAGGGAGGTCTCGAACTGACTGCCAGTTGGGAAAAGGCAAGGGATGTGGCGGCTCGCCCGATGAAATCGAAGGGGGATCCTGGGAAGAAATTTGCTATCGCAGCACTGAAGGCCGCTCATCAGAAAAGGTAGCAAAGGAAAGGAGGAAAGAAGCCGTACTTGAAGGAAGGGAAGGAGGAACACTCGTTCAGAAGAGAAGTAGAATTCAGCCGCCGCGATAAATTTAGACTGTGAATGGCCGAGAAGGGGAAAAAGCTAGCGTAGGGGGACTCGGGAGGAGCAGAGGGGGACAGTGTCGAAAAGAACTAGGATCACGTGGATGGGAGTGGAGGACCTGCTCATTAGAAAAGGAAAAAGAAGAGTTCCTCCCGATCGAGCCTGGGATTCTGAAGTAGTTCCAGAGGACGGAAAAAAAGGAAAAACGGAAAAAATTACCAGCATGAGAACCACAAAAAAAAGGGGGGGAAGTTAACCTGGTGGAACAAATGATCAACTTTTCTCATCCGAAAAAGACGCAAAGGCTTCTCGTACAGTAGAAAAAGACTGGATTCTATTAGGAGAGGGAAGATTGAAAAGGAAAGGGCAAAACTGATAAAAACGCAAACGCCAGGAGGAAAAAGTCGCAGGGAACTTCCGATTGCCGGGAATCGCGAGAAATGCAGGGAAATTCCAACGGGGTGTCACAGAAACCTTTGTAGGATTGAGTGCTGACCGTTGGCACAGGGGGGTTTTTTGTTACAGCATCACCTATGGAGGCGTAGGCCGGGGGTGCCACAGAGTCGTTAGACTGAAATTCCCAAGGGGTTATAGGGAAAACGCAAGGAGAACGTCGGTAGGGTGTAGCTAAAAATGGGGTGTGGGAAGCAAGAAAAAGTTTTGTAATTCTTGGGATCGAGCCGAAATCGGTTAAGGGATGGTGTTTGAGAAAGGAAGACGGCCCAAAGAGGAGGGGGGGGGGGGGGGGTAGGAAAGGACTGAAGGACCAAGATCTTGGGGAAGGCGAGGTAATCGCAAAGAGGGAATTAATTAGGGCTAATACTCAAATCGCCCCGTGGAGCCGGGGAAATCTCAACAAAAAACGGAGGAAAAAAAGAGAAGGTGAACCGGGTGAGAAAGGGGCGAAAACGGGAAAAACGAATTGCGTAGGACCTAGAGAGGGAATCTAGAGGAGAGTTCCGAGAAGGGTCCAATATCGTTGGGCAATCTGTCGGGGGGAAGGGGGGCGATTGCCAGGCCTAGAAACCGATTTAAGACCGACGTCAGACGATTCCCAGCAAAAGCAATGAAAACGAGGGACTTGATCGAGGAGAAACACAAAAGTGATCAGCACGCAACAGACCCGACTGTTGAGAAGAAAGGAGACAAGAAGAACAAACATTCGTAGCAACGGACTCGGGCAAACCGAGAAAAAACCGTTAAAGCACCAGGGGGAAAATCAACCACTTGGTCTGTCGGAAAGATAATGATCAAAGGGTGCAACGCAATCGGAAAAGTGACGAATGAATTTAAGGAAGACGGGCAAGAGCTCGTGTTGATGGGGAAAGAAAAAAAAAAAAAGACCTTGGAAACAATTCGCGAAAGCTCGCCGTGTCGAGGGGATGTTCACCTGACGAAAAAGAAGTAATCCCCTAAAAAAAGACATCACCGGATAGAAACTCCCGCGGGCGGAAGTCGCCGCAGGAGAAAGTGGGATATTTGTTAAGGTAACCCGTCACAGGAGGACAACTGGGGGTGAGGAGAGGTCATTTTTGGGCCGTCATTAGGCTACAGAGGGGGAAAGGTTAGGGCGTCATGCAAATTACCGGGCCTGAGCCAGGAGGGCCCATTTCTGGGAAAGAAAAGGGAAAGGTAAAAAAACAGGCCCACTCGTACCCCACATCAACGGGGAGTCGGATCGGACAAAGGTGATCACGATGCGCCTTCGCCGGAAAAAAAAAAGTTAGAGATAAGCACTTCTCCGTGCATCTGGAAAGATTATCCTTGAAACATTGCGAGGGAGGAGGGAATTATGGGAGACGATGACTGTAGCGGTGTTGTCGACTTCAAGTCAGGGGAAGGGGAGACCGTAAGCCCGTGCCATTGATTGGCAGGCTAGGGACGCTGCACGGCAGCTTCAACACGAAAAGTCATTAAGAAGGACCTCCCAAAGGCGGAGAGGGCCTTGGGGATAAAAAGGGGGGGGAACAGGATAGACATCGACCTGGGCGCAAGGTGAAGGGGGGAAGTGGGGAACCTTTTTGATTCGTTGCCAGGGGCTCGGACTCAGTGAACAGGAGGACGACTCGACAAGTATATAACTGGGACTAGGCGAAACAGGAACGACAGGAAATGGACTCTGGGGGCAAAGGTAACGAAGTCTCGAAAGAAAACTGAAAACAGCCTAACGCGTGTCTACGTTAGTCTTGGAATCGGGAAAAAGGTCAGGCAATTCGGTACAAAATCCTAACTCGACAAGGATAGGAGGTCCGACCCACGCGATCGTTGAAGGGGGGGCCAAACAAGACGCGGCAACGTGAAGGTCCAAGAGCGACGGGGGGGGGGGGTCGGTGGCCAGCATTCGCGGGAATGGGAAAAGGGGCCCTCGGCGGCCGCGTCAGAGCCGGGGTTCGAAGCGACAAAAAAAGCAGGGAGGAAGAGCGTTAAGGGGAAAGAAAGAACGGGGGAGAAGAACCGCAGAAAACCAACTGCGCGAAGGTGTTTTGGGGGGGGCGAAACTTAGAAAAAAGAGAACGGAAATGGGTTTTACAGGGGAGGCCGACGCCCACTACGAAACATATAAAAGAATCAGAAAAACTCTGGAAAAGGGGGTGGTGTAACCACAAAGCGAAGAGACTGCAGCCCAAGCTAGAAAGAGAAGTTGAGGGGGAACGCACTGATCAGCTCAAGCCAAAGATGTGGCGCCACCACTACTGAAAAAAAACTGAGAGGATTCATTGGAAGGGGGGAGGGAAATCGGGAATGAAAACCTGATGGGGGGCACCTAAAGCCAGTGGGACAACCAATGGGTCAGGATTGCGCTTTGTGTCCAGCTACTATTCAGAAAAGTCTTGAAAAGGACGGGAAAGGGATTCCCAGCATGGGGGAGAAAAAAGTGAAAAACACTGAAAGTTTCCAAAATCTATTCGGAGTCGGAGCGCGACAACAAACTGAGTAAGCGAGAGAAGAATAGGCTTGGGTGAACATGAGTGGGTAAAGGGGGACATGAAAAACTCGATAGTGGAAGAGAAAGTCATTGCGTCCTTGGGTGCAGGAAAAAAAGGTTACAAAAAAGGGAATTGAAAGGAAAAGGGGATGGGTTCCAGAAAGAAGTTCGTGTAGCGTCACGCCCAGAGGAGAACGATAAATTTGGTGCAGTGGCGAACCGACCTTCAAGGGGAGCAAGGGAGAGTGAAATCCCGTTTCATTTCGAGACTACTGAGTTCTGCAAAGAGTGCTTTGGGGGGGGGGCCATCGATCAAAGAAAGAAGGTCCGAGGATCCTCGGCAAGGTAGGGGGGGGGCGTGGCGGAAGGGGGGTGAGGAGTAGAACTGTGACGGAAAAGGAAAAAACATTAAGGTGGGGAAACGTCGATCTGGGGGGTGCTAAAAAGACAAACACACGTGCGCAGTTGTTAAAAAAAAAAATGAGAGGCCATTCTGCACGGGAGCTTGCTTTCTATCTTGGGGGGGGGGTCAAAAGAAGAAAGCTGAGGTGACGCCGGGGCAAAGGGGAAATTGGGTTTTTTTCCAAATCGAAGGGGAAATGCAGAGACGCGGAAAAAGAAGGAGGGAGGGAAAAGATCCAGCAGAGAAGCAGCGCTGCAGGAAGGGTGAGAAGGGGGGTAAAACCTCACGATCTTGGCGGACTTTCGTAAAGATAAATTTCGCGGTCGAGTCGTAGGTTGTGAAGTGGAAAAGGGGGAAAAAGATTCTATGGAAAGAAAACAAAGAAGCTGCGTATCGTTGGAAGCGTTGGGAAAGTGCGATGAACCTTAAAACGGCAGGAGGAAAAAGGTAAGGGGGATCGGGCAGGAGGAGATATAGTCGCGTCGAAAATAGCACCTAAACGCCCCTGGGAAAGAAAAAATGCCCGTTAAAACAAGCATTGATAAAAAAGAGAAAAGTTTCGAGGGGAAAAGAAGGAAACGGGAAACCCAGTTTGGGGGGAAAAAACACATAAAACGGGAATGTGCTGCTCCCCGATGATCAAATGGGGGGAGGGATGAATGTGCAAACGACCAACAGCGAGCAGTCATGACTCAAGAATGGGAAGGGGGAGTTGAAATCGTGGATTGGGCCAGTACGGAAATTAGAAAAAACGCGGGGGACAGCAGCATTGATAAGGACAAAAACGCCGCGGACCAGTTTCCAAGGAAGAAATTGAAATTCATGCGAAAGGGGACAGACATCGATCTTCAACGAGGGGTCCCTCGGCAGATTAGGAACAGTGGTAAAAAAACAAACAGTGATGCGGTTTATAAGGGTGACAAAGGGAAAAGGGGAATGGCTGAAACTACTGAAAGGGGGGGAACTTTGCATGACTACAAAGCTGTAAGAGCCGGCAAACATGACCCTGAATAAAAAAAACCGAAAACGAGATCAGGTTCCAACAAAAATGATCCAAAAAATTTCTCATCAGTTGTCCCGGCGAAGGAGGTGGTCCCGCCACTTTCAAGCGTTGTCTCAGGCTTATAGCTTCATGGAATTCGGGGGCAAGGAGGGAGGAATTCCCAGCCGGGAAGAGGGACCACGAGGAGAAAACGCGCCGAGGCGGAACGGTCCTTCGGAAGGGAATCAAACCCGCGCTGGCCGTCTCTATGACAAGCTTGGACGAAAAACAGGGGAGAAGTTTTAGGGTTTCAAAGGAAATTAAGGGTTGCGACCGGCGATTTGAACCAGCACCGATCGGGAACGCACTGTAGGTTGTCACCGGGGATTTGAAAAAACCTTCCCGGGGGTTGATATGACTAAAAGAACTGGGCTAACCTTAGGGAGCTTGTGAGATGGGATGTGTGGGGCCAGCACGAAGAGGGGAAATAAGACAGAGGGACTAAAATAGGGCTTGGGAGGAGGGGAGGGGGAAAGAGAGGAGCAGCACATCGGTTAAAAAAACGCTTAGGTAGCCTCGGGGAAAGATGGGTCCAAAAATTAAGAAGAGGGGGGAGCGGCAAATGCGCAGCCGCAGGAGTATACGCGACCAAAAAAAATTGGGAACCGTGAGCCCACTTTAGACGACTGTAAAAAAAAAACCGATAAAAAAAAAAAAAAAAAAAAAAAAAGAGATGGGGGGCGTCGGCTAAGGGGGAAAGGGGGCTGGTG
>Ga0179593_1522172_pt1 | contig 10209 bp, 10 predicted proteins | sample CZODoug2_1_08_16_FD_185931 | JGI IMG/M metagenome (GOLD analysis project Ga0179593, IMG submission 185931) | Vadose zone soil fungal communities from Angelo Coast Range Reserve, California, USA - CZODoug2_1_08_16fungal (PacBio error correction) | ecosystem: Environmental > Terrestrial > Soil >...
CATGGTGTGGATGCCGGGGCCGTCAAGAAAGGGGGGGGGGCGAGAATGGCGGTGAAATGTGGGGTTTAAGGAGAGGGAGGGTGAGGGGAGATTATTCCGCGGTCACGTTAGCAGAGGTGAGAGTCAGCATGCCCGTTTCGCGATTCGAATAGATTTTTAAAAAACCAGAGCGCAGAGAAGAGTTCCACTCGGCAGTGGATCCCAGGATAGGAGGAAAGATCCGAAGTTGTTCTAAGGCGCTCAGATGAAACTCCAGATAGGTCTTTCGGCGCCTCAACCCAAGCAGGAAAGGGGATCATAGAGACATCGGAATTGCAAGAAGTGAGCCACGCGCGAACGATCGATAAGCACGGGACTGGGGGGGCGGGGAATCGAAAGGGGGTGAGTGCGCTAAGAGCTCGTCACCTGGGAGTAGGTGACGAGGCAAAAAAGCGCGAATCGCGGAAAAGGAAAGGGAGACTTCCAGCCCGTCGCAACATGCAAAAGGATACCGTGAAAAGAAAAAATCTTTTCACAGAAGGGAAAAACCCCGCCGAAACTTCCGGGCGCAAAAAAAGGGGACGAAAGTGTGGAAAAAAAAAAAGAAAACCTCCGCGTGACGCGGGACCCACGAAGAAAACAGGGGAAACGACGGTCAACCCAGCGAAGGTCCCGGTAAAACCTGTCGCGCATCCCATCAACTCCTCAGGGGGGAAGGGGGGCGAGTTGTGATCTCAGGGGCCGAGGGGGACGGGGTGGGGGGTTATCTCGCACCGGGACCCGCAACCGCCGGGGGGAAATAGGCGAAAATTTTTCCAAGAGGCAGGGCCAAAAAGGTGGAGGCCGCAGAAGGGTCTTTGGCTCGAGAACCGAGCGTCAGAAAGCCAATGGACAGGTATTCCAACGAAAGGGGGAGTAGGGGGGGATCGGGCACGATCAAAAGGGGGAGGCCCAGCCCAAATCAGCTACACACGGGGGGGAGGTCCCGGAGGGGGATTAAAGCAACGAGACCTAGCCAGCAGGACTGAAGAGCGAGCCCGTTCAACGGAGGGTAGGTTTCGTACCCAGAAATTAATCCTCTCAAAGGCTCCAATCCTAACACGACGAAATAGCTTCCCATCAACAAAGCGAGGACCAGATCTTCCCGCCGCGTCCACTTTGCGCGGACGATTCTCCTGATGATCTCCGGGATCCAGGCCCGTAACGGCGCCGTTGTGCTTGCAGATAATATCATCCCTTCGGAAGACGACCTGTATAAACCACCCACCAAAAGATCCGGATCGTGATGCATACAAATCAGGGGTTAATAGATAACCGGGGAGGGAAGTGGACAAAACAAGGTTCCCACACAAAAAAAGAATAGGATCTACTCCGGAAAAAATCATAGAAAATGCTGAAAGCAAATAAGCGGGGAAGGCATGGGTGGAGAGAGCCAAGAAGGCCATGAGTCCGAAAGAGGATCCTCAATCTGAAAAGGTTACACAAGGGAATGGTCGTCGAAGACGAAAGTATTGTAATGGGTCAGTAAACATTTCAGGGTGGACTAGGGACTACTTGTTCATCCTACTGACACTCACATCAAAAAGGGGACAAAAGGAAAACAACGTTAAAGGGTACAGGAAATAAGGAGAAGGAAGAATAGGACGAATGTCAGTCGTCCTCGGACAACAAACACGTTACCAGACCTCACTGGGGATAACACCCGGTGTCCATAACTGAATGGGGACTCGGATTCGGGAGGGAGAACGCAGGTGGAGTAGATCATCCCGGCAAGCAGTAAACCCAGAAGAACCGAGTATAGTTGTTGCGTAACATCGAGGACACGGACCACCAGAAAGATCGAACTTTAACTTTGGTGGTCATACACGCGCGCCATGGGGGGAGAACCTATTCGAATCAGGAAAGAGAGCAAAGCTTGGGGTTCTTTCGAAAAAAAGCCCGCGCTCCTAAGTAGGTAGGTCTAGAAGGCGAACACAAACTCGGAGGGCAGAAACCCGGAAGCTCAAGATATTTGGTAGTGAAGAACGTCCGAAGGGAACGCTCCAAGAAAGAGACAATGAAAAAAGAAAAAAAACTGTGGGGATATCAAGTTCCGCGGGGCAAAGATACGTAGGGTCAAAACTTGATCGTAGACCAGGGGGGGGGATCTATACTTTCCTTGGGGGAGTTCCAACAGTCCGAGGGGTATTGGAGCCGCAAAAGTCAAAGACTCCCGGAGCTCGTGAAAGGAAAATCTAAGCGGGGGAAAGGAACCTTGCGCCCTAAAAGGAAGTTCTCGAAACAGAGGGGGAGGGCCACCAAAAGGGAAGAGAAAAGCTAAACGCATGTGACCCGTAAGAGTCGGAAAAAAACACTCACTAAACAAAACAAGAACTCAACTCCTCCCTCACGCAAATCAATTAAGGGTAACAGCTGCGAAAGGGCGTTGCGCTACGCCACAAAGGTTCTTTTCATCGTTAAAAAAACCACAATCAGGACAAAAAAAAAGAAAAACAACGAAATCCACCGGTTTGCAAAGGACGGGAAAAAGAAAATATCAGGAGGAAAGCAACTAGACGGCTAAAGTTAACGAGATTAAGGTGCCCGAAACCCGTCAACAAAAAAGAAAACTCGCTTGAACCAGTAGACAAAACAAAGGGGGGGGGGGTCCCCGTAAAAAAAGAAAGAAGACCTGAGAGAACACTTCAAAAGACAAGGAGGTCTAAAACGCTGGAACGATCCAACCACGGGGGGGGGGACGAGTAGAAGCTTGAAAAGCTCACGGAGCGGCTTCCTACGGAATACAGAAGACGGGGGGGGACTCTCTGTGGGCGAGGAAAAAAGGCCCCTCGTAGAAAGCTCTTGTGAAAGAGGCGATCGGCTATAGGGAAAAAAATTATTTGAAAATCGCTCGAAAAAAAGAAGCTATGTGTTTCGGTACACTGCAGAGCAGGGGGAAAAATACCGCCAAACGTTTAGAATGATGATGGGCCCGCCGCTCAAAACTCCGCTGGACAGCCAGAAGAGACAGCTGAGGGGGGGGGGGTTTCACAGATAATTAGAAAAGCGGAAAAAAAGGGCAATTGCTAGGAAAAAAAGAATCCTGCTCGGAAGAACTTACGTGGAGAAGAACGAAAAGAACGAACCGGCGAATGAGACTTTACTGGTCGCTCACAAATATGAAGAAAGAACTCCAGATAAAGAAACTAAGTGGCTTCGAGGAAGGGGAGCAAGAGTCCTGCTCACGACAACGGTCCTTTTTCCAGTTCAGCGGTGGGCGAGAGGGGATAAAAAGATTGAAAGCATCCCATGTTCACAACAGAAGTTCCCCCGCCAACCGTCTCAAGGGGAACTCAGAAAGGAGGACAGCTACATGAAAGGGGAAAGAGAGCAGACCAGCTTTCACTCCAGGGAGGAGGAGTGGGGAAGCCGGGGAAGGCAAGGTCAAAGGGAGAGACGAGAGGGAAGGAATCGGGCCCGGGCACGGGGCGCAGGTCCCGTCATGGGGACTAACTTAGGGGGGTGGGTAAACAGACGAGCTGCTCATGTGCAAAGAAAAGGAAAGGGGCAGGGCAACACAAAAAGCGCGCCCGGAACGGGGGGGGAATTCAACTGCCAGAGGGCGTGTACTCACGATAAACTTAGGCCGTTCGAGAAAGGGGAAAGAACACAAACCGAAGAGGACGCGGGAGAGTTTCCACGACTGGAAGACTGGTTGGCTCCTCGGAGGGAGGCAGAAAGAATGAAAAAAGATGTTAAATCTGATGAATGCCAGGGGGCGCTCGGTAATCAGGACGGGGCATTTCACCTGAACTAAAGGGCATGAGCGTGGGGAACCGCAGAAGACTCTGGGGAAAAAGGGGAAACCAAAAAATCCCTGGGGGAGGGGGTCAAAAAAACGAAAACTGTCGGTGGTCCAAAGATGGTCCGTGGGTTGGTATGGCGATACTTGGTACAGATCAGGGAAAGGGCGAACTCAGTCTGAGGATTAATACGTACACGGAAAGAAGACTACTTCAAAAACACCTGAGAAAGGTTGTACAAGAAAAGACAAGAAAATAACTTGGGAACAAAGGTTCCCGTTCAGAAGAGGACCATCTAAGGAAATCAATGTTAGACTTCAGGAAAGGAGGAGAGGAGGTGAGAAGAGTAGAGAGGAAAGACGGCAGTAGGGGAGGGGGGGTCAGCTCACCTACAGGGATACGATTAATTGCGAAAAGTGGGGCATCAATTGTCTTCTTTGGAGGGATCGTAATTAGAGGGGAAAAGACCGAAACATCGTCCGCCGACCTTTCATTGGGGAGGGGGGGAAAAGATCTGAAGGGCTATACAAGCATCACCTAGAGAAAGTAGCCTCCTATCTCAGGTCACTTGAGAGATATATAAGAAAAAACAAAAAAAGGTTGAGGAAGGAAAGAGAAGAAGAATTACTGGGAGAAAGGTGTACATGGCGTACCAGGGGTCAGAAAGGGGGGGGTCTTCTGAATGGAGAAGGGTTACAAGTAGTTGGGAAAGATTTGGAAAGAAAAGGACTGGAAGAAAGGTCCTAGTTAAATCTATGTTAAAAGAATACGCCATGTGCCTCCCCTTTTGAAGACCTTAAAACATTTATAGGGAAGGGGAAAATCTGAGTCGTCTTCCCCAGAAGGGATTCCGCGAAATAATCGTCGGCAAACAATCTGCAGGACGATGGATCTAAGGCTGAGGTTCTTCAGGATTTGTTTCGCCGGAGCTCTTAGGAGGAGGGACCGGGGGGAACTAGCGGGGGTAAGTTTGCGGTGAAAAGGATACGATCTTTGGTACGATCCGAGTTCCAGAGGAAACAAACCGGGGATTTCCGACCTCTAAAAGGAGGGGAGAAGAAAGGAGTAAGGATAGAATAAGAAACCTCTAGAAAAGGGAAAAAACCTGAAATGAGGAAGGAAGAGAACCAGCCAGAGAATCCTCCCAAACCGTGGGGAGGTCAACCTCCACTAATCAGGGTAAGAAGGTTAAAGAAAACCTTACCGTTCAGGGAGAAGTACAGGGTAATAGAGGATCAAGTAGGAAGAAATAGATGGAGCCTTCCCAAGGAAAAAGAAAATATATAAGTAAAGGACACCAAGAAGAAGAGTCAAGACCCTTCATAAGAAGGAGAGTCAGAAAGAGGTCAAGGGAATCACGGAAAGATTGAGGAAAACGTTATCAGGAATGTCAAAGTAGAGAAGGAAAAGGGAAGAATTGAGAGTGATAAGAACGATGGGTATTTCACGGGGCATATCATTAAAAACCATAAGGTGAAATTATTGAACGTTAGGGGAAAGGAGTCAGTAACAGAAGCCAGAGAAGGAAAAGAAGCCCAAGGTGTTAGGAGGAGAGTACACGTAGTAAGAAGTTTTCCACATGAATCTTCCAAAAGAAGAGACCAGGGGAAGAGGAGCATAATCTGACAAAGACATTCCTGTAAAAGAGGGATAGGGAAAGAAGTGGAAAAGTTATTGAGGGGGGGGTATTGTGCATATAAAAAAGGGAAAGTCTCTTAGACATAGATCTTGTGGTAAAAAGGACATGATGATGGAGACTTTAGATTAAGAGAAAAGAAGAAAGGAGAGGAAAAAAAAGGAAGGACGAGTGGAGTGAAAGCTAACTTTAGAGCAGCTCCATATAGACAAAAAACGGCGCGAAGGATTGAGCTATTTTCGGAGTGTAAAACCTGGGTTGTGGCGTGGGGGAATGAGATCGTATCTCGGGTATGAACTTTTGCAAATTTGGAAATATCCTATGAGCGATAGCGAACAATACGCGACTCTCAAATTAGCACCGGGGAGAAAACAATTATTAAGAGGCCGCTCTTGGAGGACGGAAAGAGCGGTCACAGGAGCAACTACATGAGGGGTCACTAAAGAGGTCCTCGTGTGTCATAGTCATGAAAGCTTGAGAGGTAGCAAGGGTCGAAAAAGGCTAGTCGCCGCAGATTACTCTGGGGAAAGTCGGGGTCCCACCAATCGACGATGAGATCCAAACTGCTCAGAAAGTATCTTGCCACAAAAGGCTGCTACCGTAAAAATCAATGTGAAGAAAAAAAAAATGAAAAAAAACAAACTTCTAAGGGGATTCTCAGACGCGAACCTCGTGAGTAGGAGAGGAAAACCAATCGACGGAATGGCCTGAGCTGCCCGGAGAAGAGGCTAAGCGGCCGCCGCAAACACGCGACCAAGGGAAGGTTTCGTGGTTGTCTGGTTTTCGGGAACCTTTTAACTCGTGGGGGACAGGCCCCAAAAGCAAGCCGCCGGCGGAGGGTGACCTGCATCCGACGTCCCCAGAAGGCCAGTATTCGCGCATGATGAAACAGCATCGATGAGGGATCCACCTGAGTATCGAATGAAGGGGAGAATGGAGGGGGAACCTCCTCAGAACTGATAAAAGCCACGCTCCTAGGGAGGAGCATTAAGCTTAGAAGGTTTTAACAGGGGGAAGAGGTCGGAAGGTGGGGACGGGAAGCCGCGACAAGGTCCGGTTCGACGGCCACCGTCCAAAGAGGAAAAAACATATAAGAACGAGGAAGGGTCAAAAACACGGCCCGGCGAAGGAACAGGCCTGACACGAACCGCGCGCATCAACTGAAAGGATGGAGAGACCGAAGAATGGTTACCGGACGGTCAGGGAATTGAAGACAAACAGCCCTCGCAGGTCAACAACGAGCTGAGGGCTTTACCAAACGAAAAAGCTGGAGGTGAACACGGAAAGCCCCGGATCCTAGTCACTGGGCTGAGATGAAACTCGGGAAGATACTTAGGCACCGAGCAGGGATGGTCAAGCCATCCTTGGACCGGGGGAATGAAAGAGACTTGGTGACTATAAAAACGACGGCCTCAGCTCTATTAGAAAAGATCCGGAGGGGACAAAATCCCGGTAAGTAACGGGGGACGAAACGGAAAATCGGCGGAACGCTTGATATGAGAACCAAAAAGGAAACCCAAAACCCAGAAAACAAACTACGTCAAGGTTACCAGATGCATCGAATAGGCAGTCAGTAATAGTTGGGGCAATATGGGGGTGGCGGATCACAGTTAAATAAATGAGGAGGTACACACGAGTGGGAAAGATAACATGCAGGGTCGAAAACAAGAACCCCTCTACATCTGAAGAAGGGGTTTGGATGCCGAGAAAAACCCGCACCCATAAAAAGAGAGGGGTTAAAAAAATCTAACGCCTAAAGAAAGAAAAAAGAAGAGAAGAAAACTGATTGAGAGAAAAGAACTTAAAAACCGGTTTGTCGTATCAACAATGCTAGGTACATGCAAAAGGAGACGGGGCTGGTTGTCTAAGGAACTATGGGAAACCTGGGAATCATTGTAACTCTATCAGCTCTCAAAGAAAAACAAAAAAACAAAGGAGTAAGGGAAAGTAAATATATATGAGAGGAAGGGGGGGAGAAATTAGGACCACCTCATACCAAACGGGGGGGTCCTGCGGGAATAGAACTTATCGAACCCTGTGTAATTAGACTGGGCTACCTTTTCACAGGGATCATGAGGGGAACCGGGGGACAGGGGACAGCTCTAGACACGAAAAAACCGACGACCGCATTGTAGAGGTTGGGAGAAACCAGTCTAGTGATACCAAATCGAAAAAAAAACAAGACGATCTTAACTTGGTGGGTGGGCCCGCCACGGGAAAAAAAGTAAAAACAGATCAAAGATGAAGAAGACGAAGTTCCAAGCGAAAGGCGGGGGGTCGGGGTGACGCAGGTAAAGCAAAGGCGAACCGGGAGGGGGGATATTGCTTCGGGGGGAAAACCTCTAGAAAGAAATCAACGGAGTCGAATCGGCGCAAGTGTCCCGTCAACGGGAAAAGGTAAACGCCCCTCTCCCGACGGGAGATCTCTCAGGGGGAGAGCGCCGCGGGCCGCAAAAGATCGTCGAAGAAGGCAGGGCGAAACGAGTAAAAAACAAAAGCCGTGCACCTACCTTAACCACTGAAAGAACGAGAGGATCGGGAAAAAACCCCGCGACTGTTTGGCCATTCAATAGAAGCCGTTAAAAAAAATCTAGGAGCGAAGAAAAAAGATCGAAGGAAATCAGGAGGGCATGAAAAAGGGGGAAACGCCACGTCCGGCGCCTGCAGGGGGGACATCGTCATACGGGAGAAACAAAAGGACGCTCGCGCGAACAGCAAGGGCAAGAAGGGGAGGCACACCGAAAATGCGGAGAGGAGGGGGGGGGAAATTCAACAAAAAAGACAAAAGTCCAGAAGGGAAAAAAAAGACGGTGACTGGGGTCGAGGGGACCCAACCGAAAACCAGCTGAACCTGAACGCGCATAATCAAGGGGCGCCAACTCGAGTTTTCGGAAAAATGAAAAGGAGGGGGAGAAGGAAAAACTTCGGGGCAATTTACCAGGGAGTGAGAACATGAAAGGTCCCGCACAGGGGAACCCCGCTTAACGAAAACCGCCAACGGGGGGGGGGTAAAAGGGCAAGAAAAACAGGAAAGGCCACAAAAAAACAAGTCGTAAAAGAGAAGCTCTAGGCAGAGGAAGAGAATCAAGCTGAGAAATTTTAAACCGCGGAGAGTTATCGGGTACGATAAGCGATCGCCCGAGCCTTGTGATTCCTCTTAAAGAGGACTAAAGCCTTAAAGAGAAACTCACGAGGGGAAGACTCAGGGAGCTAAGTAAATAAGGCGAGCTGTCCGAAAAGATATGATCGCAAGACCCTTTGGAGAAGACATCGAAAAGGAAGCAAAGAAAAGCGAGCAAATTCCCAACCTGGGAGACGTGAGGAGCAACGGACCAAAAGAAACAAAAAATCTCGTCACACGGGGGAGACGCGGGGGGGCCAAACTGCGGTCTGGTGGTGAAACCAATGGCTCAATAGGGAAAAAAGGGAGGCGCCAAAAAAAAGCTGGGGAAACAACCGCGCATAAACTTTAAAAACCTGGCACCAAGTGGGACCTAAGGATAGATCTGGGGGAAGGAGACAAAGAAAAGGTCATCTACAACCACAGGCGGGGATCCGTGCCAGAGCTGAGGTCAAAAAAGGATGCAAAAACAAGCAAGAAGGTGGACTAAAAGAAATCAACCATGCGGGGAATAGGCGTTCCTCGGTCCATTAAAAAGGAACCGACTAGGGACGAATGCCTCTCCAGAAATGGAAAAAGGGTGAACAAAAACCAAAAAGAGCACGGAAGGACTGAACTAATAAGAGTACCCAGGGAGGAAGGACGATCAAAAGGCAGCAATATCGCCTCTGGGAAACGGAAAGGGAACTGGGGAAAGCGCTGCGGCACAGGATTAGAACAAAAGCAATTGGAAGAACACGAGGGACTGGGACGCCAGGAGCGGTCGGGCGGACGAAACAGACAGCCCAAAAACCTACTCAGGGCAAACGGAGGAGATGAAAAAAGAAAACACAAGAACAAAACGAACAAGCAAATCCCGAAGGCAAAAACTCCGTGACCAAGGAAAAGCAAAATGGAACTCGAGAACTCCCGTTCCGAGCGAGAAAGTCAAGGGCGCGGGGACTGAAAGACCAAACCGAAGGAAGTGGACACGCGTCCAAGGAAAGTGTCGGGAAAAAACTCCTCAGGAGGAGCGGGACTCGGGACGAGGGGGGTGGTCAAAATAGTGGCAAAAGCGTGGGAGCTAGGAGACCAAAGGGGGAAGGTCAACAAACACGACGCGTGCAAAGAGTGGGACCGCAGGAATAGAGAAAAAACTCCACACGGGACGTCAAAGCTGCAACCGGCTTGGTGAAACCATAGGGGAGTAGCTAGCGGGGGTTTGGGGGAAAAGGAATGGTCAGGGGGGAGAAACCGACGAAAAAGGTGGGGTCGAGAAGATTTCAACACCTAGTCTGCAAGGAAGACCGGGAGAAGTCGGACTGCGCGTAACATTAAGATGGAGGTGAAAAAACAGAAAACGAACAATGATCAAAATTACGTGACCACAGGTCCCTAACCTCACAACGAGCTATCTCCGAAAAAAGACCGCAGAAAGAGCGTGGGGGGATCCCAATAACAACAAAGAGAGGTCTTCCTGAGATCGTGAACTAGGACCTCAACTCTATCTAGTGCGAACTTGGGGGAAGGTCACAAAAAAAAAAGAAATCTACTATAAGCTATAGATTTAAAGGTTGCCTAAAGTTTCAACCGCTCCGCTGTTTACCGAAATTTCAGCTCCAGAGAAGGATTTAAAACTTCCCATTAACAACTTCATAGGCCAAAAAAAAGACCTCAGGCCTGACCGCATGGGGGGAACGACGGGGGAAATC
>Ga0179593_1631756_pt1 | contig 10209 bp, 12 predicted proteins | sample CZODoug2_1_08_16_FD_185931 | JGI IMG/M metagenome (GOLD analysis project Ga0179593, IMG submission 185931) | Vadose zone soil fungal communities from Angelo Coast Range Reserve, California, USA - CZODoug2_1_08_16fungal (PacBio error correction) | ecosystem: Environmental > Terrestrial > Soil >...
CAAGGTGGCGTCTTCAAAAGAAGGCAAGAAGAAAGATGAGCTTAAACGAGTTTTTCGAAGGGGAACGGGCGTGGAAGCCGGGGGGGGAGGGAGGCTTCGAATGGATCCTGCGGGGGGATTCTGCGGTCCTGGGAGGAAAAAGACAAAAAACGAAAAAGAAAGGCCGTTTCTAACCGATTTCTCGCGGCTCCGCAGAGGGATTCTCCGCCCGGGCCAAGGGGAGTTTCTCGTTCCGAAAAAAGCGGCATTCCGCCTAAGGCAGGAAGGTTCTGGTTCCAAGCAAAATTGGGCAAATTCCGTGAGAAGAAAAAAAGAGCCCAAAGGAACCCTGCACGTCGCATGGTGATCGAAGTCGCTCCAGGGGAAAAAAAAAACTAGTTGTGAGAGTGAAAAAGTCAAAGGGGGGGGTCACGTTGCGGAGCGCGGGAAATTTGAGAAGAGCCGTTCAAAAACAGATGCGTCCCTCGAAAGGCCTGACAAAGCTGGAGTAATGGACCTCGAAGGGGGGAAAAATGCGCCAATGGAGGGTCTTCTGTTAGGAATTCCGGATTACCACAAAAAAAAAAACAGCACAACGGCCATGTGGAAGTCGGAGGGCGTTCAGGAGAAGAGGAAATTTCCCGGGGGGGAGGAAGGGGGAGAGTGAACCGTGACGAGGAAGTTTCCAGGGGGGGGGAAAAAGGGTGCATTCTGGGGAGGGGTTTTTAGCCAAATAGGGAATGCGTCTCTCTTCAAGAAAGGGGGGGGGTTGATCGACCGGCTGAGGACAAGGGAACCCCCCCAGAAAAAAACCAAGGAAATGGGAGATGACCGGAAACAAGAAACTATATCTATATCAAACAAAAAGGTTGTCATGTTGACGATGCGAAAAAAAAAAAATGTTATCCGGCGCCAGGGAGCCGGTTAACGAAGGGTGTAACACGCGCGCCTCGAGTGAAAAACTGGAGGGGAAAAAAAAAAAAAACTTGCACAGAGGGAAAAACCAGGACTGGAACTGACGGTCATTTTGGCGGCCGAACGTAGGGAAGGTTACGAAGGCCCAACTTCTTAATAGGTGTAGCGACTAGTGGGAAAAAAGGAAAAGGGGAAAAACAACCTGCTAGTGTTCGAGGGAATATTGAATAACCGAGATTAGGCGGACGATGGCAGAAAGAGCCATTTTTAAAGGGGAACAAACCAGAAAGGGAGACCATCTAAGCAACCGCTCCAATAAAATCGGAAGAAAAAAGGGAGTAAGGGGGAAATGCTGAATAGTGACCCTGTTCGCTGCTACGTCCTAAAGCCTCTTGGCTCCCCCTCCGGGGGGAGAGGCTCCACAATTTTGGCCGAAGGGTAAAAGAGGGGAGGGGAAAAAAAAAAGGGAAAAATTCGCTTCCGGCCATGCCGGAAGGATTCCTGCAAGAACGGGCCTCTCGGAAAAAAAATCTGGGGCAGGGCAGTAAAAGGGCAATCCTGAGGCACAGGGGCATTTGGGGGGAACTGGAGCGACTTAAAAAGAGATAAGAGTAGAAAGGAAATGCAGGAGCCATTACTACTAGCCCTCAAGGATTTCAATTGGATAGGGGGAAAAAGAATCGAAAGGGGGGGGGAGCATCGAACTACGTCGTGAGCACCTGAGATCGATGAAAAGTACAAATATTTAATGAGGCGGGGACAAGAAAAAGGAAGGGTGAAGACAGCCTCTGCCATCCGCGAAGGGAGAGGGTCTCGTGAAGAAGAAAAAAAAAAAAAAATCTCTGCTGGGGGGGGAAGAAGTCGGGAGGAAAAAATTCACTTACTTAGGGCTCCGAAAAGCCAAGGGAGCTTAGGACACTGGACACTTTATTTTTGAAATGGGTCCCATAGGAAGGTTTCTACTTCTAACGGCGCTTTTTTCTACAAATACGCTGGAAAGGTAAAGAAGGGGGAAGGGGGATCTCATTCACTGGTTCTATCGGGCAGGACATGGAGAGAGAGGCTGGTAATAGGGCTCGCGCCATGGGAAAGAAGTTAAAAGTTACTTCGGTTTGCGAGGAGCCTCGGACCGGGGAGAGCTCAGACTATCAAGAAACATCAGGGGGATCTCAAGGTGATTTGAGGGGGGGCGGCCCAGGGACACCAGGAACGAAGAACATCATAGAAGACTTCAAGAATTTCAGGGGGAAAGAAGGAGGCCACGCCGCTTCAATGGAATGGTTCAAAAAACGTTACAACCATGAAAAAGGTGATCTCTTTGGGGAAGGGGTGGGGAGAACTGACAAGGGGGAATTTTACAAGGGGTAGTATCCTGATGTTGTGCCGCCACTCAATAAGTAGAAATTTTCAGGCCCACAAGACGGGGAGTACAAAACCAGAGAAAACGTCATTTTGGGGGGGGGGGGTGTCCTAGACGTCTCTTACAAAAAGAAAATCGAGGTAGATGAGCCCTTTTGAGGAGGCCAATTTCATTACTCAAGCACGCGCCTGCCCGGAGGATATGGCCGGGGACCATTTAGAGGGGGGTCAATACATTAGGTTGTTGGCGAAGGGCGGGGACTATAGACTCTATCCGGCCGGAATTCCGGCACTTGGCAGCGCGAACAAGAGGTGGAGAAAAAAGTGATGCTACGCCTGCCGGGGAATGGTAATCAATTCGTTCCCCGACAAGAAAACGGTCACGGGAAAAAATGGGAGGAAAACTGTCATTTTTGAACGATGGGAACGAAGGGGCTCTATACTAATGCCGTTTTTGAGTTGAAGGTCTCTGGAAAAAAGAACCTTCATGTGTGGATATCTATTGAACGTACGTAAACGTCTAAAGGCGGAAAGAGGGGTGTTTCCTGCACTACTGTTTCTTTCAAGGGTGCAGAAAAGCCTTGGGGGGGGATGTTCCCCCCCGCCCAGGGGAGTAAAGCTGAAAGGGTTTGCCTTCCCTGCGGCTCTGTTCTTGGAGACCATTCTTAGGGGGGACGGAGAGATGGGAAACCTCCATTGTGGTGATAAAAAAACCATACTCTTCAAAAAAAGGGGCGCTTACGGTGGGGGGTGTTCCTCATTCGGGGGAAGAGGCAACGGGATTCAAAAAGGTGGGGGTCATAAAGTTTTGGGTGCCTTTAGGTCCAGATGAGGGCGGGCGCATGGCTCAAACTCTAAAAAAAGGATGAGACGGAAAAAGAGGCCAATGCCCCTTTAGGCCAGGGGGAAAAGTCAGAAATCATCAGAAAGACAAACAACGACGTAGACCTGCCCAAAAAGTCCGTGAAGAAAAGGTCGCCACAGAGGGCAGAGAGGGGGGGGGGGGGGGGGTATTGACAGATGGTCGAAGTAAAGCAGTGAGCAGCTAGTAAGAGGGTGGGCGATTTCTGGCGGTGCGAAGGGGGAGGCCGAGGTCCTTTCAGGTGAGGAACGCAAAGATTTAATCCATCATCACATAAAATTTACGAAACCAATTCTCCAGCGATTAGAAGGCCAGGAGGCACACACTTCTTTAATGCAGCGCCCAAAAACTCCTGGTTCTTAGGGAGACAAATCCGATTGGATATACAGAATTCACTGTATCTTACTAAAAACAAACTGGGGACCTGTCATAAGGGACATGGGGGGTCCATCCAAGAACGATTCTTCACCGGAAAGCCTTATCATAAGTGTAAGCTAAAGGGAACGGTTTTTCGCGGAAGGACAAGGAAACGTCGCAGGGAGGAGCGGTTATCGTAAAGCATCAACGACCAAAGGGGGTTGCTCTCTCATCAAAAGTTTCAAAGATCGCCGGGGGCCACACGGAGACGAGGGGAATCGGGGGGGGGAGTTATACTCCCCAAGGTAAGACAGTGGGGAAATACCGGGGGGGGAAAAGAGGATTCAACCTCCAAACACGAGCCCCGGGGTTTTTAATGAATTCCCTAGCCCCTGAAAAAGGAAAGAAAATGAATTCCCTTGCCGCCAAAGAATCAGCCGGGAGTCCACATTGTCAAGGCAGACAGGACGGGACGGACCTTTAAAAAGACCTGCAACCCCGAAAGAGGGGTCTCGGAGGCCCCATCTGAATGACAGCGGGGAGGGAGAGGCCTAAAGGAGGGGTCTTATTGGGTCGGGCCTTTAACTTCAGACCCTAAATCACATAAAGGGAGATTTTCCCAACTCGGTCAAAAAGGGAGAGAGAGGTCTTAGCGCGCCAGTGGCAGCGCTCATGCGCCTCCAGGTGAAAGGGCCTTGAAAGACTGACTTGATAAAAGTGGAATGTAAGGGAAAAGAACACTCCTTTTCCGAAAGTAGAATTGTGGGCCGTGCAGGAGGAAAGGTCCTTGAATGACGGGGCAAAGCTTGACTCTTCCTTCAGCTTCGTGGGATCGGCAGCTTCCACGTTCCCCTATAAGAAACCTTGAGGGGTTCGGAGGGGGGTTTCACACTACACTTTTATCCCAGGGGGAAGCGCGAAGGGGGGGAATGGCTAAGATCAGCCGTACGTTCCTTGCTGGGAAGCATGCGAGAGGGACCGAGGGGAAAATCCGAGAAGGTTGGATTCTTCGAAGATGGAGTCGAGAACTAACTGAAAATGGCTATCGGGACATGCACCTGAGGTTGGGGGGGGACCTACTCTATTCCCCCTTTGGGGGGCTTTTTAAGGAGGGGCAGGTGGCGCAATCGTAGCTGCGCGAGCCAGTCGCTGTCTGACGAAAAAATCGCTATCATTAAATCAGGAAGTGGGGCGCGGCAGCCTTAAGCGAACTCTTCGAACCCCCAGGAAGTCGGGGCTCATGGAAGGAGAAACTTGTCCAGGCTGAACCGATGCCCGGGCAGGGTCCAACACGCGGCCGTGGAAGGGGAAAAGGGGAGGGAGTTTCACGGGGGACAGTCCTCTACGGCCGCAAGACATCTTTAAGGGGGGGGACCTCCAAATTGTGGAGGCAGTTCAACGGAAAAAAAGAGGAGTTAAAGGGGAAAAAAAAGTCGCCCGACACAGAAAAACCAAACCGTGAAGAATTCTCAGTGATTATTGGCGCTTGCCTTGGGGGGTCAGGTGAGAGGGGGGGTTTCATGGAGGGGGAACGCAGCCTGCCCTGAAAAATAAGCTCGGTATTCAGTTTTAAAAAGAAAAGGATATGCAAAAAAATTTGGAGAAAAAGTGGGAAAAAAATTCGTCCACTATCGCATCGCGAGTTGTGGCAGAGACACCGTCATACGCCTAAATGCGGATACGCAACATGACCCCGAGGAAAAGGGGGAGGGGTGTGAGACAAGAGTGAACGGGGGGAAGGGGAATCGCGCGGTGGCCAAACCAACTGAAGGGGGAAAAGAAACGCGTATAACATGGGGTGACGGAAATAGAAAAATGAAAGGGAGTGGAAGTTGGGTGAAAATACGAACTGGGGGGTGTCCATTCCGGAATTGCGATGACCTCAATCCGGATGGTCTCGGGGGGGGGATAATCCGGGAAGAATTCCAGGCAGGAACCAAGGTGAAAAGAAAGCTCCGAGAAAATATTGGCAAAAGATCCATAAGGCACGGGAAATTTCCCAAAAACGGTCGGAAAAAACTTCACGTTCAAGAAGTTCCAAACGGGGGGGGTACTGCCCAAGAGTCTACTTAACTTGCTGGAGAAATTGTGATGGCAGGGGCAGGAAAAACCTTTAAAATTGGTGGTTGTTTAATTTTGGGGGTGGGTTGGGGGGGTGTTTTTTTGTGATGCTTTCCCGAGGAGGACCTGTGGGAAGCTTCTAAAGGAGGGGCCCTCTTACCTAACCGCAATCGGAACATTACTACGGTCTTGGAGGGTGAACGGAGAACCGAAGGTCACTTCTTCTCTCATAAAAATTTACCAAGGGTTTATTAAACGGGGCAGAGGTTCGCAGGGGCCGAATTCTAATCAAAGGGACACGGATGGACTGTGGTGGCGCTGCGCCGTTCAATTCAAGGTATGGTGCAAAAAAAAGGGGTATGGTTATTGAAAAAATGGTAACAACTCAGAAGGAAATTGTCGTAATGGAGCTGCCTCCTTGCCCTAGGATTCGCAAAACCGAAAACCGTTTGAATCGGTCGAAAAAAACGGCCCATCTCTTCTTGGGGGTGGGGAGGACGCTGGAGGGGAAAGTATCCAGCCAGAACTCCGGGCAATCGACGCCGCAACGTGAGGCGTCCAAGAAGGAAAAACTCGTGTCATCTAAGTGGGAAAAAAAAGGGGGGAGGCGGTGAAGACGCCACTCAAAAGACGGGGGGGGCTCTACTCACAAAAAAGGGGAGTAGGAAAAAAGTTACACCATGTCATTGGGGGTCTCCCCAAGTCACATTGCCCAAAGGGAAAAAGGTGCGAAGAACGGCTTGGACGCCGCCGAGGAAGGGGGGAGGCGAATGATCCGAATCGGAGAAGAAGCCCATCTGAAGCAAACACTAAAATAAAAGCTGGACCGGGCGAACGAGGGGGAAAAAATCTGGCGTCGCCGCAGGGAGGTGCGAATCTCCGCCAGGGGAGGAGGTAACCAGCAAGATCCTAACCATTTCCTGAGGGTGTTCGGCAAGAAAACCATAGAAAAGGGCACGAAACGGAGTTCCTGCTCGCCAAGGGGAATCTAAGCTTCGGCGCAGAATCGCGAAACCATGGCGCAGAAGAAAGTTAATTCAAAGAGGGGGCGTCAAACGTTGTCTGAGGGCAAGAAAGGTGCGGGGTCCTTTCACCTAAGCCCTCTACGAGGAAATCTGGCAACATCTTGAATGGGAGGTCAAGGAGAAGCCTTTAGCAGAGCAGGGCTGCTCCAATTTTCGAGGAAAGGGAAGGTGGGTTATACAGGAATTGAAAGAGATTGCAATCACATAGACCTCACTTTGGAAAGAAATTTCTGGCTGAAGATACGAAATTCCGTTTTTGCGAAAGGGGTACGGGACCGGGGGGGGGGAAAAGTGGGCATTTTAACTACCTTGGGAATATGGTCAGAGTTCAACCAAAAGAAAGGGGCATGCTGTCCTAAGGCAGAAAGGGTTGGGAAAATGAAGTCCGTGAGTAGCGACATCCCTAGACCAAAATTTCGGGAGCATAAGGAAAGATAGCGATAGCCGAAGGGGAAGGTCATTTTTCTCGGAGGAAAAAAACTAGGATGACGGGGGGAGAAGTTGTGGGGGTGCCCACCCCGCGCAGAGCTTTCCTCTTGATTTCAAAAAAACCGCCAGAGGCACAAGAAAGAAGGGGAACCGAAAGGAGTATCCGAATGAAACGGTTTGGTTACTAGCGCAGGTTGAGAATGCAAAGAGGGTTTCGCCAAAAAAAGTTTTCCCAACTGCGCGAAGGGGGAGGTGGGGGGGGGGCATATTATGGTGTAAACTTTGAACTGTAGCGCGCAGGCAGCTTCGTGCAGGAGGGGGTGACAAACACTAGAGAAGACCATCAACATCTACGCCCTCAAGAATCAGAAATGAGCACGTGTGGCGGGAGGCTCTGTGGAGGGGGGGACCATGGGAAGGATGGCTAAAAAGCCTGGGGGGAATTGACTTCTCCACATTGGCACGCCCGGGTAAAGCCGCGGAAAAAGATAAGTTTCGGCGGCGGGGCCAACCTTTTCCCGAGGGAAAAAGGGAATTCCGGAACACGCGGGGGACAAGAAAAATCTTACTTCGGGCGACCCATCTTGGACACTGACACGGGAAATGGGTTGGGGGAAATTATCAAGGAAGAGAAGGCAAGAAAGTACTTGTCGCGAGTTCGGGGGCTCCCGAGTCCCCAATTAAACGCACAGTGAAGGGAAATGATTAGAGAGGGAAAAAAGAAATCGATGTTGGAGCATAGGGGCGCCCAGCATCACTACTGGGGGAAAAGGACTAGAAAAAAAGAGGAGGAATCGGGAGGGGGGGGGGTTTTTAAAACACCAAAGTCTCTAAGGGAGAATCAGAGGAAAGGACCTGCTTTAGATAGAAGGAGACTAAGAAATCTCGGAGAAGAATCGGGCAGGGGGGCCTCTCAGGGCGACGAGGACAAAAAGGCAAAGTAGGGGAGCCAATCGAAAAAAGCGCTTCTCTTGGGGAGACGGAGGTTTGAAAAGGGGTTAAGAAGAAGGGAAAAGATACGGGAAAGGAGTTCGGCTGGGGAACGATTCGGAAGTAATGCAGGGGGAATTTTGCCTCACAGGGCTAAGGACAGATGTCAAAAAAAAAAGGGGGGGGGGAAAAACATCGATACGACGCGAACGGAGGTGGTAATCGGAAGAGAATCGATCAGTAAGTCGTGAACGGGAAGGGGGGAAAAAGGGGGTGTGGGGAAAAAAAAGCTGCCAAAAAGCGCGGGGGCAAGAAAAAAAACCTCATAGTTGACGGCAACATAAGTGGGGGAAATCTCAAGGATGGGGCTGCCTTTAAGTGCAAACCCCAAGTCAGACTTCAAATATGTAGAGGAAATGGCTCGTAACAAGCTTCAAGGGGTTCTCATTTCTGCAATGGAATGGAGGGGCATGTTGGGACAATTTCAGAAATGTCATAAAGGGTTTGGACAGGGGAACACTTCTCCAAACTTCTAAACGACGTCAAAAGGTCGATTTAAGAAAAAGGTGTTTCCCACAAGAGGGAATGCAGCTACTCAGTACAAAGGGGGGGTGTTGATGGCAGGGAACATCAGGGGAGACCCGCAAATCACGAGAAAGGATGGAGGAAGGGACCAATGAAAGGGGTGGGCGGGTCATGAAACCGGGAAGCGCTTGCGTGGCGGGAGCGGGGAAGAACTTGGATGCAGAAGCGGGCCAAGAACATGAGGGGAGCGGAGGGAGGCCGAATCAAATCGAAATTAAAGAAGCTATCGTCCGGGGGCTTTACGAGGGCACGGAGTCGTTCTCTAACAAAGGGGAGAAGCTTGGGCTATCAAAAAAACTGTGGCGTCCTGACGGTGCAGAATGGGGGAAAGAGTTGTTCATAAAAGGAACACCCGGTCAAAAAAGGAAGGGGGAGGGTGAGCTATTGGCGAGGTACCGCATTGGCCGGGGGCATTGCGCGAGAAACCAGCAAAAGGTGGAGGGGCGAGAAAAAAGTGTGGAGAGGAGGGGAAAGGTAACCGCGGCGGCGGCGAAGGAAAATACTTTGGATGGAGGGGAGGCCTGGGAGGGAGGGCACCCTTGACGACGGAAGGCCCGCGCCAAACCTTTTGTGTCTCAAGCTTCCTTGATAGCCTAAGGGTCCCTAACCAGAGGGTTGTGAGGGGGTCAATAAGGAAACCCGTCCAGGTTTTTTGGCTCAATTCTTAAGGCCAAAGGCACAAGGGGGGTTTCATTTAGGAAAAAACGAACTTTTGTGTGGATTTTGATGGGAGGGGGCCAGCTGAGAGAGCGAAAAAAGGGCCATGGATCAGCCAACAACAACAAGGGACGGGGGGGGGGGATAGATCCAGGCATTTCTCTCCGGAGAAGGGCCCGGGCAAATTCACAAAAGTCGGAGAAACACTTTAAAGGGGCAGTTGAACCATCCTTAAAACAGACACCGTAAGGAGGGGGGGTTATTTACGAGGGAGGATTCGGAGTTCCAAAAGGGGGCGATTCCTTAATCATGGGGTACTCGACCCCCAAACTGGCCTGTCCGTCTGAAAAGGGGCCGCCAAAGGTTAATGCAGCTCCACAGCAATAAAGTAGTGGACTCCCCAAAAAGGAGCCTCCTCAATTCCGCTTGAACCTGGAAACCACACTGACAAAAATTTCAAACCACAGCAAAAACCTTTTTCGGAAGAAAGAGACACTCCGCTGGGACGCTGGAGACTGGGTACTCGTCCCCCAACAATCGGAGACCAAACGTGACCGTCTCGGCCGGTGGGGGAAGGACCAACTCGGGACGTAGTCTGAAGGGAAAAGCCGTGAATCAAAGGGGGGTGATAGATAAAGAGGCCGTAGAGCAATGCCAAGTGAAGAGCTATAGCGGGGGAATTATTCTGAGAAAAAAGACTCGAGAGACGAATGGGACATATCTAGTTCGGGTGGTTTTTCACACACCACGAAAACGGCCAAACAAAAAACGGCAAGCGCGGGGACGCTTGCAATACGCCCCAAAACATTGTTAGGGGAAAACGGCATTGGGGGAACAAAGGCATGAGGCAACCGCCAGCAACACACAAAAAAGAGACGGGGGAGCAATGACGTCTTGTGGGAAAGGGGGGGGAGAATTCGTGGGAGAAACGTCCGTTAGGGAAAAAAGGGACGTCCACCATTGTCCCATGGAAAAAATGTCTGACAGGAAAGAAAAAAGGACCCTGCAACCCCGAGATCACGAAAATGTGGTCACGGAAAAGACCCAGCT
>Ga0179593_1152548_pt1 | contig 10208 bp, 8 predicted proteins | sample CZODoug2_1_08_16_FD_185931 | JGI IMG/M metagenome (GOLD analysis project Ga0179593, IMG submission 185931) | Vadose zone soil fungal communities from Angelo Coast Range Reserve, California, USA - CZODoug2_1_08_16fungal (PacBio error correction) | ecosystem: Environmental > Terrestrial > Soil >...
AAAAGACTAATTGGGGTTAACAAAAACGAAGTCGCATGACAGAGGGGGTCCATGAGTTGCAACCCAACCACCATAACATCGCGGGTCGGGGATAACGAAGAATTTGGGCGACATTAATTTTACGTCGCAGCCTAGGTTTATCAGCTCCGCGGGGAGAAAAAAACAGGGAGGAAAAGAGTCTAGAGACGACAGTGCGCACTGGAAGGGAGATAAAGGTTGATGTGGGGGCAAGAAAGAAAATCGAGTCCGGGAGGTCTGAGGCAACAACAAAGGCGGTTAAGTGTCTGGATGCATTGCAATCCACCGGCCCGGAGACATAGAAAAGTTAACTGGGGAGATATTCATTAAGAACGGGGAGAAGGAAATCCATAATCAGCCTGTTCGCGCGTGATCGGAAACGGAGAGGAAAAAAAAAAAAAAAGGCCACCGGGGGGGGGGCGCTAATGCGGAGTGCACACTCGCTAGCTACTGTCAGAGAAACAGGCCAGCAATGAAGCTGCATCGTAGGGAGAATCTGTACCAAAACATTTTAGAGAGAAAGTTGCCAGTGTGGGGCAAAATGTCCAAAAATTCTCGCGGGCGAAGGGCTATACAACTCTTAGAATACAAGAAAGCGCGGCAAAGCCGATTGAAAACAGCTCAAATCTCACACATGGGGGCTTTCCCATGACTTTACAGAGGGGGGCGAGGCTAGAGGATTCCGTTGTGGTGGGGACCATGGGTGTCCTCCCGTGGTTCAGGGGGAAGGTCATGGGGCTCGGGGGGGGCGCCGTATGAATGGTATAAAAACATCCACCGGGGGTGGCTTGGGTTTCTGAGGATTTTATTAATACAGAAGGGGCGAGTTTGGGAGGATTTAGAAGGGGGAGGGCACTGGACGAACCCACCACCCCTGACGCAAACGCGCTCCTGAAAGAAAAAAAGATGGGGGGGATGGATTAAACATTACGTAAATGCCCTAGGGGAGGGTTGAACGTCGTTCTCGATCAGGAACGCCGGAGAAGAAGGGGGGGGGTTGATTTCCTAGGACCGCTGGAAGGGACGCCGAATTTGGATCGAAACGGACGGGGGAATTGACTAAATAGTTGGGAATTTGGAGGAGCGTGATCATTGGGCAGCGGAACGAAAGGTGGGAGCAGGCAGCCGCGTGAAAACGAATGCGCCGGACTCCACAAAGGGGACGTCGAGAGGTGAGGGGGTCCAAAACAAAACGCCGCTGTCGTCAGAGAACTCAACAGTCCGAGAGGCAACATTGCGGACTTGGTAAAAACAAGGCTGGTAGGGCGAAGGTTAAATACCTTCAGGGCCTATGTGGGGGCGGAATTTATTAAGTTCCATGCGGTGACGGTACATCACGGGGGAGAGGGGGTCCCTGATATCACCATATTCATTGCAATGGGGAAAGGAGTGATGGGAAAGGCTTGCGCAAAATAAGAGCGTGGCAAGAACTTAACTTAGCGGCTACAACACCGCTGTCGACGGGGGGGACCGGGAAAGTTTTGCGGCATTCGCCTCTCCTCGTCCATAGACATCGTTGTCCAGCAAGCTCTCAGCAAAAAAACACAACACCTGCGAGAGAAAAATCGAGCTCAGGGTACGCAGATTTCCTAAGAAAGGAAATGCAGGATCCTGGGTCTCCGAAACTTCGGCCCCGAAAAGGAACACCCAGGGGACTACGACGGGTTGAGAAGAGCCGTTGAAGGGAGTAGCGCGAGGGGTTAGAAGGTTGTTCCCCTAACGACGGGCAAGTACATTCAAGAAGGACGGAACAGCTCGGGGGGAGGGGAACTCTAACCCGAAAATTGATGGTCATCACTGTACTACACACGCGTTAAAAATGAGGGACTCATCGCTAAAGAAAGATGCGCTTCTAAAACCGAAGAACTTGAAAAAAGGCTAGGGGAAGGGGGTTAGTGAGTTCAGGAGAACGAAGCTCGCGGGGTTTGGGGAAGAAATGGAAAACTGGGAGGTGAACGCAATCAGGGCAAAGTAGGCTGCCTGGAGACCAAACATCTGTTTCAGCGCAACAGGAAAAAAAAATCCATCACGAAAGAATGAAAAAAACCGAGGGTCTTCAAAAATAAGAGGGAACGGAAAAACGGCAATTCTCCTGACAGGGCTGGAAAGGAAAGAACCACTGGGGATTGGTCTTCGGGGAAACTTAGAAAATTCCCTGCGTCAAACACTGCGAGGGAAGGTTGGGGTAACGGAAGGGCTTTGCATGAAAGTACAGCACAATTGGGGGGGATTGGTCGTCGCGAGGCAAGGGGGGGGGGGGGGGAGCCCCAGTAAAGAGAGGGAAAAACGCGGGGTGCTGACCGAACCACCAGAAACAAGTTGTTTCGCGACTTCGACCTCTGCGCAAAATCTGCGCCCAAAGCCCAAAAGGGGTGGGGGATAAGAAGTCTACCACTACAAGGGAAAATTAAACCGGAACAGGATGGACTACAACATTGCCTGACCAGAAAAAAGAAAGAGGGTCTAGTAAACGGAGCAAACAATATTACTTCAAAAAAAATGGGGAAGCGGTGTCGAACTAGTTTAGAGCTGGGGCCCACAAAGGCGGCTTGGGACATGGGATGAGTGCAGCTACTCTCTGATCGACTTGAGGAGGGAAGGGCATACGGGTGGGAAATTTGGCAAGAAGGCAACTTGGCGCGCTCATTCGTTGAGTGGCGACGAAATGACGGGAGTCTGTAGGGGATTCCCGTCGTCAACGAGAGGTGAGACATCGCTGACCGGGGAAAACAGTTGAGTCGAAGGGAGGGCCGAATACTACGCAAGCCCAGGTATGATCGGTTATCGTCAGTACTTTACGGGCAAGAATTAAAGAGGGGAGCAAACGAAATGGGGTACAGCCGATTCTGCAGGAATATGCAAGTCGTAGGGAGGGCCCGATTAAGAAATCATTGGGGTACAAGAGACCTCTGATAGACAAGAAAAAAGCAAAGTTAGATTTTATCACCATCTGCCGAGGCCACGTTCCGGATAGCCTAGCCTTCCGCTCGTCTACGCAGGTGAACCATGCAGGCCTATGATCTTCGTCCCGAGGAGGAAAAGGGACTCATATGGGCGAACAATGGTCGGAGGTATGACAGTCCGCAAAGATGCAAGTCTGATGGAAAAAGTCCTACCGCGAAAGGGGGGGCCCGAGAATGGAGAGTCTAAGTCTATGTTTTGGGGAAGGCGACAGTGAAGACCCAAGGGGGAGCCGAGTAGTTGATAAAAGGGTAATGCAAAAGAGAAGTTGACAGAGTCCTCTTATGTCCGGTTGAGGACAAGAACGTTTGGACCGATTTCATCCTTATTCTTACCGCCCGTTCTTGCTAGTTTTTTGGGGGCTTCAATGCGTCGGGGGTCCGTCTGACCACGGTTGTTTTCTTTGCGGCGACAAACCTACTAGGCATGGGACGTTTAAGCTTCCCTGGCTTGCGTTCTGCTTAAAGGCATTCTCAGTAGTCAGTTCAGGAGAGAGGAATATATTGAAGAAAAGGCACAGAGGGTTAGTAGAGACAAGTTTCGACGGCTGTAAAAAAAAGGCTTCAAACTCGTAGTACAGTGAAAGAACAAATCAAGTGGGCAGACCTCCTTCTAGACTTGAAACGGAGGGGGGGGTAAAGAAGAAGGGGGGTCGGAACTTTCATTAACAAAATCCCAGATGATGTTGGTCGATCTCGCAGGCGTCCTCATAATAATGGAAAAGCAATCAAGACAACCGGGTAAGCTTTAGATGGGTTACTAATAACTAGGACGGGTCGTCACGAAAACAACAAAGGGGGAGAATATATAATAATATGATGGATTTTACACTAGAATAGATATTTTTTTAGAGGGGAGGTCAGAGTGAAAGAAAAAAACAACCGTCAGTAGAGGGATACGCATCATGAGGGGTATTTTGTTCAGCAGGGAGACCTCATCAGAAAGGGTGGAAAAAATAAAGTGAAGAGCTACGTGGGTGATACCCTCAGTTGGTGGGGGGGAAGTGAAACGGGGAACTAGAGCAGACGTTACGCCATGGGGCCTCCTGCCTCCATGGGGGTTCTCTCCTCCACGCGTGGTAATCCGTAATAATAAAAATCTCGCTTGGAAAGACGGCGGAAACGCAGGTACATGCCTGGGGGAAAGGGAATAGGAAGAAATGACACTGATCCCATAACTTGTACGCGGATTTCGAAGGAAAGAAAAAAGGGGACCACCAGGGGGTTCACAGCCGGCAGGAAAATTCCAACCCAAAATCCTCCGAGGTTATCATCAAGAAAAAAGCCGCTTCCAAAAAGGGTGGGGGAGACGTCAAACATTAACAGCAGCAGATTTACAAGAGGCTCATTAGAATCTCAACCTCCTTTCTCCCTCTTTGGGACTCGCTTTCCTACCGCCTACACCTGGAGCGGCTGTCTAGAGGATTGTCACCGTCCGGAAGATCTCGCCGTGAGCAGGCTTTGAGTTCAGCTTACCAGCAGAATCATACGTTGGGACGGCTGGTAGGAAAAAACGCCGGCCAGTGTTAGCTCAGTCAGGTAGGAACCTACGGGTACAAACTATCGGGGGCGCCGCTCCTGGCTAATCATTGTGACAACCGTCGAAGCGGGAATGCTGAGATAGACGAACCCAGCGCATTCCTTGTAACCAATATCAATTTTAGGTTGGGAATACGTCAAAACTCAGATGATGCGACTGGCAGTACTCATTACCGTGACTTCATGGGAACTCTCACTGATCCAGCGTGGCGGGAATGGGGGGAGATATTTCTTCGGACAGCAACTTCGAAGAAGAAAATCAAAAAGGAAAGAAAGAAAACGGAGCGGGGAACATCGGCATCACCTTGCCCGTAGCTATGGCTGATGAAACCAAACAGGACGGAAAAGGCATAGAACAGGTAATACTACTATCATCGTACGAAAGCGACCAAAGCATTGCTCGAGTCCAACGGGTCCGTTTCAAAGTGGCACGGCGGGGACCTTCAGGTCTGGGGCCTCTAATAATCTCTTCAGAGCAAGACAATCAAAAGAAGGCCTGGTTCCAAGCCTCTCCTAATAGAGCAAAGAGGGAAAACATAGATTCCAACATCTTTTTTCTCGTCGAGAAAAGGAGGGGTCCACTTTGGGGTTGGGATGGAGAATGTTTTAGCAAAGGGTTCATGGTGAAGGGTCGGTCGTTGCTGCTTTACTTATAAATCCAAAGGGTTGTATGTTGCGAAATCGTTTATGCCTATCTAAAAATGGAGGAGGGTTTTCTTCGGAAAACATCAATAGGGGAAACTCTCACGGGCATTGCTCGACCACCCAAAGCCTGCTCATCTGCTCCGACCCTCACAAAAAAAATTGTATTGGCCGGGGGGAATACATTAAAAGTAAAAAACACCGTCCTCTACGTGGGTTCCGTAGGGATAGAAGCCAGAAAAGACTAGAATAAAAGGTGGAAAAAAGGTTGTCTTCAACTCGTGTTACGTCTTAAGCCTTTTAAAGAGACAACCCCGCATGACTTACGCCCTACGGTGGGAAAAGGTTTAAACTTGAATGGGATGTTCGTTGGGGTGTGGTCCGCGGAACAGATGGGGGAGCACTTCGGAGCGTGTGACCAATGATGGAATAAAAAAAGAAAACCACAAGCTCACTGCTAATCCGGTATGGGTTTTTCGTAACAAAAAAAGAGACTCGGGGAGGGTCTATAACGACAAGACTAGAAGAAAATCACGACAGTACTTCTTGTTGAAGAGAAAGGATGGAAGGTAGGTGAGTTCGGAACATTCAAGGAACGTGGTTGACGGGAATGTGAGAGAACATGGTCTGGGGAACGTTAAGGCACAGATCTTGACGGGGGGTCACACACTAGTCAGGGAAAAACAGGCCAAATTGAGGGGATTGAAAATCGTGTGCGGCATAACGCTATATTCCTACAAGAAAAGAGCGTGTCTAACCAGGGTGAATCTGGGGGGGAAGGTGCGGTACTAATTTGGAGGATCGAAGGACTAAGAGGACTAGGAAAAAGGGGAATTTGGAAGAAAGAAGATCTCACAAACCCCCAGGGTATTAGGAATGGAAAAGAGATATGGTCACCTATGTCGCCTATGAAACTGATGGATTCAGGAAGAGATACACAATGTTCCGCACCTACACCGGGCGAAGCACGTTCACCGCGACTGTTTAAGTGAGGCCTACTCTCGGGGGAGTTCGCAGGTTGACAGGGGGACCAAGGCCAAGGACGGACGAAGGTGATCTCCAACCAGCGATTTGCGGAAGGCCCCAAAAAACAATGGAGAAAAGAATCGGCGACCAAAGCAGGAATGAGGTAAAAAAAGAAAAAAAGAGCGCCAGCGTTGCTGCGTCTAAAAGTCCGTCACTGGGAGCAGGAGAGGTATAGTGTGGGAGGGGCGTGCGTACGAAACAGCGTTGCGAGGTTGGGTACAAGGGTAAAGGCGAGCAGTCGCTTGGGCATGTTAAGGCGCATCATGAAACAAACTCTGCCTAGAACAAATAGTTTAACTGGCTCCCAAAAGAAGACATACAAGCTAACCATGGTTCACAACGGGGCAGTCAGAGTGAAAACGGAAGAGAAAAGCTTCGTCAAGGTCCCTCGGGCAAAGGTACATCCCCCTTAATTATTTGCGTTCCGTAGGGAGAATACGGCAAGTAATTCGGGGTGTGTTGTTACTTAAGGGCTTTTCATCCAATCACCTTGGTGGGGAGGGGTCATGGATGCGAAATCTAACGGGGGTGTTATCTAAACTTGCAGTGACAGATAAAAAAAAATAATACTCTCGGCGAAAGGCAGCAACCACGAGACACGTGGGGTTAGGATTAAAGAAACTCTCTCAAACCGCCACAAGGGGAAATGAGAAAGGCGTCACAAGACCTACAGTCAAAAGGAACCTAAACAAGTTCCGTCCATCCAAGATCCCTAATGAGGCCAAACAAAAACGACGTAAACAGGAGGACTTCGGGAAAAAAGGGCCGTACGGACTGAAAGTTCACCTTCTTCACTTTTGGGATTCGTGATACTCTCTCGGTCGAGGGAGGAGAACTCATTAAAGGTTGACCTTTTCCCAATAAGTGGCGCGCTAAAAAGGGCTTTTCGAGGGGGCGACGATTCCAGCGGCGCCGGTTATTGCCTTCTCAGAGGGGGGCTTGGCAAGCAGATACTCTTTGTCCCGTTGAACGAAGAAGGGCGATCCGACGACTCTGATATAGAGGAGGACTTTCCGACCTCAGACCTAAGCCATAATAAGGAGAAAAAAAAAACATTGACAGCCATATGGATGCATGCGGGGGCGGCTTTCCCTCATAACGGGTTAAGCAGCGCAACCTAGAGCAGTCCAAATACAAAGGGGAGTCTAAGGAGTCTCGGTGAGTGACAGTACTCTAGATTAAAACGCGGGCTCCCTTGGGGAACCGGGATTGGAAAAAAGAGATGATAACGAGAGGGAAGGTACTTACATTCTTGGAAAAAGAGAAACAGCGAGTCTCAGACGCCACGAGGCTGTCTGACTGGAACCAGACCAACTGACGGCGAAGTAAAATTAAAAGGCTCTTGGTGGAGAACAGGAACCCGCTATGGAACCGGGCCTGGGGAATGGAAGGGGCCAGATGGGAACAGCCGGCTTCTGGCATGTGGATTTTTTTTTAAAAGTGGCCGATGTCTATCGGAGATGGAGGACAGTGATCCTTCTTTTGTTCTATGCTCTTACGGCGTCACACTTTTGGTTTCTGGAAGGGGGGGAGACTAGCTTAACTCGTTCACGGGCTAGGGGGGGGGGGGAAAGGGGCGCTGAGGCTTCACCTGATTCTCACGGGCGGCCGACGGCAGCCGAGATGAGAGCAGGAGTAAAGTGGTGCATTATACGGCCAAGGGCGCGGCGTCCACAGGATTCAAAAAAGCTGCGCTAGTAACATGTTCAATAATATGTTGTGCACAGAACGCCTTACGAAAAAAATTAAAAGTCGGGGAATAAGAACGTGTCTAACTGACTTAAACGAACTCATGCTAGTAGACGGCGACACTGAAAGGCTTATCTAAGCAGGGGAAAAAGGACCACAACCGATAGAAATAAAAGGGGGGGGAACTAATCTCTAACGACAATGAGCGATAGACAACAACAACAACTTGTTAGGAGGAAGAGCAGAGATCCGCTTGATATATGATACCAAGGAGGGGGGTTGGTAAAGGGAAAAGTGAAAAAAGGGATTAGGGCGACTCGCGGGGAGAGCCTCGCGACTAGCATGAGGTTATGTGTTGCAGAAAGTTAGACCCAGCGCCACTAAGGGTGTCCGTAAAGGATGGGAGAACAAAAAGTTTGTGATTCAAAGGGAAAAGAATATCTGCAAGAATTTTGAAGAAGTGGGGGAAGGAAGGACTACAATGGCGATCCGCACAAGAGGTGGAAAAAAGAAATTGCTCATCATCAAAAATCAAACAGGAAGGTCTGCCGAAGGAAAGACCTTTTATCCCTCCGCCGCCCGGGGAAGGGTAAACAGACTTGTCCCGCGTGTTGTGCGAAGAACAACCTAAAACACCATGGGTGGGGTCCGCAGAAGGGCCCCCAAAGAATCCTCCTGGTCTGCATCACCAGGGAGACGCCATCTCCACACGTTGAATGCAACAAGGGCACAATCGGCTAGGGACCAATAAATAAATAAATATCTAAGAGTTCTCAATCTGGGTCATCAAATGTATCCAGGGAAAAAAAAAGCGCCTGCTAATTGAGGCCTTAGCAGGCACGGGGGGGGGTAGGGGACATTGACACATCAAGGGTTGACTTATGAGAACGACGTCCTTTGTCGAAAAAGTCTAAAAAGTAAACCGCATAAGTCTCGGGTCCAGACATGCGGATAGGGGAAAAAGGGGGGCTCACGGTTAATCATAGTGGAAGAGAGGTAACGGGCGCCCTTAAAAAAAAAGTAGAAAAATAAAAGTTGATGGATCTTCCCGGCGGCCTGCAGGTCACACAAGGCGTCTCGGGAAACGAAGAAAGAAATGAGGGGGGCTGTCCTGTAGGGCCGAGGGGTAATGCGACATCACTGTAAAAACGACGTATACATAAATCACAGCAGGCGAATCGAAATCTCCCTTCGTAAAAAAAGTGAAACGAGAGGCGATAGTGCAGGTGGGGGGAATGGGTAAACTCTCTCTGACGAGCTGCATACAAATAAGCAGCCTTCAGAGGTAGAAGCGTGCCAGCATTGGAAAAAAAAAAAGGAGCAAAACATTGCCAAAACCGTTGGGCAAATTGAAACACGATGCTCTGAGGGTAAGCCTTCTCGACCGCAGTCGAAATCAAATCCCAACAGATCCGGCCAAAACTCTACCTCTCGCGCCAAGAGTCGAACAACGGGCATCTGGGGGTGCTGCTGTCAGACGATACAAAAGGTCTGTGGTTGAGGTAACAGGGGGGTCGACGGGGAAGGTGGAAGTTAAGTCGTGGGAATGAGGTCCCGTCAAAAGGGGGTTGGGGGGTTGGCGCGCTGTTATCAATAGAAACAACGTGTAGAAGTTTTGGGAGTGAGGAAGCAAAGCGGGGCCCGCGCAAAAGGAGCAAATCCCAACACACCTGGCCCTCGCCAAGGGGAACTCAAAGGGAGGGATTAAATAAGGATACAAATCCTACGACAGATTGTTTACCCTTCGGGGAAATCGGATCAGGAACTGCGCATCATGGGGGGGAGGGTAATCGTCAAAGGGCCCGTCGGGCATGCACGCCAGTTGTGATGCGCACGCGGGGTCCTGGCCTTGACGAACAGCGTTTTAAATGAGGTGAAATGGCTTCGGGGTCTTCGGGTGCTTGGTTAGGGCGACGGCTGGGTTTAGAAGGCCAGGCAGGGACCATTATGCTCAGGACAGCGAGAAGTCTCGAATTGGGCGGGTCAAACACGAAGATCCTGGTCGGATCTAGAAGAAAAATCCAAATATCCTGATTCTCAAAGGTCGGCGTTGTAGAAAGGCCTCTTTCGGCGAGTTACTGAAAGGGTGTCATCGGGGAGTACATGAGTATAGTCCATGTCCGGGGAGCCGGGTTAAATCAACCGGAGTGGGACCGGAATCAAAATAGTAAAGGAGGGGGCATGCTTTCTTGAAAATTCTTTCTCATAACTCCAGCGGAGAGCTCAAGAGAAGCCCGAGGGTATAGACCGCCGACTGGGAGCCGGTGTTAAAGGGGCGGATAAGTTGTGGGATAGGGAGCCGAAATCAGACTTCATATCCACATCGGTGACCAT
>Ga0179593_1415597_pt1 | contig 10208 bp, 13 predicted proteins | sample CZODoug2_1_08_16_FD_185931 | JGI IMG/M metagenome (GOLD analysis project Ga0179593, IMG submission 185931) | Vadose zone soil fungal communities from Angelo Coast Range Reserve, California, USA - CZODoug2_1_08_16fungal (PacBio error correction) | ecosystem: Environmental > Terrestrial > Soil >...
GAGAGAGAAGACAAAAAAGGAGGAGGGGTACAAGGAAAGGGCCCGAGAGATGAACTCCGACTGGAGGGACAGAGAAAAAAAGAAGAAGGAGTCCGGGCAGGAAGGGCTAACCTGCCTTGGAGGCACAGTGGCGAAAAAGGGCGCGGCGCTGCCGGAGAGAAGAGGGGATATTAATACGACGATACTAGTGAAGGCTGGGAGGGAAAGTGAAGCGAAATATGCTCCAGACAAGAGAAGAGCGACGCAAGCATAAGTGGGAAGGCGGGGGGGAGGGGCCCCGGAGGCATCGGGAACACTACATGATCCGACGGAACTGGGGAACGGATCACCAAAAGCGCGAACTGGGGGAAAGAAAAGGGGAACAGGCGCGCTTTGCTCAAAGGGGGGGCCCCTGGAATAACATGTAGAAGAGGGACACAACTGTAAATCCTGCCAAACGGCGACAATCCGAGTATCTAATAAGACGAGGAACAAGGGGGGGGCGGGGAGACTCTCAAATTCAGGGAGAGAGGGAGCAGGAGACTCATCTCGGCGAAAAAAGTCCAGAACGGGACGAGACGCCACTTATCGGGGTAATACCGGCACGGAAGGGGTCACGAAGCTACGGCTGGCCCTATGATAGGAAAGACGACAAAAAGGAAAAGCACTTTTCTTTCCAGGGACGTGATCGGCGGGCAGAGAAATGCACTGGGACGGACGCAGAACCCAGAAAAACTCTTGGAAGGACCGCATGGCGGTTAGAGGCAGACAGGGGGGCTGCCGGAGCAAAAACCCACCCTCCACCACGGATCAAACAACACAAAGGCGTTATGGGGGGGCGTGCTGGCCCGGTGGGCAAACGTCTTTTTGGGACGTGTAAGGGGGGTGCAATACGTTTGTGCGGGGGGAAAATGCGGGGGGGGACTGGGGGAGGTGCCGTGGAGCAGGCAGCCAAGTAATGCTTCCGACTACGGGAGGGAAACATGACGTTCGGAACAAGGGGGTGCTAGGAGGAAAAAAAAGTGACCGGGGAAGGCAAACCTCTCGGAACATTAGACGGCGGGCCGGGGGACCCAAGCAGTTGCGGGTTGATGGCGTCCGCGGTGAACGTGGGAACGAGGGAGGCGGCCAGGGGGAGGAAGCCCTCGTCAGACTCTTCCATAAAGGTTGAAAGTCGCCGAGTTTCGAGCATTCTGGCACCGAAGGAGGACAGTGGAAGGAAAAACGCTACCATGGAGTGGGGACGTCCCGCGCCGAAGCCGCGGTCCCGCTTGACTTTGCTCGGACCCTTCCAAGGTTCACTCCTAAAAAAAGCGAATCGCGCAACCTTGCAACTCTGCTCAAGAAAGGGGGTCACCCGTTGGGAAGAGAAGTGATCTAGGCCAACGGCAAAACCGGAACCAGTTCAACACCGAGAAGTCCGGCGAGCGTCATCAAAAGGGGGAACAATGCTGAGATTGCGGGGGAGGCGTCCTACAGGGTGGGGGGTGGCCGGGGCGGCCTTCTGTAGAGAGGGTGTTAGCCGAGGGAACGTTACGGAGCCAACAGGCCGCGCTGGCCTACTCCAAGGATCAATCGGGAAAGTACTAGATGTTCCGCGGGACAACTGCGAGGGACAGCTTCCAGTGGGGAGAGGATGGAATAAAAATGGTTTCCTTCTCAGAACTAGAGAAGGCGTAGAGGCCGCGGCGCTTGGCAAACTATCTCAAACAAACTCCCACTGAGATGACATGAAGAAGGTATCGGTGGCCAGAAAACTCGGCTCGTATGAAGCCGACAGTTAAACAGCGATTGTCACGCTTCAAAAAGGGAAGCGAGCAAAAAGAGGTTGAAGCCCAACACGCAATGCTTCAGGCTCGAACAGGTCCACTGCCTCACTTCACCAGAGAGGCCTGAAGAGGATCTCCGTAAAAGGCGACTAGCCCTCCGGCGCCCTGGACCAAAAAAAAAAGGGGGGGGAACTCCAAAGGGGCATCAAAGGGGGAAATCAACAATCATTTTCAAACGGGCGCTCTACAGACTTCTCGGGGTGGGAAAGTGTGGAGAAAAACGCGAGCGGGCCTTACTAACTCCGATCTAACGGCTCCTGAGAGGCCCCCCAGGAAAGGCGGAGAAACGCCCTTTTAGCGTGAGCGAGCGTTACCGCATGGGAAGGGAAGAATGGAACGGGTGCACAGGGAAGATAGGCAGACGCTTCAGGGAGGGGAACCGTGTTCCAGCCCAGGGGACAGGATCGGATGGTTTGCTTCATCCGCTCAGGGACGTTGGACGTGGACACATGGATCGGTGTCTCACGAACCTTGCGCAGAAACTCGGAGAAAAAAAAAACAGCAAAACCTGAAACGACCGCTAAACGGAAGGAAACTGCTGACAACGTCACGCGGAAAGCAAAAACAAAGGCCATGCATGCCGGCAACCCCCAACCCATAAGATGGAAAAGGCGGGCGCATCCAGGTACACGTCCAAAAAACATCGCTTGCCGAAAAGAGGTTGACCGAACCGAGACCCGCGCCGATTCGAGCAGCCACTCACAAACCCCAAAAAGGACGCATCAAACGCAACAACGCGTTGAAACGACAATCAACCGTAGGTGCCCTCAAAGTGCATTAAGAAAAGGAGTTTGGGGGGTTGCTGGACGGTGGACCGGGGCGACGTAAGCGGGCGCGCGGGGGGGGACCACCGCATTGACCTGGCCTCCTGGGGGTTTCGGGCCTGCAAGGTGACGTTGAATACCCATCGCTCCTATGACGGCAAGAGGGTAATGGCAGAGTGGTAGGAGTCCTATTTCCAGGAAACGTACGGCTCGCGGAACAGTTAGCGTCAGGCCGGCCTCGCAGACAAAGAGAATCAAGGAACCTCTTCTCCGAAGTCATGCCCGGAAGGGGAGGAGAGAGAATCGTCTAAAAAAACCCCATCTTTTACTCTAAGTGATGCGCGTCGATCTCGAGTCGCCTGGACGCTCAAGTCAGCAGGCTGTCCATCAGCATTTGGGAATAGGAGAAAAAAGGAGAAGAGGAACGAGAAACGGACGAAAAAAAAAGCAGTTTCCTCTTCTTCAAGACGTACGGCAGAAATTGGGGGGCTCCCAAGCTCAGCTAAAGGGGCCCCGAAAGACCTCCCAGCCCCTCTCCTTCAAATCTCTCGGATATGAGGCGCATGGGATCCTCCTCAGTCAGAAGGAGTCTTCACGAGGACGACTAAAAAAATAGCTCTCATGCAGGCAGCTCTCTGAAAAACCGTGTTCGATCAATGAAACACGCCCCGGCCGGCCGCTGGCCCTCAATCCCTCTCCATACCGCGAAAAGAGGGGGTGTCATCTCAAGAGACTAACCGAAGGGGGGGCAAAAAGAAGGCGGTCCCGGGCAAACAAATCATAGAGGCAAGGAAAGATTGCGGTGCTGATGAAGACCGGACCGTCCGGGGCTGGCTTTATGGACCGTCCAAGTGAAAAAACCGCGGAAAAAAACAGAGGAAGAATAGCTACGGCGAAAAGAACCGAACTGCCCGGGGAGGTCGACTCGGCGCTACTTGGACTGAGAAGCCCGAGGAGAAAACTAGCGACCGGAAGGAAGAAAGGTACTCTCAACCGAAAAAAGGTAAAGAGGGTCTCTACGGTGAATTAGCCCGCAGTGAAGGGGAGGGGGGTAAGCAAAGTTCCGCAGTTATCACATACTGAGCCGGACGGGCAAGGTGGAACGGATCAAGATTATACCCCTTCAAGACGGGTGATAAAGGTAAAAGAACAACGGCACCCGCTTTGAAAAAAGGTCCTTCTTCGGGAAAAAAAGACAACTCTCCCAACCCTTGAATCGACGCCAGGCCAGCGCGACAAAGAGGGGAGATCGAAGGAGGGAAAGAAAAACCTTCCCCCCGGATTAAGAAAGGGGGAAAGTCTCGGCAACGGGAGCGAGGGAAACAAGGTCAGAGCTGAACGGCATCGGGGAAGGCCGGGACTAACCTGGAACCCGCTTCGATCTACTTTCCTGAAGGGTGCGTACCTGTTGCAACGACCAGGGAGCATTGCGCAGCTGACTAAGGAAAAGACGCACCAACGCCTGACAGGATGCTGAAGGTCGGCGGGCATATGAAATGAACCTGGACTACCGGGCCGCAAAAAAAAAAAAAAAGCGGGACACCATGTGAAAGCGCGGCGTCACGTCAAACAGGACAATGGCAATCAGCAAGTTGTCGGGATGGGCCCGTTGGGCAACGAAACGTGTTGCTGCTTCCCTTTTGTGACCTGTTGGGAGGCTGTACCGGGGGGCGGGCGGCGGGCAGCCTTTGACGTGAAGGATGGTGCATGGGCGACTAACGGGGGGTGCAGGAATTCTCTAAAGCAGGGGAGGAACTGGGATGCGGCGATACAAAGGGGGGCTTACCTCGATCAAGGAGACGTTCGGGTGGGCCTTTTGGTGCGCGTCCTAAGTTGAAAGAAAGAAAGGGAGTAATGACGGGCTAAATGCTGGGGAAGGAAGGGTTGCTAGGAAATGGTCAGGTGCCCAGACGTCGAGAATGGCGTGGAGAAGAGGGTGCGTCCAGTGGCAAGTAACCAGTCTGCTTACCTCGTAAGGGGAAGACTAAAAAAAATGTGCTGGGGAAAAGACGCCGGTTCCAAAACACTGGAGGAAGGAAGGAAAAGCCCACGCGTAACACTACTAGCCGGCGCTCGCTCAAACGGGGTGCCAAAGGCGCCGCCGATGGTCACCTCAGCACGTTTAGAGGCCGGGGAAACGGAGAAACCCAACAAGGAGAAGGGAGGAAAGGAGGAGAAGCGCGAGGCACCAAGCGGTAGTGATAGGAAGGTGCATGACAGAGTGAAACCGCGCCGGCTGGCCTGTTAGTTCTCGCGTGAGTCCGAGCCTTGGGAAATCCGAGGGCAATGGCGACGGGAAAGGGGGGATCTATGAATTGGGCGTCGGAGGTCGCAACGCGCCGGCGAAAAAGCTTCACGGGTTCAGGTTTGACAATCGAGGTGATCTGAACCAAGATAAGGAGTATCTTGCCGGATTTAAAAACTAAGAAAAAAACGGAGGAGGGGATGAAAAGATAGAAAAAAAAGAGAGGGGATGCGTCAAACTCTCAAGAGGCGAGGGGATGCCTCCGACAACGTGTAAATACTCGGGAAAAGAAGCGAAGCCAAGGCGCGTTGGACCCGCGCAAACGCTTCGTCTAAAGATGAAACCAAAAAAAAAAAAAACCACCAAACGCCCCGGAACGACTTCCAGCAAACGGGCTTACGGTCTCTGAGAAACCGCAGACAGGGACTCAGACAAACCGCCTGGCCGACCGTCCACATCTCTAAAGCAAAAAAAAAACGAAAGATTGGGCACAGCGCTCACCGAGGAGACTGTAGAGAAACTTGGTATCGGTGAGGAAAACGTCATGACGGCTCCACGTGAGAACTGAACCGGTGACCAGCGGCAGAAAAAAAGAGGGGCCCACAGGGTTTGAGCGGGAATCACTTTCCTCAGAAAGTAGGAAAAAACCTGGTTACCGGCCGAACGGCCAGCGGGCTCAGGGAGGGTCAGTCACATTAAATCGTTCATTCTACGTTCGAACTGACCGCACCAGCGGTGCGCACGCCATTCTAACTGCCCCTTCGGAAACAGACACCAAAAACATGCCGAAAAGGCACCGGCCTCGAACTGCAATAGGTAGGAGAAAAAAAGCAAAGCATGACCAGCACAAAAGGCATCAAAAAGGCCTCACCACACCGTACGCTGGAGCAACGAGGGGGTGGGCGCATCCGCTTAACGTCTTCCGCTCCAAAGCCAAAAAGCATCTTGACGCCTCGATGTGGAAAGAAAGGATCAAAAAAGGGCGGAGGGAAGAAGGCAGCTGCACGACTGCCCGGCCAGCAGGCAACCCGAAAAACATAAAGACCAACAACCTTAGTTGGGAAAAGCACGTAAAACGCAACACAGCTTTCCAACGGGCAAAAAAAAATACGCCGGGTGGGGTAGAAAGGGTGTGGGACGGGCGAGCGGTCCTCAGCGAACCAATACTGGGCTCAAGATGGGTTGCAGGTTGCCTGAGTAAAAGGTTGAAAAGAAAACGGCATCACTGTAAACAAAAAAATGTCAAGGGGAAGAGGTGGGGGTCGTAGGTGACTAAAGCGGACCTTAAAAACGATCGAGTGAACCGTACGTCCGCCGGAACAGTCGATCGAAAGGCACGGGGAAAAAAAAAAAGGGAAGCGGAACCGCACGAAAGGCAGAGGAAAGACAGGGGTCCGCGCACTCGCAGCGATGGACAGGCGAGGCGGTGTCCTCGACAATGTGGACGCAGACAAAACGATCGGGGGAAGGGAGCTCAGAAGAAAGGAAAGGTGAAAAGATCTTTTATCGAAACGGGAAAAACGGGTGAGGAAAAGAGGACGTGGGAGTAAAATGCGACGGGATCGTGATCGTTCACACGGACGGCAGAGTCATTGGGTTCTCACCAACGCTCGCAAAAACGGGACCCGCCCTCCCTCCCATGGCCCAACTGCTGATACCTCGTCCGAGAGGGGCAGGCCTTGCTATGCAGCAGGCCTCTTATCGCGTGCCAGTCGGAGCGGTCATCTTCCGAGAGCGGAGAAGGCAGGCTCCTCTCTGGTTTTTTCGCTCAAAGGGGGGGAACCCTCCCAGGCCCAGCCGACGTCGTAGTAACGCGTCCAGTGATGCAGCTGTCCATCCCTCTGTTAGGAAGAAAGAAAGGGCGTTCAGGTCAAATCCGCAGATTCAACAAACTAGACTCTCAAACGAGAAGTAAAAGGGGTGTGCATAACAGACTGAGACTGATGATTTTACCTATAAGAGGAAGGAAAGAGTCCGCGACGCGCTGACGCTTGGACAGAAATAAACGTAGGAGAAGGCTGGGGGTACGTAAAAACAGCGGAGTGCCAGTAGAAAACCAGGGCGCGGCATCTGCAATTCACGGACATTGCAAAAAGAGACGGCGTCTGGAAATTGAAAGGCAGAATAGACGGGGGTCTAAAGTAGACAAATGATGGGGAAGGGGAGGCGGGCGGGAACTGAGGACGACTTTTATCACCAAGTTAAGAAGGGGGGGGAAAGAGAAAGAGACCAGCGTCCGAGAAACCGGGAAAAGAAGACATAACAGGAACGGGGACAGGGCTGTGTTTAAGTGAAGGACGATCAGGCTCGCAACAAAAAACAAGAAAACGCTTCGATACTGGTATCTTCCATGAAAGGGGAGGACAATCAAGAAAGCACTCAGAGAAACCGCGGACCAGATGGGTCACGCGCAGCAGAAGGTCTCAGAAATGAAGTCTGATTTTTCAGGTACTCGGTCAAGTAAGGGACTAAAGACTTGAAGCCTGAAGGGATAACCTTCCGAAAAAACGGCCATTTCAAAAGCTCTATCCTTACTAATTTACACAACGGCAAAACACCCGAGAAAAAGAACTGTTCAGGGGACAGGGTTTTGCGGCATCGGACCAGGCACCTGGACGTCCCGCCGCACAAACCACATCTTTTGGAAAATTTGAAGTTGCCCAGAGATCCGGGCGGAACGTCGCCCCGAAAAAGAAACACTGGACAGAAAAAAAGCTTTCGGATCGACGGGGGAACAAAGAAGGGGGGTGGGAAACGTTGTACAGGGAGGGGGTATTCCAACGAAGGGTTGGCAGGGAGAAGGTGGGGTTGGCCAGGGGGAGGCCTTTGGACAATTCGAAAGTAGGCGCATCGACTGGCGAGGACTCTTTTCTTAAACATTCTGGTCTAAAAAAGAGCGGGCGGGCGAGAAGGGGAAAGAAAAGTGACCGAGGAAAGCGAAGAAAAAATCGGACGGGAGTTTGGGTGCCCTGTTTCATTGTAGCGTGCAAAAGGGCCTTCGCGGTCAAGAGGTGGAAACGTGGGATCGATAGGATTTAAGTACGGTGCGGCAATAGAGCGTGATGCAGGTGCTGTGTCGCAGGTTCGACATGGGAGTGCGAACAAAGGGTAGCAGTGGAAAGGGACCTTAAGAGAAAACAACGTTGATACTGAGCTCCAGGGTAAACAAGCCCTAGGCAAAAGAATTTAAACACTTCAATCGGCCCGGCACAAGTTGCTACTGCAACTCCTACAAGAATAAAAAAACGCTAAAACCTGGTTGAAAAAGTCACCGAAACGAGGGGGTCCAAGGAGAACACGCAAAAAGAGCGGATTTAACGGCAAGCTCACTCGAAAAGTTCCAACCCTAGATCAAGAAGCGCTTCAGTGGTCCAACTGAGGGAGAGGGTGCTTGGTGCTGCTCCTGGGGGTTTTCAACCGCTGGGGGGCTGCCAGTCCGGACCTCTTTGAAGGTCGCAAGAGACCGAGTTTGAGAGAATCCCAAGGCGCGCTGCCTGGCACTTCTAAATTTGGAAGGTGAGACACTGAAGTGACCGGGGCGTAAAACGAAAGTCGGGAGGAAGCTTAAGGGTGGAACAGAGGGGGCTTGACAAAAAAATGTTTACAATCCAAGAATAGGGCGGGGGGAGGCGGACACAGAAGAGACTAGACAACAACAAACGGTTAGGTAAGAAAAAAGAAGGGCAAAACGAGCCTGCGTAGTCGGATCGAAGGCAGGGAAGCGTATGCAACAGAAGCGAAACACTGATCTTGCCAGAGGCCAAACAAAAGGACGTCCAGGCTAAAGTGATTCCAACGGCCTCAGGGCGAAAGGAGGGCCATTGCACGATCTCGTTAGAAAACGGAAGCAAACCTCGCCCGGTACTCATCCACCCGCCTAAGACGTAAAAAAAAGCAGGGGAAGCATCGCACGAAAAAAAGACAAAGCATTGGCACAGCGCGTCAAGACCGCTTATAGGGGGGAAAATGGGACGAGGTGAAGCAGGTCCTTTGCTCACAAACCGGAGAAAAGCGGATACAAGGGCGACGCCAGGACCAGCGGAGCTCCCGGGAAGTGGAGGAAGCGGGGGGAGCGGGCCGCTTTATTCCCTAAGGAACTCGGGCAGGGGCATTAAGCTCAACAGAAGATGGGAAAACATTAGACGGAAACGGGGGTCCAGCCCAGTTTCGGTGTCATGAAGAGGCCCTCCATGCGGTGAGAAGCAAGTGGACTCTCAACCGTCAAGCAAAGGATCCAGAGAAGAAATACGAAGAAAAAGGGACCCTCACCCTCCAACCTCCACTTCCCCAGTCACCCTCCACACCCGTTACATTAAGCGCAGCAAGAACTCTCACACCCCGTCACCAAAAGACAGGAAGCAAATGGGGAGCAGCGGGTTTGCGCTACCTCCAAGGTGGTAAAGGGAAAAAATCTTTTTACGACCAACGAGGGGTAAGGTCTCGACAGTCGAAGGAGCGGTCCACGAATGCCTGCCCTAAGAAACCCCCCCACAGTTAACAGAGAAACCTCAAACACGCGTTGGGGGAAGAAAGGACGAAAAAATAACTTGGCAAAGAAAGGGAGAAGACATTAGAACGACCTTTTGGGCTGGGGTATGCAGTGAGGGGACCCGAAAAGGAAGAAACGAGCGCCGAAAAGAGACTTGAACTGTTGGAATCCTGGCTTTGTGGAAGGGAAAAGTGCAGGGACAGATTCACCCCTGGAAACAAAGGAAGCGAAATGGAAGGGAAGGGGGCTGGTCCTATACTGAGAACCTTCCGCGGCTTGCCCCGGGTGGCATGCTTAAGGGAGGGAAATAAAAAGGGAAGAGAAAGGACCAGCGTAAAACTGAAAAGAAAACAGCTTATACAGCGGTCCGCAACTGAGATGGCCAGAAGTGGATAAGGGGACGCGCGCAAGCGCTGAACCAACATCGTTTTTCCCTAAATGGGGTCATGCGCGTCGATAAGAGATCTCTGGACTCTCATGCGAGAGGTACCGTGCTTGAAAATTGGGAAAGAGTGAAGCGTAAACCTCATCGGTTGAAAGGGGGAGTCGAGACAGTTCGAAAAGAAGGGACACATCCTGGTTATCCTTTTCCACCCGTTCCAGGTCAGCTCTTATTGGCTAAAAGATCGCCTCCGGCTAACCCATGAAAGAAATGAGGGAGCCTTCCTCGTAGGTTAGGCTTGCTATTAGACCACAATAGAGAGGAGCCCGAAGGAAATCGCGTCGTCGCTCGTCCCCGCTGCTACATTCAATCTAGGAGAAAGTGGGCGCGTCCACTTGTTCACCGACCGTAAGGCAAAGGCAAAGAAAAAGAAAGTCCGTAGTAACTAAGAGGCTGGCTTTCAATACCCTCGGGTCTGCCGAGTACCGAAGCCAGCCTGCTGTCCGGCGAGGCAGACAGC
>Ga0179593_1523619_pt1 | contig 10208 bp, 7 predicted proteins | sample CZODoug2_1_08_16_FD_185931 | JGI IMG/M metagenome (GOLD analysis project Ga0179593, IMG submission 185931) | Vadose zone soil fungal communities from Angelo Coast Range Reserve, California, USA - CZODoug2_1_08_16fungal (PacBio error correction) | ecosystem: Environmental > Terrestrial > Soil >...
GGAAAGGGCTGGAAAAAGGCTATGGCATCTGAATCTCTCTCCGAAGGCCTCAAAAGAGATGTGTTAGGGGGATGTTCGACGACCTCTAAGGATAAAAGAATCATCTGACCAGCGTGCTTGCATCTATCTGCGAGCAGGAGGAAAGCTCAGCGGGCCGGAGTCAGAACGATCTAGAAAAAAAACCCTACGTGAAAACTCCGGGCAGCGAACGTCAAGAAGACCGAGGGAAAAGTTGGGGTATAACTCCCTTAAAATAAAAAAAATATCTGAAAGAAAGTAAAAAAAGGCAAGAACAATCGAGTTCGGTCGGGGGCGTGGCAAAAGCAGGGGGAAAAAGTGAAAAGCAACGCCGCCGGCAAGAAAAGGAGAGGGAAGGGAGGATTCCTTCTTCACGGAATCGGCAAAGCCGAAGATCGCTGCGATCAGAAAAACCGGAAGGGAGAAATGTGCGAAGGCGTGTGAAGGAGAAGGGGTCCGCTGAAACAAAACAATGGAACGCGAGTCGCCGTAAGGGGATCGGAGGTCTAAAAACGGTCAAGGACTGCTCGAGAAAAATTTAACCCTTACTAAGAGTGGAAGAAACTGGGGACCTGTGCTTCGGAGCAGGCCGAACAAGGCAGGGGGGGGGGCCTCCCAAAAAAAACCGATTGCGTAAGAAAAGAGCTCCGTTAAAGCTCGTGCGGTGAGAGGGTTTCGCACACACCAAAAGACCGATTGGCTCACAATTGGGACTTTCTGAGGAGGGCTCTCCTCCTAAAAGTGATGAGGAAAAGAATGAACTAACCCGAATGCAGGGCCCAAGGCGGAGGAGAAGTGACCTGGGCGGTGGAGGTGGCAGAAAACGAACGAACAAGGGAAAGAAGGAGACTCTTCAGACGAGGCAGGGAGGAGTCTGCGAATCGTTTAAGGGTCGGCGCCCAACTGTCTCGCTGGGGCTGCCGCGAAAGGTCCCATGGTAAATCTCTAAGGGGGAAACACGCTCGAACAGTCCCGGAACACTGTGATGAGAACCGTCCGGCGACCTCGCCGGAGCGCGGGAAGGACACGGCTTAAATAGAGAAAACGCCGAAATCGAGCAAAGATGTCCGACTAAGGGTTGTAAGAGAGACATAGGGGAGGAGCGATGAACCAGGAAGACGGGCAGAACTCAAGCCCAAACGAAGCCCTCCGTCAGGCTCAAATCTGAAAGGCGCGATGGCCGAAAAAAGACAAACTCAAAGGGAAAAATCGAGGGGGGGGGGAAGGTAGGGTCTTTGAGGCTATTTTTGCTTTTAAAAAGGAGTAATCGTCCCTGTAGAATTTCGCTTCTGCCGGCGAGAAAGCCGTCCAAACGGATCCGCCGCTCACGGGAGTCGTCGATAAAGGGCTGTCCGAGAAAAACTGGCAAAAAAGAGAACCGCCGCTCGCCGAAGGTGAAAAACTGCGGGGGTCAGCAAGACTATGCATGAAGTCGGAGAAGACGGAAAAGAAAACAAGGCCTTAAGGCCTTTCGTTGAAAAAAGAGGGGAAAAAGCATAAAAATCGGGGGCGTTCACTCAAAGCGCGAAGTCGTCGATCATGCTAGCAGTGGGTCCGGTTGGCCAGCTCCTAAAGAACACATGTTATCGGAAGAAAAGGAAAAAATTAGAAGGAAGGGTCACTTGAACCTTTTAGAACCAGTCCGGATGATCTGACTCCGGATGAAGGGGGCGATAATACGGAAGGGAAGTACCGTCACGGCTAGGAGAGACAAAAGGAAAGAGGGAGAGAAATCGAACGGCTACCCTCAGACGAGCCCGTGACACGACGACACAGCTGTAACAGCTGGTCATTGATCGGGGAGGCGGCCGCGAACAGAGTCTACACAGCGCGCAACAAATTGGGAACTCACGGAAAAGATCTCAAGCCAAGGCCATGACAGTCGGGGCGTAGAACCGCGCTACGTAGACAGCCTAGGAAAACTTCAAGGGAAAGAGGCTATGAGGTCGACCACGCCGAACTTATGGGAGAAGAGAGTCCGACGAAAACGGCCGATACGACTTCGCGATGGCCGCAAGACGGCGGTGCTTGGGCCATGGCTCATACGTGCCGTTTGATCGACCAGAAGAAAAACGGAAAAAAAAGGGGCCTCAAACGGGCAACCATCAAAAGGGCCTAAAGGCAAAAAAGAGAAAAAAGTTGCGGCGCTGAAGGGAAAGTTTCATCGCCCCGTCCAGGAGGACTATCTTGACAAAGGTTGTGTGACCTTGGACCCATTCACCAGGGCTGCATAGACATGATCTCTCGACAACGAAGGGCAAGGGATTCTCACACAAAAGAAAAAAAAAGAAATCGGGAGGGCGACCGGCAAATCGAAGACCTTTGTACGCTCGCATACCGACGGTGAAGATGAGACCCTTAAACAGCACGCAATCCAGGAAAAGCGCCGGCCCGCAGGGAAAAAAGATGAGAAAGAGAGGCTTTTGAGCAAGCACGTTGTCGCGGAAGAGACCGTGCAACCGTCAAAGAAAAGAAAATCAACAAGCTTAGAGAATTTCTATTAGGCATAAACACCGACGCCTACGAAATCACAAGAAAAACTTGGTAGGGGGATATCCGTTAGAGTGAATGTCTTAGAATCGAAGGGACTGGCTACGGCCGCGAGGGGAAGCGCCCGCGGTTCTAGAACAATTCATAAAAAGAAAATAGTGGTGTATGGAACGGGGGGGGGAAAAAGGCTTGGAGGATCATCTGTTCGCCGCTCCTCAGGCAAAGCTGAAGCGTAAGAGCCAACGAGTTATGGCCGCATGTCTGTGCGTTGGGGGGAATAAATCTCTATCTTCATTTAAGGCTGAACGCCAGTCTCATGAGAGGGGCCAGAGCGCGCGCATACTCCTCCAAAAATCATCCGACTCTGAAGGATAAAATCGAAATGCGTTAATGGGGGATTTCGATCAAAGCTGGTGGGCGGGGGGGACGAGTGAAGTGGGCAACTCTTCAAGATAAAAGAATAGGAAAGAGGGGACAAATTGAAAACGTTTTTGAGGGCCAGACGGGTTTGCCTCGGTCTGTAACCCGCAAGGCCTCCCCCGCCCCCGCCGTGTGGACTGTTGATCGATTCGACGAACGGACGTCCGAGGCATAAAGGAGACTCCGAAGGGGACAGGATCGGAAAAAGATCACTCGGACAATTCTTCAGAGGCCGGACTTGACGACGAGCCTCGGAAAACCCAGTTGATCTGTATCCGTGTAGTCAAAGGGATGAAGAGGGACCTGCATAACTAAAGAGAAATACAAAAAAAATAAATCACAAGAATCCCTACAATCTCTCGATAGCTGGATCGAGGCAATGTAGTCTGGCGTGGCCATCGCGAAAGATCGGTTTGCACTGCCGCCACGGAAAGGAATTAAGGATCTTTCCGGAAAGGGGAAATTCTGGGGACTCAGATAAAATTCTCGGGGGAAAGAGAGTGCGAGAAAACATGCGAGAGGACCTCGAAACAAAAGCTGGGTCTCAGGCGTTGGGGGGGGAGGACTTTCGGGGAGTTGAGGAGAAAAAAAAAAATCCGGGGTGGAGCCGGACCGGGGATCGGTCTACAACCGTATGTCGCGGACAGAAAAGCTTGCGGAACCAGGTCCGACTCTTGGAAAATGTGACTCAAGAAAAGGGGATGGTAAGAGGCGCGAAAAAAAAGAAAACTGGAAGCACAAAAACACAGAAGGGTTACAGGGACGAAGAGACATCACTGCATAGGAGAATGGGAGAACGTACATAAACAAACAGGGTTTTCACGGGGCGACTATCGGCCAGATTGGGTTTCTGCATGTATTAAATAGAGGAAAAGCAAAAAAAAAGGATAGGGGAAAAATAGAAAGAGAAAAGGAGGTCCAAGCGTTGATAGGCCGTGAAAACACTGGTTCGTTGTTTGGGGGGAGAACGAACGAAAAAGTAAAAGGACCTATCCGCTCCGCAGCTGATTCGTCACTAATCGGGGTAAGGGTGTTGCAGGGGCAAAGTGGTCTCTGGCAGCGCACCTGAGGCCCAGTGGTAAAGGAAGGGGAGGGAGGGTGGGAGGATCAAGACCAACAAAAAGAAGGGTTGGGAGAAAAAAAACGGACGTAGGGGAGCACCTCTGGTTAATCCGCGGAACATTAAAGAGAAGAAAAAATACAAAGCGATCAGTCTAGACCAGTCCTTGGCGCACTATTGGAAAAAAGATTAAATCTGCGGCGAAGGGGGGGGGGAGACGCAAAGAAGACATAAGAAGGGCCTTCGGGCTGAGTCACCCTAGAGCTGAAATGAGAAGGAAAACAAAAAAAAAAAATATGAACGCGATTGGAAAGCTCTATAGGGAGGGGGGATAGGGGGGGGAAAGAGGGGTTGGGGGGCTTTGTGCGGGGAAGGGGATGAGCCGGTTTTGCCCGCTGCGATTACGGAGAGAAAGGAGAAATCAAAGAAAAGACGCGGTGAACGAAGTCCGGCGACGAGCTGGAAATGCGGCGGAATCTGGAAAAGGGGGAATACTCACTAGTGCAGAAAGAGGAACGGCGTGCAACGGGAAGGCGGATAAAAAACCCAGCGGGGCACGTAGATGCAGGGGAGTTAAGAAGGGGAGAAGGAAGAAGAGGGCCGTCTTGGTCACTCAAAAATGAGTTAGGGGGGGGCCTAGACGAGAATGAGCCGCAGCCGCCTTCCGAGAAAATGGGCAAAGAATTGATAAATCAAGAATGCATAGGAGAGGGCGTTGGCTGGGGGAACCACGTGCAGGGGAGAAATCGGCAGCAGGCGTCGATGAAGGCGATGGACGAGCCCAACTCTGAGGGGGACCGGGAACGGACATCATCGAGGACGGACTATAGGGGCAAATATCTAGCGGAAAGAAACGTCTGCGACCTACTCAAACCGAAGGACCTCCTGGGGTGGCGTAACGAGTAGATTGGGACATCGCGGGGGAGAGAAAAACTATGGAAAAACTACACCAGGGGAGCGAAAAGGAAAGAAGCCTTGAGAGAAATCCGGGGGGGGGGAGGGGAACGCTTATCCTCGTTTTGGTGGAGGGAGAAAGTAGATTATAGTTGTTGTGGTTGGGCGGAACGTAGACATGCAGATTCCAAATCAGCACGTAACATGAAGGAGACTAAAAGGGCAAAAAAAAAATCAGGGAGTGGAACCTTCTTGGGGAGTCCAAAAAACGTAGCGAAAAGATAAAGAAGGGAATCAGAATGCGGTGCTTGAGTCCATGCTCAAGTGACGTTGAAGGGGGGGGAACAAAGAAGTGATTTCGTAAACAAAGCTCTCGGGTCAACCGATAGAATTGACGCTGCAAGCGGCCGGCCGAATTTTGGGGCAGGGATGACCTGAAGGGAGGAGGGTCCATCTAAAAGCAGTTCTCGAGCTTGCCAAAGGCGTATTCATGAGGTGCAAGGTCGCAAGGAAGGAAGAAACATTCCGAAAAGGGGTTAAGTCAAGGTAAACAACACAACAAAAAGGGAGGGGTATGAGGTAAGTCTCAAAACACGGCAGGCAACAGTCGTTAATAGGGCGAGAAAGAGGGAGAAAATACTACCAAGGCAACTCGCAACCGGAGTTGAGATGAAATCTGGGTCCCATTCAAAAAACACGAAACAAATCAGCCCCCGGGCGCGGCAGAGGCAACCTTACTTATGGTTGAAAGAAAAGGGGGGGTCCGAAAGCAGGTTTTTCACGCAAGATAAAAAAGCACGACGTGAGCTGGATCAAGCACGCCGGCTGTCGTCCATCTCTAATTTAAGGGGGACCACGAACGCACTCTCGGACGCTAAATGGCAAGACAAAGCCATCGGCTGAGAAATCTGAGGATTTAAGAGGCGTGGAATCGCCCTTTCTACGGTCGCGAGGGAGAAAAATTGGGAGATCGCTTTTAAACGCCCCACCCCGACGAAAGGTGATGGTCCGCGCGGTTCTACTTTCTCGAGGGTTCTCCGCCTCAAGAGGAAAATTCTTAGAAGGGTCGGGGAATCGTGTCACGGGGGCGCACGGTTCAGCTTGCAGCTCGACTGGAGGCCTGAGTGCTCGAAAGCAACAGATATATTGTGGAAGAAACGGAAAATCGAGGGAAAAAACGGGTACGACAAGAAAGGGAAAGCGGTCGAAAGGTTCAAGGTCATAACAAAAAAACGAAGGCGAATTTATTGAACAATCTGGGGTCAGGGGGGGGTTTTTCAGCGAGGCAAGGAAAGAATCGCTCAACTGAAACGGCCTAATGCCAAATTGACCTCGTGGGAGAGAAGAAAAAAGACTATGGTCTTGAATCTCTCTTTGAAAGCGAGGCCGACCGAAAGACGTCGGTGATCGGAGGAACTACAACGAACAAGAAGCCGCGACCATCGGCGGTCATCGATCGGCAAAACAGAAGGACTCAGAAAGGTTTGAAGGGAGTGGTCGCCGGAAGGTCGACCGCTTCTCAGAAACCACAGATGGATCCGTGTAAACGGATCGCACGAAGAAACAGCTCGCGGGGGGGGGGACAGACTTGATACTCAAATTTAAAATCCCAAAAATAGCATCACCAGGAAAAGAAATCCAAGAAAGTCAAAAACTTGTCTCATCGAGGGTCGTCCTGGGTTGTGGCCAAAAAGCGCCAGGTTTGAAATAAAAGATGATGGCTCTCGGATCTGGGATTTCGCCGATTAACAGGATCGTCGACGGCTCCGAGGGAAAAGAGAGTCACAACGGGTCTGGACCTCGAATACAGGGGGAAGGTGGGAGCCGCTTGAGAGATTGCAAAATTTCCGAGGAGAAATCAAAGGAAGAGGCGATGGGACGCCGGACGGGGAAGGAAAACCGAGGGTCGCCGGACTGCTGCTCGAAAATTGAAAAAGTCTCAGGAAAAGGGGAAAAGGGAAATTGCCTAGGATCCTTCGCGGAACGGCGGGTACAACCAAAGAAAACCGCCTACCGACACAGCGGAATACGGGGAAAAGGACTCTTAGGAACTTAGAGAGTGCGTTTCGAGCCACACACAACACTGGTGTCACGTCGGAGCATTCCAAACATCGCTCCGGGAGGAAATCCTCCCTATAAAAAAAAAGAGATTAGGGAATCAAAAAGGGGGAAAAATTAAATCCGATCGTCTCCGTGGACCACTGTGTGGGCGAACGAACGCGAGAGCCCTCAACGGGGAGCGCTGCGTATAGCGAAATCGTTATTCTGGGGGCAAGAAAAGAAAGCCTGTGGGCACTGCAGCGCAGCCGGCAGGTCCACGGGGTAGATGACGCAGGTCATGTCAGAGAGAGGGACGTCTACATTGCACCCGGTCCGGCGACTCTTCCTTATCCAGCTGGTTGGAAAAGCCTGTAATGTAAAAAAAGAGGGAGAAGGCGGTACCCCAACGAAAAACCGCGATCAAGTCGCCGAAGACTAGCTCACGCGATTCTTCCTCGGCTGAGGATGAAGAAGAACTCATCCCAGATATAGGTCTTTCCGTCGGCTTATGTCCCAACGAAAATGTAAAGAACTTGCTGGCCACTACAACCGACGAAACTCGATGAAAAAACTCAGAAGATCGGGGGGTGAATCTATTTTTTTGATTTAAGTCAGAGTCGATGAAAGTCATGCCGTGATCCCAGGAAAAGACTAAAAGGAAAAAGCTCACGGGGAGCTTCGCAGACCTGTTGATCGCTGAAATAATTTGCCTGCGCGGAAAGAGGGGCCGACTACACGGTCATCTGCGAAACGGTATTCATAGAATCAGGAGAGAAGGAAAACGACACTCCATCTTCTTGGCCACGGAGAGGGGCATTTGGGGCGACGAGGCAGCGCCATGCGTCGCATAAAAAAGCGCGGGTACAAGGGGTGCCAGTACGAAAATCTCCAGCAGGCAAGCGTCCTCGTGCCAATAGACGGGAACCTGTGTATGAAGGGAAGAGGCGGTTTTCGGAATCCCTTGAATGAAAAAAAAAAGGATGACCATGAAGTCTATCAGTTATAACAATAATTAGGTTCCGAAAGGAAGCATAAAGGGGGGGACCGAAAAGCGTCGAATCTGAAACAACCCGAGCGACCCTCCTAAGCGCAAAAGGAAAGAAACATTGGCAAGCTTCAGCTTTGAAAACAGAGAACGATGATCCCGTAGGAAACCGGGCGACAACCGTGCTTCTCGAGAGTCGTTCCAAATGAAAAAGAAAGCTAAGGGTACTTGGCGTAGAGGCTCGATTCAACACGCAATTCACACGTATCGATCGCTGGTTGCAAAAGGAACAGGAAGAACGAGGGCGAGTCCAGAGCCGTCTGCGTAGGGACCGATAATCACGAAGATGGGGGGAAGAGTCCGTGCTTTAAAGGCTCACGTTGACGGCCGTTGAGACGAACCGTGATGTGAGTGGGAAAACACGCCTAAAGCAGGCCCAGACTGCCGCGGGGGACGGGGTACCGCTTTTCCGGGTTGGCGAAAGAGGGAGAATCGAAAGAGGGGCGAGCCACAAATAAACAACAAACAACACAAATCACAAATAAAAAGGATACACAAATCCAAAAACCCGGTGAGACGCCCGTGTGATTCACTGCTGGGTGATAAAGGGAACCTCAACAACTAACAACTTGGTAGGGAATGGAGGGAGTCTAAAAAGAAAAACATTCCCTTGGCGCTTGGAGTTGGGCAACACTGAGTAATACGACGTTCGCAGGAAGAGAAGGAGGAATATTAAATCTTACAGGAAAACGGAACCAATTAAAATCGGGCGGGGAAAGGTCGGCCACTTGAGGATTGGGACAAAAGATGTGGAAGAAGCCGGTGTCGCGTGATCACAAAGGGGGCGAACGTCAACAGGAGAAAAGGAAAGCAGAAAAGTAACGAGGAGACATCAAAATTTATCGGGCGACCGCACGCGCTACAAAATCCGCCCGGTTCCGTCACACAGGTGAACCATAGTCGTTCTCACCACTAGAGAGATTCCTTTCTAACTAGAATTTCTGTTTCCTACATGGGTCGGAGATTAATAGGATCGTATACGCGCAGTGTTATGACTTAAATGTTCAATTAAAAGAAACTGGGTTCTTTCGGAATTTGGGGCGAAGTGGGTTACTTGATATTCCGGTGCTTCGCCGGATTCCCTCCGTAAGGAGGTCTTCACCTCTTAATAGGTCTAAATTCTTTTTTGGGGCCGCGAGTCGTCTATTCTATAGGGGGTCGGTCAGGGCGTTGCTCTCTACTAATCGAAAGAAATGAAGACGTGTCGTCACCTCATCGGGGAGATTTGACTAATATTGCCTCCCGATTTGGTTCCAAATCAAGCCGTACTAGGCGGTGAAATCAATTTAGCAGCAACCAGCTACTGGTCCTTAGTTCGATCATCCCACAAAATGTCGCCGGCCAAAAAAAAAATAACTCTATTCTTCAAAAGGAAGCTTAGAACCCTGCACAAGCTGAAGGCCAAATTAGCCGGGTACGGGACTAACACAAAAAGACCGGCCTCTTAAAGCTTGAGCAGCTTACCGCAAATCTCCCTTTGCCCGAGGATGAGGGTCGGATTCGACGACAATCATATGGGAAGACAGGATTCACGCTGACCAGAAGTAGCAATCGGGAGAAGAGAGGGCCCAGGAAATGTCGTCACTCCCGAAAGAATCGTCTCGACGCTAAAGGGACGGGGGGGGGAAGAAAAGAGAAGATGTCTAACCCTGCAGTCGAATCGAACAAAGGGGGTGACAGAGACTGGGAAACCCTAAGCAAAAAATAGTCTTAACAATGAAGTAAGATAGCGAGAGGGATGACAATCTCTGGACATCCGCGGGGGGTGTCGGCACTAAAGTATCGAGGTGTGCCAGCCTGAAAGGGGAACGTTCTCTTCGGGGGATATGGAGTGGCCGTCTGCCGTCGTCAAAAGCATATAGGCCGATGGAAAAGAGGGTTCTATCCTTACAAACAGGGGAGGTAGAAGCTTGGTATGGGAGCAGGGTAGGAGGAAACGAATCTTCATCGATGACAAAAAGCTGAGGCGCGGGCTCGGATAGTCAAAGCAAAGGGGGGAATAAAAACGAGGGTTGGTCCTACGGACGGAGAGAATGGACATTGAAAAAAAGCGCAAACTCACTTTAAAGTAATGAAAAGCTGCGCGCAAGACGAAACACGGCGTTGGTGGATGCCACATCCTTACAGAAGACTGGCGCCCTCTCTGTTAGGGTCTCGGAGGATCTCTTTTCGTGTCTCCCCCCCGAGCGCCGGGGGGGTCAGGCTCACTCATCATTTGTCCAGTTCTAAGTAGGGGAAGAG
>Ga0179593_1536685_pt1 | contig 10208 bp, 8 predicted proteins | sample CZODoug2_1_08_16_FD_185931 | JGI IMG/M metagenome (GOLD analysis project Ga0179593, IMG submission 185931) | Vadose zone soil fungal communities from Angelo Coast Range Reserve, California, USA - CZODoug2_1_08_16fungal (PacBio error correction) | ecosystem: Environmental > Terrestrial > Soil >...
TCCAAAAGGGGGGTGGCCTCGTCCGTTGTGAAAAAAAGGGGCGGCTGCGGTCTCTGGGAGCGCTGCTGGGGGGCAAAACGATGGTCTGGGGGGAGGGTTGCACATTTGTATGTTGGGGGGCGCATTTTGGAGGTTTATTAGCGCGTATGGAGAGTGGTGTGTTTCGGGAAAATACCCTTCTCACGCAGGATTCTTACAATCGCGGGACCATTGGGGCCTGCATAGAAAAGGTCCTCTATTTTGTGAAAGAAAAGAGAAAAACACGCCGGGATAAAAGAACTTTTGGGAATATTCTCCGGAGGGAAGGCTCGCGTTCTATGGAATGGAAAATAAAGGGATTCTCCTGGGGAACGGGTCCTTTACGGCTTTCGGAGGGCGTTTCGCACTGGGGGGGGTAGCACTGAGGAGAGGGGCAGCGGGTCAAACCTTCGCCACAAAAACCCAGCAAAACTTCCCTTCTCCTCTCTCAAGGACAGGGGCATGAGCTAAAAGGGAAGCCCACGTCGGGGAAGAGGGGGGTTTTTTGTTGGGGAAGGGGGGGTTTTCGGGGGACTTCAGACCATGCGAGGATGAGCGCCCCCGAGAATTAAGGGTCATCCCAAGGGAAAAAAAAAAGAATTTTCTCGAGGAAATAGGCCGAACGACGTATTTAGAAGAGCTGTTGAATCTGAAAGCCAAGAAAGAGAAAGCGGCGCCGCTGACAAGAGGAAGGTTGACGATGACAAGCGCAGAAAAGAAATTAGGACGAGACGCCTTCAAGGAGGGCTGAAATCAAGAGCTGGGACGGGGGAAAGAGACCGCGGTTCACGGGAGAAAGGGGACGAGAAGGAAGGGACCCTGAGGATTGGGGAGTCGAAAACGTATTTCCTCGCTCAAAAGGGGGGTGCTCTGACCATGTGATTGACCAAAGGTTCGCCAGGATCGAGTATGTTTGGTTTAAAAACAAAAGGACGGACTTTTCTCCACATCCAAAGGCCAATTAAAGCGAAATTGATTATGTAAAGGTGGGAGACCGAAGGCACCAAGCTTCTTTGGAAGACGTGAAGCACGGTGTACTAACCAAAGACCACGAAACGCTCCGTACGTTAGATCCCACCATCCAGCGGTCACATAACGAGAAAGAAAAAGAAAAGTGCCCGGTCTAAATAGGGTGTTCATGACGAGGACCAGATTCATCAGTGGCCGTAATGGGGCCACGTCACGGCTTCTTCCTGACAACGCCCTGGGGGGTTTCCACGGCCCCTCAAAAACCCCAACTTTAGAAATAACCCCCCCCCTCTTCATTTCCCCAGGAACTCAGCAATTCGGGGGGGGGGAGTTGTGGTAGAAGTGCCCTATCTGTTTGCATATCAATTCAAGGCGTAAAAACCGGAAGCGCAGGGAAGGGAATCCAAAACCCAATCGGGACGTCAACCGGATGTAAACCCTCGGACGAGACAAAATTCTAACAAGTGGGCGGCGATTTTTGTCGCGCCGCAAACGTCCCTTATTTCATGGAAAACTGTTCACTAAAATTCCTCGACTTCTAGAGATCTGAAATCAAAATCTCGTTACAGCTCTACCTACAGACAAGGAACGAGCTGGTTCAAAAGTTTTTGGGGAGCCCCAGTTAGAGGAAAAGCATGAAGTCTGCAGAGATCGCTAGATGCTACGGAGGGTCGGGAGCGGGCTCTTCCCGGGGGAGCACCTTAGATGAGGTCCCTGAGAAAAGGTTGTTGCCCCCGTGGTTTTGTTCACAAGTAGAGGGGGAAATTCGTTCTTTGAAAGAAGCTGGTCTGGTAGAAGGGTCTGTCTGCCGCCCGCTTCCCGGGCTTCAACGACTATGGATCCCGATCCCCAGAACTAAGGTCACAAGTGAGAATCTCTAATAATTGAGAAAAAAAAGAATGGGTCGGGCGTAAAACGCTACCTCCTTCGCAATGACTGGAAATCGACGTTCATATTGGGGAAAAAAGAAAAAAATGGGGATGCTGTTAACTGACCTAGATGTGATTTTGAATTATCTGGAACGCTCTGGAGCTCAAAGGGAACCTCGTAGGTAGGGAAAAAGCGTTACTTGTACAATTGGGGAGTTTCACTGAACGCGCGGGGGTGGTTCTTATTCAAGAAAAAAAAAAACCATCAACGGGCGAAGAGAGGGGGAAAATGAATAGGAATTATAACTTAGTACTCCCTGGGGGAGCGGGCTTCCTTCGGGAAATTGGATCCCAAAAAGAAAGTGCGCTGGAAATGAAAAGACAGACTACACTAAAGGGGGGAATGTATTGTTTCTTGTTAAATGTGACCCGGAGCACTTAAAACCTTTAATGGAGAGACCAATGCCCGCTTGCAAAGAGAAAGAGAGCAAAAAGGCCTCGCAGTTTGGGGGGGAGCTCACCACCCACTATACCGGGGGGAAACAGGGTGCGTACGTCACAACACGAGGAACCACCGACTAGGTCACATGGAGGGATTTCTGTGGCGAAAAAGGAGATGGGTCCTGGGACCATTAGTGTAGGTATCTGACGTGTGGGTGCCCAGGGTATAATTTTCACCTACTAGAACACAACAAAAACGTAATTTGAGAGTATATGGAAGATTAATTCTATTATTAAAATATAGATATATTGAGTTCAACGACACTCTCGTAAAGAAGTAATGCTACTAGCACTAAATGGCTGATGGATAATTCGACTCGGACGCTGCCCAGCAACGTCCACCGAGAAACTGCTTTTGTTGAACCGTGTTTGTCCCCGGAACCGCTGGGCAAGCAAAGGTTTCGAGTCAATCCCCAACTTAGGGGACCTCAGATCTTTTCTGGTGAAAGTACTCCGACGATAAAGAGGAACATGTGTTTTCCGTGCGGGCCGAAAAGCACCACTGTTCAGGAACCAGAACAAGTGGGAATCCAATCTCGGTGGAGGGAGCGGGAGACCGATTCCGTGTTGGGAAAGACAAGCGATTCATTACAAACGCTACAAAATTCTTTCAAAAAGCTCTAATGTCGCTATGGAGAGTTCAATAACTCTCATAACCGACCGGGGGAATGCTAATTTCTGTGCATCAGAAAAGAGTGGCGGAAACTACAAACATCTTAGAGGTCAATTACCTTTCGTTCCGAAGACGCGTTCCCCCGATCAATTGTAGAGAGGTCGTCTGTTAAAAAAAACCTAATGTTTCTAGAAGCTTTCCGGCAGTGGGAAGTGGGTGCCCCTGTCCCCATATGTCCCCCGGCTGCCGGCGCCGGCCTGGCCCCGGCAGATCTCTCTAAATTTTTGTTGGGTTTAAGACATGTCTGAGAGATTTTTGGCTAAAACGTGTGAATTTTAAGGGGGAGTTCCGGCTGGGCGCGGGCACCGTCGGTTTGAAGATGTAAGGAGTGGACGAGGAGCCGCAAAAATAGTCCCCAGCACGAATTAAGTTTTTCCACAAACAAGATGGAGACTGCCTAAGCGTTGTGACGGAAAACCGGTCGTTCATCGTCGCGAAAAAAATAGCGAGCCTTGGGGCCGAAGAGTGGGGGGGACTCAGCAAAAAGTTTCCAGGGTGTATATAGAAAAAAAAAAACTAGGGGGGGGAGCGCAGTTTCAGGTCTCTCCTTCTAGTCAAGAGGGGGGAAAGGAATATCATAAAAATGGAGAGGGAACAGGGGCACAGCACTTCGTTCGGGAAGATCTGTTTCCTATGGGGAAACCATTGCAACCGAGCATCAGCGTGGGGGGGGACGAAAAGGAAAGGTGGCGGTTCGAGTAGGATTGACATAAGGGCAGCAACATATCCAGAAAGGGCACAAACTCCCAACCACTTGGGGGGGTCTCCTGGCCTTGGATGACCGTCTTTGCGGTCGAAAGGGGGGGGTGTGCATGCACAAACAAACGGGCTTTTGCGAAATGTTCGCGTTGCCAAGGAAAATCAGCTTTTAGAAGAGTAGGGTTCCGCGGGCTGAACTAAGGGGGGAAGGAATTGCGAGGGGGGGGAACGGTTCCGACAGGGTCTCGGGAAAAGGGACCTCGGACAGGTAAAATAAACTTAGGTAAAAGGTTTTTAGTGGGGTATACCTCCGCGGGATTAAAAAATCCGCAGGGACGTTCAAAAAAAATTAATACTTAAAAGTCATGGGCGGCTTAAGGAGTCTTCTTCGTAAAGAAGGGCGCAAAACCCTTCAAGAAGGATGAGTAAGGTCGAACAAAAAATCACATGGCCGTAATACGAAGGAAGAGCCGAAGTAATAAAATTATACGCGCCCAAAGAAAGAAGCAGGTCTCTTTCCGCGAGACAAGAAGGTCTGAGGAAATCTTTATCAGAACTTCTTAGCAGAAGGTGCAGGCGGCCGACAGCCACTGTCACGGCACTGGATGCGAAATTGTGAAAAAGGCGACTTTGGGGAAGGGGCAGTTCTTCCTCTTGTCCAGAGGAGAGGTTCAGGCTATTTGGGAGGGCAAGAGTCTCTAAATAGGGGAGAGCAAATTAAGGAGGGCTGCAGGAAAATTATTTAAGGCAAGAGTTTATGAACCCTAAGACAGAAGGCATAGGGGTCTGCACCTGTTCTTAAGAAATCGAAAATTGCGTTGAAAATAACGAGAAGGAAACGGGTGGCTGCCGGAGTCACGAACTTTACATTTAATTTGCTAGGTACCTGAGGCTTGTGTGAAAAAGCGAAAAAAGTTGACCGCCCACAAAAACGCATGGAGAAATATCTCCACCAGTGGCTACCGAGAACCTTGAAGAAATAACCCATGCCAGGAAGAAAAGGATGAACATAATGAGAGCAGGCTAGCACGCAGGACACTTCTAATAGTAAAGGGGTGATGCATCATGCCGGGGGGGTTTTTAGGACAAAATATGGGTCTTGGGTACTTCAGGAGCTTCAGTCACAAAGGGGGCGTAATAGGGAGGGAGAAGCCAGCTGCCGGGATCCCAAGGTAGTGAAAAACAACCACGCTTTAAAAAGAAGCGCTAAGAGTCCATACAAAGGCCAAAGAGCCCCACCATACCGTCGCTCCTCCGCTAGCGGATTCCAAAATAAGCAAAACGCTGTTTTTTCCAGACATTGGGGGGAAAATCCTCCGGAGGCATTTTTTTTACGGCATTCCGTCGTTAAGAGGGTCACATGGTCACTCGGGGATCTCCTTCAAAACAAGAGAAAGAGAGAGATGAGGGGTCGACGATTGAAGTGGGGCCTCACAAACTTTTCGGCGAGGTCCGGCTACGAGAGACGGTCTGGACTTGAGGAAGGAGTTTGTTGCGCGGAATTGGGGAGTTTTTAGCATTGGTCCTGGGGAAGGTTGAGAGATCTCGGGTTTTACGAAAGGGGGGGATTTCCTTTCCACTCAGACGCTGTGATGAGGAAGAGTCTTTCCGGACAAACATCCTGAGGGCCTAGTATGAAGGGGCTTCGCGTAGTTTGGAGTAAGACAAAAGCCGGGAACTGGTGTCATTAAAGTTGGGAAACAGAAAAAAGGGATCTCGCTTCTCTGCGTGGGACGCAGCGAGAATCGAATTAATCGCAGTTGCAGGGACTCGGGTCGCGGCGGAGGGACTGGGGGGGAGGTCGCACTTTGTATTTGTTCTAAACTGCAGGCTCTGGGAAACTTCTCGGAAGGAAAGGCAGTTAAATCTGAGACAAACCTGAAGGTGAGACTCTCTCCGGGGTCTTCTCTTTATTTGGGTGTGGGGGAAAGCAATTTTGGGAATTCTGAGAAATGCATAAGGGCCCCCTATGAAATAGGCTTGAAAGGGGGTCTCCGAAGTTGCCAGGAAGTTCATGACCGAAGACTAATTTTCTAGATCGAAAGGTAGTGAAACTGATCCCAAGGAAGTCTTCCTGCGTGACAAGAAAGGAAAACGCTCAAGGGAGAAGGTCGCATCAAGAGGGGAACGTGCTGTTCAGCGGAATACTACCTTGCTATGAGAGGAAAAAGATCTGGTACAATTGGGGGGAGGGGGGCTCCTCTAGAAAAAAGTCACGCAAGACAGCGAAAGGCGAGGTTATGGGGGCGAGGGAAGAATTTCCTCTTCTCCAAAGTTTCTCGTCTTCGTCAGGGGACCTACTCCGAAATGAGCTGAGTGTTGAAATGGGAGCAAAGAAGGCTGAAAAAAATTAAATCGCAATTAGGGGGCACTCGTGTCGAATATCACTTCAAAACGACGGCGAATGGGAATACGTGGATGGCTAACCAGAGCCTACAGGGAAATGTATACCGAACCAGCGAATCCAGCAAGGCGTTAAGCAAAGAAAAGATCACCAAAATCGGCAATTCAGATAGCTACTGCGAGGGGGGAAGGGCGGACCAGATGAAGAAAGTGAGGGTTCAGGTTTCGGTTTCACGCGTGCGAAAGCCCGTCTTTGTTGTTCCCAGAGAAATCACAACCAAAGGGAGAGCAAAAAGACTTCAAAAAAAATCAGGCCAATAATTCGTTGTGAGTTTGTTCTTAGCCAGAACGATATCTGGTGTCAAAAGGGGCAATGCTTACGCCGACAACCCGCCTAAACAAAGCTGAATTGGAGGGTCACCCGCGGTGCAATGTAAGAAAAAAGGCATGGCATCGCAAGAAGTTCTGAGACGCAAACCAGGAACATGTATTCCTGTGAGAAAGGACTAGACAGGTCGAGAGAGTCGGAGCTCTAAAGACCGGACAATATCTAACACGGCGGAAGTGTTGAAACAACAAAGAGAAAGTCTCGCTATGCAGGCGCGCCGCTGAAGCTGGCCAGAGAGAACCGGTCGTCAAAATTACCGGTGAGCCAGGTACAACCATTTGGGGAGGGGACTAATCTGGCGCTTGGGGAAGAACCTCGGCACAAAGCAACCGCCGAGGAAGCAAAGAGAAAAAGATCGACCTCCCGACGGTAATTAAAAGGGCTGTATCATCTAATACTTTATAACACAAAAAGAATTGGTCGTTGGGGGCCTTTACCCAGAAAGTCTTTCCTTTCATCAAGAGGGAATATGGGGTACAAAGAAAAAAGAATTAAATCTTTTAACTGAAAAAAAGAACGAGTTATGTGATTTGGAAGATGTGACAGGAGAACGGGGGAGCGAAAATTGGGAGAGTTGGCACGTAGGTAGGAACGAATCTTTAAATGTATCGAAGAAAAGATGGGAGTGTCAATGAAAAGCGGAGGGGTTAAACAGAAATTAGCTTCTGCTTCGGGAAAATGGATTTTAATAGAGGAAAGTTCTAGAAATGGGGACCGGGGAGGGCGCTTGTAAGAAGTTGACTTCTTCTTGGATGAAACGGATGCTCGGGGAAGGTAACACGACACTGAGATGGTGCGGGAAAAGTGGGTTCTGGTGGGAAAGGAAGAAGGTTTTCGGGAAAAGTTTAATTCATTCGCTATTGAAACAATGCCCTATTTAAACTTGCGGCTAGAAACATGTGGGCACTGGCGGAAACCCCTTAGTGAAAAAAACGCTTTTCGCAGGGCAACACGGATTCCACCCGCCGCCAGAAAGGATCTGTTGAGTTTTGAAGACGAGAGGTGACGGGGGTGGGCGAGCCCAAAGGAGGGGGAGGGGAGTGGTTTTCCTACGATGGGAAGTTGATATGGTTCTAAGGATCGAAAAAAAACAATGGAAATAGATGGCGAAGCTGGGAAAGCTCTTCATAATGCAAGGGTCTATTAATGTAGATTAAGATGAGGAAAGATGGAAAAAAGAGATCGATAAGGTTCTCAACCAAGGCACCTAGGGCGGCAACAACCTGCAGAGAAATACCGAATTGCTGTAACCAGTCGACTACAGAGGGGAAGGTTTCTCCCCCGAAGAAACGTCACCGAAGAATATTTCGTATTCGGGGTTTCGCCGTGTGAAAGTCTCAAACCTGTTTTGAAGAAGGGGAATCTTTCAGATGGGTGCTCACTTGAAGGAAAAAAAAAGGGGAATCTGCCACCGCTCTTAAGAAAATCATTGGGCAGTAAGGGAGAGGAATTCCCAGGGGGGCCTAAACCGAATGAGCACACCCGTGGGAAGAAAAACAGACAATTACCGGGAAAAAGGGAAAATGTCTGAGAATTCCTTTTTTGGAAAAGAAAGCCGTGCTACAGTATTTCAGCGCCCCGCCTTCCAGAGAGGGTAAACTCTCGAAGACGCCGGGTGAAGAGGGGGACGTGAAGCAGACCACTAACGAAACAGTAGGCGTTGGCGGCTCTTCCGCTACAAGTGAATTCGTTCCACCGGAGCTCGGGGGAGCGTGAGGCTGAGTAAAGGAAGAAATTCAATTTTTCTCTAGGAGTTAACAGCGGCATCCCCCCAGTTTGGTGGAGGGGGGAACCCAGAACTGAAAACGAAAAGGAAAAAGAATTCCTTGGGGAGTTCAATCGAGACCGAAGGGTGTGAGTCCATTACTTAGATATTTTGGCAGCACGGGCGTAGCAGGAGGGGGAGGGGTCGGTTTTCCTATCGGGGGGGTGGTGCCTGAGCCCAAAAGCAAAAAAAGTAGTCCCCGAACAAGGGGTTCCCATTGTACAAGGGGTGAAAAGGGGTCCTGGGGGAACGACTGGGGCCCAGGTAGAAAAAAAGGCGTCTCGGGAGCCGGCAGGTAAGCTGAGACAGGGACGTCGCCGGTGAACTCAAGGATCTAAGAAGCGCCGTGGGGGGTCACGGAGGGACTGCTAAAATTCTTGGGGACTCTCGCTGACGCGCCTGATGAAAAAGGTGCTTACCAGGATTTGTGGTAGTAGAAGGGCGCGCAAGGGGGAATGTCTTCTCTTTGAAGCTTAACATTGGGAAGCTTGAAGAATTCCTGCTTTTTGGGGCGGGGAGAGATTCGTGTCTAGGCTTACTCCCATGGGGGGTCCTTTCGGTAGACAACCGGATATCGGACCTTGTTGGAGGAGGCAAATCATGCTGAGTTTGAAAGGGAAATTGGCAGAGACTTTCTTATCAGAAAAGGGGGGTGCATAGAAATGGACACGGGGGAAGAGTGACCCTTTGGCAGGAAGACCGGTAAACCCCATTTCGTTGAAAGGCAAATCAGCTTTGTGGAGAATCTTGTCGCGCGGGCGGAAAAAACCCCAGGGTATCTATATTAGGGCGAAGGGCGAGGGGTGGAGAATCCGTGTGGGGAAAAGAAAGGATCCGGGGCCCTCGGGGCGCTTTTTTATCAAAGTAACGGAGCGGGGGGAACGCCCGTGGTTCACGGCAAATCCGCCGTGAGTGAGGAATTTACTGCCACGTTGCACCTGAAAGATTTCATTGGCGGCTGTTTATGCCCTTCTTCAAGAAATTGTGTCTTCAAAAGCCGCAGAAAAGAATGTCTTCCGGAGGGGGGGGGGGGTCAATCCCCTTTCCGGGGAAGTTGGGGTCCTTAGAGGCTCCCAGTAGGAAACGAGTCACCCAATCCTGAGCAAAAGAGATCTGTAGGCGCGTTAAAAAAAAGCCACTAACTTCAAAAGAAACAATCTCTTCTAGAAAATAAAGTAAAAAGGTGACATTGCGGACGTGCGCGGTCTCTGCAACGGGGCCTTTATGAGAGGACGGCAAATACTTTAATGCTGTGTAACAGGAATCTGTCCCGACAGTGGGGAAAGAGCTTTTGTGCTTTCAGAGAGCCATCTCTTCGTATTAAAGAGCTTAAAGAAAGATAGTTCGTTTCGGAGAAAAGTATTTAAGTCAACTTCCGGGAGCAGGTGACAGGGCCAATCATGCCATAGAATCGCCTGGGGAAATCAGGGGGAGCAATCGAATTTGATTTGACAATATCCGGAAAAGGGGGAATGAACGGAGGAAAGCTCATGGAATTTTATCGAGGAAGAAGGGGGAGGATTTATTTCTGGGGGGGGGGCTGAGTCGTTGCATCCACCATCCCGCAGTTAAAAATGAATACCACAAAACCTTTAATAAGCCAGTAAAGAGAAAGAAAGAAAGCACAAAGAATCCACTTGGGGAAGGGTGTCTATTCAAGGAGAAGCCACTCGAGCAAAAAGTCGATAGTAAAAATGGTGAAAGGAAAATAAACTCTCCCGGAGTGCATGTAAGATCTGAATCTGGAAGAGCTAGGCCTAGGGAAAGTCTCGGCACTAGAGGTTCATAACAGAAGAGCCAGGTAACACTGTCCATAACCAAATGTAAAACACTCCCGCGAAAAAGGACATCCCCAGTCCCAAAACTCACAAAAAATACCCAATGAAAATACCATACCGATCTTCATTCGGGGGGAGCAAGTAGCGGAGGAATCAGCAGACAAGTTTAAAGCGTCCTCGTCCAAGCCGTGTAAGCGTCGTACAA
>Ga0179593_1276269_pt1 | contig 10207 bp, 8 predicted proteins | sample CZODoug2_1_08_16_FD_185931 | JGI IMG/M metagenome (GOLD analysis project Ga0179593, IMG submission 185931) | Vadose zone soil fungal communities from Angelo Coast Range Reserve, California, USA - CZODoug2_1_08_16fungal (PacBio error correction) | ecosystem: Environmental > Terrestrial > Soil >...
AAAGCCCCCTTGGGCCAGACGAGAAAGAAAGAGGACCGGGCAACGAGGTATCATCAAATCAAAATCTCCGATCTAAACCACACGATCAGGGACACGCGGGAGTTAAGAATGCGGCTACGACTTTTCAATGTTTGGTTTAAAGTACAAATTTCCATTGCGTTCTTAACTCCTTCCGCAAGGCGAAGAACGGCGGCGAAATCCATTGCCAGGATCCTGTGCGGGAACACGCATGTGGGGGTACAAGGGCAAAAGAAAATACGCACGCCAGCCGCTCCCCGATAAACTCTGCTGGCAAGTAATAGGGCAGACAGATGAGGTAGTCCCATGGAAGTTGGAGGGGCGGGAAAAATCACCCTTGTGATGATCTCAACCATAAAATCTAGGGGGGGGGAGTCACAAGATCATAACCGGGCTTCGTCGAAAAAAATGACGAGCCGGGGATGGTGTGCGTGCGTAGAAAGGAGGTCCTCTCACGCACTTAGTCCAGGGTATAGTTTCTACCGCTCCAAAGGGTGTAGAAATTCTCCTTAGAGGGGCACGCTACTCCTCGCTACGGGTAACTCTCTTAAAATTGATCCCCCTTTTCTTTCACGACTAGGCCCTTATAAATTTACCGTCAGGAAGACGCTTCAAGTTACTCGAGTCATCGCCTGACTTAAAAAGCTCTCCTTGCCGGCAAGTGTGGGGTGACTAACTAATCAATAGCAGGGGGCGAAAACTCCCCCTTTTTTTTTTTGCCGATCGTCTCCATTCCGTTCGCACCGCCGGCGGTTAGGGCTACACGAGACGGGTGAAATTTGGAGTAGTATGTCATCGCGGCTGCAAGTAAGGATTAAAGTCAGGAATGCCCGTGGGGACTCGAAGGGGGCCGTCTCAAATCCAGCGAAGGAGAGGACCTAAGATCTTGTTGGGAAAAAACCGACGAGCCGGGCCGAATTCGCGCGGTGGGGTGTCCGTTCACCTTTTAGGTTAAAACGATGGTAGTTTTTGACGTAGTCTCGGGGGTTCCACCAAAACCTTCCAGCGAAACCATTCAGAAAAGGAATGTGGCGATTCGGGTGCGGGGGAAAAAACCATTTCAGTTCGAGCGGTGGACGGCCAAACCTGAAAGCACTATTCCGTGGGGGGGGTGACGATCACTGGTGGTCGCGACACAACACCGTCTGTACTTCCGACTCCCGACTATTCTGGGTCCTGTCGCAGATTGCAATCAGTCTTTATTGTACAACGTGGCGTTCAAACGGCTAAAATCGTCGCATGCGAACAAACGGGACTAGAAATAACCATTTTGCAAGCCCCTTATTCGGTTTGTTTCGACCCGCAAAGGGAGGTTCTCTTATGGGGGGACAGGGGGGCCCCAAGAAAGCAAATATCGTTTGAGCTGGGGCGAGGGTGGGGGGTCGTCCCGGGTAGGCGCATAGTAGTCAAACGTCGGACGCAAAGGGGTCTCCGACCAAAAGGAAAAAGAAGTAGAAACGAAGATGTTCTGCACGCCCGGGGGGTCGGCAGGGCGGGTCGTCCGAAAGGACATTCGCCAAGACCGAGTGCCAAGGAGATGGCGGAAATCGAAGATCGTCTGATGGTAACGCGCACCGTGAATTTGAGCAAGGGGTCAGTAGGGGGCTTTTTAAAACACAGGCCGAGCACACAAAAAGCCAGCGGGGAAAATAAATTCACGCATCCTTGCGCGTCCTGCTGACGCAGTGCCAGAAAGAGGGGAGGGTTGGGGGGAGGGGGGGACGCTCAGTCATTAGGGACCGCACGTCGCTTTCGTAAAAAGTCTGATAAATCTTGTTGCGCGAGCCTGGACAAAGAAAGCGCTCCGGACTCGCAGGAAAGTGGCCGAGAGCACGTTCCAAACGCAAAACGGATCGAAGGTGGAGGCCTGTAACAAAGCGAATAACGGTGGCAGTTAAGAACGCTCATGCGAGGGGATCGTCCCTGTGAAAAATCGGCACAAGCCTTGAGCCCAAATCTCCAAAAAACGCCATCGAGTAAAGACGCGGTGACTGCTGCACACAATCTCTCAAAAAAAACAAAAACTGTGAGGATGCGAAAGAAGGTGAGTTTGAGGCGCAGGGGAGAGGACAGGGCGTCTACCTCTTGGAGGGATGATGTGCCAACTGGCCGAGGTGGACAAAAAAGGACTAATCATGCGCCGCACGACAAACTCTAAAAGAAAAATCCCGTATTCGGAAAAAAAACCTACCGATACAAGGCGTCGTTATGGACTCTCGAGACATGACCGAGACAGCAGCGCGCATGAAAATGGTAACCATGGCTGCCGCGCAAATCAGTGCCAGGCACGCGCGAGTGTCACGCAGGAGAAAAAAAAGGAACACTTTCGCATGCGCGAAAAGGCAACGAGCGCGGAAAAAAAGACGCCGCCAAAAGGGAGGAGGGAAGAAACGGGAAATGATCGGAGAAACGCTGACACGAAATCGACACGCACAAGGTACGGGCTAGGGGCAAAAGTACAGAACGAATCGACTATACGGTAAAGGGAACGCGGAACGAGCAAGGCAGCCCTAATTAGCTGTCTCAGTCACTCACGCGAGTACGTGAATAGATTCTGGAGAAAAAAAATAGGGTCAGAGTGGAGGCGACCACATTGGGAGCAAGAAGGGCCCAGAGAAAAAGGGTAGAAAGGAAGTCCCTCACCCGGCCTCAGCTCAACGCTGATTTGCTCTCAGGAAATCTAAATACGGGGGGTGGGTAGGAAAAAAAAAGGGACGAAGGCGTATCGCAAGGGCTTGCAAACAAGGAAAATTCTAGGGGGGGGCGGAGAAGCTTGAATTCTGGCGCTGCGAAAGATTGATAGCTGACACAGGGCGAAAAAAGCCCGACCTAAATGAATATGGACAGGCAAAAAGGAAGGGTGATCTATATGCAAGCTCCTGTTGGCCTTTAAAACATGAAAACTTGGGAGGGGTGTCAAAAAAACACGGAAATTCTCGTTGACTTTCCTCAACTCATGCAATGGTTGGTGCACGCCCGGGTAGGGAAATGCGGGACTCAATCATGTCGATTGCCTCTTTTGGAATTTGTTTTGACCAGCGGATAGGGCTTCCAGCACTGACGGAAATACCTCACCTTCCAGCAGAACACAACATCCGTCTTTCCACCTTACAAGTGCTGGGGAAGGATGTAAAGAATCTGAAATTCTAAACGCCAGCTTCGCTTGTGTCCTGCCAGTAGAAGGCTCGAAATCAAACTCAGGGTCGATGTGCCGGCCGTGGACACCACTACGACAAGTCAACGAATTGTAAAGTAGAAATGGGCGCAAGGGGACTCCGAGTACCATGAGAGTGGCCGGCGGACCCATCAAAACCAACAGTGTTGGTGGAAAAATATCATAAAAAAAGCTGGAAACGGCAAAAAGGGAACTAATGAGAAGGAAAACGGAAGTTACACTCCGCCTAAAGCGAGAAGCGAGGGGCTTAAAACGGGCGGGTGGAGAAAGATGCAAGCTTGGATGATGGCCAATAATGACCGCTGCATAAGCTTCGTCCTCAGGGGATCTTGAAAGTGGTGTAGGCGCCAGGGTTCCATTCCCGACTACATATCCGCCGTGGGTAATTAGGAAAAATCAACATACACGGCGAAAGGGGAACGTTTGTAGCCGCTTGACCTGAAGGTGGGGGGAACGCCCATCGGTCAAAAAATCCCGAAATGGTCCATAGAAGGCGTGCTGCTTTTGACACCAAGACGCTCTATGGCGAAAGACAAAATCTACAATGGAAAACTTGGCACACCAATCAAAACTTGAAACCGTGAACAGGAAATTCGAAAGCGCCAATCAAGATCATGTCGTGAAAGGGGCAGGACAGGGAGGAATCGCGAGTAGTACCAAATGCCTGGGCCTCCGTCTAGAAAAAAAGGGAAGGCGATCGAGGCGTTAGGAAAGGGTCTCTATGTCCTATAGGAACACAAACAAGCAAAAAAAAAAGGATAAATAGAGATAAAAACATGGGGAAGAAGCGAGCAATCTAAAAGAACATCATAGGGTCGGTAATCGTTTTGGTTCTCGGCGTGGGACGGGTTTGGGTATCCAGGGGACCAAGGGGACTCTTTAAGTAGAGAAAGGGCAAAATGTGGGAAAAGCTCAATCTTCTCACCAACCTCGGAAAAAGAGGTTTATGCTCCACCTTTAAATACTCTAATGTCCAGCGTACCTAAAGCGAAACCAGTCCAGCCATCTGTGACAACCAATCGCTAAACACTCTGGGCTAAGACGGAGAGAAGTCGGGGAACATGTTTTTTGAAAAACCAAGTATATCACTTTCAGGGGGCAGCCTCCTCAGCAACCCGGCTCGCGGGAGGGAAAAAATTCATTGAACTGCAGAGGGGGGAAAGTCTTAAAAAGCATTGGGGGTACCTGGAGAAAGAGGACGCCGGGCGCAGAAGATAGGGGGGAAAACATGAGTATCAAACCTTGGGGGAATAGTCAGCAGCATAGGTAAATGGAAGTGTTGACTGTGAATTCATGGGGATATTTTGAAATCGAGGAAATGATCAGTGCGGTAAGGCGAGATCATCCGACTCGATCTCCAAGGACGGTATCTGGTGGGAAGGGGGGGGGGTGTAGCACAAAAAGAGTGCAAGGAGCGAACGAAAGTAGCCCAATCTTTCTAAAAGAAACGGGTAAAACTATGAAAGGCTAAAACAGACGGGCGACACGTGACGCAAGAGGAGGGACAGCGAGGGACGAGGTGGAAGGACATAATATACACACGCCCTGATTGAACGTCCAGGGGGGGGGGGGGGGGGGGCGGAGACGGGGAATGGAAAGGTGGCGGGCATCCGAAGAGAGACTGTACGAATTCGCAAAAAAAAAGGGTCTTACGATTGCGAACAGCTCATCCATGAGAGAAAACTCACACGGGGTGGGGGGGAAGCCGCCAACATAATCTTCCACCGACGGGGAAAGGGTGGTCTTGCAGAAATATCAGAAAGGGGGGGGACTGTGTGGCGGGACATGTCGAAAATGAGACGGCGTCGATCGTTCTAAGAATGCCTTAGAGCTCTGAAAAGGGAGGAAAGATCCGAAGATCGGGGTAGGGAACCGAACCGTACTGTCAAGGTCACAGGGTGGTCTGCGATGTGGGTACACACGGGGACGGGTATATTTCGTGGAGTTCAATTAACACAAAAAAAAAAAAAAAACAAAAACTACCATCAAAGATCTCTGGTACACACCACCATACCCATCGACATGGAGGGGTCATGAAGGGAACTATAAAAAAACAATAGTCGGGGTCCGAGCTGTGGCCGGCCAAACACGCAGCAAAGTTGTGTTGGTGGCAAGTGGTAGGGAAAAGTCAGCAGAGCTTTGGCCGCGTCGAGGCAAAAACGGCTCAATCTGGGGGGGGCAGGGGGGGCACTGAAAAAGGGAGTCGCGAAATATTGGGCTGGCAGATCTCTTCGCGCAGGAGAAGCGAAGACCTTCCAAAACAATGTTCGCGGGAAATCCCCTGTGGGAGGAAGCGCCTTCGTGATTGAGAAACCATCGGGGAGCCGCAAATCCTGCAGATATGGGGGCCCGAGTGGGACAGGTCTTGAAAAAGTGAACAGTCTTGATATAAAAAGGGGAACCGACCACGCAGGAAAAAGAGAAGGTCTGAGAACGATACGGCACGCACAACGGATGTAGTGAAAGACGCTAAATCTCGACCTTTCCGACCGCCCGAATACGGGGACATAAAGATTGAATTCAAGTGAGTTAAGAGAGAAGCACTCCGGGGGCCGGACGTGCGTACACGGGCACCTTGTCCAAAATCTGGGGGAAAAACTTTGCGATCAAATTAGGCATTTGCACGGGGTCAGGGAAAGTCTCCATTGGGGGAGGAGTATGGGGCTGGAGCTCGACAGCCGCTAACATAAATGCTGTTCCAAATTCCTTAGGGAAAATCACTTTCTTTGGACGGGGGAGGGCTGAATTCAGAAGGAGGGTGAGAGTCATGGGGGAAAAAGACGGGCGCGCATATCAAGGCGAGACGTTTCAAACCAGGAAAGCAAGGGGACCGAGAAAGGAGACTGGGTGCCGTAAGAGGGGGAGGGCATCGAAACAAGATTCACTTTTAAAAATGTCAAGCTGGGTCTGGGAAAAATGCATCTGTCATAGTGGGGATCCAAAATAAAGGACACCAGAGAAACCTGCATTATCTGAGAAAGGGAAACAAAAAAAAATATTAAGAGAGAGCATTGGGGACGGCAAGAGAGGGTACAGGGATGTCGGTAAAAAGCGAGGGCGAAATGGGCACCCAGAAAACCGGGCAGTCCGAATTTTGGCAAAAAAGGGAACTCGAGCAAATGAGCACCGCAAACAAAAAGCTGCGAAGCCCGGAAATCGTTCTCCAGGGGAAGCCAATGTCAGGCACGAGAGGTAGGTATGAAACGCTGCGAGGGGGGGTCGGCTGCGTGCACATGAACGCGCAAAAATAGAAGGGGGGGGGTAGAGCGGCAAAAGAAGGGCATACAATAGTGACAGAACGCATAATGGATTGCCCAAAGGGACATATTTCGCATCGGGCAACGAGCAGTCTGGGAAGAAGAGCCAAAAAGGAGTGTTCGAAAATATCCCTATTTGTAACGCAGCCTCTGGAAAACAGACTAGACAGAGTAAATGCAAGCAATTCCTCGAATAGAGATAAAAAAGTAGACACCCATGCCGTATGGATGGGAGAGGTTACAAAAGGGGAGCTACCATAGACCAAGGGAAAGACCTTGATAGTCGGAACGAGGGTGCTGTCGGTTCTTCCACAGGTGGCTCAAGAAGGATCAAATATTCTCTGGGAAGAAGGTGAAAAAAGGCCGAATCGCGCCTTCAAAACGATTCTGTTCAGGATTCTCTCCGCCATCGAAATTCGTGGTCGCAATGGCTGAGCGAAATTGCGTGGAAACCTGTGCGGATGCGGGGGAAAAGGAGGCTAGAAAAAATCTTCCTTTAACCGTCTCATGCGACGATGGAAACGGCGTTCACTCAACGAACATCACTGGTTCTCTGGACCGGGGCAAAAAAGAGGGGGGGAAGGCCGGGTCGAAGTGGACGAAAAAAAGAGGAAGTTCTGCAAGGTATAAACCAAAAAAGGGTGCCCTACTCTTCGCTGTTTGGCCAACGAACCTTAATGGTGTTTGGTTGCCGAAGGCAAGAGCAAAAGAGGTTCGATGGGCGGGTGTTTTTACCTTAAAGGGACGTCACGACTCGAAAGCCCGGTTAAGAGACACCAAAGAAGGCGATCGTCGTGGATCAATCTGCGGACTAGTCCATTGCGAGATGGGGAGAGGACAGTCCTTGGTAAGGGCATCCAGCAAGAGGGGACCGGGGACGGGGTTCTAATGAAAGAAAAAGAAAAATACCGAATTTAAAGCGAGTGGTTCGAATTAACAGCCGGACTCAATCGGGGGGAAAAGTCCAATGGGGGGGGGGAAGGCGTCGGAACAAAACAAAACGGGGTTGTGGCGGTCGAAAGTGATGCGGCTAAAAAAGGGCCGAAACTAAGTTAACACCGGCAGCGGACGCTCGAGATACCGCTCTTAAGGTTTTCTCAATCACAAAAAGCGGCAGGGGAAAAAAAAAAATTGTGGGGTGGAGCACGGGCCACAAAGATAGGAAAATCTACGTCTTCTTGCATCATCTTTCTCTGCGGACACTGCACATTTGGGGTATGAAGAAGAAGAACAACGACACGCAGAGGCTGGTGCGCCGTGCCGGCTGTATACCGCAAAGCATACAACAATCAAAGAATAGTGGTTTCACTGGCAGAGAGAAGGATGAAGACTAGGGAGGAAAAAGGGGGCATCGGGGTAACGAGGGAGAATAGAACTCGAAAAATTTACGAAATAATGACCGCAATGGCGTAATCGACCAAAAGGTCCGAGCAGATCGTAGGGTGAGAAAAAAAAAAAAAAAACGTGAAACTTCTAGTCAAATCAATTAGGACATGGCCGCGGGAATATTCAAGGAGAGGTTCAGAATCGGGAAAATTCTTTTGGGATTGAGCACTATCTCAGCTCTGGCCATTCTAAAACAGGAGCCCACCTATCAATTTCTAATCTTTGTTTCTCGGATGAGGGGGGTGCGAGAAGGGGGAATGGGGTATATCAAAGGACCCGGTAATCTGTCCTTCGCTTGGGAACCCCAGGTGGCGCACCGCTGATCAAACCACAACAAAGGAGAAAAAAGGCCATAATATAATAGGGGTGAGCGAAACCTTTTGCTCCGCAGATCCACAGTTGCCCCTATCAAATTCCAATGTATAGCAAAACAAAAACCGGAGAGAAGGGGCGTCGGTGGGGGGGAGAAAGGTTTGTGATCGAGTATCATCGCGCGGTCATCGCGCGCAATCTGCAGTGCGAGGGAAAATCTCATTGGGACACGGGAAAGTCCAGATGTACCGGGATCGAAGAATCGGAGCCTAAACTATGATAACTCGGCAAGGTGGAGAGAGACAAAAGACAGGGGCATGAGGGGGGAAGGGGCTGGACCCGGACCTTTGAGGGGGGGAGAGAGCCATAAGCATAGGGGTTACCGTAAATCCCAACCGTCGAAAAAGACGGTATAGGATCGGAATGAAAGGTATCCCAACGGTTGGAACTCATAAAAAAACAGGAAAGTAGATTGGTTATCCTGTTAGCAATTCACAAAGGGCAGTTAAGCGCGGGGGAATAAGAAGACATGTGGGTAGCCGCGGGCATCTCCAAAATTGGTCATTACCCGCCCGTCAGGAAGTTGAAAACCTAGGATGAAAAAGAGAAAAAGGCCACTTATCTCCAAAATAGACACCGCCTGAAGGCGCGCTTGCTCATCATCTATAGGGGGGCTTTGAAAGCAAAGGGGGACAATTTCCCTCCTGTCGCCCATCCAGCATTCGACCGCAAAAGGTGGGGGTTTTGGCTAAAAACCTAACCGGGGATCCCACCAAGGTGCCGCACGGATAACCAAGAGGGGGGCACCAAGGCGTTTCATTAGCGAACCCATGTCGCCTTTTCCTCTTCAGGTGGTCGAACCGGCATGCGCGACTAGGCAGGGTTACGGGGGCAGGCAGGGAGAGAAGTCTCGGGGGGGGCTTCATCAAATCTCATGATGGACTACGAAGATCGGGGGGGGGGATATGCAAGCCAAGATTGCCTTCTAAAAGGGCGGCGATGCAGAGATAACCGGGAACGGAGTAGTCGTGCGACGTCACCAACGGAGGGAGGAGGTCAAAAAATGACACCGGCAAAGAACAAAAAATGCACGGCTATTGAATAACTCGGAAAACCAACACAATTTTCAATTGGAAGAGATTCTGAAACACCTCCTCCTATCATGGTGGTTACTAGGTTCGACGGGACCGGCCATCTTTTGGCCGCTTCCGACGCAAAAACCCGGGGATCAAAAGAGGGTTGCCAGACAAGATGGAAAAAAGGAAATATATGAGGGAATCCAATCTCGACCTACAGGAACGGAGCACGTACGCGGTTAAAAAAGACCTATCAGCCGTTGGGAAGCCAAGTGGAGAAAGAGGAAGTCTGTCATGCGCCACGATCCGGAAATTGCGCAGCCAAAAAGCCAGATACGGTGAGCTAAAGCGGCCTAACGGCACGGGTACTAATTACCAGAGGCAGAGAACCAGGCTTGAAGGAAAAAAGACGGGTCAGCAACGCGACCTCCTCGAAAAACGAAATCTTCGGCCCCGGTCTTAAAAAAAAATGGAGAATCAGGTCGTGCCAGAAACGGAGGGGTCACAACAGGGAACCCAAACGAAAAATGCAAATCATTAAGAAATCGGGCAAAGAAATCGGTCGGGAGACGTGCTGCCCATGGAAGGGTCCAGGCAGGGTTAGAGGAGGGAAGGAGCGTTAAGGCAGAAACAAAACAAAAATGGCATCACGCGCAACTTTTGGCGTCTGAAGGCAACGCGCTCGCCAGGAAGGGCCCTAGATAAATTGGAGAGGCCGTCAGAATTAAGGCCCTCACTACCAACTATTCTCTTCAATTAGGAAAAATCGAGCGTGTTCACAAAAGGGGAAAAAAAGCCTGGACCAATAGCAGCAGCCACGGGAATAGGGGAGCCGGGTCAACTCGCAAGAGGTTCCGAAAGAGCGATTTGATGGCCAACCTAATCGGGTTTTCCGGAGATTTGTCGTTAAGGGGGAAGCGCTCCGCCACTTTTGCAAATCAAACAAGGCGAGAAGAAAAGAAGGGGAAAATCTGCGGGGGGGA
>Ga0179593_1289529_pt1 | contig 10207 bp, 12 predicted proteins | sample CZODoug2_1_08_16_FD_185931 | JGI IMG/M metagenome (GOLD analysis project Ga0179593, IMG submission 185931) | Vadose zone soil fungal communities from Angelo Coast Range Reserve, California, USA - CZODoug2_1_08_16fungal (PacBio error correction) | ecosystem: Environmental > Terrestrial > Soil >...
AGACAAAAACAACCACTGCTGAAAGGACTGCCAAGAGCAAAAAAAAATTCGTGAAGGAAAAAAAAAAAAACACAAAAATGGGGCTAAGAAGATTCGAAGGACCGCGTTATCTCGCTATGCGGATCTGGAAACCGGAAAGGCTAGAGATTTTGTGAAAAATAAAAAAACGGGACACTTGGGGGGGGAAAAAAGAAAAGAAAAAAGGTACGGGTTTGGCTGGGTACATGGGTTGAACCGACCGTCAGGGGGTCTCACTAGAAAAAGGCAATAAAGTAAAAGAAGTTCCTCCTAGTCAAGCGGAATGAAGAGAAGCCCTGAGAAAAAGAGGAAAAACCCAACACACCGAAAAGCAAGGGGACCACGCGTGTTTTGGGACGGGCGGTCTAAAAGAAGAAAACGGTGTTAAAGGGAAAGAAAGGGTCTGGGACGGTGTAGTTAGAAAATAAAAACAAACGGGGAAGCAACCGCCATCACAGGCAAAAATCGCAAACCGATTGCAAGCGGGGGGGGGGAGACAGTATATAGTCATCTAACCAAAAAAGGTATTGATTGGAGGGAACGTTTATGACGATCGAACCGGAGAAACAGAGGGGTAAGAAAGATCTCTGTGGTTAAGGGAAAAAAAAAGAGGGGGGAAACGTCGATTAGCACCCAGAAGAGCCGCGGAGACGGTTAAAAAAGCAACGTGGAACGGGGCTTCAAGGGGGAAAGACAAAAAAAAAAGAATCGCAACGGCTGTAAGAAAACGAAGAAGTTTGGGAAAGGGGGAGGGGGGGGAAGGTTTGGGCACAAGAACGGAAACAGTTGCTGTAGAAATCATCAAAACCGGGAAAAATACAGCCACCTCACATGCGGAAGTGAGATGCACACCGGGGAAGCTCCGAAGAAAGAAAACACGGGACCCAGGAGTGAGAAAATACTTGGACCAAGCCACGTAAACGAGGCGGAAAAAGCTGGGACGGGGACTTCTTCAAAGGAGAGTCCCCCCCGGGTTGCAGGACAGCCTAAGGAGAAAGAATAAGTCAACTCCAACTAGTGGAAACTAAGAGTGCGCAGGAAGGTCAAAGGGTTATGCCGCACGCCTAGGGAAGGCATGGGGGAGGTCTGCCATTCATTTGTCGCGGAGAAGAAAAAAAAAACCAAGTCGTGGTATAACGAATAAAAGGCATCAAAAAAAGAATGGGGCCTACATCGCCGACATACAGAAAGTTTCTTGTTGTAAGACAACGCAAAGAAAAGGCCCGGACTCAACAGGCGCGAGAACCAGAAAACAAAACGAACGGGGGGAAGGCCAGGGGAGGACGCGGTATGAGGCGGTTGTAAACAACCCTGGTGTGAATAACCGGGGGGAGAGGCGGTTACAAGCCTAGAGAAAAAAAGGTTGGATGACGGGCTCCAAAGCATCTCGGCTTCAAAAAGGGGCAGGTTGGACACGTGGCACATCAACAGGGAAGGAAAAAGGGGTCTAACTCCGTGGAAGGGGAAAACCAAATGTGGTGAGAAGCAAAAAAGGACCAGGTGCGTGAAAAGAGGGGGGAATAAGACAGATTTCAAGCTGGTTTTTGCTTTAAGGGAGAACACAGAAAACACCCGGGGGCGCCCGTCAAACCACAGACATCCACATCAAAACAGATTTTTGGGGGGGGGGGGAAAAAAGTCAAACAAGAGAAGCTGACACAGCAACCAAAAGTCTGGAAAGGACGCCTGCACGACGAGGTTGTCAAAAAAAAACGTTAAAGGGTCGACGGCCAAGTCGCAAGTTTCGACCAGGGGAAACGATGTCAGGGTCACCTCAAGAGGTGGGGACACTGAACCAAAAAAAAAGAAAAAGTAGACGCCTGAAGGGGGGGAAAAAGAATCGAAAAACCGTCAAAAAAACTTCTCTAAACGAAGAAACCAAATCCGGATTTAGACCAAACTGTCAGACCTTTGAATGACAGGCACTTGGAGGAATCTGTTATCACTACCTTTCTATGTCAAACAACAATTTGCTTGGGGAAATGGTGAAAGGGTTCAAGGGAGGACGATCATGCGATCTTACTATCGACAACAAAACAAAAAAAGGGGGAGGGATTAATAAATATATTCAAAAAAGAAAACTGAAAAAATATGAAAGGACAGAGCGATAGGGAAATCAGAAGTGACGTTGGAGGGAAAATTTAAAGCCAAAGAAGTTTGAAAAAGGTACTCCTTTGAAGACGCGGACCAGGTAGAGGCTCTAATTAGTTCGCGGGGGGGAAAACGTAGGAGCAAAAGAACGATGTATTGGCAAAACACAAATGGAGACATACTCCTCGCTAAAATGGAAGAAAAAAGAAATGACAGAAGAAGGAACCGGATTGTAAACTCACGTTGGGGGGTAATCGAAAGAACGAACTGAGAATCAGATTTGGCGTCAACGATATTGGGACATCACCAAACTTAACATTGTGGGACTGTGAGAAGTGCGCCCCGGGGGGGGGGGGCGAAAGAAAAACAGCAGTAATCTTAAATTTGGGGACACGGTAAAATCTTGTACGCAAAAAACAAAAGCCTAAGAAAAAAAATTGGAAAGGAAAACTGGACAGGAGACCCAGCAAAAAAAAAACTCAAGAATGGGACAAAAAAAACTTAAAAAACCCGAGCCAGCCAAACGGGAAAAATACAAGACCGGCTTGTCGCCCAGTCAGCAAACTTTTGCAAGATAGGTTCAAAGGACTAACAAAAGAAGGGAAGCAAATTGTGGAGAAAAAAGGGGGGGCGCCATAAAAAAACTCGCAGCAAACGAAAACACACAAAGCAAGGAATCAAGTCAAAAGGGGTTGAGGTGGCACCACCATCGGCATTTGTAGAGCAAATGCCTTCTCGGCATACCAACCCAATAAATTATGGAAAAAACGGGAGACCAAACCACACGGAGGACCCACTTCACATGAAAAAACGGGGCAATCTACAAACAACGAGTAGGCCGGAAACTACAAAAACCAGAAGGCCGCAGGCCCACCAAACAACGCCACAACGCATAGACGGGCGGGGAAAAAACGGGGAAAAGGAGGAGAAAAAAGAGAAAAGAAAGCGCAACAGACGGAAAAATGAGGTGGGAGGACGGGTGGTGTCTTTCAGACAAAAAGAGGGCAGCGAAAAAAACCCGGTTGCAAACCCGAAAATCTAGGAAGTGAAACCGCACAAGAAAACCAGACTGACTATAGAAGTCACGCCCCCGGCTTCTCAAAAGGAAGGGGAGTGGCGAACCAATGAGAGGAAAGCCCATAAAAGGGAAGCACGCAAAGGACAGAATGGGGTAGGTGAGGGTGATCCTGAAGGCTAAAAACAGGGTGGAAAAACGAGGGAGGGACCGACACAACGGAAAAAAGAACATGGTTAAAAACCAAACCTAGGAGACGGGGGGGGTACAGCGTGCCAGAGTGAAAAGGAGACCGAAAAGGGGTGAACCCCAAGAAGCGAACAAACGTTAAGCGCAGGAACGTAGGGGGTTGCTACACCTAGGAGTAGTCCCCCACAACGAGGGGAAAAACAGGAAAAAAAAAAAGAACAGGGGAATAAAATCGGACCACCAAAATCAACAGGGAAAAGAGAAAAGACCATAATGGGGCTCGCCTCGAGGTAGTAACCAACCCACACCCGAAACTGGGAGTGGGTTGGAAGCAGGTTGCAAAGCGTTCACCAACAAAAAAAAAAGAAAAAAACGAAAGCGGTTTGGGGGCTAAACCTCCCAACAAAAGGGGGACCAACACCCGCAGACGAAAAACAAGAGAACAGACGAAGAGACAAAAAAGCGGAAAAGGTGGGGGGGAGTCGGTGGGGGGTGGGGGTGTCTAGTCCCGGAGTAATCTCAACGAAGACGGAAAGGACGGAACAGAAAAAAACCGCCATGGGTCGTAACCAACCCAAAGAAGGCAAACGAACCCGAGAAAAATCTCGGGACGGGGAACTAGGGCCCAGAACAAGTCCCGTCCAAGAAATTATGTAAAATCTCTTAGATCAAACGGGGGGGGGAAAAAAGAAAGACGCAAAAACGTCTAGAAGATGGCGAAGCTGGGAACCAAGAGGGTAGCGAAAAAATTAAACGAAGGGTTGGTTTTTGTTTTCTCTGGAAGAGCGGCGAGATCAGATCCCCCCAACAGGGAGGTGAAAAAAAGAGAGAGGGCCCGCTCCCAATTCCACTCTAAACCGGTTTACCAGTAGTAAAAGAGCCGAGCAACTGTTGCTGAACCGCAAAGCAAAGAAAAAAAGAAAAGGATCGCGAGGCAATCAGTTTTCCCACAGAAGCTAGCTTTGGTTCAGGAATCAAGGGGGAACAGGGGAAAGCACGAAAAGGCGGGACGGTACGCTTAAGGGGGGAAAAAAAGAAGCCAAAAGGGGGGGGTGAAACCGGTAAAATGGCTCCGACATTCAGGGGACCGCGAATGATTAGGCGTCACACGGGGAAAGAAGAGAAAAAAAAAAAAAAAAACCGACTACCCCACTGTCAAGAGTGGGTTTCCCGTGAACTCAGGAGGAAAAGAACGGTGGGGTGTTCACTTGGGGAGAGGCTGGCGGGAACTTTGAAGGTTTGGAGACCGAACAGAAGGTCCGAAAAAAAAACGCGTTGAAAAAATCATCAAAAAAGAGTCAACCAGAAAAAAAAAATAGGGGCGGTGGGGTGAGGGGAAGGGAGAAGAGCGCAACTAAAAGGATTGGACTTGGATGACGGGGGGATGTTGACGGAAAATTTACGAAACGAAGGGAAAAGAGGGGTCAAAGGAAGGGGGTGTTGCAAGCGGGGAACAAATTCAGGGGGGAACCAGAAAGAAACGCGAAAAAGAAAAATTAGGCGCAATTTCTATGGATGGGGAAACGGGGGGGGGGGGACAGCGACAACCAAAACCCAAGAGGGGACAAAGTCGCGAGGGTTGGGGAAAGTTCCTTTTGAAAAAGGTGGGAGGCGGGCCCGGGAAAAAGGGGGGAGAGGATCTCAAAAAGGTCAAGAAAAAAAAGACACAGGGACGGGAAGGTTGCGGGTGCAAGCTGGACGGCAAAAAAAATCACCGGGAAAATCGGAGCCGAACAGCCCTGGGGAACCGGGAAACGGAGTCTCCAAGGATAGCCCGTCTAACTGGGGCGGGGGGGAACTTCAGGCGGAGGGGAAAAAACCCCTGGTTTGGAAAAGGACGCCGAGGTTCGAAAAAAAAGGGAAAAACTGGAAACCACGACTAAGAGACGCTAGTGGCGGGGACAAAGAATCCGAAGGCCAGGCAAAAAAAAACACGGCGGAAAAAAAAAAGGGGCGACGAAAAAATGAGGGTCGCCGGAGAAGCGATTGGGTGAAGCAACTTTGTGTGGGGGGAAGGACAGAAGGAATGGGGGGACTCAATCAAACTCTTAAATCAATGAGTGGGGGGGAAAGCAGACGAATGAACTGTCGAAGACGCGAGGACTAAACAAAAACATCCCGTGGAGAGGGAACGGGTCTCGGGTCTTGTAGGGACCGCAGGGGTTCACCGAAAGAAACCAAAACAACCGAAAAAAGCAATGGTCGAATGAGGGGGTACGAGATGAAAAGGGTTTGAAAAAAGGGAACAGTTCGAATCAGAAAGACAAAAAAGAAATGGAGGGGTGTGAAACTGGGGTCCGGCAGGTCACCTGTGGGGATACCAGGGGGAAATTTCAAGTTTGGGTGGAGACGTCGGAACGATGTGGGGGGGAAAACCTAATGGAAAAGCTGGTGGGGCTAACCCAACCAAGGCAAAAGCCAAAGGAAAATCACAAAAAGAGGGAAAGTGGGGGTAATTGAAAACAAACATCGGACAGTACAAAGTCAGCAGGGAAGGCTCCATAAAAGAAAAAACAAAAAAACGGCGGCCGTGAGGGCAACAGGACGGTTAGCCCAAGAAAAAGGTTTCCGGCAAGGCAAGGAAAAAAGTGGGCGACCCACGGAGAGGGGTCTGGGGAACAAGAATGCCTTGTTTGCACAAACTCCAGCAGAAGGGAAGTAGGCCAACAGCCCGCGAAACAACACAAAAGACATTCTGCGCGAAGAAGCGGGAAAATTCCGAGGTCAGGGGAAAAGGAAGACAAACGTACTTATTAGAAAAGGTTGCTTTCAAGAAGAACTCAAGAATCCAAACGGAAGTTGGTGGGAGGAGGTTGAAATCTCGAGTGGCGTTGGAAAGGTAAAGGGGAGAACGTAAAAATCTGCAAAGAAGGTACCGCAATAAAAACGAGATCAAACAAAACACGGAAGGAAAGTAAAAGAGAAAGATAGAGGGGCACAGGAGAAGGACTGATAAAGGGAATGGAAAGAAAGATCAGGGAGGAAAAAAGACGAAAGTACCTTGGAGAAGTGACAAGACAGAAGAAAGTCGCACTTGGAATAAAGCATTACAGTTAGCAGTTCAGCAAAGGGAGGTGTGAACAGCTGAAAAAAAGAACGAAAGCTTGGTGTGTCCAACAGCAGGTGATTTCCTGCGGCTCAGGCGCAAAGAAAAACTTTTGGCGAAAGCAAAAGAGAACCGGGTAAGGAAAGGTTTGGTGAAGAAGTAATCAAGTCTCTAAATAGAGTGGCCGGAAAGGGAAAGGGAAATCACCCAAAAAAGACAGGTAGGAGAAAAAGGGTACACCGGGGGGGGTCAGTAATCAAACATTAAATTCAGATTCCCACAAGAGGTTCTCAAAGTGGGGAGAGGGCAAACACAGTGAAAATGGAAACGGCGGGGATTTACACTAGGGCAGAAAGGGGATGCAAAAAGGGGGGGAACAAAAGAAAAGACGGTACAAATAAAGAAAGCTGGGGGGGAAACAAGCAAAAAGTTTGCAAGGGCGTCCAAACGCAACTCGACCATGGTTGGGGAGAAAAAAAAGGGGTGGATAAGAAAACGCTGTCACAAAAAAAGAAAGATAAACAAGAAGAAAAGAAGGGGGGGGAAGGGTTCCTCAGGCATGCGGCGAGGGGACGCGTCAAAGGGGGAACGAAACCATACCACCATAATCAGATGTCCGAGAAGCCAAAAAAAAACAAGAAAAGGAGGCCCTGCAAACGATCCGGAGCGGACAAGCCGAAGGAACCCAAAAGCGCGAAAAACCGTCCCGCAATCGCAGGTGGTGGACGGCAAGACAACTGAAGGAGAAGGGGGGCAGGAAAGAGACCAACCCGTGCGTCACCAGTCAGAGGGAAAATTAGTAAGAAAAGATGCTGGGCGAAAAAAAAAGTGGGGCAAAAAGGGAAGAGGGAAGGTCCCAATCACAAGCTCGAAAAAACGAAAAAGCGAACGAACCACGAATATAAAGGAAGGGAAAGTGCTCAAAAATGAAAAAAAGACTCCAAGCGGATCGCAAAAAGGGACCATCCTTTGAGTGCGGTGACCGGGAGGGGAGAGGAGGGGAACAGCAAGGGGGGGAACCAAACTAAAAAAAAAAACGAAAAACCCGTGGTCAAAAATGAACCTTGGTAAACCTCGCGGAACGTACAAGCGGGGGCAAGATGGGGGAGGGGCTGGACTCACGGGGGGAAGACCAAACATCATCTAAAAAGCGATCGAAGCAGAGAGGAAAAAAAGGGTGCTCCCACAAGAAAAGTAGTCCCAACAAAAAAAAGGGGGGAAAAAGACACGAAAGGTCTAACTCGTGGGGACAAATTACCGTTTAGTAAACAACGAAAGACAGGGAAAAAACCAATCCATCAAAAGAGGTTCGAGCTTAAGAAAGGAAAGCGAAACCAACGCCCGCATCTGAAAAAGGGGAGGGCTGGGAAACTCAGCTGCGGGAACAGAAAAGTTGGGACGAAACCTAAATGGTACTCCAGCAGACAGAAAAAACCGTTTCGGGGCCGCGAGAACCGCGGAAAAAGAAAATCTGAAAGGGGGGGGGAGTCCGGTGTTGTTCGAGTGGACCGTGGAAAAGATCTCTCACTACAAAATCCCAAAAGAACGGGATAAGCGGAAAGGGAAGAGCAGCATGTCGGCGGCAACCATGCAACGGTCAAAAAGAAAACACAGAAGCAACGAAGGAGGGAGGCCAACAAAAAAACTGTCCAAAAAGAAAATCGGAAAAGAGATAGCTGAAGGGGTGGAACGACGGGCGCAAGTACGGGGGGACGGATCACCTCGGTATCGGGGGGGGGCGGCGTAAGGAAAACATGGAGTTCGGGGGCAGGAAAGGAAAAAGGGGGGGGGGGGGGGGGGGCTGCTGGGTACAAAAAAGATAAAACGATCTCGACTCAAAAACAAACAAAAAAAATAAAAGGAAAGAGAGAGATCAAAGCTTGAAGCGGGGCAGCGCCACAAGCGTTCAATCGTGAAAAAAGAAGACCCTCGGCTACCGAAAACACGGATCGGACAAGAGGCAAAAAAAAAGAGGTTCCAAAAGAAGACTGAAGATGTTGCGATCGCAGGGGAAAAGGGGGTGGGCCCCAAAGTCAGGGCCCGAGGGTTCGTAAAAACGGCTCGGGTGGGAGAAAAAAAAAAAAGGGTGACTGCGCGCGAAGGGCCAAACATCGGCGAGGAGATATCAAACTAGACCTCGACAAAAACCGACATCCAAATTGCATACGTGGGTCTAGGGGACACTACGAAACGGTTGGGTTCACAGGAAGAGGCGGAAACGAAGGGGAAAAACAAATCAGGAACTGTCTGGGAAAAAGCCTGGCCAAAGAAGCAAAGAGGAAAGATAAGGAGTGGTGGAGTAAGAAACTCTGGAGAGAACAGAAAAAATGAAGGGGGAGGGAATGACGGGGAAAAAAGAACGGATCGTCAAAAAAAAGGAAAAGAAAAAAACGTTGAGGGATCACACGTTGAGAAACATATTGTGAGGAAAATCTAAGTCGGGAGCAAAAAACCTAAGAAGGGCCTCGAGACTTTCGAGCGGGCGTGAAGGGGGGGAGCCCACTGTGGCCAGGAGGAAAAAAAAACTCAAAGCAGGGGGGGGGGTAACCGTTCCCCAAACAGGTGGGTTTAAAAAGGTCCTGTGAAGTGGAAGGGGAGAAAGCGGACCGGCATTGGTCAGTATGCCGAATAACATAAAACCTACAACGCACAGGAGACCTGTGGAAACCGCGGGACGGAATCGAATCAAGGGGCGAGAAACTCACTGGCTGGAAAGGAAGGGGGGGGAGGGGTGCCGAAAAACTCGGCGCGTTCGAGATTGGGGGGGACGGAAAGGCAATCAACGAGGCGGTCCCAAAGGGTGGGCGACGAACTTAGGGTGTCTGAAACGTTCTCCACCGAAGGGAAACGAAGACCACGGGAGGGAGGCAAAAGAAACCCCATTCATAAGAGCAACGCACGGCATGCGAGGGGGAAGAGCAATGTCATGGTCGCGACAGGGGCAAAACGACGTGAGAGAGGGCGTGAAGGCCGACCGGCAGGGAAAAGGGATCCCCTCCGGACAAACAGAGGATGGATCCGAAGAAGAAGGCCGGGCGCGGGAACCGCCGGGCTAAAAAAAGAACTTTGGCGGGGCCCAAAAAGGAAGAGGCCTCTCAGGGGAGGCGCGGGGGGTTCGAAACCCCTTTGAGCAAAAAAATGGGGGGAAAGGGCGGGGACCCTCCATGAAAAGGGTGGTAGAAAAGGGAGAGAAACGGGAGCGTCCAGAGGGGGCTGGGGGTGTTCACTGGGTGAAAATGAAAAGAGGGGAAACTGGGGGGGAATCGAAAGAGTTTTACAGGTTGAAAAAAGGGGTTGGGGCTAAGCCCGTGTCGGAAAGCAAATGTTTGGAATGGGCCGAAGGAGGAAAGGGGGGGAGAATAAACCACAAGGGCCAAAAAAGAACCAATCAAAAAAACGGAAAGTTTGGTGGGAAATCGGTTAACCCCCTTCAAGGTCGCTTCCTGACCCCAAAAGAGGAGTGTCGCGCTCAAGGGATAAACGCGGTTGGATTGGGGACAGAAAAAAGTGAGGGGGGGAAAAAGGGCGAAGTCACTGGAAGAAAAAAAACGCAATTTGCAACAGAAGAACCGCGTCGGGAAACTCAAATTGCATGTGGGTTGACCACTAAAAGCGGTCGTAGCGCATGCGGCCCAAACTCACAAAGACCTCAACTGGAAAGGGGGGGAAAAAACGCCTAAACCTCAAACGCCGAAGAAAAAAAAAAAGGCAGAAAACATGGGAACCTGCAGGCCTGTGGGGGACAGGAACATCTTAAACCAAAAGAAAGGCAAATTTCCAATACTATACAAGAGATAGGCCCGTTGTTTTCAGGGACAGGGGTTCACGGCAGCGGCTCGCTGCTGCAA
>Ga0179593_1365243_pt1 | contig 10207 bp, 8 predicted proteins | sample CZODoug2_1_08_16_FD_185931 | JGI IMG/M metagenome (GOLD analysis project Ga0179593, IMG submission 185931) | Vadose zone soil fungal communities from Angelo Coast Range Reserve, California, USA - CZODoug2_1_08_16fungal (PacBio error correction) | ecosystem: Environmental > Terrestrial > Soil >...
TGGCAAAGGACGCCGAACAGCGTTGAATGTGAAAAAAACTAAAAAACCTGACAGCGGTTTGGAAAGCACATGCAAAAGCGGTCGGGCTTCCAAGGGTGAGGAAACCTCAACAAGGAGAAACCACGCGCGCGAATGGGATCATAAGCTACATACGAATGGCATTTAGAAGCAAGGCAAAAAAATGGGGAAAGGAGGAGGAAGGGTCAGGATAACGACTTGTGCCGGACAAAGCCCCAGAAAAGTTTCCTCGCAAACAGAATGAAGAAGAGAGCAAAGACGCGTATTTGGATGGATGACTTATGGAAAAGGGGGGGAGAGGGGTGAGGAGCGGTGCTGAATGGAAGTCGTAAAGCAAGCGTGAGCGGCGTGCGCGTTGAAGCGGTGGGGATCCAGGCACCGCATGCTTGCAGAGGGAGAGGGGGCGCCGCAGTAAGTGACCGAAGAAACAAGTCTCTCGAGGGTTTGTTCGGTGCGGCGAAACACATTGTAAAGGCCCCGGGAAGGCGGCGCAACTGACGGGAAAACAACCGAAATGCTCGAAAAAAAGGGCACCATTTTGCGTCGGGGACTCCAGGGACTGGAAAAAGCACAACAAAAAGAACAAGTCCACGCATTCCCCCATTGAGAAAAGCGTCCGCTTCAACGCACGCATCGGCGAACTACGGGAGGGACCAAAAAACCCCGTTGAGCTTTCAAGATAGGGGGATTGCCAAGCGGCCGGATTTTATACGCACGACTTCACTAAGAAAGATGATTAACAGAGAAAATTTTAAGGAAGCATCGCCCGGGACAAAACAGGGGAAAAAGAAAATCGCAAAAAGATTGAAGCTTACCTGAAAGAAAAGGGAAGGGAGAAGCAGTAAATAGCAACGGTCCCTAAGAAACCCAACGGAGAGGGTCGTGGAAACTTCGTATGTGGAAGGGGGGGAAACTAGATCATCAAGGAAGACTTATGAAGGAAGAGCGGAAGCGAAAAATCCCGCACTCCTGAAGGAGATTGGATGTTAGACCTGACATCAGGAAGAGAGCGGGAGTGGGGGGGACGAAACCGTAGAAAGATAGTGCAATCATATCAAAGGAAGTTGCGCCTGAAAAGCCAAAAGGCGCGGAGAAGAAAACCTAAAGCCGACCGCAACCTTGGACGCAAACATTCAGCGCGTTAAGCTCGGGAAAACAGCGATATAGCGGCTGCTACAATTGTAGCTGCGAAGCAGCTGAACGACTAAATTGTGCTGCGCTCAGGGTACGTCTCGAGGGATTACTGTGCAACGCTATCTCACGCCATGGCCAAACGGTGTGCGGGGAATAGAGATCTCGGAGACTCAAAAAAAGGGAAGGAGAGAGAGATCTCTATCGAAGCAAGAGGAGGGGGGAGACCTGGAGAGATGCACGCCACGGTCAGGAGGAGCTAAAGACGACCACACATACAAGGGAGGGGGAGGAAGCGCCAGAGGTAGCAGCAATCGCCGCTTCCTACTCGCTGGTGAAGAGCATCAGGCGGAAGGTTCGGATGAAAACCGCGCAGATGGCGGGAAGTGGGGGGGGGGCTCTGAGCAGGGGAGGAAAATCAAGGTATTCAGGAGCACACTTCAAAAGGGTGGAAAGGTACCGACGCAACGCGACGAATCGGGAAAAAAGCAACAACGCTCGTGACGTGTCTTGAGGCGATCACCTAAAAGGAGAAAAGGGAGGGGATGACTCTTCGGAGAGGGGGAGGCCAACATAAATCCGGATTGGGATGATAAGAAACCCAAATGCGGGGCGAAAAAGAGGGTGAAATCAAAATCCTCGGGGACTCCACAACGAGAAACGCAACACGCTATTTCACGGAGAAGAAAGACGGGCCCCGGGGAGATGGAAAGTACAAATTTCTTACGACGGCGGAAAGTCCCACCCCAAAACGGGGAGCGGCGGTCAAAACCAAAAAAAACAGAGAAAGGGAAAACTGTCATCAAGAATAGTATACTGAACCGGAAACGCCGCGGCCATCTAGGGAGTCGTAAAGATCCAAACGGAAAAGCGAACTTTGGACGGATGAGGGGGACTGGCGTGGTAACACGGGAAATAAGCTCTTGAAAACTTGCACTGCTGGAGAGACAGGGAAAAAAAAAATAAGGAGCATGAAAAATGGCTGACCAGGACTCCCGCGGGGGGGGTTATGACCGGCAGGTACTCCAAATACCATGAGGTCCGGTCTAATCACAGAGAACCCAAAAAAAAAGAAGAATGGTAATTCACGCGCTCACTGACGGGAGCGGACCCTGCAAGGCTCTCAAGCACGGAGACCTGAAAACGAGGTCTCCCTTCTAACATTGAAAAAGACAGAAAAGAAGGTTAAAAAAGGACTTGCGAAGAATACGGCCCTGCAGCAGGAAAAGGAACCGGGAATAAGAAAGAGAAGGAACTTCTTACGGGACTTGAGGAAAAAAATGAGCGAAAACATTAGAACATCGTGGGCGAAAAAACCTGGGGCAGGGAAAAACCGAAGGAACATCCAACGCTTCAGCAACCGGAAAGTCGTAAAGAAAGTAAAAGACTATGTAGCAAGGGTTTTGCAAGGTAATTCAAAAAAGGCTCTAGGTAAGCTTTTTGTGAAGAAAACCTTGGGAGCCCGCGCGAAGGGGAGGGGGAAGCAAAGGACGCCTGCGAGCGTCTCAGGTACCTTCAGCTGCGGCAGTGGGGTCAAAGAGCGGCTCAACAACGGGGGAAAATGCGAAAGTGGAAGGCCGCGAAGCGTGTGAAATGGACACTCATCAGGAGGAACAAGCACGGGGTTTGAAACACATGCGCGACTCCAGGGAGGTAAGGGAACAAAAAAAACAAGAAAGGGGACGATCGAGTGGAGGGAGCGAAAAAAAATCATCCGCAATCTACCAGTGGCACGCCAAACAGAAGCGCCGTAGAGGGTGAGACAGCGTACGGCATGTGTGTAGGGAAAGCAAGAGGGGGGGAGAAAGGGGTGACTTCGAGGAAATCGACACAGGAACAGTTTGTGGGAAAGTTTATGGACGGGTTTCGAGATGAGAACGTGAAGTATTGGGCTTTCCGAGAACTAAAGGGAGCAGTACAGACCAGAGGGGGGAGCCAAGGTCCCCCGATGGCGAGAGTTGGGGCGGGCGTGGGAAGAGCGGTGTGGGGAAATGAAGCGACGTCAATTTACCATAGCAAGAAGGCTATGGCGAAGACGAACAATTTTCCGCCATACTAACATGAGAATGAGAGGAGCGGGGCACTACGGGAATGACCACCACAAACGGGAGTGGTTCACACAGGGCTTGGGCGTCGGGAAGCAATAAATGAAGCAGTGGGAAACCCCGTGTGACCCTCGAGAAACATCTGTCAACTCGCACCAAAGGCAATCCTAAGGCCCCGCCCGGGTCGATAGAAGACTTCACATGGAAATCGGCTGAAAACCGCTTGATCCGCTCCTTTCCGTCGAACTATAACGAGAGACGGGGGGGACCGAAGCCTCACCAAACCGGCAATCAAAGTCGCATAAAACAAGGAGTCAAGAATGAAAAATCGGCATTGGGGACCTCAGCAAGCGGTAAAGGCAGTGGCACGTCGACGGGAGTTAAAGTAAACGGGGGACCTAGAGGGGGAGCTGTGAAAAAAAGACGGCCAAAAGCGTGACTGAAACATCACCTGAGACAAAGGGACAGACTAAGGGCAACTGATCAAATCAATGGGAGCGCCCTCGGGGGAAGTATGTTCCGCAGAAACGTCACGAGGCGGAGGGGGGGATACCCTATCCAGTAAAGTCGGCGTACGACATTCAATTCCATGAGGGAGGGACGCCTCAAACAAACCGGATCTCAGAACGAAAGAAAATAAAGCACGTAAAGTTAAAATCATCGACAACGACGGAACAGAACGGCAAAGGGAAAACTCAACAGAGCGGCTCGCTGCCAGGAAAAAATAGCTGCGAAGAAGAGATTCCTCGGGAGAACTTATTCTGAGGAGAAGGGTTCGGTCGAAGATGAAGAACAAAGTCCACAAGATCCTCCAGGCGACGGATGGGGGGGGATTAAAAAGAGAGAGAAGCAAAACCAACAACAACGGAAGAGGAGGTATATAGAGGAACTGGTGAACAACTAGATGTGGGAATCGTGGCCGGGTGGAGGGGAAAGAGAAGACCCTGAGAGAAGACAAATCCTGACTTAGAAGCGTAGAGTGCTGAATGGGGAAGGAACCCGGGCACGACTCAGGGTGGGAAGGAGAAAAAACGCAGGTGCTCAACCGTGCGTTGAAGATTGCGATGGAGGAAAAGGGCTCTCCGAGAGTGCGGAAGGAGGACGGGGTATTAGAACGACTTAAACTTGGGAAGATGTCCAAAAAAACGCGACGGGGTTTTTCTGAATCGTGAATGGAAAAACGCATAACCATCCTTCGGGAGGCAGGGGATGTCATGAGGGGGAGACGTGAAAAACGCGCGAGTCAGGGGGGAGGCAGTGAAGAAATGATGGGAGGCAAAACAACGTCAAAACGCGCCGGTCCAGGTTGAATACATTTCGCTGGTAACCAGGGAATTTCGCGTGAGGAGTAAAATAGGGAGGCCGAAGGGAACCCGAAGGGAATTTTTCTGAGGGCGTCGGTAACAGAATGAGCTTCTTGGGACGGTCCCCAGGAGTTTGGGGGAAAAGTTAATTGGACGGGAATTCCGTATACGGGAAGACGGGAAGTTAGTAAAAGCAAAGAAAAAGAAACGACGTTGGCACTCCGGAGAGAAGATTCTTGGGTGCGAAAGAAGTTTTAATAGGGGATACGGCAAAAAAAAACTGCGGTAAATAGAAGGGATAGCGGAGAAAAAAGCAACAGTGCGTAAGTCATCGACGGAAAAGGGTTTGGTAGTCCGTCAAGTTGCCGGGCCACCATTCGTCCTGGCAAAGATAAAAACAGAAACGAAGACTGATGGGGGGGAACCGCACAAGGAAAAATGCAACGAACGCAAAAAAAAAAACGACGGACCTGGATCCCACGAGGCATCTTACGAAGAGGCCAGAAAAAAGAAAAGGGAGGTACGCAGCGTCCTGCAAACCAGACGGCATCCTCGGCAGATCACAGTCGAATAACAGATCTTCCGAAAGGACGAGACTGTGTCGCGAAAAAGGAGTGGCAGAGAAAACAATTAAAGAGTTTGGGGAGGATGAAGCCAAACGGTGACAAGCATGTAACAGAAGTACGGCCGCAGGAAACCGTGGCGCTGAAACGACGAAAAGGGGGGGGGGGGAAGTCCGTTTAGAAGAATTCTCCAAAGGGAGGGCGGTATAAGGTTGAGTGTTTGAAGGCTCCAACGGGGAGCCGCCGCGCAGGGGCTTGAGAGCTCAGAAGCGGAGTGAACTTGACCTTCAAAAAGGGTTTTCCGCGCCTGAAGATAAAATGAAAAAAAAAACAACAACGAGGAGAGGGAAGAGATATAGAAAGAGCGAAGAAGCTAAGAGGTTTAAGGGGGGAAAGTGGAGAAAAACACATGCGGGACAAAATGCCGCGTGTACTCCAGTGAGGAAGCAAAAGAAAAACAAGGGACGAGCGGAGCGCGGCGATAGCGAACATTGTCGAATAAGAAACTTCTAACATAGAAAAACCGGGGGAAAAGGGGGGTACTAAAGCGCGGATAAAACTGAAGGTGGGCAACTAGAAACAACAAGATTTTCAAAAAAAGGGTTTATCAAACTCAAACCTTCGGGAAGGAGAGGAAAAAGGAACACTCCGCGGTGGCACGTTCTTATGAAAGTCCAGGCTGCCGAGGACGATTTGCAGGCGACGAAGCCGTTAGCAGGAAAGGGCGAACAGAATTTTGGGGAAAAAAGGAAACCCGTGTCATGTGTTCTATCTGTGCTGGAACGAGGTTAAGTTAGGAGAGAGGTTAAAAACATCAAGCGAACGGTCGGGCGGGATAGTAGTCGGGAAGCTGACCAATGGGGAGCGCAACTGACAGGGGGGAAGGCCCAACGGGGGAGGGAATGAAGTAGCCAATCGTACAAAACGCCCGTCAGGTCGGGGGCAGAATCACGGAAAAAGGGGGGGGGAAACAATCTGTCCGATTTAGAAACCAAAAACCGAGAGTGCCGCGGAAACCCCAAAAAATTTCACCGTTGGAAGGGACTGAAAAGAAAAACCTCGCCTCGGCTTCGACTGGCCCGTCAAATATCTGATGAAACCTCGGGAAAGGGGTGGAAAGGGAGAAGTCAAAAGGTCCTGTTTGAAACAGGGACGACCAAAGAAAAATTCCGAGGGACGTTTAAATCACAAAAAGCAAGAGGTCACCGCCTATACCTGTCAGCGGTCACGAACAAAAAGTCGTCGGCGCAGTGCAAAGAAAAGAGAGAGTTGGGGAGAAAAATCGGACTGTCATAATACTAAATTCAAGAAGAAAACTAGATCTAAAAGCCAGCAAGAACACTCTGAGAAGATTGTTTTTCGACCCGCAGAAAATTCAAGAGTGGGCGAACCTGAAAATCTCTGGAGAGACGGGGAAACTTCCGCAAGTGGGGAAAAAGCGTGCTAGAAAAAAAAAAGAAAAAAGGCCTAAAAAACGGAGGGCCAGCGGAACGTTCCCGAAGCCGCAGAATCGCCAAAGTGGGAGAAAAAACAGTAGTATCTGTCCGCAAGTGAAAAGGACACAGCTAGAGGAAACGTGCGAAACAGCTAAAGAAAGGAGGGCCGACAGCCTTAGGAGAGAGTGCGTATCGTTAGGACTCACCCGGAAAAAAGAGTCCTAAAAATTTGGGTATTCGAAGGGAGACTCTCAACAACAACGAAGGAAAGATTCTCTTAAAGTTCAAGAAAGGGGGGGCGCCTGGGAGAGGGAGAGCACGTTGATCCACGAGAAGACTAACCCGAGGGGACGAGAAGAAATATCCTGGGAAAGGGGAGGCAGGGGCACTCTCTCAGGGGGCTGGGGGCGCAAAAGGGGTGTGGTGGGGGGGTGGAGAAAACGCGAAGGCGGGACGACGGGCGGAGACTCAGCCGTTCAAAAGGAAGGGGGGGATTCAGAGCGACGGGGGGAGTCAAACGCCCCTCGAGGAGGTGAAATTCCACGCTAGACTTTTCAAGACATAACCTTAATTCAGATTGCTCCATGCTTTTGGAAGGTTAGCTAGATGAAAAAGAAGAAATGGGATTGATCAGTCCGCAATCGGGGTAGAAAGAAGCGGTTACGGTCGAAACGAGCAAGCGACGGTAGAAAACAACAGGCGACCGACCAAAAAAGAAAATGCTACAATCCGGGACGGCGATTTAACCCGTAAAAAAACAAAAAAGCCTGGGTAACTTTGGCAGGGAAAAAAGTGGCGGAGGGACACCCACTTGGGAAAAGACAGCTTTTGGCAAGCTGTAAAAAAAAGATATTGGGGGGAATCGCAAACGCCGAGGAGAGAGTTTCGTAAAAAACAAACGCGAAACATACGGCCGATCCGTCGCGGAGAATGGTGTGCGGGGACGAATCATAAGCCGATGACGGGGGAAACTAATATATTTGAAACTAAGGAGCCCGTGGCGAAGAGAAACTGTTTGGAATCAATTTGTTGTCTCAAAGAGAGTAGTCGCTGAGAAATGAGAAAAGGAAAACGCAGCGATGTAAAATGGCGAAAAGGAAAAAGGCGCGTCACGCGCACAGATCGCAGAAAGGAAACTACCTGATGAAAAAGCTCAGAGCGGAATTGCACGGCACTGGAACTGGGCAATACGTGCGAAAATCAAAGAGAAAAAAGAGGAAATACGAACAGGAAGAGGAACCAAGGCATGTGTCCGAGGGGCACGGTTGGCTAAAAACTAAAGATGGGAGTTTTCAGCAAGGGTAACAACGGGAACACTTCCATTGAACAACCGCAAGGCGCAGAAGTCCCGGGGTGCGTCGATCTGCGACATTCGTATTAGCTGGAAAATTTTTACTAACGAATTCTAAGCGGGGAGCCTCCTTGTTGTTTTAAAGTATCACACTTGGGGGAAAAAGACATGTGCTTGGACCGGCTGCGCGGGCACGGTAAAGAAGAAAAGCACATTAGCGGTGAAAACGCGCCCAAGAACAACAACAAACGGAATGGATGAAAAAGGTGGACCGTTAGGCAGAAGCGTTGATGCCAGGGAAGAAAGGCGGCCCTGAGCAGAAGTAATGAAAGGAGAAGGGGAAGGCCGGGATAGAAACAAACGCCGAAAAACAGGCGAATGGCTAAAAAAAAAGGGAGAGGTACGAAGGCTCAGTCTCACCGGGGTACCGGCGGATAAGTACAGGGGAGTTCGATGACGGCGAAATTTTGTCAAAAGACACACGATTGGGAGGGTTTCTCAAAAAAAAAAGCGGAGAGGACACAAAGGGGAATTGGGAAGACCGGGTAGTGGACGGCCGGGGGTTTCTATGCAAGAGGCCGTATTGACGTTCGAAGTACCCGACCCAAGCGTGCAATAAGGCGGGAGATTACCAGTGGGGGAGAAAAGGGCCCAAATGAGGAGAGAGTTCACGGCTTGACGCTCAGGTTAAGGTTCGCCGACAATTGGGGCTACGGGACAAAGGCGATTTTAGAACGAAACAATGGATTATCTGGAAGCAACGGGGGAAAAAACACTAACGGGAGAGAGGATATCGAAAAAATTTGATGCATAGCATCCAAAAATGGAAGGTAAGGCACGGTGACACGTCGTAAAGCGTTTAAATGAAACCCGGAAAAGAGTAGGGCATCAACCAAAAAGAATGGTCTGGCCAGGCAGACCCAGATACGCAGTGGGGGTATTAATTAGAGAAGGAGCTGGAGAAAAGTCGTTACTCATCGACGTGGCTAATAGCTGGATGATACGGAAATGAAAAAGCGGTTGAAGCAAAAAGGAAAAAATGGACCGAGAACCGTCATTCCTCAAATCTAAAAAACCACTGCCTAGAGGAACTCAGCACGCGAATAAGGAACCAGGGGAAGAAGTGTAAAGAAAAGTCGAAAAGAGGAAGTGGACGTCTTTGAGACAAAGTGTATCAAAAAAAGGAGAGCTTAAACGGAAGAAAGAGGAGAGAAGCAATCACCATGAATAATAAAGGAAGGGGGTGGACGGGAAAGGCAGTAAACGTCACGAGCAGGATTGGAAGGAAGGAAAGAGTGGGAAAACAGTACTTTACCGCAATGGAGTGCTGAATAATCGACCTTAACGAAGACAGGAGGGCCCGACATCAGGGTTCCAAGAAGCCATCGGCAGGATGGAAAAGAAGTACCGGCGCTGCTTAACAGAGGGAATAATACCAATAGAATTCCGGAGAAGGGGAAAAGAATTAAACGATAGCTGTGAAAGGGCCCTACCGACAGTCTGCGCTCTTCTGTCAAAAGACAACCCTGAAGTAAAAGAGACTCATAAGAAACCACTTTGAGGGGGGAAGAATTCGGAGTCTCATCAAAACGTCGAGGGAGGAAAAGGGGTTCAAAAACTAAAGGGCGAAGGAGAAGAAGGAGGGGGTGAGGCCTCTCAACTGGAGCGAAAGGAGGTCACGGGACATCTGAAGAAAGGACGGCGAAAGTGAAGCAAGCGCCGCTCTCTAAAACTGGGGGTGAGAGGCATCGGGCAGGGAGAGGGTGGCGTCGGAAAACCGCGTGCGGGGCTGCGGGAAAGTTTCCGGCTTAGGGGGGAGAAGGCCATAGGAAGGCCTTTTTATATCTGACATAAAAATCGCACGGTGGGGAAAAGAAAGAAAAAAGGGGACGTTGCTGGGAAAACAGCCCTCGGCCTTCAGAGTGCTGAAACCATTGGGGGCAATTCTCGGAAAGGGAAACGAGAAAGGATGAGAAAAGTACGGGTGGCGACTAAGAGGAAAGCGAAGGGCTCAATCCACGGTTGACTTCAAACCTTCAAGAAACCGGAAATGAATCCCAAATCAAAAGCCCAATTTTGGTTGGCGAAATTTGGGTAGAGGAAAAACGCCTGGCTGCGGTCAAAACAGTGGCCTCGGTCATCAGCTGGAAAGAATGAGAAGGATCACGGCCGGCGGACGGCAGCGATTCGGGCAAGAGAGGCGACTACTGATTCCGGAAGGGACAGAGGTGGGGCATCGGTGACGCAGTGTAGAAAAAACCAGGAATGACGGCCACTAGGAGGGTAACTAAACTGGCGGGAGCCTAAAACCCATTGTCGGAATACGACAATCGGGGTGGAATAAAACCCGGGGGGAGGATCAAAATAATGTGGCGAGGAAGTCGAACCTATCAAAAAAAAGCGGGTTAAGAGGGTGACA
>Ga0179593_1397817_pt1 | contig 10207 bp, 11 predicted proteins | sample CZODoug2_1_08_16_FD_185931 | JGI IMG/M metagenome (GOLD analysis project Ga0179593, IMG submission 185931) | Vadose zone soil fungal communities from Angelo Coast Range Reserve, California, USA - CZODoug2_1_08_16fungal (PacBio error correction) | ecosystem: Environmental > Terrestrial > Soil >...
TACTGACACAGCAACCGTGGCTTTGGGGGGGGCTGGAAAAAAAAGGGGAGGAGACCCAAATCAGCTGGAGAGGAACAGATAGCACGGAAAAGAAGAAAAAAAGGACAAGAAAAGCCTAAAAGAACAAGGGAAATTTGCGGTCGGTGGAAAAATGCTCGGAGGGGGCGAGGACAAGGGCCAAGGAGCGCGAATCCAGCAATTCGGAAAGTAGAGAAAGAGGGGAAACTCTTCGGCTAAGGAAAATAAAAAGTCTTAGTGAATAGATGCCATTGACGTGAAAACGCCTTCGGCTGAGCGCTCATATTTAGGGAAATGACTAACTGTAAGAGAATTAAAACCGCATTAAGAGGGAAGGGGGGATACCATCTTTATAAGGAAGAGTGGTAATGGGAAGAACTAAAAACAGAAAAGGTAGAAGTATGGCATCAACAGCGACAAAAAGTAACTAATCCACCAGCTTTGAGGGAAGTGGGCATATCTCGGATTCTCAAGGCTCCTCGCTTACCCCTAATTGGATTAAAAATTAAAGACCAAAAAGAAAAAGGAAAGAGGGGCAGAAGCCATATTAATATACCACAATAGGCTTTAGGGTGGGTCTGTTCAAAGGAGGATGGCCACTCGGAAGAAAAACTTTACTGAAAAAACACCCTCCGGGAGGGAAACCGAAAAAATAGGAAAAGGGAGGAGCAGTCAAGAATCAGACTAGGACGCGGCGGGGGAAAAGAATTGAGTCAGGATCAAGGGAGGGAAGAACAGTTGGGGGAGGGAAAAGAAGGAAAAACCGTCGCGGTGGTACGTTGGGTCCGCCAATACTATGCCCTCTATAAAGAAGAGTGTGGGCCCGTATGGCCGTAAAAGTAAAGTCACTTCCGACGCTGAAAGGGGATACCAGTTACGTGCGCATTTGAGGGGGATCGAACAGAGAGCACCGAGGAGGAAAAAAAAGCCGGAAAGGTAGCGGGTCGGGTCTTACTCAGAAAAAACAAAAAGGGTGAGCGGAAGAGGGGGAGGGGGGTCTAGGGCTGAAGTACACAAGACGCAAAGTAAATCACCAGAAGAATTTAAAGCAGCAACGGCGGAGGGAGGTACGAAGGGCAGCGAACCGCAATCGGCCGGGGCCACAAAAAAGCGAAATCAAACAGTCAAAAAACAGAAAGAAAACGATATCCTTCAGAGAAAAGTAGGGGAGAAATCAACCCACGGAGAAGAAGGGTAAAAAAAAAAAAAAAATAATTAAGGGGAAGCAAGTATGTTTTCCCGCCAAAAAGGGGGGGAGGACGCGGAACTGAGAGAAAAAGAGGGGAAAGGCAAAACCCTGCGCCGTTCTGCACATAGGGTAATAAATCGCTCTAAAAATGCGGCAAACCGAGAAGGCGGAAATTAAGAAAAACGGATAGAAGAGGAAACGAACTGGGCAGCTAGTTGATCGGGGAAATTGTACCGAAAAGGTTAAAACAAACCAAGGACAGCGACTAACTGAGACAAAGAACCGGCTAGGGCTGCAAGGGACATACACGAAGATGTCTCACTTGGGAGAGGACTGTTAGACGCATAGGCCGTTTCTAAAAAAACAAGTGGAGGAAGACTAATGAAGGAGCACTCAGGGAACCAGAATAAGGAATAACTTTGAGCCCATATTGTAAAGTCAAATCCAACTTTCTCGGAAAAGCTGGAAGGGAAGGTTGAGCAGGGACACAGAGGGTTTGAAAAATCTGAGATTGCTAATGCGTCGTCTGACGAAAAGATGGACGAAACATCAATCTGCGCCAGGCGAAAGGAAATACCAATTCTCTCATGGGGTCAGGGGAAAACGGAGGAACGAGATAAGTTTGGAGGACGACTGAGACTAAAATCGTGAGGAGAGCCTGTTGCAAAGGCGATAAAAGACTGGACCAGTCTGCCTGCACGGCAGAGAGAGGGGCAGGTTGGTCTTCTTTCCTATTGATAGTCTAAAAAAAAAACGTCCTCTTGGACGATCTGATCGTATGAAATCGGGGGGTTGTCAAAACATGGAGGCAGGGGCAGGGTAGCCTCCAAAATTAAGCAAGAGGGATAACACTCATCCAAGTGTGGGGGGTCTGGAAAAAACAAATACGGAGTCCCGGAATTTTGAGAGAATGTTTCAGAAAAAGCGGCAGCATATACGTGGGGGACTCCCTATACACTGAGGCCCTCTGGGGGCTATCAGATAGGGGTGGAAACGTGGTTTGGGTGAACTGTGGTATGGAAAAGCGGAAAAAACGTGGAGAAGGAAAAGGGGAAAAAAACAAGAGGAAACAAGGGGCACCCAAAAAAACTAAAGGAAAAGGTGCTTCTAGAATGGGGGAGAGGGGAAGGGAGACGGGTTACGGGTAGGCTCTCGACAAAAGAAAAAAAAAACGTTAAAACGCTCAAAAACGAGAGTAGGGCCTGGTGGAGAAAACGCCCCGCAGACAATTGGACGAGAAAAAAAACAGAGCCGCGCGGCGCCCAGTGGGAGATGAATTCCTTGAAAGGGAGAAGGCTCCAAGGATCAATAAAAGCAGAGGAGGAAAGGATGGGACCCGAGAAGAGGGAACCTATGAAAGAGCCGATGAGATTGAGTCTCGAAAGACAATTAAAAGAAAAAAAAAAAGAAAAACTCTTTGTAAGAAGAAAAAGCAACGGGGCGTCACGGGGGAAGGGGCTGGAAGGCCGACAGCCGCGTAATGCCAATCTAAAATGAGAAAGGATAAGTGTCTCGGGGCGGCCCTAGGGGGGAAGGGCGGGCCGCGGCAATACGCAGTGAACATAAAGAAAACCGCAATGTTAATTATGTTCGTATTATCAGATGGGAAGGAAGCTCAAAGAAACTTAGGGGGGTCAGCAAAGCATGGGGAGGCAAGCATCCTATCAGCCAAAATATATCTCTGGGTGTAGAAGGGGGAAAGAAAATTCAAGCTTTCGTGTTTCTGAAAGCTTACGGAGGAAAACAACTGGTGGGCACCAAAAGGGAAAAATCGAATCATTACCAAAAGCGCTTCCTGGGGGAAAAGCAGAAACTAAGCCGCCTCGTCAGAAGGAGGTTGGGAAAAAATCTAGCGGGAAGGTTTGGGGGACAGGCCATCCAAAAACTCTGCGCCCTCAGCGCAGGATTCAAGCCCGCAAGCCGAAAGATGTTCTCAAGGGAAGCAAAAAAAAAAAGAAGGGGTAAAAAAGGGGCGGAAACAGGGGAAAAACGCTTTCAACTCGATGCTGCTGGGACACGATAAAGACAAACCGTAGGCAAACGAGGACTGGTAACCAAGAAAACAATGGCATTTCCGCGGGGGGAGGGGGAAAATCGAGTGTGCTCGAGGAGATGAAAAAAGGGGCAGCACGGAGGAGGGGGTACCCGCAAATAGCTTTTGGCAACGACAACCGAGGAAAGGGGAAAAAAGCTAAGGGGGGGTGACAGACCAGTGACCCACGTTAGTTGTAAGAAAGTCAGATCTAGAACAACAAAAGGGGAGAGGGGAGGAAAACGAAAATAACCGGGGTGCCAAGTGGAGGTATAAAGGAGCGAAAAAAGGGGAACGGTTGGGCGGCCAAGCAGGACGCCTGGCCCCAATAGAAACTTGCCACCAGGGAAGACAAGGAAACATAGCAGGCGCAAGAAACCGAGGGAGTTCCGGTGTCGGCGGGTACCAGGCTCGCGGGCCTCTTCAACAGATCCACTGGTTACCCGGCGACGAAATCGAGGTTCGCGAACCTGCAAAAGGAGGAGGGATCGCGAAGGTAAACGAAAGGGATTAGTGGAAAGAAGCCGAATCAGGGCGTGGCAGGCCGAAGGACCGGGCTTATTTGGGCAGAGGGGGGGGAATCTAAAGGTACCACCGAGGGAGAGGGCAAAAAAAAAAAGGAGACGCAAAACGGGCTCTGGTATTGCTCCAAGGGATACGGTGGGAGTAGCACGAGGGGAGAAGTGTAAAAGTCAACCGACGTCATGGGCCTCCAAAAAAAAAAAAAACTAACAAAAAAAGCGCCGAGTCGTAAAAGATATCCAACTTGATATATTAGGGGGGTCTGATAGCGGATGAGCCGATAAGGACGGCTGAACCCGGGGTTAAGAGAAGTGCCCACCGAAGCTGCAAATACATAATCAAGATACCAATATTCTTTTGTTTGGGCGAAAAGCGATTGGACCGAGGACATACACACCGAAAAAACAAAAGAAGGGAGGACAGCACGAAGCGACAGCGTAAAGTAAATACTTCGAGAGGGTTCGCGCATCGGGGGTACCGGGACACGTAAAGGACGCAAGGGCTAGTCTGGAGTAGGGGGAAAAAGCACTGCATTGGTCAGGTAAGATGAGAAAAAGAAGTACAGAAGAAAGGGCAGATGGACTTCCAGGGGAATCAAGTCGGGACGCTGACCGATTGCTCAATGATCAACTTCAATGAAGAAGACACTCTAAAGGGCTGAGAGATGAAAGAGAGGCGGGGAGGATAGACAAAATGGGAACGAGGGGGAGCGTGAAATCGTTGGGGCGGTAAGCCTTAATCAGAAGCAAAAAGAAACGTCGTTTGGACAAGCGCAAGGAAAGTGAGGGGGAACGGAGCGGGAAAAAAATCGCGGGGGGTCCAAACAGCAACCGGGAGAGAAAAACTAACGCCGGACCAACGAGGCCGGCGCTACAGGCTTGGGGAATTGCGAGTAAGGAAAAAACAAGAAGCTTTCGCAACGTGAAACTAAAATCGGAAGAAAGATGGAAGAAAAAAAATGTATCTCCTTGATGAGGTACTGAAGTTCCGGTCTTATACCAAGGCAGAAGGGCAGCATATTCAGCATAGCTCTCGAAGGGAAATGAACCTAAATGGCAGGGGGCTGAAAGAAGAAACTCGGTACTTGAGGGGAGGAAAATTAATGCACGGGAAAAGCTAAGTGGTACTGAAGGAAAAAACTCTTCCAACCCCATGCCAGAAAGTCGAAATAAACTATACTCTATAATAAGAAACACGAATAATGCACAGGAAGCGTTACCGCAGGCAGAAGAGGAGAAAGTTCTTCCAAGGAAAGGGAAGGTGCTTGCAGCCGCCGAAGGGAGGAAGAATTCCAGCGGGGAAAAAAAAATACTAAACCTAGCACAAGTGTACAGTACCCTAGCTGAAAGCAAAAAGGGGACCGGGGGTAAAGAAATCGGGTGCAGTATGGTGGTTCACAGAAGGGTTCAAGAGGTTTCAAGAACGTACAGTAAGTCTTAATCACAGCAAATAGGCACGAGAAGATCCAAAAGAAAGGGAAGGAGTAAGGTGGGGGGGGGGGGGGGGGGTAAACAGGAATCTATCTCCAGTTTGTTTTTTCCGGGATCTTACGGGCGGGAGGATAGAACTTCGTGCACTATAGTTGGAAAAGGTCACTGGAAAGGGGCCCAAAGAAGTAAGCTCTTTGAGAATGTAACCAGGGGAAATGATGCGGGGACATCCATAGTTCGACCGATCTTCTTAAAAGTGCCGAACAGGCGGCAGTGTCTTTTTACAAGGAAAAAACAAAAGCATAGCATCGCGCATACAAAGTTTGCGGGAAAAACTGGAGGACAGGAGTAGGCTCGCACGTTCTAAAGATAAAAATCTCCGTGGGTGGACTCCGAAATCTGTAGCAACAAGGGGAAGCCGAAGGGGGGGAAGGGAGGGGGATTTTTTTTCGAGGGTTAGTTGGTACCCAGGGTTGGGAGGCCCAAGGGTACGCCCCAGGGACCCGAAACAACCCGTTGCTGCGGGAAAGGAAAGTGGATAGGTAAAAAAGGGGGTCTGCGGGGGTACTTAAAATCCGCGGTACAAAAAACACCAACGAAGGGCCCGCTCCACCCCGATCTTAAAGTGAAGGGGGGGGGATCAGAAACAACCAAAAAACTTTCAAAGCAAAAGCCGAAAAGCCCGACGTGGGGGGGCGTTCATTCCTTTGAACTAAGCAAGAGCCGGAGCAATCGGCAGGCGTCGAAGGGGAGGTACAGCGGCCAATCGCAACGATAACATTGAGGGAGGCCTCTTAAGGCTAAACCTCTCCAAAAAAAACCAGTTTTTGGGCAAAAAAACCCGCAACTGTAACGACTACAGACGAACAAGGGGGGGAGGGGACTCAGTGATCGGAGCAAGGACCACCGGAAGGGGATCAACGGAGGTAAACGATACGCTTAAAGTGGGGGAGGCGGGAATCCCGGAGGGGAGAGAATGGCTGCCCATGGGCTGCGGCCGAGGAACACCAAACCATACGAAGAGGAGGGTTAGGGAATGTATCGAAGGCAAGAGGCGGTGGCATGACCCTAACTAATCAAAAAGCCAGCAAGCAGGGGAACTAGGAAAAAAACACACCCCCCCAGCAACGAGATCAGCGAAAAATCCTATAGCAGAAAGGGGTGGAAATCTGGTTCCCTCAGCACAAATTTTCGTGGGGCTGCAGACTTAGCTGTCACGTTGGACCAAGAAAGTGACGCCTCGGGGTGCGCATTAACCAAATAGAGGGACGAAACCGCTGGAACACCAGAGAAACGGCATCCTGCCTTGGGGAAAGAGGCGTCTCGAGGTACTTTTCTGCATTGCACAACATCTGACGCCCACATCCCATGCTGGCGCCCGCAAAGAGGCTATTTGAACCCGAATAAATGTGGACCTTCGCACGGGGGAACGCCGGAGGTTCGAGAACCTTCCTCGAATGGCTGGCTTAGTGAACGTCACAGTCACTCTAACGCGTGAACCCTAAAAAAATGGTACCCGCCCGAACACGCAACGGACCGAGGGAGCGTTAAGCGCCTCACCGCTGGATGTCCATGGCCGGCAAAGTGGGGACCCTCTCCTCTCTGGGGCAAAAGTCGCAATGGGAAAACGTTTAGACATCCAGTGACCCAGTGGTGTCGTCATCTCTCTCACAAAGAGGAGGGAAGAAGAGTGACTTCACATCCCGGTCCGGGAGTCATAAAAAGGAGCGGAACCATTAAGGGGGAAACAATCATAGCTGAAGGCCTGGCCCAGATATCACAGGTCCGCCGAGGAAAGACAGACGAATTTACAAAAAAACAGGAGCACACCGAGGAAAGGTGCCATTGGGTCAGGGACAGGAAGGCGCGCGGTTTCCGCGGCGCGCCACGTTGGAAGTTCCCGAGAAAAATCATTCAATCGGGAGCAATAACCCGACTGGGTCATCGCTCAACGAAAAGTCACCAGACGCGCTGGAATTCGGTTAACCAGAATCGGAAAACCATGCGGCTGATGGCGCTCAGAGGGTATAGGAAGGGGGGGAAAAGAAAAGGGAATAGCGAGGTCAAACATCATGATGAAAAGAGACGCGGGAGAGGGTGTGGGAGACCAATTCAACGCGTATGACAAGAGGAGAAAGGTGGACACTATGCAACCGACTGAGAGACGCCCAAACTAACAGAAGCACATTAGTAACACTTCGCCAACAGCTTGATATAGAGTTGACTGATCGCGCTCATAGAGGCTCCGGCCTGAACCCATAAGGTATTTATAAGACAGTGTTCCTAACGGAAAATATAAAGAAACATAATAGACCACATAAGGGAGGTTGGGGGAGGGCAGGCGATTGCCCGCGGAGCCACCTGAGCAGAAAAAAAGGAAGGAGTCCCAATAAAAGCGAAACGTAAAAGAATAACTAGGAGGATTTCTTCGCTAGACGTACTTGGGGACCGATACCGTCGGGCAAGAAGTGCGAGCGGAAGGAATAAAAGCCGGCGGCTGTAAGTGGGGTGAGAGCCATAAAGAACTCAATGTAGGGGGCCAAACACCGGGTCCATAAAAAGGACCGATGCTCCTTTGAGAAGCGCATGGAAAGGGAAAGAAATGGAAAAAATAAAGGCGCCGCTGCGGCTCAGGAGAATAATGAGCGAAAGCATCGACAAAGCAAAAACAGGGGTGTATCGGGAAAATAACGTTTGGGGGGGGGAATGGGGTTGTCGAGGCCGAATAAAAAAGCACATGAAACTCTAACCATCGGGGGATTGGAAAAAAAAGCAACTACGGCTGTCGGACGGCGTCGAAAAAGTGCATAAGCCGGGGTCCAAAAAACGAACCGCGAAGAAATTCAATACAGGCACCACGGACTTAATAAAGAGGAAGAAAAGGGATCGGAGGAAACAAGGAGAGAAGGGGGAGGGAGAAGAAATCGCAGAGTGTCCGGAACTTAACCCAAACACGGGGATTCGAAGGAAGATGAAGTGGAAAGTGCCGTGCTTAACAAGACAACTTCCGCCGTTCTGGACCATTGCATCAGGCGCTCAAAAAAGGCGGCACGAATCAAGTCTGAGAAAAAAAACGAGGAAAGTCTAGAGATAAGGAAGAGCCTGGAACGGGGTATCGACGGTGACGAAAATTCCCACAAAAGATTAAAGCCCTAGAAAATAAACATGAGACATAGTATGCGCAGGGGGGAAGAACGAGTGCGCGCATCGGTAATTTCTAGTCTCAATCTTCTCTTGTCGTCCGCCTGAAATTCGGGAAGCAAACGAGTCGCAAGGAGGGGAAACGGGTGAAACCATATACCGACAGATGGTGCGGAAAAAAAGGGGGCTCATCCCTTCCAGCTCCACCTAAATTCACGGGCTCGTGTGCCGTATGGGGGGGGGGGAAAAGGCATCGATCGATTCGGCGGAGAGAAAATCAGGCGACCAAAAGCCTCTTCTCCGTCGAACGTTAAAAGGAAAAGACTCAAAATTAACGGGTCAGAAACGGCGACTAGAGGAAGCCTTGTTTATTTCCGACGGCGCTGGGAAGAGGGGGTGCGTGATCGGCGTTAACCGTCGACCACTATCGTTGCCAAATCTGAAGGAAATAAAATCTCCGACGGAAAGCGTTTGGTCAAACCTGTCAGGACGTCCTTGATCGGTGACCCGAAAAAAGGGAGATATCAAAGCGGATTACCATATGTTGAACCAGGCGGCAAGTCCGGGGGGCAACGCCCGGCATCAGCGCGCATAGACGCGCAGAAACACGGGGGTGCGGTAACATACTGGAGTCCATGAAGGATTCGCGAAAAGAGAAACTTCAGAATCCGTGGGGGAGCCGATCAAACAGGACGACTTACAAGAGGCCGATCGGTTGGAAGGAGGGGAAGTTTTTGTGGCGCGGGGGTGATTGTTGGGCCCGCGATCCCGTAGGACCCCGTTTACCGACAAGCAACGGGGAGGCGGAAAAGAGGAGGGGGGAGGCAATGTCTGCTTTTAAGTGGAATAATAACCCTCACCAACGATTCCAGACCCAACGTCGTCCGTGTCGAGCATACCGCCGAAACTTTGCCAGGAAACCGCAAGCGGCGCCCGAGGGGGAGATTCATCAACCCTTGAAATAGCAGCGCGGGAAATCGTGTCATCATGATGGAACCAGGAAGGAAACCGGACCACTATCATTGATTTATCAGATTTGCGGAACCTATCTGCCACTAACAACCGTAATTGGACTCCAGCTCGCCAATGGGGAGGCAAAAAGGGTGATCGGGAGGCCAGGCCGAAAGCGGGATAATCTCTACGTTATTCCGAGTTAGAAGTCACTTTGGGAAAGGAATCCCGGAGGGGGGAAGGAGAAGGGGTGGCTGCCGAAGGCAATCACACCAAGAACAGCAAATGTTTTATATTATTAGGAGGGTAGGGGCAGCTGGCGGTGGGGGCGGAAGCCACTGAAACTATCATAATTAGGCAAGACTAAGGGCATCCGAGATCAAGCAACATATAGAAGTGGTTTTAAAGAGGGTACGAACCGGCGCGCGGGGGTAGGGGGCGGGCATACTTACTAGGGGACCGTGGCCACAGTTGATCCAGGCGTGCTCATCCAGCCAATTATAAACTCCCGCGGGGAGCATCACCAGCGCCCAGTAGAAGGAGTGTGCCAAGCGCGATCGCGTAAGGCGGAGCATTTGAAAGAAAAGGAGCAATCAGACGCATTCGGAAGCCCAAAAAAAAGAAACGGCTATGTTACCCGATTCCATCAACGAAGAGCAAGAGCGAGACACCAAGGAGCGAACCGTCCTCTATTGATGGCTGCGACAAAGACGGGAAAGAGCCTGCGGACAAAGTCCATGGTAACAAAAAAAGAACAAGGCAAATGAAGAGGTCTTCTGAGAAATCGAAGGGGGGGAGAGATGGATGATCCTGCCCGGCCAATGAATAAGTGGCCACTGCGAAGAAAGGGAGGTTTTCCGACCAAAGATGGGTCCCGCTCCTTTTTAGTACATCCAGTTACAAACGGATGGTGGGGAAAAAAAC
>Ga0179593_1412874_pt1 | contig 10207 bp, 9 predicted proteins | sample CZODoug2_1_08_16_FD_185931 | JGI IMG/M metagenome (GOLD analysis project Ga0179593, IMG submission 185931) | Vadose zone soil fungal communities from Angelo Coast Range Reserve, California, USA - CZODoug2_1_08_16fungal (PacBio error correction) | ecosystem: Environmental > Terrestrial > Soil >...
ATTGATACGGTCCCGGACCCACACAGAGCTGCGCGTGCTAATGTGTTGCGGTCAAGCCCTTCGGTACCAAACTACTTAGACCGTAAATTAACCGCAGCAATCAGGTAGGAAAAGAATCTTCGGCGCACGGGGGGGCATAAAAGAACAAGAATGCGGTCCGTTAAGCTTTCTGTGCAAAAGGAATGTACTCTTCCTGGGTGCGAACCCCAGGGGGGTCATATAACCCAGGAGAATCGTGGTCAATGGCCTCGCGAAGGCCTTTCACGCCCTATTCTTTGTCTTAATAAGCATTGGCACATACGGTCGGGGGTCAGAAATGTCTCAGAAAAGAAATCCGTCCCTCCAATTACCACCACCCTCCATGTCCACCTCCAAGGGTGGTGGGGGGTCCCAACTCGAAAAGAAGATGAAAAGACCTTTGCGGAAACCGAGAAAAGCTCAAAAAACCCCTGAGACATATTTGCAATCAAGAATGTATTTCCACCGCTGCTGAGAGCTATTAAAACGGGCGCAAGGGAGGAAAGAACACGGACAACCGGTGAAAGGAAAATCAGTAACCCTGAGAGAGGGACAAACCTTCGAATGAATCGTAGAGCCCTGGTTCCCTTTGCTCAAGGACGGGTCAAAAACTCACTCAAAAAAAAGGAAGGGGGGGAGGTAAGAGGAAAAGAGAAGGGTTGTACTTAAGAAAGCTTAGCGGAAAGCTTTCCCACCTGCTCTACGAGCCTTTTTCTGATATCCGATCGTGGGGAGATGGGGGGTCGAAAGAAGAAACGGTTGAGGCTCGAAAAGAAAAGCCGTCGTGGGATTTTTATGCACGAAATACAAGCTCAACAAGCTGATCCAATGCAAAAACCCACAAAAAAGGGATCGAGAGCGTACTGCGGACAGGACAAAGGCTGAGGAAGAAGGGGGGGGCTCGATAGCGGGTAAAACGCAAATTTTCGGGGGGAAGGGAAGGTGGGGAACTGGGGGGAAAACGGATGCAGTGAAAGTATAACATGTCGTAACGAGATCCTCTGAACACAGTCTTAGATGAAGCACGAAGGAAAAGAGAGGCGAGGGGCCAAGAAAGAGTCGAACGTCTTCATCAAGGAGATGTGTTTTGAGCAACCACAGAAAAAAGAAGCAGAAAAATAAGGGTTGACGCCCGACGAAACGCCTTCTCTGGTCTGCGGGAGTGTGTATTCCCCAAAGAAGGGGAGTAACAAGATGATAGGGGGTCTTTGGCGAGCAACGTGTTTGAGAAAAAGGGGGGGGGAAACGGCTTGGCAGGGCGGGAGGTCCGAAGATGGTTCAATTAGCCGGGGAATCTACGAAGAGAGGGTATAGGGGTTTTTAAAAGTAGCCTCTCGGGGCAGCCTAAATCGTCCCAAAAAGACCGGTAGCTTAAAGTAGGGTCATTTCTTTAAAGGTGTCTTGGTAAAATTTGGAAGATACTGGAGGGGAGCAATTAACCCATCATGAAGTTTTTTTGGAGGCCTTTGACCACGTCTTTTGAAGCAAATCCTGGTGGTCGGGTTGGCGGTACCTGGCAGGTTTTTCGCTATGGGGGGCAGCCTTAAAAGTTCATCGGGGTCGAGAATCTTGTGGGACGCAAGAGCCTGCTGATCATCGAAGAGTGGAACTCTGCGAAGGGACATTGAAACGTTTTCGTGTTGGGACGATGCGCGGGTGCATCGTAAGGTGCTCTATTTAATAGGTCGGGAGGGGGGAGTTTGGAAGGGGGAGGGCATATAATGAACATTGGAAGAATCGGTCCCATTTAGATGTTTTTCCTGATGAAGGGAGTTTCTTTTGGGGTAGTGACTACCCCAGATTGTTAGTGCGAAAGGGGTCAAGACATGGGAGGGAGGGGCTGGAGACTTGTAAGTGCACGTGGTACGGGGAAACTTGGAAAGGATCGAAGAAAGCTGTTACAGAGCAACTCACTTCAGGGGGGTGCATAAATGCCCATATCGCTCATCACAATTACAACACATGGCCCATGGGCAGGGACCCCGTGACCAAACGGAAGGAACTGGGATGGGACATACTCCCACTTTTCATGGTGAATCCAACCATACGGGGTGAACCCCGTTTACCGCTCTTCCACGGAACTCTTTATGCACCGAAGAGAAATGCTACTAATCTTTTTTAAATTCATTGATCAAATTACGCCTAAAACACGGGCAACGAGTACGAGGAAAAAAAAATGCGCAATGATATCCCGAGGGTGCCTGTAATGGAGGGCGTCAAGACAAATAAAAATTTGAGCGGATACGCTGGAGGATGGCGTAACTCAGGGGGAAATGAAAAGAATGGGCCAATCCCCTTTAAAGGTTTGGCAGCCCTCAGACGGAAGGTGAAGGGCAGGGGGAGAGCGGAAACTTATCTAACTTCCAAAACTTTTGGGTGGACAAATTAAGGGGGTAAACTAAAGTTGGACTGAGGGAAAAGGCAGGGATGAGCAATCCAAAAGAGCCCTTAGTTAACAACCCAAATCAATCCGCGTCTTTATGAAATAAATTCAAAAGATGGGACACAACAAACACGATTAGGAAGGGGATGGGTGACAGAACCGGGGTAACAATAAAACCTCTAAAGTTAAGTGGAGAAGGATGGGGGGGGCTTTTGTGGGGGGGTTTGGGGGGGGGGTTCAAGGAAAGCTAAGGAAGGGACCAAGTGGTAGGGTAACTTTTGAGACATTTGCTCGGGACCCTAAATGGGGGGGGTTAATAGAATGGCTCGATAGGGACAATCAACTCATGGGGGGACGTAGGGACAAGAGGACGTAAATTGAATATCTCGAATTACTACCGGATTCCCTATTTTTCCTTCGCTTCTCGAGGTAGGTACTAACCGCTCAAGTGTCCAGTGCTGCCTGTTCTACTTTCGAGAACGTTTTGCCTCTGGTCTTCACTCCTTTGGAAAATGGGGGGAAGGGGGGGGGTGTCATGGGTGGCTCCGAGGGGGTCGTGGTGTCGCGTGGGCTGGGGGGCCAGGCATTTCAGGGGGGTGTCGGGGGGGGGGACGGGTGTTGCGGGGGGGGGGGGGGTGGAAGGGGGTGGTGGGAGGGGGAAGGGTTAGGAGAATTGTTGGTGGGGGGGGGGGGGGGGGGGTGGAGACTGCGTGGTGTACGGGTGGTTGAGTGTGGGTTACAGTTGGACAAAAGGGGGGGCGGGGTTGGAAGTTAGGAGGCTGCGGGGGGTGTGGGGGGGGTCGGAGGGGGTCGGGGCGGGGGGGGTGGGGTCCCAATCGACAAGTAGCGTCTAGCTAAAAGATTGAGTTTTCACGGCCACCGGGGGCCAAGCGACGGCTGGTCCACATTGGGGCGTGCTTAGTGCACCTTAGTGGAAGGAAGGTTGATCCAAAGAGGCAAGGGCCTATCTTAGATCCTGCAGGGCCCTGCCTAAAGCGACATAGTCCTGCCCGAGAACAATCCACACGAATGAAAGGGGGACACGGAAAAAGGAGGGGGTGAAGAAGAAACCGCAAAACGCGCCCCATGAAGTCATAGTAGAGGCCACAACCTCTCAAATTAGTCCAGAGGGGATGTTGAGTTGCGCAAGAACGGCAAGACCTCTCGAAAACGAAAGACCCGTAGAGGTCGCTCGGGTGGGGGAACTAGCATCGGGAAAAACCCATACAGTGTCGGCCAAAAACACCCACACTGTATAGTTTGAAGCCTTGCGCATATTCGATTAATCAAAAAGTCTTCGTGCATTAAAACTGGCTCTCACATGACCAGCTCTAAATACTTTCTAAAAACTAAAGACCAGTAACCGTTAAAGCAAAAAAGAAACCAAGCCGGGCTGGATATCTGAAACAACCGGATGTCCCGAGGCGAAAAACGAATGAGTGATGTAACTCAAGAGAAAATATAAGCCCTTTTAAAAATATCCAAATGGTACAGACCTTAGTTCCTTGAAAAAAATGAATTTTGCCTTTTCCGTGATCCTGGAATGGAGACTCTGGGGACAAGAGCTCCGATGGGGCTTCTTCAGAAACCTTCTTGAAAAACAGAATGGGAACGTGGTAGATCTCTCCGTTTCCTCGGGCGTCCAATCGAAGGGTCGGAAAACAATAGGGGGGGGGGGGAGGGGGGGGGGGGGTGGGGTGATGAAGATTTCATCCACAAAGATCCGTAGGGCGTCTGGATTTTGAACACGGTCTTTTCGGAAGTTCCAGTTGCTCAACCCGCTCCTTGGGATTGAAGGTTAGAAGGTATGGGCGTTGACATCGACCTACCTCCGGGGTCACAAATCGGCTTCAAATCAGGGGAAAATGATCGGATGCTAAAGTAAAAAGCAAACTGCAGAAGCGTCGCCCTTCCCCGTGAGCCCACCACAAGTTGCGGAAAAACCAGCTTGGTCAGGGGTCTCCGATAAAAAAAAGACTGTCAAAACAAACCGTTTAGTGAGAGACGACTAAGGGAACATCCCTGAGACATCTTCAATGAGAAACTTGTGGGACAGCTGGCGAAGGGATTACAAGGCCCAACAAAACCTGTTCTCGACAACAAAACGCAGTCTCAAGACATGGAAAACTGACTCAGGGCTGGAAAACCTTCTCCATTAAAGGGGAACCGTTGGGAGGCGACGTGGGGAACTACCTCTCGGAAAAAAGAACCACGGCTTAGAGTAAGAAATATATATTTGAGGGGTAAAGAGAGGAAGGTCAAATAGTGCAAAAAGGCTTCTACGACTTCATTTAGGATCGTAATAAATTAATGGAGGTCTGCCAAAGGGTGAAGGGCTCTTCTAAGAAAGCCCTGCGGGGGTTTTGGGAAGGAAATCACAGCATGTCCGAGCAATTCAGGATTGGTCCGGATAGGGATATGTGCGGAGAGTCAGCAGGCAGGAAACGGCTGTTAATAAACGTTTTCCGAGGGATATAGACGGACATCTTGGACCAAGAGTGGGGGTCAACGCGGAAATGTCATGAATTTTCTCCTTGAAACAGGATCACGGACGGAGAAAAAAAAATGCATGATTGAACAAAAGCTTTTTAGCCGTTCTTAGGTCAAGGGGGAAACCCGACCGATCGGAAAAGTGTATAAAACGAGCTGGGGGGGGGTGAGCACCCAGGGACCGGGCAGTACAACAATTCAACAGTAAAAGGACCTCTGGTTCGGCCCTTGACTCAACTGATCTGAAGAAGGATGGATGACTAAGAGAGGGAGCAATCGACTGGCGTCGATTAAGCTATCCGAAGTCCTTGGGTGGAAAAAAACGAATTTCGCCCTGCAACTGGGGAAAACGTCTCTAGAAGTGGTGGAAAGGGGAAAACTAGGAGTCTTCAGATACTCAAAGGTCCAAATACTCGTGGTCTGAAGTAGTGTTAAAAAAAAGTAGGGGGGGGGTTACAGTTTAACGGGAGTATGAAGAGTAATCATGCTTGGTGCTGCTAACAGGGTGAAACCCGCCGGTTGGGGGCAGCTAATAGAGTATTTTTTACCTTTGGCAAGTTTTTCCCCATCCCGGGATGTCAGAAAAGGGAGTGGGAATGAAAATAAAATCTAAAAAGCCCGCTGCACGGCTAAATACTACATCGGGGCGCGCCAACAGAACACTACGTTCAAGGGGAGTTTTGCGTGGGGCCTCGGGCTCTATCGAATGTGAGGGGAGTCGGTCTAGAGGGAGTGACTGCTCTGAACAATCTGACCGAGGAAAAGTGCCTTGTAGGGGCGTGGCTGGAGAGTCTAAATGGGGCCGCGTTTTTCTGGTGGGTTTCCAACCACAGTTTCTTGCGCAACCTGGCCATAAACCAGTTGGGGGGGGGAAAAAGGGGGAAAAATAGGGATACTTGCCATGTACGGGAAGAAGGGGAAAAAAGGGCGAGGATGAAAAAGTGCAGGAGAGGAAAACGGTCAGTGCCCCGTGCTAGGGCCAGCCTGGGCAAACCGGGAAAAAGTCCCGTCGAATTGGCCAGTTAATGGACACGCACCAAGCGAATTCGAAGTCCTCTTATGATGGGTGGACATACAGACCAGATGGAAGAACCAAGTCTTGGAAAAAGCCTCCTTCACTCTTGAAAGGAAATATCAAGGCTAAACGGGGTTTCTATAGGGGCCTGCTTGTGGAAGCGATGGAGGAATGTGGAAAAAGGAGATAGAAAGCCCTGGAAAAAGATTAAGGAGATACTTGAGAACGAAAATCAAAATTTAGGTTCCTCGACTCAAGAACGAACACGAGAGATCTGTAAGAGGGAAGAAGAGGGGTCCTTAACTCAGGGGTAGAGTGAATCATGCAGATGGGGGACAGTTCGAAACCTTTTGCCCCGCGGGAATGGGGGCAGCAGTATTAGTTCTAAAACTGCCCGGGGTCGGGCAGTTGGGAAAAGGAGACAAAAGAAGGGGTTACAAGGGGAAAACCTGGGGGACGACAAAAGTCCGAGCTTATGAATCATCCGCAAAGCGAGCACAAGAACCAACGGTCCAAACAGGGAAGCCGGGATGAGACGTACGGGAAACGCCTCAAGTCTCAAAGATGAAGTCAAAGAGAGAATGGGCCAGGGGTAGATCACGACATCGAGCCTTACTTGGGAGAGGCCGTGGTCGTGTGCAGAGGGTACATGGTGGGGGAGGGGGTGAGCAGAAATTAGATTCTCCTGAAAATGTATACAGGTGTTAGCAGAAGACTGTTAGCGCCGAGACCAGGAATTTGTAGAAAGCATGATCGGGCAATACATACTCACACAGTGTCGAACAGGGAAATAAAGAGTTAATTCTTACACTCTACAAGGGGTGCGAAAGAGAGTTATTCCCGAGGGGCAAAAACGAAAAGCGCTCTATTGCGTCTTCTTCCGAAGGTAATTAAAGAGGTATTTCGCGGAGTCAAAGGGGGAACAATCTGCGGCCGCGGGTTGGGGAGAGAGACAATTAAGCCCTACGGAAAAACATAGTCCCTCTTTCGCAAAACGCGTTATTTATGCCTTGAGAGGGAAGTTGAGGTTCAAGGGGGGGGGGGGGTCAACAAGGGCATAGCCAATAATTTATGCCCCATAGGGGGACAGTTAGACCTTCTACGCGCCTGGGAAGGGACGGGGCGGGGGGAAAGGAAAGTGGTCAACGGAACGTGGAGGGGAAATTTTCTTGGGCCCGGAACCGAAGGGGTGGTTGGGGGTAAGATCGGCAACGGGAAGATCTCGATACCATGTCCATAAGTTCAAAGTACCCCTACATCCCCACACGTCGGAAAAGGGGAGACACGAAATCCGGGGCAGAAGACACTAAAAAGACAACCCTTCAACTAAAACAAGCTTAAAGCGAAACGCCAGAAAAACGGTGAAATAAGATTTCACTGGATCCGCAAGCACGCCGAGCTATAAAAGAGGGAAGATGGAGAGTGACAGAGCAAAAGAGCATCGCCAAAACAGAACGGGGCCCTGGGTTCAAAGTGACTGGGAAAGAAGGGGGGAGAGTGTAGGTCTCTCGGACAACCCCGAAATCTCGTCATGCCCGGCGAGGGACAAAGCCGGTGGGACAACAAAACCAGGAACCCCCATTGGCAACATTGAGCGAGGAACATAAAAAAGGATGGTCCCAGACAGAAAAAATAGGATGGGGAGCGGATGGGGTCGCTAAGAGGGGAAGAGGCACCTTGTACCCAGGCAGCCCCTGGGACACTAATCAAATAGACAGACTTAAGGTACGGGAAGGGGGCGGAGGCTTCCAAGCTGTAAATGAAAAGCTCCACTGGGCTTGAAGTCGTTTCACAACCGGAAAGGTTACCGAGGACATCCGCGCGCCTAGTAACACGGAGGAAGAAAGACTTCTCGCACCCGGGGGGGGGGGGGCACCGGGGTTCATATCCAGAGGGGAATCCGTAGGGGCTGTTGAATCCGGAGGGGGAGCCCGTAACATGGGGGGGTTGGCAGCAAAAAAAAATCAATTGCAGGGAAAGCACTGGTGGCCGCGCCGACCGGGGAGTTCGCCCAGAGAAGGTGATTCATCGACTGAATGTGCAAGAGTGCGGTGGAGGGACAGGGAGACCAAAGGCCAACCTTAGAACGGGGGAGAATCCGCCAAACTCCAGGCGGGTCGGGGGACCCAGAGTCTCGAAGAAAACAAAAAACCGCAAAACCTGAGGGGGAGAGACGAAGATCCCTGAGCTGTCAGAAGAAACTCTTTATGGTTCAACGCTGGAGGAATGATGGCTCTTGGAGGGGGACCAAATCCCGAGAACTGGGTCTAGGAAGACAGGGAAAGGTGCGCTCCTGAGCGCTAATCCCAAAATAGGCAAGTGCCCGATTGCTCACGGAAAACTCTTCTTTTAATAAACGACGAGAAAAAACAAAAGGGAAAGGGGAAGGAAAAGAGAGAGATAGGGCGAAAAAGGGGGGAAATAGGGGAGAGGCCAAAGAAAGGGGCTAAATTTGGAACTCGGAGGGAAATATTACTTGGTGGAGAGCTGCAACAGGTTCTAAGTGGAGGGAGTGGTTATCGGCATCGTCCCGCCATCTGGTAAAAGTCCAGATTTGTAAGTCATATTTCATAGGGAGAGGGTATCTGAACAGTGTCAAAACTGGAGGGGGGGAAGTTGGGAGAAAGGATAATATCGGTTAACACGCAAAGCTGAGGGGTACTCAATCGGGGGGGGGGGCCGGGAGTGCTGAAGAGGAAGGACGGCATGGGCTTTGAGACTTTCTAATACCATATCCGTTGGGAAAACAGGCATTATTGAAAAAACTATCGTGGTCTATACAGATTGAGGGGGGGGTATCAATCGCCACCGACCCAAACGAGCTGGGGGAAAGGGTAAAAAGAACTTATTTCAACTTCTACCCTGGGCTCCCAAAGTGAAATGGTACTATAAAAGAAAAAAAAAGCAAAGAAAATTCAGAAGTTAGATGCAATTTATTCCACCTCCGTGGAGGAAGTAAAAGAAGGGAACGAATAAAAAAGGCTGAAACTCGCTAGGAGTAGGATTCAAATAGTTTGTTAGTTAAGGACTGGAAAACTACTAAAAGCCGCGGAGAGGATGGTTTGGGTGAAAGGCGCTGCCCACAGCACAAAAAAACTTACGTGGTCGGGGGGCGGGATGATTCTGATGGGAGGAGTTTGTAAAGGTGAGTTGAACTGCAAAAACCCGCATAATTTTTGCTGCTCCGGGCACATCAGGGGGTCTTTCGTCCCTGGGGGGTGAGGCAAAAGGTTCTGACCTGTCAAGTGGGGGGAAGGGGATGTTGGGGAACTACACGGATGGGCATGGTGAAACTTGGGTAACATGCATCGCATTCAAATGATCTGAGCGAAAGGCCGGCCAAAGGGTTACAATTGAGAAGGTTCCTGGGGGGGGGAGATGCTCGGGGCAGAGGACTAGCAGAGTAGAAAGGGATAGCGAGGGTCGTGCCCGTGATGGGGCCAATTAACAGAAATACCTTGGCAAAACGGCTTGAGGTCCGTCGATCTTGTTAATTTTGGAGTTTGGAAGGGTGTGGAATGCAACAGCTTGAGGGGAGGAACCTGTGGTTTCGAAAGATCTTCGAACTTCCCTTGTAAGGCCAAATTGCCGATCGGGAAGAAAAGGGTCAAAAGGGGGGGAGAGGGGGAGAAAGGAAGGCGGGGAATTCTATGGGTCCCATCCTAGAAGACGACCATGAAAAGAATCCAGTCGATTTGCAAAGGGGAAAGTGAAATGGCCAGTACGCTATGCTGGCTACGTGTCGATGGGTCAGGAAACAGTAAGTGAAACCCCTTCGCCTTTCTAAGGAGGGGAAACTCAAGGGAAAAACTAAAAATTCCTAGACAGACATCCACTATGGTTGAGAAAGCGGGAATTATGGTGTTACGATTGGGAGAAGTGGCCAGCTAGTAATGAGATCCGTTGGGTCGCTTTGGTCATAGGGAAAACCTTTAGAGCACTAAAAGGACACGAGGGGAATTGGGGCAAGCGGTTAGTAAATAGGCAAGGGCTAGAGTCCGCGGGATACAAGAAGGTAATAACAGGCCGGGCTAATGTGAAAGCTTCCAAGGCCATTGGCACGTTCTGTTTTGTCGAAACCGTTTGAACGAGGACTTATGGGGGGAAACGTCCTATCCAGAGTACGTAAGCTAACACTGCACTGCAATGAAAGTTCTTCAATTTTCCATAATTTGGTAATAAACGGTGGCACTGAGGGGAGAAGTCGAGGCAACCTCGACGAAACAACATCGCCCATAAAACTTCAAGACAAGAGCACCGGAAACGGAAATTCCGAAGGGGAAAGCGTGGGCTTATGGTCA
>Ga0179593_1451292_pt1 | contig 10207 bp, 5 predicted proteins | sample CZODoug2_1_08_16_FD_185931 | JGI IMG/M metagenome (GOLD analysis project Ga0179593, IMG submission 185931) | Vadose zone soil fungal communities from Angelo Coast Range Reserve, California, USA - CZODoug2_1_08_16fungal (PacBio error correction) | ecosystem: Environmental > Terrestrial > Soil >...
ACAAAGGTTAAAGGGGGATAGACTCCGGCTGTGGGAATAACCGGCTTTGAAACAGTTGGTGAAGGGGCGCCAAGCTTCCATCGGCGAAGACGAGACCACAGGAGACTGAGTCGTGGCCGAAGCCCATGCCCTTTCGTGCTCTGCGATTCAGGGGCAATCGATGGATCACCCGTTACCGCTTGCGCTGATGGGTAGGATGTGCACCATGGAAACAAAACCACGTCCTCAGGCAGTTACCAGGGGACATCGGAAGAGCTGTGACCAGAAACCAGTGGGTGGGGAAGCTCTCAGGCCCGAGGGGGAGGACGTGCGAGCAAATAACGCCTCTCGAAAAGGGTTACCTCTTAAAAATATCGTATCCAAGGTTCTAGGGGGCTGAAAAGGCTACTCGGATGACTGAACTTGAATAGTCTGGGAATGGAAGAAAACGAAAGACGAGGGATGGCCTAGGTCCACTCTAAGTTCTGTAGTGGGTAAGAGGGGTGTGTGCCTCCTTAACGAACTGGGAAAAACTCGCCCTACGCACTTCGCTAGTAACCAATCCTGCGAAATCTTCATTTTCGGTAGGAAAAGACCTTAAATTCTGAAAAGTGAGAACAAAGCACGGAACCGTTTCCTTACACAGTGTGCAGAGGCTCAACAGGGAGTTGCTGGAAGAAGGAATAAGTAGCCTAAATCACTTTTTTTTACAGAGAGATCGGGCTGGAGGGTACCCACGAACCCGCCTTCGCGGACGTGAAGTTACGTTCACTTAACGCTCGGAAAGTTCGCTTTAGCGCTAGTGGGGGCACGGTTAACTTTAATGCCAAAGGGCAATCCCCAAGACAGGAACAGATACCCCACACGCAGATAATGTACGCGGGGGGGGAAGCGGACACATTTCGAGCTAGCATTTATCGTGCTGAGTGAAGGACCGTAAAATCAAGACAACATATTATTAACAAAGATTGTGGAAAAGGGGGGAAAAGTTTTCGGGCCAGGTCTTGCATTCAATAACATCCTTGCCAAGAAGGTTTCTGTCGAATAAACAACTTAGTACGCACCATCGCCACTTTGCATCGAACAAAGGAATTCTGGACAACACAATACGGTTGAACTCCTCAAGGACTGAAGATACAAACGAGCAATAAAGACCCTAACTCTTCATCCAAAGTAGTCGTCCCCTGAGGTACTATAATGATAAGAAACGGAAAAAACGGGGTCGTAGCATGAATATTGCGTTCGGAAATAACGGGAGGGCCCCGATTCACTTCTTGAAGCCAACAAACTCAAGAACGTGAAAGCGACGATCTCTGTCAGCAATACGAACAATTTTCCTCAAGCGAGCAAGAAGGAAGAACATTATCAAATAGAGGTAACAGAAAAACTGACACATTCAGACATCTCTTATCCAACATCCAAAAAGTAAAGGGGAAACAGTGAACTGGCGAAATTCATGATTACCGAGCACGTGGCGAAAATATTCCCCTACAGGAAGGAAAGGATACAATTAAACCATTAATTCCACATGCATGAGGTTGAGGAGGAATCCAGCCTTCGTCGTAGCGAAATCTACACGTCGCAACGGTGGGGGAGGACTCCCCCACGGGTAGTGACCGTGACCGGAAAGTACTGCTAAGGAAAAGAGGATGGGAGAGAACTCGGGGCAGTTTTTGAATCACAAGAGAACGACGCGTTCCACGGCTGTCCTGCAAAAATGTTCTAAAGGGGTAATTCTCAAAGAGGGGTTCTATTCTCTCATCCTACCTCAGCCAAAGGGAAGATTGTTCTGGAAAACCTCTGGGGGCCGAGTCCTCTTGACAGATCATAGAAAGCCTCCTTTTGTCCACCTAGACCTCGGGTACAGACTCAAATGGGAGGAATAGCCATTTGAACCGGGGAGGGGAATCTCCATCTGAACCTTTCGCTGGAGCGCTCAGGGCCCTGGCGGATCATCCGCGGGGGTTGGGCAAAAACACGAACCGGGGAGGGGGGGCCGTCAGGCTTCCAAAACATACCCTATGAAAAAAATGTCCTCAAATAACCTTGTGCCGAGGGATGTTCATTTAAAAGAAGTCGGATCCTAGAAGGCTGAGAGGAAAGTGACCTGTATGACAGGGCGAAGACAACGGTAAGAAATAGTCTTGGCAAATACGGCAGAGCCAAAAGGGTATTGCAGGAAACATATGTTCGGGACAAAAACTGCCCGCAGGAACAATACTAGTTCTTGGGTAATGGAGTTTAGACTTCTCTGAAGACTCTTCCTCTCAAGGAGCCTTAACGGGTCTTTTTATCATCCACGGGAGGGGCACGGGCCATGTTGTCAGAAAAAACACCGTCTAATTCTATAAACCAGGGGACCTGGGGGGAGAATACTCCTCTCAACCAAAAACGCTTCGCGGGCTAAGGAGTATTCAACAAGGGGGGGCTGGCTATACTCAGGGACTTGGTTGAAGGGAACGCCTAACCTAGTCCCTGAAAGAGGGGGCAGGGCAGGATCCTGGGGGGTAGGTTCAGACCACCTGTGCGAGCGAGGGATTTAGGTCAGTGACTACTCTTACAAACAAAGTATCTGGCAAGACAGCCGGGCCGTCTCTTGGTACTAAATGTCGGGGTCGAACAGATTCTTGGGGTACGGAGGAGAAGGGAAAAGGCTAAGTTATTTCACTAAAGAAGCTCGGCTAGACGAAAATCTAGGTCTTGAGATGGCTCGAGGACCAGAGCGAAGACCGTTCTTACTTCCGGTTAATTAAGAAAACTCGCCAGGCGAGAGAAAAAAGTTGTCACTCGGGCTTGTGAAAACGGAAAGGAAAACAAATACAAATGTCTCTTGGGGATGCACAAGAGCTTGGTCAAGGGCCAACCACCATATGGACATCCAAAGACCGGGTTTCTGCCCAGCATTACCTAGGACTGAAAGTGTTGCCACATGGCGATGAAACGGCTAGATTAAAGGTTGTCGAGGGTGGAGCCGACTAAGGGCAGGGCAGACATGGAAAAAAATACCTAGGCTTGTGGGAAGTATTGTAGTATCCTCCGATTGTGGGGGGATGAGGGAGTGCCGCTGACTCCGAAGAAAATAGGATGCAAGTATCCTTAGGGAAGAAGGAAAAAAATGTCTCAAGACATTGAGAAAGCCTGTAAAGTGTATCCCCTTTTCATGACGCTGTCATCACAGGGAGACCCTTGAGAAAAAAAAATCAAACAGTATCTTTAAAGGGAAGCGTCGGTGAGTGAGTGGGGGCCTGCATGTGGAGTCTGCTTGGTGTGAGTAAATGAAACTATCTTTATCAGGGCAGACGCAACCTCAAGAAGAGGGGAGAGTCAGTGATAGTGCTCAATTAAAGTGATAGCAGATGAGATTGTTTCATATGTTCGGTCTCGTCCAACTAAGGTCCGTAACCGGTGAGCCACGTGTTTAATCAAATGAAGCGAAGTCTGAAGTGGGGCAGCAATGGTTGGTAGGCGAAACCTCTGGTGGTTTGCTTCTAAGACGCTCTGGTTTTGCGAAAGCCTTGTGAAATATAGTGGCGGGACCTCTTCGGAAGAATGAGCACGAGACGGTCAGGGATTTAAAAAGGCGAAGCTTGCCGCAGAGTCAACGATCCTAGGAAGCCCTGCTAGGCCAAGAAAGTGAACCGCGGGGAAAATCTAGGAACTCCGATACGTCAGAGTCAAGATGAGAAAATCTTACTAATTGGTCCAAAAAATGAGTGGTAACGTTACAGTGTACTAGATTGACACAGTTTGGCGTTGGAAAAGCGGTGATAGGTTAGAAAGGTTAAAAAAAAATAGGGAGCGAGGCTCGAAGCCAGGGAGTGGGTTCCGACTAAAGATCAGCTGTTTGAAAATGGTCAAGACGCGTAGCCAAAAGGGCTACTCTTTCATACAGCCACGATGAATGGGTAAGGGGATCCTGTTTTCGGGATCATTAGGGGAAAAAAATGTCGGAAGGGTCCGTTTCAGTAGTTTGGGGAAGGAGGAAGACAAAACGAATAGCTAACATCCCGACTGCACGCGAAGGGGGGGGCGGGCCATGGATGAGGAAAAGATAAAAAGGTCGGGAGGGGGCAGATTGTCTGTTAAGTTGACCTACTCCTAATGGTTACAAATGATAAAAGTAGGAGCGTCGGGAGAAACAGATAAAGAGCGGGGGGGAATTAGCTTTGGCGGGGAGGGGGCGGTATACCGGGGGGGATAAAAAGGTACTTGATGGAGAGAGAGGGAACAAAGATAGGGACTGGTTCGGCCTACCGGTTCGGGGGAGTAGATGGGTTGTACGAGAGACGACAATTCTCTAGCTGCAAGAAGTGGAGATGGGACAACTTTAGCGAGGATAAAATATGGAGTCGGGAAACATAAAATGAAATACAAACCGAGATGAAAAAAAAAAAAAGCACTGAAGCTCCTGTCATGAAATTCCATAATAAAGGAAGAAGGGGGAAAGGAAGCCTTGGCCATCGGCGCTTAAAAAAAGATTATATATAAATGCCATCTTAGAGGGATCAACAGAGGGGAGAACGGCCATAAGAGGTGAAAACTGATCTAATTCGACATGGGAGCTAAAGCTAAGATGGTGGATAATAGCAAAGCATTCTAAGCGGACAGAAGCGCCGCAAGAAGTGCAGAATAAAACGCGTACTTCACGAAGAGCTTGTATCTAGAGTGAGACAGAAAGTATACATGCCAATAGGATACTGGTCAGAAAAGGGAGGCGGCTGGGGGGAGTTGGTCTCTCGCTGGAAAGGTGCGTTGATCCAAAGCAAGGCGCATCTCTCAGCCGGTCTTAATATGACGGGTAATAAAGGCGGGGAAAAGACCGAAGGATGAGAGAACTTGCACCAGCAAGACAAAAGAGAAGCTGAACGACTCGATCTTAGGGGGCGCCGAAGATTTGCTCCTTCAAACAAGAAGGGTTGGGACACACTCCAAAGATCAAAAAGAAACCCGCCCTGTATCTCTCATCACAACAAAACGAACTGTTATATTATCATGATATACTAGGGTCTGCTTGACGATAAAAGGGGTCGTAGGGGGTACCTATTTTTGGGCAGAAAGATAACTCGGAAAAAAGAAATGCGTTCTCAGGCCACTCTGTCCTTCTGCGGGACGGGGAACTAGAGGGCAGAAAAGCCGGAGGAACCCTTCGTCGGTTTCCGGGTGTCGATAAAAAATGAGACCGCGAGGGGCACAGAACGCTTTCCTGCTTACAACTTCCCAGCAGGGAGGACCAAGAACGACTCTGGCGGGGGGGAGGGGACGGATATGACGGGGGGTGGCTCTACATCCGTGAACGAATCCACTTGAACCCGTGCGGTACAAGGCGTCGCTCAGAATCTGAACAAGTTGGAATTAGCTCTTTAAGAAGCCGGGGAAACATGGTATAAGGAAGGATTTCGCGGAAGGAAGAATGGATTGACGCTGCAAGGGGACGATCCTGCCGCGTGTCCGGGTTCGCTTGCCGTCACGAACGGGCGCATGCTTAAAGAGGGGGAATCTGGGAAAAATCGGTGCTTTTCGGACGAAGAAAAAAAAATTCAAAGCAAGCCCCAGCGTCAGCACTGGCATCTCGTACAAAGAAACTCAAAATCATTGAAAGGGACTGTCTTGTGCTCACATTGATCCCGAGTTCAGACGAAAAAAGGCACCTTCCAGGGGGAAGAAGGGGACAGGGTCGCCAAACAAGTGTGTACTACGTAGTCTCTCAACAAGGGGGCTATCAGCACTACAAAGAGGTTCTCCGCAAAGTGAAAACTTGGAGAGCGGAAACCGTTTACAGTTTACGGGGCTTCAAAACTGGGGTCAGGGGGGTTTCGACTCTGTAAGAGCACCATAAATGACAGACTGAACCCCAGGCCCAGAAATTTGAGACCTACCTCACATCTGATTCAATCTGTCCAGAGGGACCCCATACGGGTATCGAGGGACGTTAGTCACTACCGTACAATCCCAGAAGAACGCAAGGTTTAAAGAATAAAACCGACTAACTTAATCTTCGGACTCGTGGAGAAGACAGAATGGGCGGTGAGTGAAACAAAAACACCCCTATATAAAGGTCAGAGGGAACGCAAAGCCCACCGGGGTAGTAAGCCTCCAACTGATCTCCACTCAATAAGAAGTGGCCAGAGCTTCAAGAAAGAAAAGGTGCTAATAAACAAAAATAAGGAATAATTCTCTAAGCTATGATCTCTGTCTGGGACAGTTACTGTGGGAATTAATCGTGGAGGCCAAGGCCACAGCGTGTAAGAAAGTCGGTTCATCATCGAAGGTGTGAAAAGACGAAACTCGTTCCTACAAAGCATGCTATACGAAGAAGTTCCATCGAGGGAGATGAAGTACAAGCAAACAGGATATATAAGGAGACTAATAAAAACCTGAGAAACCTTCTCGTAGACAGAAAGAATATCGACAAACACGAATAGACGGCCATGGATGACAGCAACTGGGCGAAAAGATTCACAGTAGTGCGAAATATAAAATTGCCAGCATTAGAAGGCCGATTTGTGGATAGGTATCTTATAAGGTCCCGGAAAAACAGGCGGGTGAGCATCGCACGGAGAACGTTGAGGAAAGACACCATCCGGTTCTTGGGAAGGGAAAACAGGACAAAAGACTATAAAAGTATTTGTCGGGGGGAGTGGATCGGGCGGACCTGCCAATCAAAAATGAACCCCGAGAGGAGGGGGCTGACGGTGAAGCAGGTAGTTGATAAAAACTTTAGGGTGCATTGAAATTCATAGACGATGTTTGAGAGGGGGGGTCCGCTAACAAAGAAGCACCAAAGCTGCAAGTCAGAAACTCTTGCTGATTACTTTGCAATGGACGGACAAAGACATCGAAGGCTAAAGAATCGTGTACTAGACTCGGTGGACATGGCAAGAGTGCAAGGGTAAAAGGGGAATGAGACTAGAGAAGTGGATACTTGAGCTGGCGGAAAAAAAAACTGGAAAGGGGTCCCGTTAAAAATCTTTTGTAACCATGCATCCTTAGTGTTGGGGGACATGACGGGATTCGAAAAAAAACAAACCAGTAAGAGGTAGGAGAATGGGGGGGGTGTGAAGGTGATCGAGCGTGAGGTGACACTATCAATATCATTGTGAAAACTAAGAGATTCATTGGACAGGATTCGTCAAAAAATGTAAGAAAAAGGGAGGCCTGGCAAGAAGCAAAGTAATAGCTCTCAGTTTTCGGATAAGGAGGAGAGGAAGGTAAGGATGGGACATTCATCTCCAAAGTATTCAAGTCGCAAAGAAGAGGTGGGAAAAAAACCTAACTGACATCCTCAAGCGAGGCGGGATGTTGCGGTCCATAGGGTATTAGGGACTAAAAGGAGAAAGATCAGCCTGGACCTTCTCGTTCGGCTATCTGTGCAAGAAGCAACCAAACAAAAGGGATATTGGGATTCTGGTAAAAACCTCGTCCCGGGAACGGCAAGGTTTTGAATGCTCAGAAAAAAACGGAGGGAGGAAAGAATAGAAAACCGCCGAAGCGGGTAGGGAAGGGAAAAGAAAGTCCCAACGAAAAGTCGGGGTAGGAATCATCAAACGGTATGGGGAACTGGTGGTTGTCGGCGCGTAGGGATGTAGACGACCATGTCTCTAAGAACAAAGCTGATAAAAAATTTGGAGAAATCTCTTGCACAGGGCATAAGCAAACTGACTCGTGCACATGTGAGAAATAGAACGAGACGACGCGCTCTTATAAGGCTGAGGGCCTAGTACCGTTAGGCTAAAAAAACGATAGAAAGGGACAGTATCTATGAGCAAACTGACGCTTGGCTGGGTTTTCAAAAAAAAAAACAACAGGTGGCGTGTACAAAACGAGAGGGTCACTGGGGGCAAATTCGGCAGAAGACGACCGGTGAAAACTCATAGGCCTCTTCACTGGTTGACCAGAACGCGAGTGAAACCGAACCCGAGGAAGAGGAAACGATGTTTAGGGTGTGGGGACTAAGTATGGGTCTTTGTCACAATAGAGTGAGAGCCTATGGGGGGGAATAGTGACGGAGGGGGGGATGGGGAGTAGCTTTCCCTACTCCTTACAACGGCTTCATCGTCATTCTCCACCCATGGAAAGGACGAAAAACCGCAGGTGAGATGTTGATCAAGGGGCTGGGGGAAGGAAGCGTTACTTCCGGAAACAAGATCTGTCGAGGAGACTTAGGGGGGTTTAGAGTAAACGTGGTGTGTAAGCATGCTTTACCGAAACGTTTAGAGGATAGGGGGACGTGTCTCACTGAAGGCAGTCTTGCTGATGATAAAAAGAAAGGCAAAGAGGAAAGAGTAAAGCTTCTGAAAAACTAAGGAGGAAGTTCAGTGGGCGTACAAAATTAGCACGTACTTAGGATCTTACGCCTTCGTTTGGGACATTGGTGGGAGAGGGCCGCAGACTTGCAGAATATGTCTTCGTGGAACCTGTTGGGCGGGACGAAAAGGAGAGTTCGGAGAGCCTAGAGAGTTCAGAGATTAGGGGAGCTTTTCAAGGATGGGGGGGAACAAGCTCACGACTGGTTCCTTACGCTCTGGAAAGACAGAGGCATGGGCGAACTTGACCTGCTAACTAGGGAAGAAAAGTGATGAAGTCTAGTCAAGTTCACGCTTATACACTTATATCTGGTCACTGGGGAGGAAGGAACTCCGAGGGCATGAGATGTAAAAAACGGGTTAAAAGGTTCATCCGTCTGGGATGTGAAAGTAAGCGGGACTAGAGGGCCGTCTGAAACTACCAAAGGTCTGGATTTATTCTAGGAGACGCTTGGGAAGGCATACTGGGGTTGGGGGTCAAATCTCGTGCTCAGGGGAGGAATGCAGCGGTATGCTCGAGGGATGAAACTATTTTTATTCAAGTGTGCTGGACGCTGTCAATATCGGTGTGAAGCATGGGGACATTGTAAAAGTGGGGAGTGCGGCATTCGGAAAGGGCCCGTGCAGAACTCTCCAGGGACAAGAAACGCAAGTGAAATCCCAGGGGAGAAAAGGTTCTTGTTCCAGAGATAACAAACAAAGAAGGAAGGGGTGGAGTATCACGTACCCGATCAAACAAAAACGTTTTATGACGATTTCTTGGTCGGGGACGGCTTAAAAGGGGACAGGAATATTCGAGAAAGTGGCGAAAAATCAAAAAAAAAAATTTAGAGGAAGAGAAGAGGGACGCTGGGAAACCTTAGACACTTCTATAATGGCGGCTGGAGACACCATATGGACTTTGGAAAGAACAAGAAGAGCAGAACTTTACGTTCGCACCTCAAAACTCTAGTCAGGGAGACCAGCAGGCCAGCGAAAGACGAGGAATCATTAGCCCGTCACTTCAATGAGATCGTGGGCTCCTGTGAAATCTGAAGGTCTCGGGAACAGTTAAAAACTCTACTTGCGTCAAGAAAGGGAGAGAACACACGTCATACCCAACGGTCACTTTCTTGTGTCCTATTAAGGGTTCCGCTGGCGAGGGAAATGAGTAAGGAGGCGTGTGCAAAAAAAATAGGTGTGGAAATAGGACTGAATCACTACTAGCAGGTTGACGCCGTCGATACGGGGGCCGAAGAGACACACTACAGATGACAGTGGAGCGACTACGTATGACTGATCAGAGGACTGTGACACACTAAACATTTGAAAAAAAACCTAAGGGAAAGGAAGAAAGGGACGAAACCGTCCGTTATCTAACTATCAAACCACTGGTAGAGAAGAAGAGATACCACGGAGGTTGGGGCAGTTTGGAATACCAGGACCTTCTTACTGGTAGAAAGGAGGGGGTGGTGGGAAGGCGTCCGAACTCAATGCCTAAGATCTATGAGTCACCCTGCTCATAGAATGAGGAGTGGGGAGTTCCGGCGACCGAATTCCGATCAGGAAAAGCATTCTGTAGGGGCAAGTCGATGGGAATCTAACCCGCTCAGAACGGACTTTTAAACGGCTTCAGTCATTTACTAACGTCCGCCAGAGGAAAGCCCATACACAATTGACCTAGTAATAGAAGTGGGGAGCTCCCCGTCTTACGTTAACTTCTTAAGGGGTGCTTAACTACGCCAGAGCAGTAGAGGCGAGACAGGGACAAGATGTCAAGATGTATGATTTACAAGTCAATGAAGGGAGGGCATTTAACAAATCTTAAGCGCCTCTGTAGTTGGACAGGAAGAGGGGGGAATACTCTCCGCCTGAGATACTTTCAGGAAAAGCGGACAAATGCTGCGAAGCTTGTAACAACATAGGCTGTGTCAGCAAGGGGATCC
>Ga0179593_1482952_pt1 | contig 10207 bp, 11 predicted proteins | sample CZODoug2_1_08_16_FD_185931 | JGI IMG/M metagenome (GOLD analysis project Ga0179593, IMG submission 185931) | Vadose zone soil fungal communities from Angelo Coast Range Reserve, California, USA - CZODoug2_1_08_16fungal (PacBio error correction) | ecosystem: Environmental > Terrestrial > Soil >...
AGAAGGGTCCGATAAGGGTTCCAAGGGTAAAAAAAATTTGGAAACTGTGCTGTACGCGCGCAGAGAAACGGAGAAAGTTGTTAGGGTGGTCTCTGTTTTTGGGCCTCGGGAAGAAAAAAATGAAGCTTGGACTGAACAGCACGAGGAGCCAGGTAGACCTTAGAAAAAAAGAATCTTAGCGTGGGAAACATCGGGGGGGCCGTAAAGCAAAAAAGACAACAAAACCGCAAGGCGAACGCAGGTTAGGCATTTCAACAGAGGAAAAAAGTAGACGGAAATCAAGTTTCGATGCTCCAACAATGGGGGGGGGGGAAGCGGAACGGGACGACATACTCAGTCCTGGAACTCCGCCCAACTACCCACCAGTCACGCCGGGGGGTCGCTGTCTCGCCCACCTGGTAAATCCCTCTTCCAGAACGGAAAAATCTGAGAAAGGTTCAGGGATAACCGGTGCCCAAAGGGAATATGGCGTGCCCGGAGGTGCTATTTGGTGAAGACTTGGCCAAATTGAAAAAATGAGAACCTCATCAGACACGACGGCGGATGAGGATACAAGCAGGGAGCCCTGCGGGGGATGAGGTCCAGCGAGGTCCATCCTTGGGAACAAAAAAAACGGAATGAAAGTAGAAGGAGAAAATGAGAAAGCTCATGTGTTCTGTTGCCAACTCCACGAAAAGAACAAGAAGAAAGCACTCCGGGCATTCATGCTGAAAAATCTTCTGGGAGGGCCAGGGTACCTAAGGCGAGAGATTAGACAAGGGGGAGCGGTCCGTGCCTTAAAGAAAGAAAAATAAGAAAAGCGGAAGAACACGAGAACGGCGGGAAAAATGCAAAAAAGACAGAGGGGAAAGGGAAATTCAAACTGCAATTGGGGGTTCTAGAAGGGGAGGTAGAAGCAATCACCTGCTCCATCAAGTGAAGTTATTGGTTAAATAGATTGCTTCAGTTCCGGGACGTCGCGAAAGGCAAAAGGCCCTCAAATCAAAGGGGTACACAGAGGGGCTACTCCAAAGCGCACGGGAAAACGGCGGGGGGAGAAAAATTGAACGTGAAGTTCCGGGTGTACAAAGACCGAGATCATCACCACAGAAGAGAGGGGATTGGGGTGTGAAATTTCAGCTGTCCACGCACAAAAATCGTGGGGGAAAGGGGGTGTGAGGAAAGCTGTGTAAAATTCGATGGTTAGCCTTCCACTGGATTGAAAGGATGGAATGGGGAGAAGACGAAAAGATGAAAGTGAAAAGACTTCAAAAAGTACAAGGACGGGAAGCTGGGGACGGGAGGACACCGCCAAGGTAGACATGACTCTACGGGCTAGACGGAAGAAGGGCCTTGTATTAAAGGGGAAGGGGGAGAAAATTGGAACGAGGTGCCGGATAGGGGGAAAAGAAGGGGGCACGAAAGAGAAAGGGGAAGTTATCAGGACAGAAGTCATGTAACGCGGCTAAATAAGGGGAATGAACGGACTTGCCGGGAGTTGGGGAGGGAGGGAGGAAACAGACCATAAACGCGTTGAATTGAACGCAAAGTTTCAGCGGAAAGCAAGCGACAGTGAGTTGAGGGAGAAAAATTGCCTCAGACCGCAGCCTGGAAGGCACCCGAGTGTCTGGAGGAATCCGCAGTTCGGTCATATGAAAAACCTCTGTAAAGTGAAAAAAAAAAGCATACCCTCAGAAAGCACAGAAGACTGGGCATCAAAGTGCTGGGGGGATAACAGGGGGACCTGGAGGGCACTGCTAGATAAATGTTTGCTATGAAGGAACGTCTCAACCGAAGGAGGACAGGTGGGCGTGCGACAGCGAAAAGGGAAAAAAAGTCAAGGTGGTTGGGAAGGTCGCAACGCATACCAAGAAGGGTCGCGGGAAGTGAATCACAAGAGGTCGGGCCTGCGTTTTCGGTGATAAGCTGTGTTTGGGCTTGACAACGAGATGGGCCAAACGAGACAGCTACAATGTTCTTGTCTGATTAAGCTACAAAAGTAAGAGGGAATTGCGAGTAAGCGAATAGTATGTACGAAACTCACAATCGAAAAAGAAAAAACTCGATCTACGTGTTCAATCCAAAGAGGAAAACCGTAAAAAAAAAGGGTACGCCAAATGCAAAAGAAATAATCAACAACAAACAACGGAAAAAGAGCAAAGAAACAAAGGGAGGAAAAGGTTTAAACCGGCGGGGTACTGTATCTATCTTGTCAGGTGGGGAATCAAGACAGTAACTAGGGTCAGTGGATTGCTTTAGCGGGCCAATAGGGAGACGCACCGGACCGACCCTCAAACTGTTAAGAACCACGAAGAGAGGACTCCGGGGAAAAGAAACGTGAACACAAAGAGAAGCCACAAAAGCGAAACCCGCAGCACGTGTAAGTCATCTTCGCGTACACAAAACCGAGATCACGCGAATTGCAAAACAAAAACAAAATGTGGAAAACTGAGACGTCGAACACTTCACTCACCGCACCAAACCCTCAAAAAAAACGCCCACACAGGAAGACGCCGCAAATCGACTGCAACAAGCGTAGCCATGGCAGCTCCTTGAGACCACGTAGGGGCAAAGGTCGAGGGGGGGAAAAAAACTCGGTGAAAATAAGGAAGAAACGAGTACGAAGAAGAGAATTATAACCGAGGAACGGGGCAGCGGGATGAATAGGGTAGGCATAAACCCTCCACTGCCTTCTTGATAAAGGAACCGGAAACTAATATCCCTCTGAAAAAGTCTTTCAGAGGAAAAAAAAGCCCGCCCACAATACCAATGCAAGATGAATCATGCTGGCAAACTGACCGCACCTCGCAGGGGGGAAATTGCCTTACGGGCGGAGAGGAATCTAAAATGCAACGGGAAGGAACAGCACTATAAAGGAAAAACTGTCCAAGAGAGGTATTTAATCCCAAATTTGACATCCCGAAAGCATTCAGAAATGGAGCAATTTGCCTTGAGGGAACCCGCCCGCACCAGCTTCAAGGAAAGGTGTTGGGGGGAAGTATTGGGGTTTGACGAAAAGAGTTAGTTCTTTCCGGAAAAGGGGGTCCGCGCAAAAGGGAATAAAATCAGTCCGAGAGGGCCACTGTTCACGATCACAAAAAAAAGATGTTAGCGTCCTTGGGCGATGAACGGGGGAAAAACAAGAGCCGAAATAAGAGAAAAAACTTGAAAGAAAAGAGAGAGTGACACGAAGACCAAAAAGAAAGTCTTGCAAAGTCTCAGCAGGTGGAAATAGGAGGTACCTATAGGCCTGCTGACTAGAGGAGTGGGAGGATTGGGGGACCGAGGGGAGGGGAGAACTCTAAGAGTCTTGGAGAGACAAAAAAAGTCAAACTTGACGGACCGGTGCGCGAAGAACAGGAGAGAAAAACAACAGGGCTCTACGGCGATAAAAGGACAGGAGGGCCACAGGTGGTAAGCAACCGTTAAGTTGGGGGATCCACATAAGTGCCGAGGCTGGTGCAGTAGGGCAGGGTCCTAATAAGTGTAAGCATGGACTCCACCGTCAATAAAAATTGAACTCACATGTATGGGGGCATTCAGGGACAGCGGAAAAAGATGCACGAAACTGCAAAGGTCATTTGTCGGAGGGTCGAGGCAAAAACAGGAAGAGGGATTGGGTCAAATTAACGGACAATCCGCGAGGAGGGGGAACGGGAGAAGGAGGGAAAAAAAACCCTCAGCCGGCTCCGGCAAAGTGATAACGACTCAGAGCTTGAGAAAAACGCAGTGGGCGACATTCTTGAAACTAACATAGGGAATCCAAAAAACTCTAAAAGCTGGCAAAAGAAGGGCAAACAGGCCATTGGGCTCGCTGGGGCCGCGGGGAACGTCTGTAGAAAGTACAAGATACCCGGAGGACAGCCCGGCAGTGGGAGCGGAGGGGGGGGGGGGGGGGGGGGGGGGGGGGGTGGGGGGGGGGGGGGTTGGGAGGGAGACGCGACTTCGATGTAAAACAACCAGTCAAAATTTGTTTAGAAGTCGTCTTCTCTGGAATCCAAGGGGGAGAGAAGGACAATCAAAAAGTTTGCTGCGGGAAGCCTGATTTCGGGGCTTGGTAGCAAAGGAGGCAAGCAACAGAAAATTTCGGGACGGGAAGGAATTCAACAGGGGGGGAAGGCCCGGGGCTAAGGTAAAAATAAAAGTAGACCGAGTAGCACGGACCAACTACGATCGAAAAACCTTGCCAAACGGACAGAAAAAAACTCAAACCGGAGTTAAACAGCCCCGGGCTTGATCCAAGATTACAGGGAGCATAAAAAAAAAAGGAGGAGGGAGATAGTAATCCTGAGCTGACGATCATAGAGTCCACCTGGGGGAAAAGGAAGGCTTTGGGTAAAGGTGAGCTGATACATGAAGTGGGGTCGTCGAGAGGAGACATAAGAAATGCGGTTGGTCGTGGTCTTGGTGGCGGGTCTCGATGACAGCGCAGGGAAGAAATCAGGATCCTCAGCCCCGCGGAAAGGTGAGAATTTGGAAATAAAAAAAGTAAAAAACCCATCGAGCACGAAACAGAGGGAGAAACAAGCATTGTCAAGAGGAACGCGTAACTTAACAGAGGTTCCAGAGGAAAAATTTGGCCGGCGAGCGGGAAGGGGGGATCAAGGTCCAAAAAAACCAGCAACCCCCGACGAAAACCGCAATCAGGATGTGTGGAAGTGAATCTCTCGCCCACCAGGGTAGCCCAATAAACAATGGCGAGCCTTGAAAGGAAGTATGGCGTCAGTTTTTAAATCAAGAGGGGGGAGGAAGGCCCACGGGCGAGTCTCGAGTCAAATCAGCGATTAGGAAGAAAAAGACAGGGGCTGGGGAGGAGAGAAGTCTCTAGGGCGAAAACCCCCCGGAAGGAATACCAGGAGGATCAGGCAAAGGAAGAACTCAAGCAATACAAAGACCAAAAATCCAACAGGAAATATTTCATGGAAGGCGGACGCTGGCACAACCGAGCCTGTGTTCAACCGTTTCAGGGAAATCCGAATTACAGTCAATTCTTCGGGAGTACTCTCACCCGAACACGGCACCGCAGGTGCGGGAAATAGGATTTAAAAAACTGTTTGGACTAAAGAAACCAAGGAAGACTCATTCGACCCGATGTCTATGCAGGGGGTGGCATCTCCTCCCGACACAGATAAAGAAACGGTTGGAAGGTCGACGAACTGAGGGAGGTGTAGGTCAAACAAATAAAAACAGAAGCCGAGCACCGGCCCATAAGGTACCATCTGGAACAAGTACTGCTGCAGCAAGGAAGTTTCAAGCGCTGGGGCCGAAAAGAAGGGAAAGCCCACAGAGAGAAAAAACAACACGGGAGCAGAAAAGAGAGATCGGGGTGGAAACGTATGTTCATCAAAAAGAGCCCCGCACGCTGTTGAGACGGGAAATCCACCCGGGGTGACCAATGGGTTAGGCCAGGTCAGCGGGACTTTCCTCTTGGGAGAGGGCGAAATAGTATGTAATCAGACAAACCAACCAAAATCACACAGTGACGGGGGGAACAGGGGGTTCGGGGTCCCGAAGGATAAGGGCTGAAGGCGCATTGCGTGTAGTAAAACAGGGCCGTTTACAGGAAAAACGGGGGTGTCCCCGGGATCAGGATGGGCTCTGGGCAAGGTCACTAAAAAGAATTGGAGGAAGGAGAGGGAAAAGAAAACAGTCAGGTGAGGAAGACTTCGGGTCAGAAGAATTGAAAAAGGTCTGGGAATTCTATGTTCAGTAGAAAAAGACCATGCACGGAGTCAAAAAGGGGTTCTCATTCTCATCAAAGGGAGGGTTGACGGGTGAACGCATAAAAAAAAAATACGGGGGGTCTCATGGAAAGGACTAATTAGAAGTCGACAGAAACGCGGTTCAAACGAGGACAAGAAACAGATAAAAAAAAATTGGGGGCTACGCTGGAAGTACAGGGCACTGACGGAAGAGAAAGATGGCAAAAGGGCCCACCGCCCGGACGTGAAATTCTTGTTTTGGAGAGATGGAGAGGGTCAAATCGCCAAGACCAATTTTGCTAAGGAGCACGCAGGGGAACAACCAAAGGTTACGCAGAGTCAATGGCTTCAGGGAGAAGGAGGGGAGGGGGTGGAGGTACCTCAGGGACAAGGAGGAGAAATTTCGCATACTGCTAAGCGTCGGGAAGGGGCGAAGGGGTCAACTGAAATTTCCCTTACCCCACACATCGACCAAGGTCTAAGTTCTGTACACACAAGCAGATCACCGCCGGAGGAACGGAATCCCTAGGAGGAGGGAAATGTCCAACAACAGGGGTAAGAAGGTAGATCCTGGAAGAAGGGAAGAAGCACCCTAGCACCTGGGTTAAGCCAGCTTGGGAGTGGTCTATAAGGGGGACCTGGGGTGACTCAATGGCGTGGTCGCTGTTGTTTAGGTTCGTCGAGAGTAAGACTTGAAAAAAAACCGGAAAGACCCAACCGTAGTCAAAGCCCAAATCTGAAGAGTCCTCTGGGGGGCTCCGCGACCCACCACCAAAGCAACGGAAAGGAAGAAAAAAACGCATCCACTGAACTGAGGAACCCAACTTGAAAGATATCCCGCGAGTGAGATCGAAAAAAAGGGTGGGACTAAGGAGACTTTCGTACATCAAGCCTGAGAAACGAAAAAAAAAAGCCCACCGCAATGCACGCCGGAGTTGAGACGGGGATCGCAAAGGAAGGAAAAAGCCTGCAACGGAACAGCTAGATGGTCCGCTCAAAAAGTGATGCCACATGTGACAGTGATCCAAGGGTTCTGAGTTTTGGCTTTCCCCGATGTTAGGGTACAGAGAAATGCGAGGATATACAGGAGGAAGTCAGCAGGCCGGCTGCCAGAGAAGATCAGGAGGGGGAAAAAAAACTGTCGCGAACTAATGGGGGACAAATGGTCTGGAAAAGCACGCACAAGACCCATACCTCCGAACGATTCAGGGTTTCTAAAAAAAAGGTGAAGTTAAACCAGGGGAAACTTAGTAGGGAAGGGCCAAGGATGGTCTTCGTTACCTGACAACGATAAACAACAACCGGGAAGACGGTTGGTCAATCTAGAAACCTGGGAACGAAAAGGTTGGACTACAAAAAAACGCATTCATCCCTTAAGGTAATGCCAGTGGTGACGCCAAACCCGGAGGGACAAGTCAATTGTTGAAGTGTGCGGGGTGTGAAGGAAGATTTCGGTGAGTCTGGGGAAGGACAAGCGGACAAAAAGAGAGCGCATGCACACCGGCCAAAATACGACCGAAACCAACACTCGGCGCCAGCGGGAGCGGAAGGAAAATGAAATCCGTGAAAAATCCAAAAACAAACACGGGAGATAGGTTACACTGAGTTTGAAGAGACAAGCTCGTCGGCGAGTGTGAGGCGGGGAACATCTTGCTGATGACCCGGGGGGAAGTGCTTCCTCTTGGCTTGGACCGATATCAGGGGAAGGAAGAAAATAGAGGTCTCGTAACCAACACTTCCAACATTGACAGAGGGAGCAACGCGATACAAAGAGGCCTTGGGACGCAACAAGGCCTTCTAAGGTAGTCAAAAAAATTGGTAAAAGGGGGTGAAAAAGTGATCGCGGGGGCGAAGCAGTTCACGGAAGAAGGGACAGGGTAATATCAACTCAGGTAACGGGACCTGGAAAGCAGATTGTTAGTTTGGACAAGGGAAATCGGCCCGGGAGTCTTTGTTCGGGCGGGCGGAAAACAGAACCAGTTGACAAGTCATCGAAGGGAACATTCCAATCCAGCGCGAGGGGGGGAGAGAAAATTCTGATGAATTCAAAAAAAAGCCGAAGGAGTTGTTATCCTCATCCAGGCGGGGGAGTAGAAAAAAAAAAACAAAAAACCACCCCACACAACAACACCAAAAAACCACGCAGTTCGGAAGTCAGGTAAAAGAAGGAGTTTGAAAACAATCTGGACAGGCATCAAAGGAGCGCCAGTGGCTAAGCTGTGGAGAAGGGGCACTCGGTGCGAGGCCCAAAAAAAACCGAAAAGGCATGAGGTGGCGTTGGCGAAGAAGGGCGATTCGATGCGAAAGAACGAAAGGTGGCGAAGGTTGAAAAAAATAAAAAGGGGGGCTATCAGGGTGGGCACGGGGGGAGCCGGAGTGTTCGTGCTCGCGGGTGTGTGAGGGCGACTATGTGGGACAAAAAATTCAATGACGAAAGAGGGAGGGCCCGTCAGTCTTAAAGGGACAGACAGCAAAGCACGCAGGGATCCTAAGTGGCGAGTCACCCCGAACTCAAACCGAAAAGGAGACAGGTTCGGGCTGATCGTCAATATTCAGGAGCATCTCGTCAGGGGAAAGCGAGCAAAACTAGGGAGCCACCTGAACAGAGTTTTGTGAGGGTGAACGTAGACTACGTGGTGAGCCTTATAACGCAGTCGTTCAAGGGGAGGGACTCGGTCCATACCGCAGAGGCTGGCCAAACGGGAACGAATTGAGTCCAAGTCCCCCGAATGCGGACTGTCTCCGGGGCAAGCGCGAAAGGACATAAACGGGAAAAAACAAGGGAACAAAGCAGCAAAAAGAGGGAGATTCAGCCACAACTTCCTGGTCTGCAGAGAAAGTTGGCCGACAAAGGTGTACAAGCCGGTGCGATCAGGAATCTCCGAACAAACCAAAAATGCACCGAGGGGGGGAGAAGCTTCCCCAAAGAGCTCCAACCGTTCCCGACAAAGCGTGGCCGGGTCCGGGGATCCCGGGAAAGACCCACGTTCAATCATTTTTGAAAGTTCAAACAATCCAAGATGAAAAAGGAACGGAGGAGGGGGAAAAGCAATCGGGAAAAAGCGGAGACGAAGTAAGGAAAAGCTTCGAAAAATCTCAGCTGTGATGAGAAGGTAACCTGAGCGCCAGGGCTGGCAAAAAACAAAACGAACGCAAAAGATGGACACAAAGAGAACTACCAAGTGCCACGGCCTGAAGTTCAAAAAAAGGAAACTGAACGGGGAAAAGGGCTATTACAAGGGAAAACAGGCTCTTGGGACGGACAAGGGAAAGCAATCACGGGGCAACAAGGAGCTAAAAACGAGGTGGGAAACCACTGTGGACTAAAGAGCAGGGGACTGAACCAGATAAAAGGGTGGATGCCTTGGAGGGACCTCCATGTGGGGTGTGCTGGGTGGGGAACCGGAGTACTATTTCGCTGGCGGTTGCCAGTAAAGCAGTCAAAAGCCAAGAGAACGCACCGGCCCGCATAAAAATCGTCGAAAAGAGTTCAAAAAGACCCTCGCAATAGAGCTTAAAATGACTCCATAAAACGATAAGATCAAAAAAAAAAAGAGGAAGAAAGATAGATTCGTTTGCACGAGGGGTCTCCGAAACCTCCTCCTAGCGCACGAGGGGGAGCTAGAAACCACACTAAAACCAACAACAAAACAACTTGGGTGGCTCGCTTGAACGCCTGATTGTTAGTGCCTTCGCCGGAGAGTGGGCTTGAAATGAGACGTAATGAACAAAATCAGGACGCAGCACATTCAAAAATGAGACGGTTGCAAATGAACGCCCAAGACACATGGTGACTACTGAAAAAGACAGTGTACAAGGGTACAAATGCTTCTAGGGGAACACATGGACCCCGGGGCTGGCGTCAGAGTCAAGACAGGAAAACGGAGAAGGAAAGTAGAAAGAGTCACAGCGGTAACGGTCAATACATTAGTGACTGTAGCGGGGGGGCGGTGGGGCTTCGTCGAGCGACAATGCACGAATCGAAAGCATCATCCAGATGGTTTTTGAAGAGACTTCTATCTATCCGAAAACTGCGATCCTCAGACCGCGGCTTCTGAAAGAAACGCAGTTCAAAGAACAGAGTTAAAATCAAGAAAAGCTGAATGAAAAAGGGGCATCAAGCGAGGGGGGTTTTCGGGGCCGCGCGTAAGTTGGGAATAGGAAAAAGCCCACCTCCCGGAGTGAGCTTTGGGGGGGGGGGTGAGGGAGGGGAGTAGAGGAGAGTCAAATGTGGCGAATTTCGGAAAAGAAACCAAAAACCCCCACAAACCCAAAAAAAAGGCGGCATAAAAAGAGGGGGGAAGTAAGATGACAATAAAGGTTGAAGGGAAACTGCGGTGGTCACGCTGTTTTGCTGTACCAAGCAGGCCAACAGAGGAAATTTCGCGACTAAAAGAGCGGTGAGGAAAGCGTACGCAAGATGGGAAAAGAACAAAAAACAACCGAACACGAAACAGGGATTATTTTAGGAAGGGACGAAAGGACAGCTCCCCACACCGACAGGGGGGAAAAGACAAGCAATTCAG
>Ga0179593_1532669_pt1 | contig 10207 bp, 12 predicted proteins | sample CZODoug2_1_08_16_FD_185931 | JGI IMG/M metagenome (GOLD analysis project Ga0179593, IMG submission 185931) | Vadose zone soil fungal communities from Angelo Coast Range Reserve, California, USA - CZODoug2_1_08_16fungal (PacBio error correction) | ecosystem: Environmental > Terrestrial > Soil >...
TCGGACTGAAAAAAGTCACTTCTCTTTAACCGCGGAAGTATTTGTTAACCAAATAGAAGGATTCTATCGCCTCCCGGGGCGAGGCAAAGAGGGGGGAGGGAAGGGAAAGTAGGTTGAGAAGGAAGAGGAAGAATCTAGGAGAGGCGGAAAGACCATGAAAGGCCGAAACCCGGCCTAGAGGGGGTTCAAAGAGATGCGTGTAACCGCCAAAAAACCGAAGGGGGGAAACCAGAAAAAGAGTCCTCCGTAGCAGAGAAAAGTCTGAAGTAAAAAAGGGGGGGTCGTTCACAGGACGAATTCCATGCGTCACTGACGCCGAAAGGACCACAAAGGGGGGGAATAGAGTGGATAAAGAAAAGGGAGGAATTTACGTGTGACCGCCATAGGGGGGTGAGGGGGCGTAAAGGGGAGGGAGACGATGGGGGAAGAATGGGTTCCAAAGAGGGTGGGAGTTCTTGGGGGGAAATTCATTGTTCCTTGTTGCAAACACTCGCCGTTTAAGGAAGGGAATGTGGAAAAAGACAGGATTCTTGAAGGGGAACCTAAAAGCAGAAAGCATTTCACAGTGAAGGGAAACACTTAAAGCGATCGGGAAAAGGTTAGGGGGGTTAACAATCATGCAGCGAGGGGAAAGTCTACATGCTGCATGCTCCTCCGACGAAAGATGGCGAATAAGGAAACTCTGGGGTCGAGAGGGCTGTCCATTCGGGCGATCAAAAAAGATGCTTATGTTGACTCAAGCCCTGGGAAAAATGGAGGGACGGGGAGAAGGGCGCAAAGCGGATTGTTTGCATTAGGGGAAATGTCAGGGTCAGGCAGGCAGGTTGGAAAAGTTGGAAGGAAAGTTGGAAAAGGCAGCGACGCATGCTATATGTCGTACTAGAAAAAGAACCGAGCGAAGGTTACTTCATCGGCCATTCTGCTGGTGTACCATCCTCATAGGGAGGCTTGCAAGAGGGGGGGGGCGGGAACGAATCAATGAAAAGCAACGGGAAGGTCAGGGAAGGTGAAACCGCCGTGTACAAGGGGGGAGGATAAGGTCTAAAGTGTCCTGTGTAATAAGGGGGAGGAAAGAAGAGGGAGTCAAAGGTGGGGCCAGCTAATATGGGATTAGGGATTATGTAAATCAAAGCGCGGGGTCAAGGATGTGTAGAAAGACGTACCATCCTGAAAACTAGTGGGATTGAAGGGGGGTCATGGGGGGGGATCAACTCGCGAGATAGAAAGTGAAGGAAAGTAAGGGAGGGCTGCTCTCAAAGAACTGGCTTTCCTCAGATAGTGGGCGCTTTGGGGTGAGGGAAGGACCAGCGGGGACTCTGGTTGAGGATTGGAGCAGAACAGATGACGCGCATCGCGGGGAAGCTCTGATCTCAGACAAACAAAAGGCCGCCTCAGACGAGGGGAGTAAGGGGGAGGGGAAAAGGAAGGGAAAAAAATAAGGGTCAGGGATTTGGGTAAAAAAGTCCTTGAAAAAGTTATCCTGAGACGGTTCACATCTTAGAAAAACAGCTTCTAGGGGGGGGTCTAAAAGAAGTGGATCAGGGGAGATTCAAAGGGAGGAAAGGTTGGCAAGTTCCCTGTGTTGGTAGGCCATCAAATAGCTGTTCAGGGACGTGGGGGGGGGAGCAAGGGTCTGGTGAGTCCGGAACTAATGTTAAAGTGTGGGGGCCGAACGGCTGGGGGAGGAAAATTCGTGTCTGAGGAAAGGAAGAAAAGTCGCTTTTGAAGGGAGCATCGGAGATGAAAAAAAAACGTGAGGGGAGGACCAGACCACCCGAATGGGAAGCCTTGTATCAAACAGAAAACTGGTGGTAAGGAAAAAGAAAGTGGAAGAAACTTGAGCATGAAAGCCTTTGGGAGGGTCCGGGCCGCGCGCATGATCGAATAGCCTAGGTGAAGTTGGGAGGAAGGTGTAAGACGGTTCTGGTGTTTTTCGTAGGAGATCGCCGAGAGGACCTTGCCGGCGGTGGAGAATCTCAGAAAGGGGGGGCAGGTGTCGAAGTTGTAAACCAGGACGGGGGCAGTAGGGGGTTGGGCTAAAAAGAGGCGATACCAGGCATACCCGGCCGCGCGAGGGAGGCAAGGATTGAATCGGGGGAAACATAGAGAAGAAACTAGTCACCATCTTCAGAATGAGGTTGGAGGGGATGGGTGTCGCCAACTCAGGCAAGGGAAAGCGGGGTAAGGAAATTCGAGGAGAGAGTTAACATATCTGGTCTGAGCTTTCCTTTGTGGGTAGCTAAAGGGGGGGTAGCGGTGGCGGGGGAGGATATGGGCAAGAAGGGAAAAAAGAATTTCTGTAAATCATAGATTTCGCAGGAGCTATAGGTATAGGAAAAAAACGGAGGATGAAGATAGAATATACCTAAGACGACCTCCATCTTAGCCACTCCCCAGACGGGAAAAATAAAAAGGAGGGTCAAAAAAAAAAACGGTAAAAAAATTTGTAAGATTCCACCGCCGGCGAAACTCTCCGCTGCTGAGAGGGTAAAAACCTGAGGAAAGGGAGGTGAGGGAGTACCTGGGTGACATCGGCGCGAAAAAGAAAGAAAAAGTCAGAGAAAGCTGGCAGAAAGAGAGGAGACGGGAAAAGAGAAGGAAAAAAGGAGTTAATCCGGTGCAAAGGGGAGGGACCGTCAGAATCCTCTGTGGAAGCCTCTATCAACAAATTGACCATCGGAAGTAATGCTCAAGATGAAGAGGAAGACCGGGAAAAAACTTGAGTAAAAGAAAGTAAAATACACCCTGAAGAAAAGTCAACAACATCGAACTCAGATAAAATCTAAAGAAATTCGATAGAAGGGCGACAACCTACGTGAGTGAAAACACCATATCGTGTTGCTCCAGGCGGATTACATTCTTGGGTCTGCCTATCCGGGAAAAGGGGAAAAGGGATAAAACCTACAGAACGTCCCTAAACATTGAGAAAAAGGGAAACCCAGAAGAGACGTTCGAAACGCGTAGAGGGAAGGGAGAAAGGCAAAAAAGAAAAATAAAAAGGCGTACGGTTCAAACAACTCTTGGCCGACAAACCAGGGTTCAAAAACTGGTGATGAGGGAGACCAAACCCGAGAAAAGAGGCATCGAGATGTCTATCGAGCCCCCGCTTCAAAGAAACAGGGGAGGTTAAAGGCAAGGGGAGGGTAGGAAAAAGATCTTAAGAAAAAAGCCATGGAGGGTTAGTCAACGTTAACGAAGGAATCATCACCGGCGGCTAAGGTTGGGGGGGTGGGGGGGAGAAGACGAGGAGCTGAGAATTCGGGGGAGACATTCGTCATATAACACAACCAAAAGTCTTTGGGGTCAGAGGGGGGAAATGAGCGAAAAAGAGAAGGAGTACAAAAAAAGGAAACTAACCCAGAGAAGTGAAAAGTCTTTGCAGAAGGTAAAATACCAGTAAAACGACAAAAATACGCCGACTGGGCGCGAAGAAAGGCAAATTATGTGGGGGGGGAATGGGTCGGAAAAAATAGGGAGGAAAAGGAGGTGGGGGGATTCATGATAATCAAACGAAGCAAAGGAAAGAAGAAGAGGTACGAATTGCCAAAAGGGGCAAGCCTCTTGATCGGGGATCGTGAAAGAATCCGCAAAGCGAAGGGTAGTAAGATGGGTTGGGGAAACAAAATCCTCACCTGTAGACTGACTAAGGACCTTCTTCAAAAAGGGGGGAAGAAAATCATTAAAAAAAGGGATGGAAAAATAAAGGATTCCGTCTAAGGGATCATAAAGACAGCGGCATCTCGAAGCTAAGTATCCGTAAGAAAATCCGAGGGCTTCGACCCGCCAAAAAAGCAAGAAGAGGGTCAAGAGGGAGCATGAAAAATCTTCGCGAGAAAAGCCCTGCCAGGGAGCGGGCCAACAGCTTGGGTTTAGGCGGCCACACGAAGGCTAAGAAAGCCCGAGGAGGGGGGACAGAAGTATCTATCCCTTCAGTGAGGAATGAAAAATATCAGGAGGGGGGCGGCTCTTTGAGGGGAGGTTGAAAAGAAAGAGAGAAGGCGAGGGGGACAAAAAAAGAACACCAAGACTCTTTTTTAAAAAAGAACGCTCGAGACTTAACGCAATCCCCACCCCAGCCGTGAAAAGTGCTGCAAACAAAGAAAACGCAGAAAGTGATCTGGAATCAACGAAGGAAGAGGGGGGAGGGACTAAAGAAGAAGCTCTCAACAACAAAGAGGAGTATTAAAAAGATTACAAAGGATTAAGGGGAACACCAGGGAAAGAAAGGGGAAAAAGAAAATATTGAAAAAACCGAGGGGCGGGGGTCTTTCTGATCTGGACAGGGGAATGGAAGGGGGGGTGCCAACAGTGTTTTGCTTAGTGAGAAAAACTTTCAAGTGCAAAAAAAAAATGGGACTTGGGGGAGGGGGGGGTTCCTTTCGTGCTCATCGAAAGGAAAGGAATTATATGGGAGGATCACAGAGAAGCCAAGGGTGAAGAATCCTCCACTGAGAGAAATCCATTCTTAGGGATATGGTTAAAAATCAGGGGCGACGCTTCCATGCAAAAAAAGGGAGAGGTCCATTCACGGCTAAGGGCCCTACTCGGCTGGCAGGTTTCTCGAAAAGGAGGAGGCATGGGAAAAAAAATGCAGGGAGAATCTTGGGGGGGAGAAGCGGGACGTAGAGAGAATCGGGGGCATAAAGGAGAAGGGGGTCTAGGCAAAGCAAGAAGCCGGGGGCGTTGTTGACAGGAAGTTCAAAGGAGAAAGAAAACGATGAGGAAGAAAAACAGGGGGAGAGCACGGTCATCGCGAAACGTGCGGCTGGTCTTGACATCCCATAGACGGTGCAAGTGAAGAAAGCAGAGTGAAAAAAAGCACAGTGTAGTGGGCCGTTTCCAAAGCCGGGCCAAGCGTGAGAATCCTGGGGGTTGAAGGGTGAAAAATTAAAGGGAGGATTTGAAAGAGGGGGGGATTCTTGTATTAAGCAAAGCTTGAAAGAGAGACAGTAATAGGGATTATTTGGGGGGGAACACATACGGAAAGGAGAAGCTCGAAATGAAGACATCGGTGAAAGGGGTTCGTTCCTTTTAAAAAGACAAAAAATTGTAAAAAAACGAGGGGGGGGGAAGATGAAAGAGGGCGCGCCCAAAAGGGCAACAGGATTTCGGGGGAGCGCAGGAGGGCTCGTTTAAGGTCACCAACGGAAGTTGGGGGAGGACGCAGTATCAAAAAGCTAGGCAGCTTTAGCTAATCAAAAAAGGCCTCCTTCAGGGGAGTCCGGAAATTCGGGGATTTGAGAGGGGGAAAAAGGGGGGGTGGAGTGAAGAAGCCGGGGTGGGAGGTCCGTTTCAGGACCAGTTAATAAGGGAATCAAAAACCGAGTGCCTGGGGCGGGAAGATAAAAGATGAATTGCGGCGAGTGAGGGGGAAGGAAAGGGATTTAAGGGTTCGGCACTAACCAAGGGGGGGGATGGGAGGGGGGTAGGGCGAACTGGGTCAGCGTTGGTCAGTCTCTGTCTGGGTCGTTAAATTCGTCCTAGGAGGGAAAGTAAAGGGTTCAAAAAAAGGGGAGACTTGCACTGTGCGGCGCGAAGAAGAAAAAAAACGTCAACGAAGAGTCAAAGAGAAAGATTGGTCTCGGGGAGTTCACCAAAGGAAGTTTTCATAGGAGGGAACGATTTGTACTTCGAACGGGCTGATCGTGCGTCAAGGGGGGGGTGTGTATGTGTCTTAAAAAAAGTAAGCTAAAGAAGAAGGCCCAATGGCCAAATGTTTTATGATTAGGCCGAAAGTTGAAAAAAAAGTCTAGCCTTGGGGAAAAGACTCATCAGTCGGGTCGTGGCGAGGCGGCGACAAAAGGAATGGACTACCCTCTTCCTTAAAAAGGAGACTAAACGGATTGGGGGGGAGGACTCAGAGGGAGCGAAAGGGTAAGAAAGTTGGGAGGGGTTTCTTCAGAAAACACGGGGGAATAAACAAAATAGGTCCGGGGACATTGACTATAATCTGGAAAAAAAAAAGGGGAGGGCTGAGAACTAAGGGTTCCTCTTTAGAGAACTTGGGGAGCCGGTCTTTTCACGGTTCCGTCAGAGAGAGGGTGGGTTGCTACATAAGGGGGAGATGGCGCATCAGTCGGAGGGAGAGAAACAACAAAGATGAAGGAAGGAAAATAGAGGAAATCAAACTACCAACACTGGATAACATATAAAAAAAAAAAAAGGGAAAAGATCAAAAAATGACATCTACCGTCTGACAAAACTACCTTCTACACCATGGGGTAAAGGAACAGGGAGAAAAAACCTCCTCTTAGAGAGGGTTCCATATGATGCATACTTCTTCTTCAAGGGAAAAGGGGGGAAGGGATGGACAAGGACAGGTGCGGCGGGCCACCAATCAACTAGGCCTGGGACTTGGTCAGAAAAGAATCTGGGGACACCAGGAAAGAAGTCCGAATTCGGAGAGCCGTCAGGGCAGCTCTGTGGTCCCGCTATAGAGACCTTACGGCGGGAAAGGAAAGAAAAGAAAGAAAAAGGGTAATCAAACCTGAGGGAATCTTCACGTCAGAAACATGCTTAACATAGAAAAACACCCTAAAAAACTTCAAAAGGCTGAGCATATGAGGCAGGAGGACCTTCTACTAAGAAGCTGAAGAGAAAAAAATGACGATTCAAGAAACAGAAGAGGGGGATCCAAGGCGTGTTCATTCGGGTTGTTGGCCTCTCTAGAGGTGCAGAAACCAAAAGAAAAAAAAAGAAAAATACCTCATAAAAGGCAACAAAGATACATGGGAGGCACCACTCTCAGTCGTTTCGCCAGGGACAAGACCTTAAAATCAGGAAAAAAAAAGAGGTAAAAAGAAAAACCTGGGGGAGGAAACTTTCGGACCTGCAGAATCTCCAGCATTGGCCAACTAGAGACGCACAAAAAAGGCAGTGGAGGAGTTACGTAATCCTTACGAGTTCGACAAAGCGGCGGGGCTCAACACGCCGCTTGTTTGGGAGGTAAAAAAATTTAAGGAAAAGAAGCAAAAGGGCAGGAATGGGGTGGGGAATGAATAGAGAGACTCATGCCCAGAGCAATGACTGGTAAGGGGAGACGAAAACTGAGTGGGGAACTAGAGCACCTTCTCTTATTAAAATCATGACGGGCCGTCAGGGAACAATACAGCCACAACGCATTTATCGGAGAGATACAAAAAAAACAAAAAGGAAATCCGGCAAAAGGTAAGTTCATGAGGGGGACCGATGGGAAAAACCAAGGAGTGGAGAAGTGGAAGTAGAATAAGTCTGTAAAAGAGGTGCGAGAGGGAAGAATCCCGCCAGGAGAACTCCCGGGCCAGATGAAGAAGCTAGGAAAAAAGGGCAGGAAAAACGTAAGTGATCATTATGCTGGGGAGCCCCACAGCTGAAAATGGGGTCCCGGAAAAGAGGCTGGAAAAAGGCTACAGTCTTTGTACAAGTAAAGCGAGAGGGTCTTCGACGAGGAAACTCTCTACGGTCAAAGGGGCAAAAAGAGAGATCTAGAAAAAAAGGACGGGAGACTTTTTGACGAAAAAGGACCGCAAGACTCATTACGCTTAAAAAAAGAAATCTTCGAAACTGAAAGCCGGGCAGAGCTAAGGAGGCGATCAGGCCAGCCCTCGGGGGCCAGGAAAAGCAAAGTGGCTGCCTTACCATCACCCCCCACCCCCACCCCCCCCCCCCCAAAAACACCCCCCAAAAAACCACCAAAAAAAAAAAAAGAAAAAAAAACCCAAACCCCCACAAAAACCCAAGAAAAAAAAAAAAAAAAAAAAAAAAAACGCTCGCTGGGTCGGCGGAGAGAAAAAAGGAAAGGAAAAAACTGCGGGGGGGGGAACAAGAACTGGGAGAAAAAGAAAAAGAGGAGGTATTCCTACCGAAGGGGGCGTCTCTGTTGTCTGTGGCTTGGAAAAAAGGCAAGAAAAGAATTAGAAGGCAAAAACGCCATGAGGGGAAAACGCGGGGCAGGTGAAAAGACAACAAAAACCCCCGTGTCAACCGCGGAAACGGCCTCTTCCGCGCTAAGCCAAAGGGAAAAAAGGAGGGGCCGAAAAACTTCAACGAAAAAAAGAAGGAGGAGAGAAAAGAATCAAGAGAAACAACAACGGAGTGAGGGGGATAGGGGGGGGCTGGATCTTAAAAAAGGGCTTAGGGGGTGAATGGACATCCATCTTTGGACGAAGAGTTGCGGGGGACATATGGGTAAAATTTTGGGCCACTTACTTGTGACTTTCGTGTGCCTGTTCTAATGAGAATCTTGTAGGAAATCTCATAGGGTTAGGTGCCGGAAGGAGACATCTACGAATGGGACGGGGGAGTCAAAATAAAAAAGATACCTCTACTCTAACTAATAAGGATCCAAAAAGGATGGAGCGATCGTCCATGAGTGGAACAGAAGGGTTCCCCCATGGAGAAAAGTCGCTAGTCAGAAGGCCTAAAAAGGGGGGGAAAGGCCCTCTAATGCACTTCTTTCTGTCCCTACTGGCTGTAGGCATAATGAAGGAGTCTTAGTCATTGAGAAGCCGAACGAGGAAAGTGTAGGAAAAAATACGTAACGAGCTGCGAGCCATAGGGAGGGGTTTCAGATGAAATCTCGGTCCAAGAAGATGTGAATGCCCGCAGTGGAAAGAAAAGAGCTCAGATATAGAACCCTAGGAAAAAGGTCCACGGAAAGGGTGGGAAGAGAGACACGCAAAAAAGCCCGTTCGGGCGAGCCATACATGGAAAAATTGTGGCCTTCAGCTCAGGGGAAGATCAAGAACTTTCTTGGGACGTTGAACCCGTGGGCAGCCAGTACTAAGGGGCAAGGGAGGGGCCTGTGGGGGAGGAAAAAATGTGAGGAAGAGACGGGACCTGTCGCAAAGCTTTTGTAGGAGTAATGTTTATGGGAATAGGGGGATACTTTCAATCAGGAGGAGCGCCGGATAAACGGAAGCCTCTCGGGTGTTGGGGTTTTCGGGGATCACTGAGGCTGGATATAAATGCGCTGGGGGGGCCATGGGAGAAGGCATTGAAAAAAGCGAAGAGACGCGTTGCCTAAAAAAGGCGGGGCTGGGCGGATTGGGTGAAGCGTCGCCCAGCTACTCCGCGAGGGAATCGAGGAAAGACAAACCAAAAAGGGCAATTCCGTCAAAGGGGAGTCTTTTCCGTATTAAGTGAAGAGATTTAAAATAGGGTCGGGGGGGAAGAAAAGGAACTGGAAGAGGAGGAGGAAGGATTACGGTAACGGAAAAAGGAAGAAACATCCTACAAAGGGTTGAGAGCGAAGGCCTGATCATGTACATCTGTGCGAGAGAACAAGTAGTGCCTGGTTTCAGCAAGAAGGGGGAAATGTTTTTGATCCGGTCTTGGTGAAGTCCACGGAAAATGTTAGACGGGGGTGCGAACGGAAAGGGCAAAGTCAACAAGGGGGGGGGAGGGACATTGGCGCGGGGAAAGGGGGTCGCTTTAGAACGTTTTCCAATGGCGAGAGGCCCAAAAGGGAACGGGCAAGGGTAAAAAAAACTGGGGGGGGGGGATCAGGGGGGGTCACCCAGGAAAGGTTCGCCGGAAGGGGCCGACCTGTGAAGAGGTAAGGATCAAATCATGGGAATGGGGGAAGCAAGGGGTTGATTCGTTGGGGTTGGGTCGTCCCAGGAGAAAAGCTGGAAGTGCAAGAGGGGAAGTAAGCAAGGTGTCTCTACTGACCGGTGCAAAAAAAGGGGGCTTGAAAAAACGAGGAGAAAAAATTACACCATAGGGGCACTGCTCCCGGAGAGAAAATGAGGTGCATCGCTGTCAAAAACAGAGGGGAAAGATGAACCAAGGAAAAACGTTCAGGGTCCTTTTAAAGGGGGGGAGAGGCGCCGCGGGGGGAAGGTCAGAATCAAGAAGGGGTTGGGTGAAATGTAGGGACTTCCGAATCTGGAACATAGGGGACGGAGCGAGCGTCGGGGGAACACCACACAACGGGGGGGGACGCCGGGATGTCGGTGACTGTGACGACTGTATACGTGATACTGGATCTTGAGAAAGCTGTAGGGGAAAGAGTGAAAACAAAAACGGAAAGAGAAGATCGACAAAAAACGGCGGAAGACATATCCAGGTCAAAAGTCCACGTCAGGGAAGGAAAGTCACCAGGGGGGGGCGAAAAGGGGGGGGCAAAGAGGACCACGGACCGCCAAGGGGAAACGTGATCGTTTGTAAAAAAAATAAAAGAACCTGGGAAAAACCTGGGGAATGCAGATGTACCTGGAAAGGTTCA
>Ga0179593_1556716_pt1 | contig 10207 bp, 9 predicted proteins | sample CZODoug2_1_08_16_FD_185931 | JGI IMG/M metagenome (GOLD analysis project Ga0179593, IMG submission 185931) | Vadose zone soil fungal communities from Angelo Coast Range Reserve, California, USA - CZODoug2_1_08_16fungal (PacBio error correction) | ecosystem: Environmental > Terrestrial > Soil >...
CAGAGCCGACAGGCCACAAACCGAAATAGGAGGCCTCAAAGGCGGGCACCTGTGATACATCGGAAAGGTTAATACTCAGGAGACAAAAAAGTGAATGAGACAGGACAGAAGACTAACAGATGGCGGGAAGTGCTGTAGATCCAACCAAAACCGGCACCCCTGCGCCGAGAGGACCGAATCGTAACACTGTGGACACTTCTACTCATCATGAGGAGGCATTCCTAAAAGCGGGATCCGAGGCGAGAGAATCACGTGGTTACCCACGCTAGAGATAATAGACCACACAAGATGCTGGGAACACATGTGCGAAGCGAACGAGCCACGGACCACATCTCAGGAGGGTGTATAAGGTGTGAGGGAAAATCGAGAGCCAGTCGAAAGGGGGGGGTGAAGGGCACGGTCCAGCCGAATGGGACACCAGAAACAGGTTTGAAATAGAAAACACCAACGTGGAAGGTGACCAACGCAAAAAGAGAAAAGGGGGTATATGAAGGAAAATCGAATCACCTTTCCTCGGGGCGTGATTCCTTGTTCTATCAATGAATCCGCGAGAAAAAAAAAAAAACCGAGGGGTTGAGCAGCACGAAGCAGCCGAGAGGCACAGGTTGGCGAACACTAAGGAGTTTGGAAAGGGGGACCAGCAAAAGTCAGGGTGGGGAGGGGCGCAGGCAGGCCCATCTGTAGGTGGGCCATCAGTTTCGCGCCCTGAACAGATGGGCAGGGGAATGGGAAAAAAGAAAGGGAGGAGAACTGGAAATCTCAGCACCAGCGCGTACTCCACTGCCTGCCCTAACACTGGGCCCCACGCAGGGCGCAAACTAAATTTACAGAAAAAAGGGGACCAAAAAAAAAGTGAAAACGAAAAACCTGCGATCAAAATACGGCGGCCTTCCGTCGTGGCAACGACACACAACAACAAACCCTGAAGAGGCGAGGGGGGACCAGGAGGGGAACCAAAACGGATCCCGAAGCCGAGAAACCGGACTGGGAACGGACGAAATTTTCCCTCAAAACCACTTCTTGGGCGGGTGTCCACAAAGGTCTTTGGAACACGGGGGGGGGGAAAAAAGGGCTCAAGAGAGGCTCAAAGGGAAGGACTGGTGATCGAAATAGGCTGGAAAAAAAAGAGGCAAGTCGACAATGATCGGATCCGAAGGGCTATCTACAACGGGATCCATGGCAAGTGGGTCCGGAACAAGGGGTGCGGGGGGACAAGAAGGAAGAGGGATCAAAGTGCGACGGCGACCTCGTCAGAGCACAGATGGGACGACGCGTCGGGGGATCCTAAAAAAAAGTAGGGGAAGAGAGACCGAAAGGAGATCGGAAAAAACGTGCCTCTTGAATCAGGAAGAAAAAAAATACCAGTTCTCTATTCAAGGGTCCGAGTGAGCAAGCCCAAAAACTGTGAACCCGTGAAAGACGACTCAGCTGGCAGACCCTGGTGGTCAAGAAAACGGTTCATGTGTAACAGCGCGGGCATGATGGCGAAAGCGGCAACTCCGAGCCAAAAAGTGGGGAAAAAAAACGCGACAACCAAAGGACGGACGGCGTCTACGCGCCCGAAAAAATGGCGCCCGGTCAGAAGGCCGAAAAAGGTGTCCTAGCGCCTGTCCGAAAATCGTGTCGAGCGAAGCGAAGAAATCAGGTCAAGAACTGAAAAAGGGGGAAAAAAAGGGATAGAGAACCAAAAAGGGTGTGTCAGTTGACGCCGCGCTGACAACGCTCGACTAGATGGGGTCCATCGCACAGTGGGCGCGCCCGCGACCCTGAATTGGAAACGAGGGAAAAGGGGGCTCAAAAGAAATCGGCCTCCAATTTGCGAGTGGTGAAGCCTGGGCCGGGCAAGAAAGGACAAGATTGCGGAGTGCGTTTCGTCGCCCCGAGGGGTGAAAAGACGCAGGAAAGGGGAAAAGAAAATCAGAACCAAGTGATAATAATAGGATCGTGCAGGCCGGCACTCCTTACGCGTGGGGACCCTCTGACGTTGGAACCCGTGCAACTCAACCCACAGGGAAGGACCAGGGCCATGGCAGAAAGCCATGGACGGCGGGGGCGGGGGGTGCAACGAAAACGAGGCGTGGAAACAACGTCTTCTTGAGCACGGTCCCCAGAGGACAGTGCATACCTGCCCGAGTCTCACGGAGGAAGAAACCGAGATAGAACAGGAGGGGGGTGAGCTGTGGAGGGGCTTACTCCGATCGCAGGTGGCGCCTTCCCGACGACAACACCTTTCTGACATCATGAACCACGGTGGAATGAAAAGAAGCTGAGGAGAGGGGGGGGAAAAACGAGACCCACGCACCTCTCCAAAACCATCCTTCAAAGCAACTGGGGGCTGGAGGGAGGCCCGTCCGGATAACGGTTGGGAAGGGAAAAAAAAAAATACGGGGAAAAAGACACCCGTCTATATATTTAATGCCCGGAGGACGCAGAGGGGGAGAGGGCGAGGCATACGTGGGGAAGAACGCTTCAAAGCCGCCGATCCGGAAAGTAAAACTTGTTGATCTGGAAATCAACCGTCTGGAAGAGTTGCGGGGTTAAGAAGCAAAATGAGAAAAAAAAGGGTGAAGATGAGGGGGCTGATCAGGCTCCACAACAAATCAAAAGGGAAGTCGGCAGGAGCAGGGAAAGTAGGGGGCGCCGCGGTGCATCCTTTCCGCTCGGGGACCGACTCTTACAGCTGAACCTGTTTCGTGACAAAAAAAGCGTGGAAAGGAGGCCAACGAACGGGAAAAAACCAGGGGGAATAGAAAGGGCCGCGAAAGCATCAATGAATCCACAAAGTGGAATCGCTAAAAGGTTTTGACGTGTACAGTGGGGGCAGCACCTTCCTAAAGAGTAAATAGTGGAGGGGCAGAGGGGAGAAAAAACAAAAAGACAGTCGAAAAACTGGTGACAAAATCGGCCGAATAGATCCTCCAGGGGGAAGCAACCGTCGAGATCAAAAAGATTCAAAAAGGACCAAAGAATAAGCCCATGGGGCAAAGTGTCCCTACGCCAGCTTACCCCGTCGGAGGGACCGTTCGCCAGAAAAAACACCTTCGGCATGGAAGTAAAGACGAGAGGGGGGAAGGGCAAAGGGGGAAAAAAAAAAAAAAAACTAAGGGTGGGGAGGAAGGCCGGCGCAGAATGGGGCTGGCCAAAAAAAGCTACGTCCCGCCGGGGGCGGAACATGTGCGCACCGAGGAAAAGTTCAAGAGAAAAACTCATCAAACCAGAAAAAGACAAGGGACGAAAAGGAGAGAAAGACCAGAAACAAAGCGCCCTTTGCCCGCAGAAACATGGTTCCTACGTACCCATATCGAGGCCGAGGACGAAGGGAATATGAGATCTCATACTGCAACAATGAGGGGGAAGACTCAGGGGAGGGAAAGACCGCCCTCGGAGCGTTGGTGACGTAGACCATGTTCGAAAAAGGCCAACTGTGGCATGAAAAGGAAGACCCGCAGCGTGGGAGGGAGGGGGGCTGAGCGGGGGGGATCGTCGACCAGCCATCGGTCTGTCCAACAAGTGGCGCGCCCCAAGTTGCTACACGCAAGTGCCTCTGGACGCCAGAGAAAGGAAGCCGAAAAAAGGGGACAGAACTGACTGATCGGCAAGCAGCTTTGACAACCCAGGGACCACGACGTACCTTACGACAGGGGGGGGGTTCCAAAGGGAATGGAAAGAAAAAATTCCAGGGGGTGCGGGGGAAACAAGGGGGTGCTAAAGGTTTCCATCGAAAAAAGGTCCTTATTACTGGGTGAACACAAATTGAAATTGGCCGGGAAAAAACTTGACGGAAAATGTCCGTTGACCACACGTCGCCGATCTCGTGTGCCCGTTCCCTCGGGATCGGAGGAAAAATATGAGAAAAAGTTAGTGAGAAGGGAAAACGCGAAAAGAACAGCAACAACAGAAACTCCAAAACGTCTTTTTCAGCCCTCGGTTGGGGAGGGAGGGGGGGAAAACGAGAGGGGGATTTCAAAAAAAGAAAAATCCGTGATGCGCAGCTCGGCCAACAATGAGTAAAACTCCAGGGGACCGTCAGGACCACGCAGTATTTGCCTCCGAACAAACTAACAAATTCGGCATCGGAGGGGGGCACCAAAAGGGAGCCTACCGGATACCGGTGGGGCGGCAGCGGAAACACTCTTGGGGCCTAGAGAGGGATAAATGGGGAACCATACCCCGAGCCTGGAAAGGATTCGAGGAAAAAAAAAGGTAAAAGGACCTTACAGGAATCTTTCCCGATGTCAGGGTTAAATTTAACAGATCAAAAAATAAATGGGGGGAAAACGGTGAAGCTTCAGCAGAGTTCGCCAGAGGGTGCGAAATAGCCGGGGAGAACGTTCCGATCCTCGGCGCCGACGAAAAAGTAGGGGGGGGGGGGGGCGGGCCAGAACAAGGGGGCAGACAATTGGACGAAACGTGGACAGCAAACCGGCGATGTTTGGCTCAAACAAAGGTAGAAAAAAAAGGGATCAGTCCATCAAGCGGGCCAGGAAAAAAAACGGCCAGGCATGAATGCGAGATCAGGTTGTCAGGACCGCGAAAGGAAAAAAAAACGAAAAGAAATAGAAAGGGAGAAAAACACAGCAACCATCCATTTTAGAAGGGGTAGGGAAAGGGACGAATCACAGATAGGTCGAGTCCCACTGGGCCACGGAGGTGGAGGGGAATAGCGCCAATTCCACTCATCTTCTTAGGGTTTGGGCCCCACCCCACGAAAAAGGAATCGCGCCCCCCTGGCCGAGCTCGGAGTGGGGAGAAATACGGAAAAAAGGGTGTGGGAGGATCACTGAAAAGCGAGCTGGCCTCGTAGAGTCCTTTAGACGCCACGAAGGTGCAGCCAAGGGAGGGGGAGGACAGGCCGCGCAAAGGGCTTCTCCAACCGCCTTAGACAATTTTGAAGGGACGTAGAGCAGAGAAAGATCGGGGGGGGGGGGAAACCGGAAAAAACAAAGGGGATAACCACATAGACAAACTTGAATCGGAGCGAGCGGGGGGCACCCCTTAACCGAGTTGGCCGAAAAAAAAAATTGCTCACTGCGGATGAGAGCGACAGGGGAAGAAGACAAAAGGGGAAAAGCCTAGGCGAAACGAAAAAAACACCGTAGACGTGTCAATCACCTCGGGAGGACTTGGAAAAAAAAAAACACGGAAAAAGGATTGCCAGGGCAGGTTCGCTAGCAAGGAAAATGGAGAAGGCAGCCTATCGGCAGGCCATCCCTTGTCGGCGCGGACAAGCTGAAAAAAAAGGGCAGAAAAAAAGGGCGGAAAGAAAAAGGCAAATGACGGGGAGCTGCCCCGAGGGCCTAAAGCCTACAAAGGGGGTTGAGAGACAAAAAGGGGGTCACTGCGTCAGAAAAGGGAAAGAAGGGGGAACCCGAGCGGCGCAAAAACAACTCAATTCTAAACGGTATCGAAGGGAAGTGGAAGGAAAGTCACCGATCTGAGAGTGGAATTAAGCCGGCATGACGATTCTTTCGGGTATATCCCAAAAGCCTCTGGCTCCCAGGGAGGGAATTAAATTTTAAAGGGGTACCCCGGGGGCGACGATCCTGGGAACCGTCCGAGGAAACATCTCCCATGGTCCCAAGTAAAAGCCTTCACCACGGATCAAAGAGGGTGAGATCGAAAAGGGAAAAAAAAAAACGCATACGAACAAAGTCGAACTGGAAATAGTAACTGTCAGCCGAGAATAGAAACCGCCTCCTCATTCCCGAGGGATACACAAAAGAAAAGTACAGGAAAAAAAGAACAGCGGGTATATGGGCGTCCGCAGCAAACGGGTATCTGTGCGTATTTCATTGGAGGAGCTAAGAAAAGAAAACCCGACCGGCGGGGGGGAGAAAAAGAAGGGGGAAGCACAGGGTAGATAAGCAGGTTGTTCGAAACGTATGGTCCCCAGTTGTGAGTCCATCCCACTTACGGTGGTTATTTGGGCGAACCAAGAGAGGGATCAAAGGAATCGACCTTTTGGAGTATCAAAAAGGGGGGGGGTCGCTCACAAAAAGATGAAGAGAGAAGAAAAACCGGGATATCTTTGAAAAACAAACAGGAACCGGACTGGGGGCCGGGAGAAAGGAGAAGGGAAGTGTGGAGGAAAAAAAAAAAATGGAAAAAACGAGGGCGACACCCTGCAATACTACGTCGTCCTTATCGTGCTTGACAACACCACCGCTGTCCGGCTAGGTGCCTCAGCGATCCCAAGGGAACTTATAAAATTGAAAAAAGGAGGGGGGAAAAACTCTACAAAGGAGGGGAAAAGTGGAGGGGGGCAAGGTTGTGGATGGCCGACTCAACCGGCTCGGCATCGAGCAGAGGGGGATCTATTCTGGCACGGGGAGAAAATTGAGAGAGGGCAGGGAGGCAATAAAGGCGAAGTGAAGGGGGTGCAGTCCTCGGTCTGTCCCATTCTCAGGGTTCCCGCCGATAACCGGACTTCGGTCACTGCGGAAGGGAGGACGAGGACCAAGGGGGAAAAACCAAGAGGCCAGGGCAAACGAGGACAAAAGGAATACTCTATACCGAGTGTGTACTCGTTATCAAGCCTTCCATTTTCGCGATCAAAAACGTGACTTGGTACGCCCCAAATGGGATGGTGGGAAAAAAACGCAGAAAAAGAAACGGGGTAAGTTTTTCAGCGCGGGAGGGGGCAGAGTCTGACCGCCTCCGTCCTGAAATCCTACAACCTTGTCCGCGTCACAGGCTGGCCCGAACTTGAGAAGGAAACGCCGAATTGGCAGGGGGAAAAAAAGAAGTTTGGAAAAAAGAGAAGAAAATACAGGGGGACCCTGCGGCTCGGAAAGGAATTCACCACATGAAAGGACTACTGAGACGTGTGTCCGTGCCGCGCTGAAACGCCCGCAGACTGCCGAAAAAGGAACGCGGGAAAGAAAAACTAAGGTGGCAAAGGGCAGTGCACCCGCCTTAATTCAAGCTCCAGAAAGAACTCAAAGAAGGGGGACCTGGGGGGGAAAAACCCAAACGGGCCACAAATAATCGATGATTGAGTAACGTTACGCCCTGCAGCCGCCTCGGTCAATGAAGACACAAACGGGAGAAGCCATTGAAATAGAGTAGGGCTGAATAAGAATCGAAATCAGCAAACTCTACGGAAGGGGGAAGATCGCTGGTCGGTTCAGACCACTTCTCTATCTTACCGAACTAAGAGAAAGGCAAAATTCAAAAAACAAAGCGCGTGGGAGGGGGGGTGTTCCACCAAAAAACTAACGGCGCCTGGTGTGCGGGTTGAGGGCATAAAGTGTACTTACCGTCAATCTCCCATAAAGGGGGCGGAAATCGATAAGTGGATGGGAGGTCTTCGGAAAGAGAAGGTCAATGCCCCGCGGAAAAGCTCGACCCTGCCCCGGGTGGCTGTGGGGGCATCGAATTACGGTGAAAGGCCGCAGGCGGAGAAATGACTTTTCGGAAGAAATGAAAACCTTGGGTCTGTTCCTGCCCAGAGCAGAAGTCTAGCCCGGGCCGGGAGAAATACAACAAAAAGGCTAACACCAGAGGCCGGCCTGGGCTGATAAAACCGTCAAAAAAAAGAAAGCAATGGGGGGAAAACCGTTGTTTTCTGGGTTCTGGTTCCTGTAACGACAAGACTAAGGTGAACCAGAAAGAAAGGAGGGGAAGGCGGCGGCGGATCGACGGACAGGCTAGTTATGGGGTTCCTTACGTGGGGAAACCGGGGGCAAGCGGTGCACCCTGGACAATTCTTGGAGGGACGGCCGGAGGGGAGAAAAATGAGAGAAAACACGGTGAATCTGGGTGGTCCCACCTTTCATCTTGAGGGGTTCCCTTTACGGGAGGAAACGGGTCACGACCGGAAAAAAAAAAAACCCGACAGGATCTGAAAAAGTTTAACCGTCAGGAAAAGGCCCAAAAAGAAAACGGAACTCATCAAAAAGAAAACCAGATCCTCAGAAAAAAGACTTTTTCTCCCCGGCCGAGCCCCCTTATAGCGTCAATAAGAACAGGGGACAGGAAAATATTTACTGCTTGTTCATTAACTGGTCCGGCTCGGTCAATAGGTATATGAAAAATTGGCAAAAAAAAAAAAGGGCATAAAGGGTTGAAAAAAAAAGAAGGAGAGTCGGAATGCTCCAAGAGCCCTCGATATCTAAAAACCTAGTTTGCACTGCGTGCTGGGAGGCCGCGGAGAGCAAGGATGGGGAGGGAGATTTGAAGGAAACGGGGAGCGGAAACCTCTAGTTCGACCGGGTGGGGGGAAAAAAAGAAAAGAGAAGGGGGGAAGAACCGGCCGAGGGAAGGTGTGAAGTCCTACGCCAAGCTGATAAACCGTGAAAGAAAAAGAAAAAACTGAAAGGAAGGGGAACGCAGAGGCAAAAAAAACAGGATGGGCTAGGGAAACCGGGGGGGGGCGCGGGTTGGGAAACCCTGAATATCTAGGAAGGTTGCTCGGAGGGGGTAAAAAAGCCTCGGGGGGGGGGAAAAAAAAAAAAACACAAGCAAAAATGGGGAAAACTGGGGTTCGCACAGCTGCTGTTTAGGGAGACGAGCCCCTCAGCAACCCAAACTAAGCTTCGGTCTAGATGAGAAGACAAGCAGAAACGCCGCAAAAAAAAAACAAAATCGAAACCCATGTATACTTTTCACCCCACGACAAGGAGGCGGACGAGTAGAAGGATGAAAACGGAGGAGGAAGAGGGGAAGGAAAAAAAAAAAGCAGAGGGGGGCATCGTCATCGGCCTCGATCTGGAGGGGGGGTGAACGTAAGAACCAAGGGTCAAAGAGCCGAACAGGGGGAAAGCCAGGGGGACAAATTGAAAAAAAGGAAAAAATAATATCTACCCGAAAGGGCGTCCCCGGGTGTGCCGATCGGACAGAAAGGAAAAATCGGGGGGAACCAAGATTAGCACGAAAAAGAACCAAATTTCTTACACCAGTGTCTACAGGGGTTTCCCTAAAAAAGTCAGGGAAAGGAAGGCCAAAACGGACCATCTAAAAGGAAGATGTGAAGAAAACTCTCCACTTTCCCCTTAAACCTCCTTTTGGTGGGGGGGGTCACGAAGTCTTAAAACTGGGGTTAGGGGGCAAAGGGCCCAGTGGAGGAGGACAAGTGGGGAACACTATGAGAATCTGCGGTCCCTTTTCAGGGAAACAGGTTGTGGGAACCCTTTAAAAATCGAAAGGGGGGGACCAAGGAAAAAAACCTGGAAAGAAGGAGAATGAGGGGTACAAAAGTTTATTGTCCGTCATCAATACTTCAAACATAAAAAAACAAAAAAAAAAAAAAAGCTGGGAGAGGGAAAAAACGACAGGGGGTATCACGGGAAAAGTTGCCTTAAGCCACGCGTCCACAGACCTTGATGCTCAGCGAGGAAGTAAAAAGTTTGGACACGGGGACAAAAGTGCCTTCAAAGCCACTCAGGAAAGGGGTGGCCTCTAAAAGGTAAGCAGCAATCCGGAGGGCGTCGGGAATTAGGGGAGGAGTCATTCCTACACGGGACGTAGATCTCTGGTAATCCTCCGCGGGAACCAAGCTTCTTGTGCCAGGGGGGACACGGAAGAGTTCCAGAGGAAAAGGTTGAGGGGGAAGAAAAGGCAACCGTGTCTAGCAGGAATTCAAAAGGAAAGATGAAGGGACACATAAGGACAAAATAACGCCCCTTCTCCTGACTCAGCTCTCCCAGGGAATCGGCAGACCTGCATCAAGATAACTCGGTAAGATTGGCAATTAATGGGACGTCAAAAAGCGCTGTAAAGGTGATATTTTTCGCGCTTATCTTTGCCAAGATCGCAGTGCTAAAATCGTTCGAAATGGTTCGAGAAACGTACTTTTAGGTCACAACGGAGGCCCGTCTGAAATGGGTTATTGATGAGAAATAAAGAGTGGGAGTAGAAAACTAAGACGCAAGCCCTCTCTGGCTTGAATGGCACTGAGACCGCAGATAAGAAGCCGGCGGCGCAGCGAGGGTCGGGTTGGCCGAGACTGGTACGTTTCGATCACGTGATAAAGGACGGAGGCCTCAAAAGCTGTGAAATCAAAAGAACCTGGAAAAAAAAAATTCGCGGCACAGAGGCGGAGAAAACAGTCAAGGCAAAGAGATAACGTGCTACCATACTTTACCACTTGAGAACACAGTGGAAACAACGTAACAGCGACAAGTCAATCGACGTGAATAGTGGAGAGTACAGGTTGGGATCGCCCCTTCATGAAGTACCATAGAATGAAGGTATCTAACCGAAAATT
>Ga0179593_1687325_pt1 | contig 10207 bp, 13 predicted proteins | sample CZODoug2_1_08_16_FD_185931 | JGI IMG/M metagenome (GOLD analysis project Ga0179593, IMG submission 185931) | Vadose zone soil fungal communities from Angelo Coast Range Reserve, California, USA - CZODoug2_1_08_16fungal (PacBio error correction) | ecosystem: Environmental > Terrestrial > Soil >...
GGGGGGTCCTGCACGAACCCTTTAAATCCTGGGGGGGGGAGTTGTGAAAAAGAAAAAGGAGAAATAAAAAGTGGAGCCAGAGGAAAAGGGCAAAACCTGGGAGGGGGAGCAAATCTGGCATGTCCCGTCTGATTCAACGCTGGGACGGGGAAAACATGGGCCGCCCCAGAAATCCTGATTAAAATCTAAATTCAACAGTATAAAAAAAGACGAAATAAGACGTGGAATTTTGGGGGGGGGGGGGAGAATGAACAAAGTAGGGAAAAGTTTGACTCCGAGCGATTAAATATGGAGTGGCAAGAGAGAATGGAGTCGGAACGTTCAGAAAAGAAACCATCCGTCGTCCTGAAATGGACCACGCGCCTGAAAAAGGGGAAAAGGCCACCTTCGGAAGGAAAAGGATCCTAACCATTAAACCCAAAAAGACACGAAAGTTGGAAACCAATCCGGTCCAAACGCCAAACCAAGCAAAAAGACCATTGCTTTTGTGAAAAGAAATCTAGTCAAACCGGGAAAGAACAATTAAACAAAAAAGTCCGAAAAAAGCACCGGACGGGTGAGCACGGTTAGGTTTGTGAGGGGGGTCAGGGGGAAAAAAAAAAAAAAAAGGACCGTCTATTGGGACGTGGGAAAAGCCACTGTGAAAAGGGCGATCAAAAAAAAGAAACAATCAGGGGTGGTCTCCGATCCCTGGGGTTCAAAAAAAAACGTAGGAAAATTATTCGGGGCAAGGGTAAAGCGAGGTGCCGAAGTACCAGAGTGTGGCCCCCAAGGGGAAAAATTGGGGGGGGGGCGAAAGGTACTCCCCGAATTCATTTAAGGAGATTGTAAAGACAGATAAGGAAAACATAAAAATTTGAGTACTAAACATTTGGGAACTGGGGGGGGGTTTTAGGGGCCCCAAAGAGGGGAAATCGAGGGAATAGGGGGAAAACTAACCGTAGAAATACTCTTAGAAACACTGAAAGGCTCCGGATCCCGGGAGTCATGAACTCGGGTGAAAGTTGATTGGGAGGGGAAAGGGAAGAGCGATCCAACAAAGAGGGGTGGGTGTTTGTCGTTGACAAGGAAGCAGGAGGGCTGAAAACCCCCTGGATGGTGATACAGGACGCCAGTTAAAACATAAGCAAATTGGGGGGGGAAACAGTAGCTAAAACCCCAGAGGGGTGGGTCAGGAAAAGGGACAATCAAGAGGACATGCCGGAGCGACATAATGGAGCAATGCGCAAGAGGGAAAAGGGGGGTAGGTCAAAACGGGTGTTCTTGGTAGAAAATCCGTGGGTGACTGGGAAAGGGAAAGCGCAGGAAAGCGTTACGGGAAGAACGGGAGAGGCCAAGAAGAGGCGGGGCCCCTATAAAATAGAAAGATGAAAAGGGACAACAAGAACCGACGATGAGAGAGGGACCTAAGGAGTTCAATCCCCGTTCGAAGGCAAAGGGTTCCGAAGGGAAAAAACCAAGTTCGCGAGAGTCCCTCAAGGCAGGAAAAAACCACTCCTCGTCGAGAAAACGTAAAACTCAAAAAAGGGGGGCAGGCTTGGTTCATGAAGGATGGGAGTCGGGCCGAAACATGGTAAAAGGAAAAAGCTCGTTGCTCGACGACCATCCTGCCTACGAAGGGGACCACAAAAACGTTGATAAGCACCTCCACGGTGGAGGCTGGGAAAAAGAAAAAAAAAGCAAAATGAAAGTATTGGAACGGTGGAGAGTGTAGTACGAAAAGGTCGTGAAAAAAAAGATGAAGACACAACCTTTTGTCCGGGATGCCAAAAAAGGAAAAAAAAAAAAAAAGAAAAGGCGGATAAAAATTCGAAAAAAAAAAAAGAAGCTGGGAAAAAAAGCCGGGTGTGGGCACAGACTGCGGGGTGGGGGGGTGAACCCTTGGGTCAGGGGGTAAAAGGGAAAAGGGGTCAACAGGGCGGTAAAACGACGATCGACAGGGGCGGCAGCAATGGTCCGATCTTGCAAAAACAGTTCAGAACGGCATGGCCAAACGCCGCAAAGCTTACCGAAAAAAAGATAAGTGGAGGTGTTGTCTCTACTTGTCAGGTTGGCCGTGCAGAAAACTCAAGAAACAGTGGGATGGTGGGACGAGAGGGGAAAACCACGAACCACGGAGGGTCGCTAGGCCCGTCTGGGGGGGAAACGTGGCAATAAAAGGGAAGGTCCGGGGCTCAAGTTCATGGCAGCAGGTCAAGGAGCGGAAGCTCCATGCTGACCTAAACGGACAAAAAAAAATTACTGCGACTCCCGGGGAGCCCCCTGAACATAAAAAACAACGCCACTTGGGGGGGAAAAACTTAAAAAAAAAAGATGTGGTTAAAAACCCTACAAACCAGCAGGACACTTGAACAAGACTTGAAAGGAACAAGGTCGGAAACGGTGACATCCTGCTTCGTGGGAAAAAACTAGGGGGAAAAAATCCAACAAAAAACGGCACCGTCGAGTTGACAGGAAAAACCCATGGGACACATCCGCAAGGAAAAAGAAGGGTACGACATCGCTGAGGAAGGAGAACCTTCCAGAAAGAAGCTCAAAACAAAAAAAGGGAAGGTGGGGCGGGCGTACGAGACCGAGGTTCGGAACCAGGAGAGGGAACCGAGGGGGACGCCCCGCTTCGGCACCGAGGGCCAAAAAAGACGGGAAACCAAGACAAAGACACCGGCCCTGAGGCACGGTTGCCAGTCTCGACGAGAAGGAAAAAAAAAAGGAAGGGAAGACGGAACGGCCCGAAGGATTCGTTTAGAAAAGGGGGTTTGACTACAAATGCAAAGGTCAAGAAAGGCATCGAGGCTGTTGCGGGCACCAGAAAATCGGGAAGGAAAGGAGAGGGCCGCGGCCCTGAGGAGGGGGAGTCCGAGGAAATCCAAGGAGGGGGGGCCCGGACCACATCAAAAAGGAAGATCTACAAACCCGTCCCGTGAAAACCGGGAAAGCGAAAGCCAACCCTCGCCTCCGATTCGGGGAAAAGCTAAAAGTAAATGTCAGTCAAAAAATCCGCCAGGAACCTGCGGCGGGGCTACGAAGGGGGAGCCGGGGACTGCGTCAGAACCCATAAGTGGGGGGACAGCAGAAAAAGAGGTCGGCCGGGAAGAAAACCAACTCGGGAGTCATCGGCTGGATGGGTGAAGCAGAACCCGGTCCAGTACCCGACCACAAAGAAAAAGGCCGGGACGAAAAACCGTGGCTCTTGAGCAAAGCGTGGGTGTGCGAAGAGCTTCGGTGAAAAGCCGGGAACCGGACAAGGAACTGTCGAAAAGGAATCCCACCCCAAGAAAAAGGGGGAGTCGAGACCCGTTCGTCATCTAAGACTGGGGGGACAAAAGAAAAAAAAAAAAAAAAAAAAAAAAAAAACCAGGGAAGACAGGTATAGGAACTCCTTCGAATCTTGGAAACCACTAAAACCAAAAGCCCCCAAAAGCGCCCGCCAAGGAGAAAAAACACAAGTGCCAAGGGGAGGTGTGAAAAAGGGACCTGTTATCGCCTAACGGGGTTTGAAGAGAACTTATCAGAAATCAAATGAAAAAGGAAAACACACCCCTAAAGACAAAACCACGAACAGAACGAACTAGGAAAAAAAGTCGTAAAAAAAAAAAAAGTCAGCGGCGGGGTGAGCACTGGACCGAAAAAAAATTGTCCCAACACGACTGGGGCCCAACAGGGGGGGACCGCTTGGCCAAACGCGCGCACACGAGAGACCGGGAACTTTTTTGGGACAAAGCCAGCCCTACCGCAGGGTTTGCCGACCAGGGATTGCGGAAAACGAAACAGTTCAGGGGAGTCCGTTGTTAAAGCTCCTGGGGAACGTGGCCGGACAACCAGCCGGTCAGAAAGGGTCCTTCCAAAAGCGCATGGGGCTTCAACCCCTGAAACCTGAAGAAACAGGGCAGTGATCAAAAAAAAAATTAAAAGACACAAGATGCCGGGGCTCGGAAAGGGACTCAAAAAAGCCGAGGAGTCCTGGGTTCAAGCGAAAGTAGGTACAGCGGAGACGCCGGAAAAAAAAATAAGCTCCTCAAGGGGGGGTCGCCCTCACGACCGAAGACAATAAAGGTGCAAAGAAGGGCACCAAAAAAAAAAAAAAAAAAGAAAAAACGGCGGAGGGTGCCTGGAAAAACCATTCAGAGAAAGGACGTCATCCGGGCATAAAAAAAACCCAGAATCAAGAGGAAGGAAACCAAAAGCGATGGCACGGGTCAACCGGCTGCGTCCACGTCCCAGAGAAAAAAAAGAAAGGCTTCAGAAGGGAAACTCAAACCACGGAAGAAAAAAAGCCAAGGGGGACCCACAAGCAAACAACTAGGAAGCAACTGTCTGCTCGACGCGCGTGGGGTGAAGGGGGGCCACATCAGACGGAAACACTTATCAAAAAAAAAAACTGCAGACGTTCCAGGGAGCGGAGGAGAAGGGGGAAATCCACTATAAAATCAAGGGCAGTCTGAGCAGGGCCGAATTATCCCGAAACGTACTTGAAAGGGCCGGGGGGGGGAACAACGAGACAGAGAAGGAAAGTGGAGAGTACCGATCATCATCTTTCGGGTGAAAGACATCCGAAAAAAAAGAACGTGGGAGAGAGGCAAAAAAGACACTGTAACCCTTCTCTATCGATCTTTCCAGCATTCGTACGACTAAGAATAATGAGAAAACAACGAGGGGAAGGAAAAGGGAGGAAAAGGGTCAAAAAGGGGTCTGGAAGACTCTAGACTGCCGGTTGGGGAAAAGTTGCGAAGGATGATCAGCCACGTTGGGAGCACGCACCATAAGAAAAAAAAAAGAGAACCCGAGCAAAGGAAGCAGGGTGGGAAAGACGCGATGGCTTTGAGGGGGTGGGGGTTCCGAAAGAAAAAACCGCACGGGACAAGTCCGGATCAGAGGACTGGACGAGAAAGGCAACAAAGCCAAGAGAAATTATGAGGTCCAAGGGGAGGAAGATGCAAAGAGGATGGATCAGAGCAGTTGGTAAATAGATCCGGTGTCTCTTGGGGCGGGACACAGGACAAAACACCGTCACAGCAAAACAGGACGGAGAAACTTTGCAGGGGTTGCAATTTGTTATCCGTTATTGCGGAGTTTTCGCCCGGGATGATGTGTATAGGAAAAAAGGTCCCCTCGGGGTGCCCGCAAACCGGTTGAACAAAGCAGAGCAAAAGGGTTGTAAACTGCTCACCGGTTTCTCGGGGGGGGCGGGGTAGGAAACCGGAATAGGGAGCATGAGCACATACCATTCCAGATCTTTAAAAATAGCAAGGGAGGTAGAAGGCCTCAAATCGCTGGAAAAAAGAAAACCAAAAGGGAAAAACCGAAGATAGGGAAAGCGGAAAGAACTAGACACCCTTAAGGCTTCTTCGGAAACGAAGCGGGGAAGCGGGGCTGTGGTTGAAGTGTGGAAAGAAGGCCGAGGCTTGAAAGTAACGAAAGTGCGTTTAATTCCAAATTGCGACAAAGGATTGGATGGTACACTTTGAAAAAGGACATATCTCGGGCATCAAAAGGGGATGCGGGGAGAAGGATCCCGAGGGAAAAAAAAACTCGGCGGAGAGCGTCTACCGTCTGAACAGGGGGAAGTCGCTACTCAACTGGGGGACAAAGCGGACAAGCCAACTACTGGCAAATCCAACTCGCAGGTGGGGGGGAAGACATCGCTCAGCTGAACGTTGAGACGGAAAAACTTCCTCAGCAACAGAGGGAGATACAAAAGGGCCAACTGGGCCGGCGTAGCCTGGCGGGGGGGGATCGGTGGTGGTGTCAGGGAGGAGTTCAGAGGGGAAGGGGGGGATTTTGAATAGTGAGCGGAAAAAGTCCCGTCCTTCGCCCCGGCCAACCGAAATGCTGTTGAACCACTCCGAGCATGGTCGGGGGAGGTCATGGAAGAGGAGGTAAAGCCCCAGATCACAACGTGGACCACCTACAGTGGGGGAAACCCAGATACTATTCCAGGGGGGGGGGGGGGGTGCCGGAAAAAAAAAAAAAAAAAAAACATCGAAGTCTAATTGAAACGACGGGGATTCCGCCGAATCCGAGAAGGGGGGGGTGAGGGCATATTACGGGGGGAAAAAGGGCCCTTGGGGGGGGGCCAAAGAACGAAGGGGGTCAGTCTCAGGAAAATCCAGTTTGCGCAACACCGCTGTTACCTAGAAGCCACGTAGGGAAGGGGAACGACGGGGAGGGTTCTGGAAAACGGGTAGAGGTCTGATTGCCAACCATAAAGAGGGCAAACGGCCAAAGCAGGGGAGGGAGAACAGTGGGGTGGACTTTCGGGTACAAGTCCCCCAGGAACGTATTCGGTGGGGGACAACTGGGACAGGGATCGGGGACGCAGGTCCCGGTTCAGCAGGGGGGAGTCCGAAAAAAAGGGGAATTGAAAGAACAAGCAGCAGGGTCGGCACCTGCGCGGTGAAGCAGCGACAGGGGACCAATGTTGGGGGGGACCTGGAAAGGGACTTAGTACCCATGGCAGTTCAGGAACGCAACGAAGTTGAGAAGTAAACTGGGTGTGATGGCCCTGGGACAGGAGTGTCTACACGCCGCCAAGCCACTGCCCCACATGAAACCCAAAACGATCGAAAAAAAAAAAAAAAAAAAAAGGGGGTGGCCACAATCACTCCGACCTGAAAGAAGTTGCCAAAAATTGGGGGAGGAGGGCCAACCAAGTCCCCGCAAACAGCTACGAAGTCCCCGAACCAGGAGAGAACCGAACCAGTGGCTCTCAAAAGGAACCGAAATCCAAGGGGCATTGGGACGTTTTACACGGGTTGCATTCTATGTTCTAGTGGCCGAAGAGCCCATCGGCGGGAAACCGCTCTTCCCATCTAAATACGAACCAAACGGAGGAAAAGTGGCACCGTCAAACCTCGTACCCCAAGGGAAGAACTGCTACGGGGGAAGGGGGCTGGACCTCTCTCATCGAGGGACGTAGGAGGCGTTACAACGGGAAAAGAGGAAACGGCGTGGTGTCCAGGGTGAAAAAGTAACTAAAAAGGAGGGGGGGACCAAAAAACCTTGTCCCCCGGGTGTTACAGGGAAACGGCAGGTGCCTCAAAGGAGTCACGGTTCGGGGAGCCTGTCGGCCGTCAAAAAACAGGCAGTGAAGGGGTCCACGGCTGGTGGGGAACAGACTGCGGCCCGGGTGGACCAGTGGCCCAGGGGGGGTCGGGGGCATTTAGTGAATGGGGGAGCACAAGGGGGCATGAAGGGAAAAGGAGGGTGAAAAGGGCCAGCAGGTACCGAGCATTTCAGCAAGTCAGACGGAAGAGCGCGGGAAATAACTCGAAACACCGAAATCGAAGGGGAAGCCAGTACGGCGTGAACCACCAAACTCGAAGGGGCAACTTGATGGGCGAGCGATGTGAGGGGGCGCACTACGAAGGAGATCTGACGAGGTTCAATTGCCCTATCACAAGATAGCTGGCAGCGCGTATGGGCAATCGTCGGGTCCCCTTGGGAAAAGGGGATGGAGTTAGAAACCTCCCCGCGACGTCTTCCGAAGCACCGGGGGCCACCCGGTTCCTCAATGCCACACAACCCACGGGTTCCAAAGGGACCAAGGATAGTAACAGAACAGCCCGGCCCTGGAACAGGTCCCGACTAAGAACCTTGGCCAACGGGGAAAATACTATAAGAGAGGAGATAATAAAGGGGCAACAGATCATTTCAGAAGAACAGACAACAAACAGAAAACGGCGCACACAAAAGGTCAGAGTGGAAAGACACAGCCGCCAGGACACATAACACATGAACACCTACAGAAGGAAAAGATCAAAAAAAGAAAAGGAGGTCCGAAGGCGGGAATCCTCACGCACAAAAATGGGTAAAAATCATTCTTAACGGAGGGGAACAGGGGCGTAACGAGACTAGAGCTTCGCAGGACTGTCGAAGCCCACTTACGGAAAAGAAGCCCATCGGAAAAGACAAAAACAAAAAACCTTTCAAAAGTCTGCAAGCAGAGCTGCCGGTGGGGGGGGGAGACTGTGCCTGCAGACGTCGGGGGAAGGGACTGGCAGAGACAGAGGAATGCGAAAGAGAGGCGGTGCGTCAAAAAAAGTTGGTCCTATAGCTCGGGAAAAAAAAAAAGGATGACGATCTAAACCCTCCCTGCACTTTGAAGCAAGTCAACAACCAAGGCGAAAAAAACTCCCTGAAAGCCCCCGCCCAGAAAGCTGGGAGAAAAGGCTCAGGGCTTAACAAGGGCTCGAAATGGGCATGGCTCGTCTTCCCGTCCCCACAAACTAACCCCTGCAAGTGCGGGGAGAAATGACACAACGGGGGACAACCGCGGGACGGACTTTCTGAGGAGACATTGTGTTGTCAAAAACAGCTTCAGGATTTCAAAAAGAAATCACTAACAGCGGAGTACCGGCCCGTGGGGACGGAAGAAAATCTACCCGGGTCAGCCAGCGGAAAAGAAACTCAAAGGGCGGAAGATACTGGCTTAGAGCTACCACAGAAGGTTGGGTGGGTCGAACATGGGGACCCTTCAAGGGGGAGTGTCACTTCCCGTGGGGGACAGGGCAATCAAGGAGGGGGAAAGGGGTTCGGGACTACCCGCCCCCCCTCGGGAGTCGATTGTAGGCTGGGATCACGGAAGTCAGACTGACGAGCCGGAAAAAGGGGGCCAACCGTCGAAGGAGTGGGGTCACCCACGGGACGGTCACTTAAAAATCGTGGATAAAAAGTTCCACCTCTGCAGAGCAAGTAGGGGGAAAAAGGTCGAACAGGGAGAACAACAAGGGAAAACGCATTGAGTTCCGAATCGCCCCGAAGCAGGGGGAAGGACTCACTGGTCACGAAAAAAAGAAGTGCAAAGGACAAAACCACACCACAACGTCCATAAAACACGAACCGGCCGACCCGCGTGCGCAATCGTCGGGTACAAAGACTGTGATGCGGCCGGTGGATCCAAGGTGAAAGTCACGGGGAAACAAAACCGGTCCCTGGGGGGGGAAGTCGGGGCCTGGGCGGGAACGGGCATCACATCGGGCCCCGGCTTAAATGGTCGGAAAAAAAGGAGAGAACCGCTTGACAAGAGGTGTGGGCCGCCATTTGAGCTAAAACGCAGCACCGCCGCTGACTGAGAAGAGGTAAACGTGGCAAGGATCCAACGGAAAAAGGGAGACATTGAAAACTCAAGGGAACCCTCCACCCGTCGTGGGACCGTCCAAGAACAAACCAGTCAAACTCAGAAAAAAGGGAGTCTGTGCCCAAGAGCAACCAGTCCCTGTCTCGCGATGTCCGGCAATATCCAGGGGGGAGGGGCACCTCTATCCCGCCGATCCATCCGAGGGGAAAGCCGCCGGGACGCAAGACAATTGGGGCACAGGGTCCCACCCGAGGCCGGGACTTGCACTGATCCGTCGGCCAAAAGAGGAGCAAAAACCCTTATAAGTCGAGCGAAAAAGCGCCAGCCAAAGGGGGAAAAAAGGCGGCCACCTTCCCTAGCCAACAGGCCCGATCATCCCGCGGCTTTAAAAAAGCACCGGGAGGGCTCCAACCAAGGCAACGGGCCAAAAAAAAAAGAAGTCCGCCAAACCGTGTCAAGAGGCTAGACGATGTGGCTGTAACGTTAATGTCGTGGGAAAAAAAAAGAAAAGCAAGGGCACACGTGGCAGCAAAAGCACCACAAACTGGGGAAAAAATAGGGAGGGAGCAGCCTCCGACCCTCAGATCAATCCCGTGCGTACTTCGCAAAACTCAACACGCCGAGGAAGAAAAGGAAAAGAAAGGGGGGGACGGGCCGGGTCCAGTACCAAGCAATGAAAGTCGCCAACGGAGAACATCTTAGGGGGTTCATCATCGGGGGACGCTGGGATAACCGCTGGGGGAGGCAACCGCCGCAAAACGGGAAAAAAAAAAAAAGTTCGAAAACGGGGATCTTCCCAAACCCCTTACGAAAAAAAAAAAGACCTCACGTGGGAGGAAAAGAGAGAGAGGAGAGTCGAAGGGCTGGAAGATGAAGGCCTAGACAGGGGTGCCCTGAGGGTGTGGATAAACCACTTTAGCCAAGGGAACCGAAGATGGACACAATAAAAAAAGTACCCGTGGCACGAATGACGGTGCTGTGTTGAAAAAATCACAAAAAACCAACGGAACCATCAGACAGCGAGATATGGGGGAAAAGGGGAACCAGCCCGGGTTGATCGTGAGGGTCAAAGGGGCGGCCCAAGCAGAAAGAGGAAAGTTTGGGCAGTTACCTGAATCAGATGTGAGAAAA
>Ga0179593_1728091_pt1 | contig 10207 bp, 14 predicted proteins | sample CZODoug2_1_08_16_FD_185931 | JGI IMG/M metagenome (GOLD analysis project Ga0179593, IMG submission 185931) | Vadose zone soil fungal communities from Angelo Coast Range Reserve, California, USA - CZODoug2_1_08_16fungal (PacBio error correction) | ecosystem: Environmental > Terrestrial > Soil >...
CTCCCTCCTCGAGCTGTTGCGGCCACTGGACTGGGTGCTGATTGCATGCGGAACCTGGAGGGAGGGGGAGGGAAAGTGTTCTCGTAGCGCGAATAGAAAGAGAAGAGGGGAGTCTCGTCAGCTTATCGTTCAACTGCCTCCTAAAAAAAGGGAGGGGGGAGGGGTGGGGAAAGGGACGCTTTTCTAGAAAAGAAGAAGAGTATTTCATTCATAGCACTGCAAACAATAAAAGAGGAGAGGGGACTTTCGCATGCCAAGAGGGGGGGTGTCGTGCCAGAGCCTGTCTCCTTTTCGCCTATTGCCGGAAAAGAGAATCTCGCTGCAGCGGGGAAAAGAGGGGAAGGGGACTCAGCGCCGGACGCGAATGCAGGGGCCTGCGCCGCTCTCTGTTCCCCGCGCATGGGGGGAGGGGGGGGAAAGGCTGTGTGCTCCTGTCTTGGGGGGGCTCAGCCTTGCATCTGCTAATTGGAGAAGGAAAAAGGGGGAAGGAGAGTCCCTTTTATATCGACGGGAAAGGGAGAAGGGAAAAAGACTTCTCCTATCTTTGTTTGAGAAAAAGGGAAAAACGGCGCTCTCTTCCAATTTTTGCGGTTCTCAAGGGGGGGGAAAACGACCCTCAGAGGAGGGAGGTCCCTACTTCGTTCGTCCAACCTCCCGAAAGAGGGGGGGGACTCCCGCGGCTTTCCCCTAGGGAGGTTCCCTTCTTCCAACAGGGCACTCCGAAGGGGAAGAAGGGGTCGCGTCTTCGACGATCGAAGCAGTGAACGCCCCAAGGGAAAAAAAGGGCCTGAGCCCCTCTCTTCACAACAGGGGGGGGGGGACACACCTGAAGGGGGGAGGCATTGCATTGAAAAAGATCGCTTTTCCCAGGTGGTCGGGAAAAAAACACCAAGGACTACGAGTTTCGGAAGGGTCTGGTTTCCCCACAGCAGGACGAAAGCCCCTGGCGCCGGAAAAGGGGGTCCTGCGCGAGAAAAGAAAGAGAAAGGACAGTTTTGCCGGGCCGTGAAAAAGAAAAAGAGGGCCACTCCCTCCTTAGGAGAGGAGGGCTTGCTTACACAATGAATCGAAAGGAGGGGGGAGCCGACTCTTCTCATAAGAGGAGGGGAGACTTCGGATTTCTGCACCGTTCTGGAGGCCTGTACGAGAAAAAAGAGGTTGCGCGGGGGCATAACGATAGGGGGCGGCCTCATTTAACGTGGGGCGCCGGTCGCGCAGAGGTGGTCCGCCTTGTCAGAAAAAGGGTTGCTGAAGGGAAAGGGTTATCGGAAACAAAAGGGGATGTTCCGGAAATTCCACCATCGGACCGTGGGAATCCCGGTAGAGAAGATCCTGTGGCTCCTTGGAGAAGTCTCGCTCCTCAGGGGGAAGTGCTTTCGCTTGGTGGTAAGGGTATGAGGCCTCTTTCTAAGGGTGTCTGGCGTCGTTCTCTCCAAAGAGAAAGGGGAGAAGAAAAGTGGGAGGAAAGAATTGATCGCGGTCGCGGGAGTACAAAACGGCGTTTTTCTTGTTCGTGGGTTTTCTTTCCTCCTCTGGGTTCCGTTCCTTTCTTGGCGGGTAGTACCGAACTTCCTTAGGTTTGCGTCCCTGCCCCTGAGGGAAGGGGGCGCTCATCCCCCCACGGAGGGAAGGTCTGGTGTTGCTTGTCTTGTGCCCGTCGGGGTAAAAAAGGGGAAGACGCACAGGTCCCGGGACTGATGGTCACCAGCTGGATTCGGAGTTGAAAGGAGGGAGAAGAAACCAGACGTTTGTAGGGAAGGAAGTGAGTACTTCTTAATTTTCAGGGAGGAGGATGGGAGAAAGGAACCCGCGCGCACCGGGGGGGGGGGGAAGGGGGAGAGAGTCCACGTTGGTGTGGGCGTTGAGGATGTCCAGCCGGACGGGAGGGTTCTCACCTTAATCGAAGAAAAAAAGGGGAAGAGAATCCGCCAAGAGCCGATTCCGACGAAAAAAAGGAGGGAGAAAGCCCACTTTGTATACTAGAATCCAAGAGGGACCTAGCGCTTCGTCCATTCAGGGAAGGGGTTTTTTTTTTCACAGGCAAATTGTGGGAACTCCCTTTTCACCCCTTGGGAAGGAAAGAACACGCCTCCTCTTCGGGAGGTTCCGCTTTGCTAGCCAAGCTTGTGCATCCGGCGCGGTCGCCGCAAAAAAGCAAAAAGGGGGGGCACCACCTGCTTTCAGGTAAGGAAAAAAAAAAAAGGGGAAGAGAGGGAGCCTTGTCGAGTTGATCGATTCAAACGAGGGTCCGCCGAGTCGGTCACACGATGAAAGGGGCCGGAGAAAAAGGGAGGTCTGCTTCGTCCGTGAAAGGGGGAGAAAAGGCGCCCTCTTATTCTCCCGGGAAACGCGACTTCCTTTGGATCTCTTCTTTCGGGGGGAGATTTCTCCATCGGAGGCGCTCCCCCTCTGCCCCCTTTGTGGGCTTTGAGGGGGGGGGGGACAGGAACTCCCGCCTCCCCCTGAGGTCTTTCTCCCACTTCTAATGGGGGGGGGAAGAAGATCCTATACCACGGGGAGGTCTCTTTCTCAAAGTAAATATCCCATCATCTATTTAGGGAAGGAGTACGAAATTCGAGAAAAAAAGAAAGAAAGTAAGGGAACCGGTTCACTTATGAAAGATTTTCTTCAACCTAATAAAAGGAAAAAAAAGGGGAGGATTATCAAATGCTACGAGGAAAAGAAAAAAGAGAGGGAAGTGAACCGTTTGACCTTAGGGGGGCCCAGAGCATTCCTGCTCATGGGTGAGGGATCCTTACAGGGGAAAAAAGGAGATTCTGGGTCTCATTTCGGCGGCCGCAGAAACTCCTATTGGGAAAGGAGAAGGGAGAAGGGAGCCTTTGTGCCAAAAGGGGAGGAGGAGTTTCCTGAGCTCGCCCAGAAACAGTTTGAGCTGGGCGCAAAAAGGGGAGAAAAAACCTCAGCCACAGCTTCGAAGGAGGGGGGGAAAATTCGCGTTCCAAGTTTATCTATGTGGAAAAAAAAGGAAGGGAGGGGGGGGTATCCTACATTCGCAGAGGGCTGACCTGGGGACTCACGTACATTCCGTTGGGGGAGGGGGAAGTATCCAGGAAAAAGGGGCCGGCCCTGAAGCGGGGGTGGCAAACTGGAAGGGGGGGAGAAAGCATTCGCTCAACTCCTGATGCCAAGGGGGGGGAGAAACCGTCAACGGACGAGGCGGCGTGTTCGTGCAGCGCACCAACGTGGGAAGAGGGGGGAAGACATCGGTCACCACCAAAGAAACACGGCGAATTGCAGGGCGCTACGGGAAAGAAAAGGGGGGCTTTCGGCTTACCAGAGAAGAGGACGAATCCGGGTCGCGGGCGGCAATCGGAGGAAAGGAAGATTTCGGAAAAGGGGAGAGGAAGCACCACTCAACAAAGTGAGACGTCTTTACATCCTCAACTCAAAAAACACTTTAAGAGAAGGGTTAATCTTTCCAATTTTTCAGGGAAAAAAAGTTTTCTGCATAAGGCGCGGGGGGAAGAGAAAGACGGGAACTCGGCACGGGAGCCATCCACACGTCCTGCTTTCTTCTAACGAGAAGGAAGGGACAGCCTTTGACCAATCAAAGAAAAGGAGAAGAAGGGGGTTCTAATGAATATTTGGGACTTTTCTTTATGAGCGGAAGGGAAAGGGAAAAAACCTTTCGGAAGGGAAGCATTTCGTCATCCCAACTCACGAAAAGAAGTGCGTCCCTAGAAGAGGTAAACGGCTAACTCTCTGATCCTTGCCCTTAGAAGGATAGGAGGAAAAGAGAGACCACGGGAAAAAAGGAAAGAGGCTTCTCTGCATTCTCCTTCTCTTTGGGAAGGGAAGGGAAAGAAAAGTAGCTTGGTGAAAAGAAAAGAAGGCCACCCGTCGATCACCAGGCAAAGGGAAAAAAAATCGCCTCGGCGGATGACCAAAAAAAAGAAAGGCGCGACCGGCGCAAGAAAGAGAAGGGCCTCTCTCCTAGGAAAGGAAAAGGAAACCCTTTTCCTTCGCGACTCTTCCCTTCCTCTCTGCCGAAAAAAAAGACTCCGACTTCTCCCTCCTAGAAAGGGCGGTCGCTCGGCGGGGACTCATCGATCATTGAAGAAGAACTTGGAGCACTAAGGAGGGGGGGAAAAAAAAAAAGCGATTTCACGGAAACAGAACACCTGCTGTCGACTCCCGCGGGGAGGAGGGGCGCCTGCGCCAAAGACCGTCATGGGAAAACGCGATCTTAAGAAAAAGGAGAGGAAGTAACTTTTTTTGGAAGGAGAAAGGGGAAAACTCTATCCTTCGGACCTGCACGTCTTCCACGAAAGAACACGGGGGCTTTTCTGGAAAAGACGAGGGGGCGAAGGCTTCGTTCCCCAGCAAAAACGAATTGGGTGCGTTCACGGTGTCGCGGAGAGGGAAAAAGGGAAAGGAGTATTTCCCATGGGTGGGGGAAGGGAAGGGGAGCATCGGTTAAAGAGCTAGGTCGCCTTCGCCGTGGAGGCTTCGGGGGAAAAAAATCCCTGATCCTCTGCTGGGCAGGGGAAGAAAAAGAAAACCACTCCGGAAGAGCGCGCTCTTGTCCTCTAATTCGAGAAAAAGAAGGAGGATCCTTAGTGGGGCCGCGGAAAAAAAAAACGATGCCTTCGGGACGGAAGCAGGCTCGCACACTAGTCAGCTTCTGTCAGGCCTGAAAAAAGGAAAAAAAAAAGAGGACAGTTATAGCTCAAAGAAAGGGGAAAAAACGCGCGGCGCAGCCATCCTTTCCCGCGTCCGCGCTGGGAAAGGGAAAAAGGGAAGGTTCTCATGGCGCTGCGGAAAAAAGGGAAGAAGGCATAGGCCGAACAGGAGACGGCGAAGACCCGCCAAACCCTAAAAAAGCCGTGAAACCGTATCATGAGGGGGGGGGGGGGAAAGGAACACGGGATTTGTGGGGGTGCATGCTGAGAATGAAAGGGAGGAGGGGTTGCGCCAGCGCGCGTCCCAGGGGCCGGGAAAAAAACAAGAAGGAGTTTCTTTCGCTCACTTGCCAAAAAAGGGAACAGACCACCTATGGATTTCTCACTTCTTTCTATTTCGAAAAGAGACCTTGCCACAAAATAGGAGGACAGTTTCTCTAGCCATCCTGTCAAGGGGCAAACTCCAAGAGGAGGCTCTCCCCTGTTGGCTCTCTCCACAAAAAAGACGGAGGGGTATCCCCTCTCTCTCTCAAAGAGGGGGGGAAGAGGAACTCTCTCGCTTCTTTGTTGCGGCCACGGGGGGGGGGGGAACATGCGCGAACCAGAATCTGCTGATGGCGTCGGGCCAGTGTGCGCGAAGAGACGTCGCCGCCATCGGGAGAGGAAGAGGGGCAACGATCTCCGAAAGCCGCTGCTGGCTGTGTTGGGAACGGAAAAGAGGGAGTAAAAAAGAAGCACTGATTTCAGACCTCAGCACTGCAAACAAGAAAGGGGGGGGCCTCTCGCGTGGGAAAGAGAGGTTTCAACGTCTGGGTGTCTGGCCGTCCCTTTCTCCAGGGGGGGAAGGCCTTTCGTTCAAAAGAGGAAGAAGGCATCGGCAGGGAACCGGCTGCAGGGGATCAGAGGGGCCTTCTCCGCGCTGGGCACCTCGCATTTTCTCTCTCCCGAAAGAAAAGGGAGGGGGACGTCTCAGCCTGCAAGAAGAAAAAGAAGGGAGTCCGTCCCGAGGCCTCGGCACGTTGGGATATCGACTTCCGAAAGAAAGAAGAGGAGGTGTTTCTCGAAGGGGGAAAAGAAAAGGAAGGAGGGTTTTCGGTGGCCGCTCGGGATGACGCCCATCATCGGATCGGAAGAGGGGGCGTCCCCGACGCCTCAGAAAAAAAGCCAGCTTCTTTAACCTAATTCGGTCCGGAGGAGGAGAAGAGGAGGAAGACTTTGCGCGACTGAAAAAAAAAAAAAAAAGGGTGGCGCTGGTTAAGAAGCCTTCCCAGAAGGAGACTCAAAGGCCATCCCCGGGAACCCTTCAAGGGGGGGAGTGAAATGTCAAATCATTACCTCTTTTACCATTTGTTCGAAGGGGGAAACCATACTACGAGTTGAAAAAGGGGGACCGTCTCGTTTTTCCCCCCCAAGGGGAAAAAAAAGGAGAAGGGGCTCTACATTGGAGAGGGGAGGAAGGAGGAAAGCCGGTTTCCGGTCAGTGATCTGCGTTTCCGAGGAAAAGAGGATGCCTCCATTTCGGAAGGAATTATTCACTTCTGGAAAAAAAGGGGGGATCATTTCCGTGCTCGCGGGAAAGGGGGGGAGGGGACACGTGCTGGAGAGGGAGGGGAAGGGGGAAATCTCCTACATGTTGGCGAGAAGAGGAGGCTGTCCGCATGCTCTTTGCGCCAGGGGGAAAGGGGGGGGAAAAGAAGGGGGGTCCTCCTCTATTCTCTGGGAGAGGACATTTGCCTGGTAATCGTAACCGGTCTGGCCCTTTGGGAAGAAAGGGGAAAAAAATGCGACGGGGAAAAGAGACGGCGACTTCACTAACGTCCTCCCACTTCTGGGAGGAAAAAAGAGAAAAGGGAAAAAAAAGGAAGCCGCGAGAGCGTCGATAAACCCTATTGACGCACTGCGGGGGGGGGGGGGGGGGATGCCGAAGCTGAAAAAAAAGGGAAAGGGGGAAGGCTTGCGAGAGCACCACAATCCCGCGCAGGAAAAGAGGCATTAGCAAATTCAGCGATTCTGAGAGGGGAAGGGGTCAGTATGTCCACGCGTTCGCCGAAAGAGGGGGAGGGGATCTCGCTGCCCGGAGGACTTCTTAAGGGGGTCGGGCGTCCAGCGCCTTCTGCGCAAAGGAAAAAAAAAAAAAGAAATTGTCCCGCTTCAGAAGGGGAAAAAGAGGAAAAGTGTGGTGATGGCGTTGAGTAGCCAGCCGACGGTCCTGGGGTGCTCAACCGTAATCAGCCTGCTTCTTTGCGCACTAATTCGGGGAGGGAAAGAAAGATCAGAGGAACTCCGCGACCTGTATCTTCATTTAGAAAAGGAAAAGGGTAAGCCTCTAAATCCCAAGCCCGGGGGAGAAGAAAAAAGGGAGAGCTTCTTCAATTCAATCCGTTATTTTTTTTTGAAAAGACCTTTTTAAAGAGAAGAACAGGGCTCTCCAAGGAAGGGGGAACATTTTTATTTACCCAAAAAGGGAAGGGGGGGCATCAGGTGGGCCGTTTCGCGAAGCTTTATCCCCAGTGAAGGAGGGGCCACCGCCATCCAAAGTTGCAAACCACCGGGAAAAGAGGACTTTTCTGATGGCCAACGGGGAGCCTTGGCGTAGTTGATCGAGGAGGAATTTCCGCCGAAAGAAAGGGGAGCCAGCATGAGAATGTCCGTAGAAAAGGAAGCTCTCTTCCGGGGAAAGAGGAGGACACCTTCTCCACTCTTACATCTCTCCTGTTCCCAAAAAGTCTGTGTCTCACGCTTTCTGCTTCGTTTTGGGAGGAAGAAGAGGGGGGAGAAAAGGGAGGGGGAGAGCTTCAGGAACTCCTGCGAAACATCTCTTGGCTCCCACGAAAGGGAAGGACGCCCTATACCAAAAAAGAGAGGGCAGGCCGAAATTAGACCCACAGAGGGTTCGTCAGGCCGTATTCCTGAAATGCGGAAAAGAGTTGGGAAAAGGGGAAAGGACGAGCCGCGGTTTCAGACAAGCGTTAATCTCTCTCAACAACAAGGAAAAAGAAAAAGAGGGGTTTAAGAACCTCGGCTCGGGAGGGAAAAAAGAAAAGGGGGGGAAAAGAGCATGCTGCGCATTTCGGAAGCAGGAACTACGGAACAACTCGCTGCTTGGCTAAGGGGGGGAAAAAGAGGGTACTGGGAGAAAAAAAAGGGAAAAAAGAAAGTAAGCCGTGGAAACCGCGATTTTTCGGCGTAGTTCCTGAAGCTCGAAGGGGGGGGGGGGGGGAGATCTTTCGCCGCTGGAGAAAAGGAAAAAGAATCGCGTGCCCAGTCGCGAGGACGCGGGAGCATGGGAAGAACTCCGTCCGCAAGAAGGGGGGGGAAGAAAGGAGAAATCTTTCTATCCTTGCGGGGGAAAAAGGGAAGAGAAGGCGCGTTGGATTATCAAACTACGACAATTATCATCTATCCATTTGGGGGGAAGAAGGAAAAGGAGAAGGTTTTGCAACTTTGGGGGAGAAGAGGGAAGGAAGGCTGATCCCAGACTGTCTCTCACCTTTAACTAACAACACCTTCAAGGAGAAGAGGAGGAAAGGAGAAAAAACGTTTTAACCATTAGGAGAGGGGGGAACCACCACCATCCCGCGGAATTGCCGACAAAGAATGAGAGAAAAAAAGGTCGGCTTTTGGGCGAGCGTCTTACCAGAAATGGGCTTGGCGCCTGACCTACGGGGGAAAAAAGAGGAGGGGAGGTCATCGGCGGATATGGCGGATGCCGAAGGAGGGAAGGAAGAAGCAGATGCGCTTACAGGTAGCACCACGGCCACAGACCGTCCGGCTGACAAAAAAGAAGGAAAAAGGGGAAAAGAGGCTCCATGCCTCTGTGAAGAAGAAGGAACTTTGCGCAGAAGGGCGGACCGCCGAAATAGAAGTCCGAACTCGGAGAGGGGAAAAAAAAAAAGGGGACTTCTGGGGGGAGAAAAGAGAGGATGGCCACTACCGAATCCCTCTGGTGACAAAGGGAAAGAGGAAGAAATCTGCTGATTTGCTAATGAAGGTTTTGCTGTATGAGCTCGGGAAAAAGGGGGAAGACATCTTCACCTTTCGTAGCGGGAAAGGGGAGGAGGCAATCCCAACCTGAAACTAAAACCAACCCTCATTTCTTAAGAGGGGGGGGGGAGAAGAGAGGAGCTCCTTTACTTATCCCGCGGAAAGAAGGGAGGGGGGACGGCTGAGATTAACGTCAGCCGTTCTTTTTTCTTTGAGCAAGGGGGGGGAAGCCCTTTCCTTCAAGGAAAAGGGGGTCGCTAGCACCATTCCCATTTAAAAAAAGGAAAGAGGCCTCTCTGAGGGGGAAAAAAGGGGACCGACCACGCTGGCGCGAAAAAGAAAGGCTTACTATCTCTTGTCACCTCCTCGCCACAAAAGGGGGGAGATGCCCTGGAAGGGACAGTCCTATCTCCGCCATCACTTCTTCCAGAAAAAGAAAGGGGGGGGAACGCTATCCCGGCGGAGATCATCCGGGACTCTCTCTCAGGGGGGGGGGGAAGACTCACTTTTCCCGAAGAAAGGGGGGAACGGCCATCTCTCTTTAGAGATGGAAGGGAAAAACCTTCTTCTACCGGGAAAAAAAAAAAAAAAGGGGAAAATGGTCGCGCAGGGACCGGGCTTCTTCTGAAGGGGGGGGGTCGTTAGAAAAAGAGAGGAAAAGGAAACTTTTTTTTGATCCTTCCCTACCCCCTGGAAGCCTGCAAAAAAAAGAAAAACACGGAAGTGTGTACCCTCGGCTGGCCTTTCGTAGAAAAGAAGGCTTCGTTCACCAGGAAAAAAGGAAAGGGGTGTGCGATCGTCGGTTCTCTCCCGCGCTTACAGCGTATTGAAGGGGAGAAGAAAAAAATCTTTACCTCATCGGGGGGGGGAGGGGGGATTCGCCTGCAGGGGCGTCTTCTTGAAGGAAAAGGGAAAGAACTCTCTCTGGGAAAGACTAATCCACCTAAACCACTCCTTAAGAGCGAGAAAAGGGGGGGGGAAAGGGAGGAAAACACTCGGGGGAAGGGAGGAGGATTGTTGCCGAAGTCGTCCACCGTGACGATGCTTCGTCCGGAAGAAAGAAAAAAAAAAAAAAAGGGAGGAGGGGAGCCCGAACAAGACCCTGCGACCCAAAAAGAAAAGGGGAGAGCGCCACCTGCAAGGTGCAAGCGCGCGGCGCAGGCCCTGCAGGGAAAAAAGAGAAAGGGGGGGAACACTTCCGGAAAGGGAAGGGGGAAGAAGGGCAGTGCTATTTCGCGTGCACACACGTCTGCACTATTCTAATCATGAGTACAAGGGAGAAAAAAAAAAGAGGACCTATCATTCGCAAGAAAAAAAAAGAACACGGGATGGTTGCAGTGCTTATGTAATTAAATCAGGAGAAAAGAAAAGAAGAGGGGGGCGCTCCAGCGCTACTCCCAGGCAGGAAAAAAAGAGGAAAGGCTTCGAGAGAACCCGACAGCCCGTTTCCCGGAAAAAGTCCACCGGCGAGTGAGGAGGAAAAAAAGGAGCCGCGCTCACAAAGAAGATTCGCAGGTTCAAGGAAGAAAAGAAAAGTGGCCTCCAACATCAGCGAGGGGAGGGGGAAGAAGAAAAGGGAG
>Ga0179593_1318615_pt1 | contig 10206 bp, 14 predicted proteins | sample CZODoug2_1_08_16_FD_185931 | JGI IMG/M metagenome (GOLD analysis project Ga0179593, IMG submission 185931) | Vadose zone soil fungal communities from Angelo Coast Range Reserve, California, USA - CZODoug2_1_08_16fungal (PacBio error correction) | ecosystem: Environmental > Terrestrial > Soil >...
TCAACTCATTATGTGATAAGATTGACATATCTTGGGTACGCGTCGGCACGCCGAGTAGAAAGCTGAATGTAGGAGAAGTCAATCTAACTTTCAAAAAAACTTTCACGTTCCGTCACGACTATAAATTTCGCAGCGACGAAAACTAGAAAGAAGTACTCCAGTGGTATAACAGTTTCAAGCTTACGTGGTTAGATAGATCCTCTGCAAGGTTTGTTATACCCTTAGTTTCACTATTTGGTTTCTCCGGGCACCTTTGTGTAGATGAGGTCGGACATTGGTAGGCGGAGCCGGTTCTTTTGGAACCCAAAATTATTTGGTCGTAACTGTCTCGGAAGGTTCTGTCTTAAGATTTTCCCGGGGCTGGGAAAGTGGGGTGGCTTACTGTTTCATGCGACGGGGCGGGTCAAGGGGCGGCCTGAGCCGCAGCAGGGACGAGGGGCCAAAGGGACCTGCGGGAACAATAGGTAAAAGACAGCGTCCTGAGTCGGTAAGCCGTGGTCACAAATCAGTTCTACCAGCGGCCAACAGGTCACGAAAAACTCGAAAAAAGGTAGCAGTAGGGAGGAACTAGGGTCAGAACGGTCCGTTGAAAAACGAGCCCATTTGACTTCGGGGGCCAGCTTCAAATGGGGGGGAGAAATAGAAAAAAAAAAAAAAAAAAAAGAAAAAAAAAAAGAAAAAAAGGAGAATTAACGAATGTGAGAAGGGGACTAAGACTGACGCCTGTCGAACAAAAGAACCTGGCAGTCATTCGTGCTGCGGCTTGGGGGAGTGGACAGTCGAGGAGTCCTCACACGTCACCAAAAAACCCTCGTGGGAGTCTGTAGAAAAGAAGGGTTAGTGTGTGGGTCGAACCATTCTTCCGTTAGAGGCAAAATTACTTTTTAAAACTTCATAGCCAGGGTCGTGGTGAGAGGAAAAAGGGATGAAGGGGGGTGACCATCCATGCCACTTGCAAAACGTTCAAGAGCAGGACCGGTGCGGTCGGGGGGAAAAAAATCTGGGAAGGAGGGATGTAGGAACCATCCGGGGGGGCTAAATACTTTCGGTAGCCAAAATACACTTGTTGGAGGGGAGCTCGAGCTGGAAACGCCGGAGCTGCGTGAGGGAGAAGGGGCGGGGGGGCGGGCCGGAGGAAAGGGGGGGGATAACTCCAAAAGGACTCCTCACGAAAGAGAAAGAGAAAAACAGAAAAAAGAGGAAAAGGGTCACGCGAACTCCCGTGCGGGAGATTGATCGCTTTGAGCTGCAGAAGGTGGTTTGGAAATAGGGAGCACCATCGGGAAACACGGATGCATGGGTATAGCGGGGAGCCTCCTTGTAAAACCAGATGCGGAGGGGTGCTCGAGGGGGGGGCGAGAACTACGTCTGGGTACTGTCCTTTCAGTTGGTGGGGCGTGCGAATGTCGACGTCCACGTAACAGTATAGTCGCTCCACGCGGGGAGAAAAGTACTGGTTGTCAGGACTCCTGAACGGTAGAAAAGTGCTTGGGAAGCAGAACGGACGAACTGGGGGGGGCACTTTCAAAACAGTCACTGCGGGGGGGGCGGGAAATCTGATGCAGAAAACAAACCACGCAAGGAAATGGAAGCCAAACGGTCCTTGTTGGGAGAACGTTAAAGATCTTTGAGGGACTAGGGGCGAAAAAGGACTGGAAGTACGGCGAACCGAAGTATCTTCGTGTTCAAGTAACCGCGGGGAAAGTTGTTACGAACTGTGAAAAGCAGAGAGGGGCACTGTGTTTTAGTTGTGAAAGAAAAGACTCGGATGTGGGGAATCCACAGCAGCCCCTGTAAGATAAGAGTTGGCGGTGGGTGCCTGGCAACAGGGAGGGTTCCTCTGGCTTTGCATAAGTTGGCGAAATCAGAAGCGGGAGGGGCTGTCACCGTTCTCGACTGCTGTACTCCATCAGGGGCTTTCCTCAGGGGGGAATATGGTGGGGGAAAGAAGGGTTTTAAGGGGAACAGCCGCGGCAAAGCCTTCACACGAAGCGGATCGCGCATGCACGTGTGAGCGTCACCTGCAAGGAAAAGAGCGTAAGAAAAAGAGTAGGGGCGTTCAAGCACTAGCGGTACGGGGGCGTAGATGAAGCGTAAAGGGACAAGTCAGGAGGCCCGTCGTTCATGGATCAAAAAAAGGGTCGTTGCCAAATCGCCGTACATGCAACTGGGGGGTAATGTGAGAAAGGAAGCAGGCTGCGGTAGCGGGAGGTCGATTTACCTGGGGCAGGATGCTGGGGGGGGGAATCCACGTCACAGTCTGAAAAAACCAAATTGGCTATGAAGAAAACACTTTGAAGCGGATTGGACCAAGTTTGGAAGTAATAAGAAAGTAAAAGGAAAAAACGGGATTCGGATGAGTCGGCCGTTTGGAAAGAGAAACGCGGTCGGGAAGAACAACAGCGTCCAGGAAGTATCTTTTTCAAACCCGATGGGAGAGACTAGGCAAGGTGTGGGGGGGATTAAAAGACAGGGAAGATAAGGAAATATCTTGGAAAAACGTTGTTTACTAGTTAAACACGAAGCGTTTAAACAGCAATGCGAAGGGCGTGTGGGAGGGGGGAAGTTGGTTCGCAGCAGAATTAGACGCTTTGTTAAGGAGGAAGGGGTGGAACGCATAGGAAACAAAAAAGACGACCTGAAATAAAAACGGAAAGGAGGAAAACGCGGTAAAGGATAAAAGGTGCAACGTGGGTCATCGAAGGGAACGGGCCACAGCTTGGAACTCGATGGTTTGAGGAGGGACGGAAAAAAGGTTCGTGGGGGGGGGGTACCAGTAGGACGCCATAAACCCCTTTCCATGTTTGCATCGGATAAAGAGGGAAAGAGAGGGAGAAAACAATACAAGAAGCCGATGAATAACCCCGGCCATCATCGCCCCATGATAGAAAAAAGAGGGAGCCAAATCGTAGGTATTTGGAGGGGGGGGTACTGTAGGGAAGAGAAACGGAAACATTGTGCGGCGACCGCGGGAATCATCTCAGAAAAAAAAGGAGGAGGGGGGGGAGGAAAAAAAAGAATATATCATCTGACTCCTTTCGCAAGCCATCTCCAAGGTACGGTGACAGGGGCTCAACAAACAGCAGAGGGCAAAGGGTAATATTGTCTCGTGCGAATTTTTTAAACCGGTATTGCTTTACAAATCCGAGTGGTCCTAGTCTGGTTTCTGTGAACTTCGCCAATGGATCTTGACTATTCCCCTTTGTTAACGGGGTAATTAGACGACATGTTAATACCCACGGGTTTTGCTTCAATAAACGCCTGCAGGAAAGCAAATAACTGGACTTCTAACTTTCTAAGTCGAATTGAAATCGACTGTACCTCGGGGATCGGGATCTGAATTCTGGGAGAAATTCAGCCGGGTGTATTGGCAAGAAGAAGAATGTTGCAATTATAAGTCCTGACAACCAAGGAAAACCGCACCCACGCAAGAGAGCGTCACATAAAACCATGTACCTACCAGTCCAAAACAGACCACGAAAATATCTGTATGAAACTGCTTTCTGGGGGTCAAGAGAACCAAGGGGAGATTGCCAAGGAGATGACCATGAGAGGTCCTCTGGCCAAAACAAGAAACCAAAATTACCCTCGGAAACAGATGATAAGGAACTGGGTTGGGGAAAGAGAAAAAGATTCTGTGCTAAAAAGCGGTCTGCGAGCCGTCATGGGAACTTGTATTTCGTTATACCGCAACATCCTCTGAAAAGTGGTATTCAGAAACAATTCTACTAAAGGGGACTTAGGTACAAAAATCATCCTCCAGATTAGAAAGAGCTACACAGCACGGGGAATATCGAAGACATGAGGAAGGGGAAAATCTCATATTGAGGTAAACGGGGCAATACGCCCTGTAGGGGGGTGTGGACATATCTCTAATAAGAACTACACCCGAGAATACAGAAGAAGAGCATATCACCTGATAACTCGCCCAGGATTGTAGCCCAAGTATCATTGACTTTCAATGGGGCGCTAACTTGAAGGCATCTATACGAGCCACGAAAATGCGGGACAAGAAACGTGAAATTGAAGCTGAGGTCGACGTAATGGTGAAAAATGTCCGCGGTAGAGAAGATAAGGGCGGCTTCTCTCCGTCCATCATCAGGACCCTCCTATGACAAAGAAACAATCTCGTCACTTCAGGGGAATTCGGTTGGAAGTCAAATAAAAGCTGCGAGTCAAAAACAGAGGAAAAGTAGCGACAGTTTTTGGCAAAAAAGACGATTGATCCAAGAAGAAAGTTGAAGATGTGAACAAGCATTTAAACCGAATCGGAACAAAGAAATCAACTGGAGGCTATACAACAAAGACTACTTCTTATTCCTTAACCGATCTGTTTCCATCAGGATGGGACGCAAAAGGAAATGTGAAGGAATTTCCAGGGAAAAGGGGGAAACCCAGCTGGAAGTTGAGTATTTTAAGTGCGGAAGAATTTCTATCAGGTAAGAGTCGGCTAAAAAAAAAGAGAACAGGAACGAAGATCATATAGATGACAGCGTGAAGGAGAAAATTCCAGGGGAAAGCAAAGACAAAAGGGGACAATAACGACAGTTAACTTCACCGATGCGCGAGAAATACAAGTGGCATTACCCAAAGGAAAACGATAAGTCCGTGGGGGAAGAGGGGACCGAGCTCTAACATAAAGAGGCCATAAGATCACAGCGCAGACGGAGGACGGATAAAACCTGGTCAAGCGGCAGGCTCGTCGTGGGCGCGGCCGGCGGGGGAGGGGGCGCGGGACTCAGCCGCGAACCCATCCATCAGCGCCATCTGACGGCGAGGGCGGGCAAGCTGAACTGACAAAAGGGAAACTGACTACAAGATCACTAGACGGGGGATAACGCAAAAAGAACCTCTACGAGTACAAGACTGGTTCTCTCCCCTTAAAGAAGAAGGCGGAAAAAATGGAGAAGAACGAAACACCTTCTTAAGAAGGGCCGACAGCCGGTCGTCGTCAAAAGGAAGAATTGGGGCAACAACACGGAAACATAGGCGGCGAAAGAAAAAGCCCGTAGTGTTTTTTTCACAAAATTCTAATGGCAGACATCCGAGCACATGACGATTTAGGAGTGCGGTCAAAATTCGGGCAAGGCGGGGTTAAAATATAGGGAAAGGAAATATTGGTGTAGAAAAAAATTGTGAACGATTTGGGACCCGACGACCTTCTACGGAGCACGACCAGCGATCATCATTATCTCTTCAGCTCCTCGGACTTGGACGACGGGGGTCTTGCACCTCGGAAGCGGTAACCAGATTCCAAAGGGAAGAAGAGTAGAACTCGAAAGCGTTAAAATTAAAAGGTGAAATCGGGAGAAATCTGCGATTGATCCGAAAAAAAAAAGCGATGAAAGCACAGCGCAATCCTGGGCAAAGGGTAAAAAAAGATGAAAAAATCCCGTGTTCAAAATGAAACGACTGGGCCATGTAGGAGCAAAATGGTGAACCAAAAAGACATTCATACAGCAGTAATGACCAACGTACGAGGATCTCTGCGCTGTCTCTGCAGAAACGAGGAGGTTAAGAAAGGGGAAGAGTTTTTTACCAAAGTACGGGGCTCCAGGAAGGATTCTCCAGGCGACCGAACGTCTAAGAGGACCTGGCACAGTATTAAGGGGAAATTTATTTAGAGATCTCAAAAAAAAACGGAAGCAATGCACTAGTCTTGACACAGAAAGGAAAGGGGGAAAGAGAAATGAAACGGACGTGTCGCCTTAGAAAATCGGGTCCCTTGCAGTAACATCGCGGGTCCCAAAAAGAGGCCCGGGCAGGGAAAAGTCTGAAGAAAGGCGAAGAGACAATTCCTTCATGGGAGTGTAGAGAAGAAGCTAGGTTGTTTCAGGGGTAAAGGTGGAAACATGGAAAAGAAAAAACTGTAAAACGGGAAGGGTGGATAAAAAAGGTCCCTAAATCTTCTGTCGCGAAACTCTGGTCCCCTTTCTGCGACGAAAAATTTTCGTTCTCTCTTTTTTGCAGGGGATTCATAAAAGTTCTACAGAGGTTAACACACAGAGGCATCGAAAGAGGTGCGAAGCGTATATTGTAATCGGTGGGCACACCACAGTACCGCCGGGCACGACAAAAGGAAACCTAAGAGGATAGGGAAAGGAGAATGATCGCCGCGTCCGGGGGCCGCCATGGCGCATTAGCTGGCCCATCAGGTACCATGGGGGTGGAGACCAATATTTCACAATGAAAGATGAGCAAAAAATCGAATGAAAGAACAAGAAAATCAATAGTGGCTGAGGGATGGACAGGGGACAAGTCTCATCAAGTAAGCACCACCACTACGGGTCTGGTCTCTGTAAAAAAGGATGGTTCGGGTCAAACAAAACTTTACTGGAAAAGAAAAAAAAAAACTGAGTAAAAAAACTCTTTAGCATACTGCCATGGGGGGAGGGGGCCGGGGGAATCGGCACATAGAAGTCGTGCAAAGGAGGCCAGGCCGGTCTTGAGACGGAGCAAATGGGCAGGGAAGGGGAGTGAAAAAGGGCAACACAGGGCGAAGGGGACTCAAGCAGGGGGAGACGAGGCTCAAATTTTTCATTCGCTCGACTTGCCAGCAGCCGGAAGGCAGTTGTCTGAAGGACTGGACAAAAGAGAGGAAAGTCTGAACCACCCCGACGACGCCGACAGAAAGAGTGGATAAATCCTGAACTGCCAGCCATACTGGGCGCGCTGGCAGGGTAAATCAAATAATTTGGAACGTATCGAAACTTAGGCGGAAAGTGGGTAATATCTTGATCCCGTAGTTTTTCATGATATATGAAGGGGAATCGACGAATATTGGGGACTAGACACTAGTTGGTGTTCAATTGTAGTGACGGGCCCGGAGGACGATATTCACTTACAGTGAAGAGGCGGCTAGAGCCCTAGGGGGGGCTTCCTGAGGGAATATGGCGGGCAATTGGAGAAAAGTGATAGGAAAAAGTTCTTTTGCGAACTATCACACAACATCGGGGGAAAGGTAAAGACCAAAACTTCTTTCTTCAAAAATTAAGGCATAAAACACAGACTAACCAGGGGTAGGAAGCAGGGTAGGGTGGTAGAGCAAAGTGTGACTAGAAGGGTTCGGAAGAATAAACCCGGGGAGGATGGAAGATGCACGGCGTCTGGCGGGTCCGCGTGTACTGTTGGAAGAAAAGGAACTGATCAGTGGAAGCTTTTGGTAGGGTGCCAGAAGAGACGAGGGTAGGTGCAACAGAAGGCCCCTTACGGTAACTAGTCTTGAATTTTTAAGGGATCCGGCGGTAGGGAAGCTTGAACTCAAAAAGAAAAGGTGACGTCTCATTCGAGGGACGAGGATCATCGCTGGGCACTAAAAAGTAGTTGGTGCGTAAAACCAGCCTTGTGCACGCAAGGGGGGCCCGCCTTCAGATCAGGGAATAATAGGCAAGAAAGTTGAATCGAAGTGAAAAATTAAAACGTCTCACTCGAGGTTGTCGAAAAGCAGAAAGCTTTAGAGAGGACTGGGAGGGGGAGGCTCGTCTCCGGATTAGTCAAGCTAGTTGAGACAAACCAATAAGGTGACTCGTTGCCTCGAACGACATTTCCGCGGAGAAGTTGGAAGGGAAGAGGTCAGGGGCGGATGCCTCGAGGTCTATGTAATCGGAGGATGGCCTGGGTCCAGAGCCACGGCGTCTGCGCCTGAAGAGCAACAATGGGGCCAGTGCAGTGCAGTTGTATACAGAAATACAAGAACAAAGTTCCTGCGCGTCTCGCAGGGTCAAAAGGGGGACGAACGGCTGACGACAAAGAAACGTCCTGTATGGGGTTGAAAAAAAATTGGACAGAGGGGGACGTGTGTAATATTAGGACTTTCGGTAAGCACATGTTCCGTTGGAATGAAAATTGGGGTAGATGAAAGAAATACTGTCAATCACTGAGAATGGCGGTTTGAGAGGTCGGGGGACATGGGGTGGTGTCGGGAGCTATGGAGGGTTTTTTCGACAGGTCGTCTGGGCCGTCAGGCTGTCTGTCTTGACGTTTATAAATGAAATAAAAACAGGGACTAATTAAGCCGAGACAGAGTCCAGAGGCCCGGGGATACGAGACAAGGCCAGAGCTGAACAGAGATCTTGGGGATGAGGGAACGGAGAAATGGTTGACTTACACTGCGGAAAACTCAAAAAACTTAAACCGAAATGGGCATCGGAAGATAAAAATCAAAATACCTTAGAACATGGGACGAGAAAAGAAGATTACCCGCGGGGGGCCACCAGGATAGTAGCGAACCCGTAGTTATTATAGTTGGTTCGGAGTTGGGATTCGGCTGGGAGTGAACAACCGTACCTTTCAGGGTAGAGTGGACTCAGTCTGTCATAAGAGAGACACAACAAAAAACTTATGAGGAGGAAAGGGATAGCAATCGAATCTGCAAGTTAAAATCGATCGCGAAAGAACCTTTGGGCCGGGGGAGCCCGAAGAGCCGCCAGGAAACTAATCATCAATACGCTGAAAAGATCCGGGTGAGGACCGGAGAGGTCATTTCTTAGTTCGAAGGCTTGGCTGCCAAAGGGAGGGGGGAATTTCAAGGGCCTTCTAAAACTCTTTGATGATACCGAGGAAAAAAAAACTGGCCCGGTTTCCGACCCCCAGGGGCCAAAAAAAAACCCCAGTTTTGTAAGGGCACGAAGACCGGAATAGAGGGTTCGAGCGCCTTGCCTGTCGGGGGGATCCTATGGCAACAAAAAGCCAAATTCAGAGATGCATAACTCCGGTTTATTTCAAAAAAGAAAATGAGGGGAAAATACGAGTCTGAAACCTCGCAGCGAAAAGGCAGGAGAATGAAATAAAAATCAAAAGGGACACTAAATTAGTTGAAAAAGCGTAAGGTAATATAAAATCCAAGAGAAATCACTTATGCGACTAGGCATTAATCAAAAAAAAAAAGGGAAGAGCTAGAGATTAAACATAAGGATCACAGGTATGCCAAAGAAAGGGGCTTTTAGGAAAAGGCCGACGCCGGAGAGGCAATGCAGTTTATTTGGTTGGAAGGATCCAACAAGGACTGGGGGCAATCAAGGAAAGATTCAAAAACGAAAGAAACGAAGTGGCAGTTCTGATGAACAAAAGCATACTCCCCATAAAGCAGTAAATCGAAAAAGAAAGGACCGGCTTAAGTCAAAATCTCAATCGGTCAAAGGTTACAAAAGGGGGGAAACGATCACCTGGAGGGGTTTAGAAAGAATCCTCGTGCAGAAAATTCACTAAAAAAAAATCCGACGCCGATAACTCGAAGAAGTACCTCCCCTAGATTTGCCGGACGGCGTAAATTGGAAATTCCACGGAGACAACGTGCTAACAAATGCACGAGCGACAGACTTAATACGGAAAACCGTGAGGTTGTCGAAAAGCGGCATGTCTCAAAGTATCAAGAGGCCAATTATGAGCCGCTTCGAAAAGGAGGACGACCTAAAATTAGCCTCGTCCATCAGCAGGAATAAAATGGAGGCTAGAGCCAACGAGAGAGGAAGGAAGGAGTTATTTTGTATTTCAAAAGGCCATAGCCGCGATTGAGGGCAAAAGACGAAAAAAAAAGGGAACAATAAAGTTGGGGTCAAAAAGGTCACCCATATGGGGGAAGAAAAAACAAGATGGCAAGGGGAAGTGCCAAGTACGGTCGACTATCTAGGACAGGAAGTACTGGAGGGCTACAACAAACAGAGGATTCCTGATTTTCAAGTGGACAACATATGGAAAAGAAGAGGTTTGAGGGGAAAAGTGGGGGAAAAAGATGGACTTGATAGTTTAAATCAGCCAATTTGACTGTCAAGGGAGAATCGGAAGGAAAGAAGCAAGGACGACAGCGGGGGGAGAGAGGGAAAAGGACTGGTACGTACAATCGTCCGGCCCTCACTAAACTTACCAATAAGCAGGACGTCGGGATCGTCCCCTATGCGGCGATGAGAATATGAACATACTGAGAAGGAGAGGAAATTAATCCGTACTGGTGACACTATCTCGACATACGTGAGAATCTCAAAGGGGGGGGCAACCCAGCAAAATTCACGGGACCTGTCAGCTCGGGCGGGGATTAGTGAGATCTCTAAGGAGGGGGAGTAGCGTTTACTCAGATTCATTTCCCAAAATCTCTCCATCGGACGAGAGTTGCAAGAGAGAGTAAGAAAAAGTGAGAGACTTCAGAAACAGAAAGATGGATCACTTAACAAATGGTGAAACATGAAGGAATAACATCACCGAATATGACCT
>Ga0179593_1361485_pt1 | contig 10206 bp, 22 predicted proteins | sample CZODoug2_1_08_16_FD_185931 | JGI IMG/M metagenome (GOLD analysis project Ga0179593, IMG submission 185931) | Vadose zone soil fungal communities from Angelo Coast Range Reserve, California, USA - CZODoug2_1_08_16fungal (PacBio error correction) | ecosystem: Environmental > Terrestrial > Soil >...
TCGCGACGGATGGTTGGGGGCGTAAAAGAGAACGCGCCCAAACGCAAACCTCATTCTCTGAAAAAAACCAGTCGTGCGCCGAAAAGAGAGAAAAAGGGGGAAAACGTATCAGTGAGGAAAACGGGAAAAAAAACAGCGAAACGGGAAAATTCACGCAGTTGAAAAACGACGCGCTCAGAGTCTAAATGGAAAAAAACAACCAGATCCAAAGGACCAAAGGAAAAAAAAACACACGGGAAAAAGCCCGCATACCGCATAGGGGGACGACGGGCACAACAGAAGCGCAAAAAAGAGCGTGGGAAACGGAAAAAACGGGGCCCTCAAAAAAAAAAAAAAGAAAAAGATAGAACGTCGAAGGAGAAGGGAAAGCCAAGAACAGGAAAGGAGAAGAACCCAGAGGGTAAAGGGAGAGGGAAGATAGGCAGGGACGGATTGCAAAAAAGTTGGGTCGGGAAAAAAGAAGTATGAACACCCGGGGCTGAACACCTTGATCAAGCCGCGCGGCGCCAAAAGGAGAGAAAAAAAATAAAGCAGGCGGTAGACAGGCGAAAAAAGGAGGGGGAGATGTTACCCATATCATCGGCACAGATCGAACAAAGAACGCCAGAACTGGCATTAAAAAGTCGTGGCACGTCCAGAGTGCTGGAAAAGAAAAAACGGGCTGAAACACACTTCGGCGAATGAAAGAGGGAAAAGGGAACAAGTCGAGGTCGACTAGAGGGAAGTCAAGACCGGAAAATCGTCCAAAAAGCGCGCAAAAAGGAAATTGTCAAATTGGCAAGGCCAATCGTTGGGGAGGAAAAGCGGATACTGGTCAGATGTGAAGTGGCTGAAAAACAGGGAACAGACCCAGGAGTAAAGAAGAGATCGACAGATGTAAAAACAATTGCAGGGGGCCCGATCCGGTGGGGAGGGCAGGAAAAAAGAAACCTTCAGCTAAGACTAACCAGCTTTGCGGGGACACGGGAGGACCGTAGTGTGGGTCGCGTTGAAGGAAAGACCGAGGCTAAAAAGGAAGTTCACCGGCACACGGGCTTCAAGAGGACAGGGGCAACCCTGTTCATTTCTGAGGGGAGAGGTTGGTTCGAACATGGGGCTGGTCAAAACTCAGGTTTTCGGACGACGGGGAAGGACCATCCAACCATCCCCGCGTGCCGCATCTATCAAGATAATGTGTGGAAAGCGGAATCCGATTCCCAACGAGCAGGAAGAGAGTGGGATTTCGGGCCAGCAGCGGAGGACACGAAGGAAGAGCCGCGTTCCTAGGCACTAAAAACCGAAAACGAACCGCCGGGTTTGGATGAACCACTCGGGGGGGGGACTGGGGAAGGGGAGAGGGACGGGAATAAAAAGCGTAGGAGGATACGGCGGAATTCACTACGACCACTGGGAAAAGCCTTGAAAAATAAGTCGAAAAAAGAACATGACACAAGGCTTTGCTAGAAATGTACCACAAATCACCGTGAGGGAAAGGCAGTAGCCAAATGGTAAAAGGAAGCAAGGGGGATCAGCGGCAAAAAGAAACACAGCCTGGAGGTGTGGCGGAGGGGATGAGGTCCTTGTCGAGAAAAAGCATGCCTGTAACAAGTAGGAAGAAAAGGTCATAAAAGACAGGAAAGATGAGGAGAGCTCTCGACCGTCTTGGGGGGAGAGAAGTTGAATAGGCAATCCTCCGAAGATTAGGCAAGGGGGAGGCGCGGAAAGCATAAAAAAAAAGGAAAGACTTGAGAAGAAGAGGAAACGTTGATGGTCTGTTACTGAGAAAGGGGGGGGGGAAGGGGAGGGCGAGACCGGGAAAAGGTGGCAACTAGAGAGAGAGTGGGCGTGGAGTTTGAAGAGCACACAAAAAAAAAAAGAAAAAAAAAAAAAAGGTCCCGAACTGTCGGAAACCATCTCCATGGTGAAGGTGAAGGTGCCAAAGACGAAGCACTGGGACTCTTTGGGAACCGCAGATCTGCAGCGTGAAGCCGGCATGCCCTTACGCCGGAAGCTTCGGATGCACGGAAGGAATGGAACGAGGAGACCACCGGGGGGGGCAGCGGCGGCTCTCTGTCGGAACGCGAAGAAATAAAAAATAGCGGCCTGTCGAGGTGCCTTCGAGAGAGTAATGAGAAGGAAGACACAAACCACTTTTTCGCGAAACGCTGCAGAACACAAAAAGGGCTGGATCGACACCTGATCGGAGAATGAAGTCGACTGTTTTTAGTGGAAACGCGAAAGCAACGACCAAGTCACATGCCTTGGAGAGGAGGGACTAACCGAGAATGAAGACTAGACGGATCTTGGGTGTGGTGCGCAAACAAAAAAAAGAGAACAAACATCCTGAGCAAGCACGAGGAGGTCGAACTATTCTCAAGGGAGAGCTATAATGAAAGAGAGGTCCGTGATAGGATCGAAATCTTGCCAAGGGTGTAGGGAGAGATGCACAGGGACAACGGACTTAAGAAAGTGTCAAAGAGCACGAAAGAGGAAAAAAAAGGAGAAACTTGCGACAAGAGGGTCCGGGGGGGAGCGTTTTCTCCTCTGGGAGGGAAATAAGCAAAGGGGAGGCGCAAGAGCATAAAGCAACGGATTGGAGGCAATAGACAAAAGACGCAAAGGATAGTCCGAGAGAAAAAAAAATTGAAACGCGCAAAATAATCCGATCGGAGAAAAAGCGGAAAAAAAGGTCACGCGCAGGACGTCTACTAGCTTGGATGGAAGGGGGGAAACAGCGTCGGTGATGAAGTCGAAAAAAAAACCGGGCAGAAAAAAAGTCAAAAAAATTAAAGTGACCGAGGGGGATCAGCCCGGGAGACAGGGGAAAACAGAAAAACAACTAGATAGAGAGGCGGACTGTGAGCGGGGCTAATAGGGACTGTAAGCGTAAGGAAGGGGAGCACCGACATTGCCTTCGGAAACTTCTGAGAAGGGGAAAAAAAGGGCACCATCCTTGAGGAGCAACAAAGGACAAAAGCTGCAGAACTTGACCGGGAGGGGAAAAATTTGGGCCCGACTGGAAAGAGCAAATAGGGACCCTCCGAAAGTCGAACCTGAAGTCCTTAAATGGAAAACAGCGGGGACGGGATGCAGTGACGCAGGGGAAAAAAAAATGAGAGGTGACGCTCAGTGCTCACGAAAAAGAAGGCGAGGGAAAATGGGAATGGCTGCGTCTCGGGAGACCGCCAAAAAAACAACATAGACTCTCAAAAAAACAAACACCAAAAACAACAAAGGGGGAAAGAAAGAGATGCTCCGGCTCTGTTGCGTCGAAAAAGAAAAAAAAGGAAAAGCAAGTGGCCGCCTCAGACTGGGCTTGGGTCGAAGCACAGGGAGGAAGCAAAAAAGACTGGAAAACGCGGTCAACATTAAAGAAGAAAAAGGGGGCTCTACGAACGTCCATTGTACAGGGAACCGAGGTGGCGAAAATTCCTCAAAAATGAGAAGGAGGGGGGGCCCATTTCCGTGGAAAAAAAAACGGGAACTAAAAAAACTGCAAGATGAACAGGGGTTCAGAACGTTTGGACGGAATGTTTGCATCCAGGATGGCTGCCCGGGTAGGAACCACGAAAACGGACGAAAGAAAAGGGAGGTAGCATCCACTACCGACGCAAAGAACCAAAGACGCCAAAGCGAAAGCAGCTTCGGCGAACGATATCATGTGGGTGCTTGTCGGACTAACAGTGCATGAAAAAAATGAGAACAGGGCGCGATCCGGAGAACCTCAGACCGGCGGTAGAGGAAAACGGTCACACCCCACAACCAAGAGATTAGGGGGGGCAAAGGACCAAAGACCAGCAGCAGACTAGGGAAAAGCCGGAGGGGGATGGTCAAGGAGGGGGTTCCGTGTTCTACAGAGAGGAGGAATAAACCGAAAAAGTAAACAATCTCGCGACTATCCGGATGATCGGGCCAGGGGAGGGCTGACGCAATCCGTTGCTCACCGGAGGAGGGGGAAACGGAAAAAAACTCCAAGAAACAGGGACTGGCCGCAAACGGGAGAGAAAAGTTATGGGAAAAAAATCAAACCCAGATGGGAATCTCGCTAAGAGAAACGTGCGACAGGGGTGTCCGCGAATGGCCATAGCAAGATGCAATGGACCTTCAAAGGGTCAGCGATAAGCAAAAATAAGGGAAAAAGAACAACGTAAGAAAAAACATCATCATCACTGGACAAAAGAAAAAGCTCAGACATCCTCAAAAAAAGAAAAAAAGGGAAGGCGACAACACGCATAAGGGGGGGGAGGGGCGTCATAGGTGTTTCGTGACAACGTGGAAACCAAAAAACAGTCAAAAGAGAGGGTCAGGAAAATGGAGAGGGAGAGAACAAGAGGTCTTGTCGGGGGAGACCAGACAAAGCCCTTGAGAATGGAAAAGAGGAAGCGGTCACAGAAAACAATATCTAAGATCAAAGGGAGGGCAGTGCCAAAGCAATCAAAAAAGTAGGAGGGGGGACGCCGCAGTTTACGGGTGAACGAGGGGGGGTGTGCCGACTTCGTCCCCTGAGATGAGAGGGAAAGGGGCAAAAAGCGCCAAGAGCCAAATAGAGAAAGAAGGGTTCAGAAAACAAAACCATGAGAACGACGCGGCACAAAAAAGACCGGGGACAGAGAAAGAAGGTCTCAAAGGGTCAAGAAGGAAAGACCGGAAAGGTCTGCAAATGGCAGCAACAAAAAACAAGAGTAAGATCTGTACGGGGGGGAAAAACTGACAATCCCTGAAAAGCTTGGGGGGAAACCTAAACAAGAAACTAACAAAAATGGCGAATGTGCGAAAAGGTTCGAGACCCGGAAGAACATAGTAGACAAAGAAGAAAAGACCCTAATGAGCGAGAAAACCGGGGACCAGAGGACACGGAAAGTAACCAGTAAGGGAAAAGGTACCAGTACAAGCCATCAAACCGGTTCATCAGAATGAGGGAGGCGGTATCAAAGGGGGAAAACTACTACAGGGAGAACCTACTCAAATCCAAAGGAAAACTGACGAAGAAGAAGCTGGAGGCGAATGGAAGAAGGGGGGAAAACTACAAAACAAATGCGCGAACTCCCAAGAGGAAGGTCAAAGCAAAGAGAGTCGCCGAGACGACCTCAATCGCCGGAAACGATAGAAAAAAAAAAAGGCTCAAACAACACGGTCGAGAAACGGACCGAGAGTAAACCGGGTAAGGAAAAAAAAGAAAAAAAACCGGGCGGGCCCCCGCGCAATTGAATCAGGAGTCAAGTAACCCCACCGGGGTGTAGGTAAAAAGAGGGGGCAAAATGTCCATATAGTGCTTGGCAGGAAGCGATCACCGACAGGTTGGTCATTGGGAGGCCGGGCGGTGGCGCCATTAGGCATATGCAGATGTGGGAAAAGCCGACTCCAGATATGGAAAAAAAGAAAACATCCGGCGGAAACCGCGAGCCAAAAAACCCAAAAAAACCAAACACAACGGTGATGGGTTCGGGGGAGGCCAAAAGAGGCATATAACTACTTGAAGGAAAAAAAAGAACTGTCTTCAGAGCCGGGCTGCAAGCCAATAGCCTGTCGCGGGGAGGTCCAATCCTCCTAATGGGATAATGAGGAAGGCAAAACTCATCTTCTAAGATGGGGAAAGAGAATTTTATGTCGTTCAGGGGCGGGGGAGGAGGGCGTGAGGGTTGGGGTATATGACGAAAAAGAGGTTTACGACCAGGAAATAAGAGAAAACAGTAGTGCAACATAAGAAGGCCAAGACCAACGGTCTGTTGCCTTGCCGATTAAACGTAGGGAAAAGGGATTGGGGAAAACCTCAAGATGCGGAAAATTCCCACGGAAGAAAAAGGACAGAAAGTGCCGGGAAACCGAGGGGCAGGATGCGTAATGATGCAGGTGGGAAGGGCTAAAAAGACAGTATGGGCTCCGTGTCAAGGAGGGGTTCAATCACAGGGAGTAAAAAAAAAAAAGTGGGGTGATGCACCGAGGTCTTCCCAAAGTTCTAAAAGCACAACATCGGCGGTAGAAAGCTGAGAAAAACAGGGGGGGGGGAAGCAATGGCCAAGTGACCAGGTGGGGGTCTCCCCCTAAGCGGGGAGACTCAAGGGGGGTATTATGAAGGAGAAAAGCGAGAGGGGAAGTGGGGGGTACAGATCAACAGATCCATCAGGGAAAAGCCGAGGTGGTCAGACCGCCAAAGGGGAGGGAAAAGGAGGGAAAGGTCCCAAACGAAGATGTTTTCAAACAGTGAAAGAGAGCAGTCAGGCGAGCGGGGAAGATGAATTCTGGGTCCAACAGAAGAAGGCAGGGTCTGCTGGGAAACCCGCCAGTGCACAGCTAACACAAATTTGCGAAGGGGACAGGGCCGCAAGAAGCAGGGTCAAAAAAAAAAAAATCGCTCTTGGGAAATGACCTGGTGGGTTGCATCAGGCAAATCGATTACGAAACAAACTGAAAGGCGGGATGAAAAGAAAGGTTCCGAAAATCTCCAGATTAAAGATTCGAACGGAAAAAAGCTTGGAGAAGGGGGTTTTGGGGGGGTCTTCTTGGCAGACAGGTTAAAGAAGAAAACGGACGGGAAGAGGGGGGGAGGTTTGATTGTCGGAACAAAGGGGGATTCCGGCTAAGGTAGATTGGGTCTCTTCGGTGGCAGAGCCAAAAAGACCGGGAGGACTGACTTAGGAGGGGGGTGGGTTTTTGCTGGGAATTGGGGGGATCTGGGCTGGGGGAAAAAAAATGAACTGAACGCGAAAAAAAACGTGGCGACCCCAACTTGGGAGGAAAGGGAAGGAGGTGAGAACCCTCTAAAAAGGGGAAAAAAAAGTTACACACCGGCGAGTGGGTGAAGGCCTTCAAACTGGTAAGAATCAATCATAGGGGACCTGCCGCGCGAGGCTGCGGTAGGATGTCGAAAAAAAAACAAAAAACAAACAAGCGGTCTGAAAAAAGGAATCGAGAGAAGGAACAAAACACAACGAAAGAAAAAGAAAAAGAGAGACCGTTGTTAGTCTACGCTTGGGGGCACGAAACGCTACGGACCTCGCCAAAAAGGAAATCTAACTCCGAAGACAAAAAAGTGAGGAGGAATTACCAAGAGTCAGGTGTAAACTTTGGGAGGGAAGGAATAAAACAAGCAAACATAGTGACAAAAAAGTTGGTCGCCCAATATAAAAACAGAGACGGAAAGGGAAAAAAGGGACGGAGGGGAAAACAAGTACAGTCACAAAAGCAACCAGCAAAAACCCCTGGCGCGAGAAGTGACATCACTGAAAAATGATTGCGAGGTGCAAAGAAGAAAGAAAAAAAAAAAAGATAGGCCAGAAGGAGAAGGAAAGCATTAAAAGACGAAGAGAGGGTCTCCGGAGAAAAGGAAACAAGAAGACCAAAATAACGACGAAAAAACAAGTGGAAGTTCGCAAATAAAAGCGGGGCCGAGGGAAGGCAACGAAGGGAGTTTCAAGAGCCGAGGAAAAAAAGAGGTGGGGCAGTGAAAAAAATGTAAAACACGCGGGAGAAAGGTGCCGAATGGGGAAGAAAACAGGCCGGGGGGAGGGGAGGACCTGCAAAAACAGAGCAGGCTTTTAAAAAACCCGATCCTCTGAAAGATCCCGCCTGACGCGCGCAAAAGGGGGATGAACAGTCTGGGGGAAAGAGGGAAGGGGACCAAAGGAAGAAGGGGAGGACCACCTCGGCGGAGGTCCAGATGGACGGACTGAACGAAAAAGAGGGGAAGAGTGCGACTGAAAGAGGAATCAAAAGGGGGGCGGAAATCTCCACCAGAATAGGAGAAAGAGAAAGAGGGAGGACATCTGGGGGGGGGGAGGGAGCTTCTACGCCGCTTTGAAAGGGAGGAAAAGGTGCAAGGCCGACGAGGAAAGAGCAAGAACGAGATGCCCAACAATTGCCGTAGACGAAGAACTGGGTTGTGAACAAAAACAGTAAAGAAAGTCAGCATCCTAGAACCGACCCAAGTTGGAGTCACTTGACTGGGAAGGGAAGTCGACGGAAGAAACGAGTCTGAAAGGGGTCCGCACCGAGGAAGAGGAAATCAGGACACCCGGAATTGGAGAGGGGGGGAGTTTCGATCTTGATTGAAAAAAGGAGGTGGGGGGAAAACTGCATCCGCGAAAGCACGGGGTCCATCAGGAGGAATGCCGCATCTAGAAGAATTACGTGGGGGGGAAAGGGCACAGGAACCTCCCACGAGGAAAATCTAAGGATTCTGCAAAGGAAAAAAACCGTCGCGAAAGGAAGAAGGAAAAGAAACATTGGTCGAATTCCGTGAAGGAGAAACCGAACCCCACGGGTTTTGTCGGGCCAAGGGGTAGGGTAGGGAGAAGGAAGAACGGCGTTTCTGAAGAGGAGAGAGATGGGGAAAAAACATAAGACATATTACCGCCGTGCGAAAACCGGGGCAGGGAGCAAACCCAAAAAATTGATCTAGGAAACCTTCAAAGCACCTAGGAAAGACGAGGACAGAACCGAAAAAGGGACCGGAGGGGGAGGACTCGTGGAAGCGAAACGCATAAGGGGCGTGGGGGTTGGAAAAAAAGTGTCTGGGTCAGGTTATAGGCGACAAGAGTCAAGGAAGGAACAGGGGACTAAAGAGGGACCGTCAAAGAAGGGAGGAGAGAGGGATGAAGGCTAAAATAAAAAAGCGCAGAGGTCGAGCCAGTGCATACAGGGTAAGACCTCTAATCTTAGGCGGAAAGTTTCAGGAGGGAGGGGAGGCGTAAAAAGGTGATCAGTAGCTAAGGAAGAAGGGAAACGGTTGGGATGCTGGGAATTGCTACAAAAGTTGGACCGGCCGGGGGAAGGAGCAAAAAAAGCGAACGCCGGAGGGGCTGTGAGCTGGTGGGGGGATATAGGGGAGGGAATTCAAGCAGGGACACGGGAGGCCCCAAAGCGTGCAATGGTGGGGGTACGGGGTGTGTCAGGGGGGAAAATCGGCGAAATTGGAAGCAGGGAACCGTCATAAAAAAAGAGGAAACGGAGGAAGGAAAAAGTACCAGGACAGCTTTTCTGCGTACGGGAGCAGAAGGCCTGGGAGACGAGGACCAAGGCAAGGTCTAAAGGGGATGTCAGGGGATCGTCCGAACGAAAGGAGGACTTGAAAAAGGGGACATTGCCATTCGAAGTAGACCAGGAAAAAACACAAAAAACGGGGGGGGGACGTGCACACAGGGAGACCCGCAGGAAACGGGGAATGGAGGGGAACAGAGCTCGAGTCGAAAGACTGGGCAAACGCAATCCAAAAAAAAAAACTCATACATTCGAAACGGGCGGGGAAAGCCACGAAACGTCTCTATGCTGGGGTAGAAGGTCAGGCAAAAAACTTACGTTGGTGAAGCAACCAACCAGGAAAAAAAAAATAGAAAAAAGGCCAAATCATCGGAAGAGGCTGTATCAAGGGGGGCCCGCGATCTATATGATAGAGGGGGGGAAGGAGGATGTATAAGGGGAGGAACAAGAGGGTAGCGGAAAGATGAATTGCCTAAGGAGGGATGTCCGGGGCATCGCGACCGGGGCGCCACTGGGAAGAGTAGGGGAGGAGAACCAGACGCCAGGGAAGGTAAAGTGGTCGCTTTGGCAGAAGAGGGGGTGGCGGCCAAACAGGGAGGAGTACAGGGGAAGACACAAGTCATCCTGAAAAACGAAAGTGGCAGAGAAGGAAATATAACAACAACCGGAGTAGCGATAATGAAAAAAACGAGAATCGCGATCGTACAAACAGCGGAAAGATGACAAAAACCGAGGTCGACAGAGGGACGGGAAGTACGGCGCGAGGTGATGAATCTGGGAAAAACATGGACGTGACGGTCTCACCCAAAAAAACGAAGCCTCGGGGGGTATCATGGCACGCGTGGGACGCCTCCAGCACAAAAAAAAAAGAAGGATCGAGGCAGCTGGAGGAGCAAATTGTCTAGAGGGGGAATGAAAGAAAGGAGGGATAGGGACGAACATTCCTTAGGAGCATTCGATCGCGACAAAGGAAAAACCTGGCTTACAAACAAAAGAAAAAAAGAAGAAAAAAGAAAAGAAGTCGGCAGATTGCCGTGCGGACCGGGCAAAAGGGGGGTGGGTGACAAAAAAACCTACTGGGCCAAAGAGGAGGGGGAGGGGAAAGAGAATAGTTCGAACTGAAAAACGAGAAAGAAACCAAAGGGACTGGCGGTCAGGGGACGGAAGGAAAAGGGAGAGGAATGCGCACTCATGTGAAACCCACAGGAAGCCCGTAAAGATCAGCCGAAAAAGCAACCGAGCAAAGCAGAG
>Ga0179593_1444954_pt1 | contig 10206 bp, 14 predicted proteins | sample CZODoug2_1_08_16_FD_185931 | JGI IMG/M metagenome (GOLD analysis project Ga0179593, IMG submission 185931) | Vadose zone soil fungal communities from Angelo Coast Range Reserve, California, USA - CZODoug2_1_08_16fungal (PacBio error correction) | ecosystem: Environmental > Terrestrial > Soil >...
TTATTTTCGACGGGACTGTCGCTACCTGTGACGCGGGACCGAGAAAACACGGCAAGCATCCGCCGCAAGCAGACCCTATTGTGGCGATTTAGCTCGCAAACGTGACTGGGAGGAATTAAATGAGAACCAACAGCCGGCTTTCACGGCCATGGTTCGTGGAACGAATCCAAAGCAAATTTGGAGGGGAAAAAAACCCTGGCAAACTCCTTCGCGTAGAGGTCATTATAAGACAAGCGAAGAATTATGGGCAGAGGTGGTCGCCCGGTGAGGGTGGGTCGGTCTGGGGTGATATGAAAAGGGGGTGAGTAGGGCTCAGGTCTTCCGCAAAACAAAAAAAAAAAAAAAAAAAAAAAAGGCATATCTTGGGTTGTGTGAGGGGTCAGTCGTTCCTAAAGGGGGGGGGGGGGGAGACTCGCCAAGATTGCCTGCGGGTTGGGGTCAACACGAGAAGGGATTTGGATGGGACATTAGTGGAATTGGGGATACATCAAAGGAACACGGATGAAAAGTCTCCATGTGTTTAGACTGTTATGTAGCGGGCGGTTCCGTTTATGGGGGGAAGTCGCATGAGGCGGGGGGGGAACCGGAGATATCTGGGAAACAGCGTTCTCGAGAGGTTGGGGGAACAAAAAAGGTTCTGTCGAAGAATTAAAAAGGGTTGCGGCTCCAAGAGGGGTAGTGGATAAAAATCTTTACCACGGGCGTGGGAAGGAATATCGGGGGACCGAGGGTCTTCACGCGACATACAGGGGGAGGGCGGAGAGGGGAAATGGGTAAAAAGCAAATTAATTCAGGAACTGACAAAAAATCGAAGCGCCAGGAGGACAAGCTGAAAGGCACTCGACAAAGGGGGCACACTTCTGGCGTCGGAGGGTCCGCGAAATAGGAGGGAACATGAAAAAGTCCCTTCCGGGCGTTGATTCTCGTGGGAACGACCTCCCCTGGCAGAGATGCAGGCTGCCTTCCCAATCGCCGGGAAAGGCTAAAGCCTGTGTGTACTAGTGCAACGTCAAGAGATGATCACGGAATTCGTGCGAATGCAGGGGGGGGAAAAAAGGGATGAAGAGATGCCATGTCCAGAAAAAAGCGCCTGACACTGGGTCTCCGGTGAATAGATATGAACTTCAAGGTCGCAGAAAGGAAAAAAGGGAAAAGGACCAAAAACCACTGCTCCTAAAAAAGGCAAAGAGCGGTCATGGCCGGTGTGAGGAGAAGCCTCTGGTGATCGTGGGAAGGGGGAGCAAAAGGCGTTCGGCAAAATCGTGATTTTGCCTATGCGGAATCCGCAGAAGGGGGCAGGGGAGCAACTGACTATGACACAGAGCGCGGGTGACGATCGCGTAACTTTAAGTGCAGCAGCGGTGATGTGGAACTCACCAAGGGAAAAGTGGCGGCTGTGGGTACGGGGAGGGACTAAAACGACATCCTTGATAGGGGAATTCTACGTGGCTAGGGATGCGTTCTCCGATTCGTGGACCCGGGGACCGAGTCTGGGGGGGACGGGGCAAAAAAGGGTCGGGAAGTTATATTAAAATTGACAAGCAAGCTCACTCTTGTTTGGGAACTTCCATTGATCGGAGGGCCGCTTTTGGGGATCAAAGGGCGGCGACGTCATTAAATAACGGCACGAGAAAATGGTAAAAGAATCGTACGAGAAATACGATTCGTAATAATAAACTGGCTTGCTTAATAGGCGTTAATCAAATCAATGTGCCTCACCCTTCAAGAAATGGAAAAGGCGGGGGGTCTTGGTTCGTAATTAGGTCTGGTTACATGGTCTTGGATCGGGGGGATAAAATCCGGCCGCGACAGGAAAAAAGCGGCCAGCGGGAAGGGGGAAAGGAAGTAGACGGGGGGGTGAAACCTCCGCATTCTGGCTCAGTTATCTAGATGTCAAGGTCAAAGGAAAAAGAAACCTTATTAAGAACACCGTCGGCTGTTTCGACAGACCGGCAGGGTCATGAAGGAAGTCGAGCTGATAGGGCCCTTCGATGAGGGAAAAAGTTGATCCTCAGATGGAGTATATTAGCCGTTAAAACTCGGGGTTGGCGTCGCCGCGAGACTTCTATTGAAGGTGAGGGGTGATATAGGTTCCATATAGAGGGGATTACATGGGAGGGGATGGAAGGAAGTTGCGGAGCTGTTATTCTCATGAGCTTGGCTGACTCAGGGCTTTATGGATTTGAAGAGAAAAATCCTACGAACAAAAAGTGGAGGGGATAAAAAGAGAGAGTCGGGGAAGAATCTAGAAAGAGAAACAAGCGGTGGAGGGAAGAAAGATCTTTCAATCACGTAATGGGATCCCCGATCATGCGGAGATCTATGCTACAGAAGTGAAAAGACGAATCCTACGGCGACGCCTAAGAGGATGGGATAAGAAAGAGGGAAAAGAACTTTATAATAGAGATGCAGAGAAAAAGAGAGAAAATGGAAGTGTCAGTGCCGCGCGTCTTGTGGTAATACCTGGGGAGTTGCATGGGAATGAAAAAAACGCGCTAGAATGGCGGGGGATATTATCTGTCTTCTACTTAAAAGGAGATCCGTTCTCTATGACGGGCTCCAGGGGGGGGAGGATCCCGATCGCCAGAGGACATCCTTAGAGAATGAAGCGAAAGAAAATCAGAGGAAAAAATGTCCTTGGAGGTATTCTTCTTGACCAAAAATCTTAGTATATTATATGACTGAGTAGTCCTCGTGAATAGGACTACCCCAACACAACCGACCTCTACAGGTGATCTGGAAGTAGAGGGTGTTCAACCGAGAGGGGCTTGCTTCAACCATAATCGAAGGATTTTAAAAAAAAAGAAGTGTCTCGTCACATTTTGGGCTCGTCGTGTGCGGTCGTAATGCGACCGGGCAGAACGCGACTTCTTCCTGGAGAGTGAATTACACCCTAGGGAAGTGGGGGAGGCTTAACTTGTGAAAGATGGGGGAGGGCTTACCACCGAATTCAGGCCAGCTTGTATCACTGACCGCGATACAAAACCGGGGGTTCAAAATTAAAATTTAAGAGCACTAAGGTCTAGGTGGAACCATCATATGGACTAGAAACCTAGGCGCCGGAAGGAAAAATACTCTGAGGTCTTACTTCGAAAACAAGGCTTCATGAAGGCGAGCATGAGGGAGGGGGCGTCTTAGATTGACCAATTTTTAAGTGGATTGAGCACGCCGTTCATTTAACTCGGATTAAGAAGGGAATAAGGGAGGGAATTTTGGGGGACACATGGCATTCCGAGAATCGCCTCAACTGAGGAGGGGGCGCGGGGGGCTGATGGGCAAACCCCGTGCATTATCATGGGGTCTGAGGCATCAAGGAAAGGTTCAACAAAAAGTGCTTGCGGAGAAAAAGGGGGAGAAGACCGGATGACGCCGGAAAAAGGAGGAAAAAATTGTGCCCCGAAAAGCGCTCCTTACGCAGGAGATCATGCATTGGATCTTGGATTCTTGCTTAAAAAAGGGGGGAAGCGGTCTAGGCCAAGGGAGCTCTCGGTTCAAAGCGGGCGGAGAATACGATGGGGGCTAACGGATCTACTTGGGGGGGGTGTGGGGGTACCATCGTAACTGCGTCCGATCAACTACTTGGGGAGTGAAAACAAGATCTTCTGGATTCACCAGCTACTAAAGCAGGGTTGACTCTGAAAAAAAAAAAAACTAATTAAAACTTCGAAGTCTGGGGGTATCTATCGGCATCTAACGATAATTCAAGTCTTAATTATCCACCTGGCCGATGTGGATCAAGTTAATAGGGGAGATGTTCAACTACGGTCGGAGGAACGTCCGGAAGTACTGATAACTGAAGCTTTAGTGGCACAGGTTTTATGGCAAGCTCAAAAAAGGTATTAAGGCAAGGCTCATCGAGAAGCTCAATGACGACGATAAGGGGCTAATTGGCACGAGCTCTAAGAAGCTGGGGAAAAAAATTTAAAACAAAAAAAGGTTTTCTATTTTGAGGGGGTCGGTAGAATAGGGAAGAAAAAAAAAAAATCCTGCTATTAAAAAAAAAAAAGGGAAAAATGGAGATATAAAAAGGATCACCATCAAGGTCTCAAGGGCAGTAAGAGTGTAAAATATAGTTCTTTGGAGCTATAGACGGTGCGACTTGGGCGCTCAGGTGGGAGTGCGACAATTCTGTCTGGTCAAAAAAAAAAAAAAAAAAAAAAATAGACTCCAATTGGGGAAGATCACAGGCCGGGCGGCTTAATGGGGTGGTGAAATGTGCTTAGGATCAAATCATAGCGACTGTCTGTCTAAACCCCAAAGACTGGGACGGGGAGGGGGGGGCTGGTAAACTGCTGTGGGTCTCGGTGCCTATAGGCTGTGTGCCAACATTCACGGAAGCGGCGAATCAGATCGGAAAAACAACACGGCAATTAGGGTGGAAAAGAGATTTTGCGGGCTTGCAACATTGGAAAAAAACTCATGGGAACTAGAACCAAGACCACCAAACAAAAACAAAAAAAGAAAAAACAATGGGGAAGTGCACCTATCCGCAGGGTGCCATGGAAACTGGGCAGTCGCTGTAGTATAATACATATCACCACCCCAGTCTCTAAAAAAGGGAATTGTCAAAAAAATAGGCTGTAATGTCCACCTCTAGCATTTGGGGGAGAAAAACGCTAGGGGAGAAACCAGGGAAACTTTAAACACAAACGTGAAACAAAAAAAACAAAAAAAAAGACGGGGTCTCACGCCGCAGTCCTTCTTATTTCGCGGCTTGCAGCATTTCTTAGATCCTTGGTTCTTGGGTCGGGGGAGGTTTCACAAAGAGAACATGTGGGGGGATGTTTGGAGGTGTTTGTTTGCAAAAAGGGCATCTGAATACTTCAACACAAGAAAAGTAGTGCACAAAACCTTTTGTGGTATCACGAACCCAGACTTGGAGTAAATTAGTTGCTAGGGGAAGAAAAGGGCAGCGGCAAGGAAAAGTACATGTGTGAAAACTGTTAGATCAGCTTGCACATTATCAAACGTGCGAAAGGTGGCACCATACGAAAGGTACTTCTTCTAAGGGGTAATCGCGATCTTCAACTGACTTACCGTTGCGATAGCTTGGGGGGGGGTGGGGGGGGGGGGGGGGGGGGGGGGGGGGGGGGGGGGGGTTGGGTGGGGGGGGGGGGGGGGGGGGTTGGGTGTGGGGGGGCATGGCGTTTTCCTTGAGTTCCATGGGGGAACGGCGGGGGGCGAGAAGATAATCCGTTGCGTTCAAGAAATAGAGGCTGCACAGCGAGTAAACGCAAGGAAACAGCAGGAAAAAGATGCATCGGCCAAACCGCTTCCACAGCGGCGAACTTGGGCAACTCGGCAGGAAAAAAAAAAAACTTCATAGCAGTAGGTTGAGCGAGATTAGTCTGAGAACGCTCGACTGCGCGGGAAAGTGCTTCGTTAGCGACACAGTTTCGCGCGGCATGAGGCGGCCGGCTCTTACACCATGGGACCGAACAAAAGGGCGATGCGGAAGTTTTAATTTAGGTAGACAAATACAGGGGGAAGAGCGCGGTGAGCATCGTCGAGGAAGATCAGGGGCGATTCTCAGCGCAAAGCGCGGCCGGCAAAAGAGCCTGGGACGCCGTTAGAATGGAATTCTCTTAAGGAGGGCGCAGTCGTCACCAGGGGCACTAAAAACGGTCGTCTTTCTCGCCGGTGGGGGAAAAAGGCAAGGAGGACTAGGGGATGGGCGCTGTGTGCGTACGAGAGTATGATAAGTGTTCAGTGCTCGGGCAAGTCGAGCCATACGTGAGGGTCAATCCATCGCCATAGGCGGACTCTGGACAATAAAATAGGCGCGTGAGGGGAGACCTGAAAGTGGCCGATCACGCTGGGGAAGTGCTCTCACGGGCTGGCATGGTGGGGGACGCCCTCCACAATTCTTATTAGGGAGAGAAAACATTTGTGAAAGCGTGTACTGAAAAAGAGCTGCCGACTAGGTGATGTCATTCCTTTCAAGGGTACGTCAGTATTCTGGCACAATATAGGCCGCAGGGACCAAAACAGGAGTGGGCTCTGGGATCTTCGGCGACTTGTCTTTTAGCGCTTTGAAGGGCGACAGCGAAAAAATCTGGGGTTCGTTTTTATATACTTGAAGGGGGGGGAAAAAGTACTTCCTTGGAAAGGGGGGATACTCGGTGCCTATATGGCAGGAATGCAAGAGGCCCGCAATAAATTCAGTCACGGCGCTTTAGCCGGGGAGGCTTGAGCTGGCAGGAAGTTCTCTAGGTCGTGGGGGAGACAGGGTTATAGAACGCAAAGGGGAGGACTCTCTGCCAACTGGGAAGGAAAGGAAAAGGAAAGAAAAGGCTCTGGAACGGTCGGACTCGTGGTTACGCCAAGGTGGCAGGACAGCACCGTCGAGCGAATTTCGTGAGGGCTCAGGTCGGTCAAAGTAGGAGGGAGTAGCATGGAAGACCGAAAGAAAAAGACTATTCCGCAAAGCAAGATGGGGGGGCTCTAGAATAGGGTTAACTGAAATGGATATATGGGAATAAGAGAAGATAGGGAGTAGGGGGGCTGTGCATTGAAGACATCAACCTTGGGTCTCTGTATTGAACTTTGAAGCTCTCTTTCGCACAAAAGGAAGAGGAAGGGGGGAAAAGGGTTTAAAGGTTATCTTTTGGCATACAACAAAGAGACCGAAAAAAATAAAGCTTGAAGTAAAAGCCTTGGGAAGGACGCTGGTGTCTAGAGACTATGGTAACATCTAGAAGTAGGTCAGTATGAGACTAAAAATCGAAGGCTGCGGCGGCGAAGCCATAGGAATTACGCTGACATGAGGACAGGAAAGGGAGAGGGGATATAAGAGGAAAAAGGAAGACTTCAAAACTTTGGGTCCTGCGAAATTAAGAATTCTTTGAGGACTCCGGGCTTTTCAGAGATTTTCGATTTAACCAAAACGCGCAGGAAAAAGGGCGGGGGTTACAATTACATGGGAATTTATCTGTTCAGATAATCAAAAGTTCGCCGATGACGGCGGCAGGCGGGATCACCATCAACGGAACAGCTGGCAAGAAAAAACTAGCTCTATAGGCACTCAAAAACTGCATTGCGTGAGATCGGAGGGCGCATCTAGGCTGTCAGGCAGTCGTTGCTGCAACTGGCTACGTATGGTCTTCGGGGGCCTCTGCTGGTCGCCCTCCTTTATCAAGCCGGCACAGCAGTCGCCGGCATTAAGAAGAAACAATCACAGTATTTGGCTTGCGGGGGGGTGCAGATATGCGGCGGGGAAGACCGGAATGACCAACCGTGCAGTGTAAATCGTTCAAGTACCTTCAGGCATGTCACAGGTTCGATAAGTGCAATGGGAAGCGCGGGTCTAAACACCGCCATGCAGGGGAGTCATTGACAAAGCTTGGAGAAAGGGAACTTCGTGCGTCTAACTACGCCTATTTGGGGAAGGGAAAGTGCTTGCAGCTAGGGATTTTCAGGGTAACGCTATCAAGAGGGGAGATAGAGTTGACAATCCGGCCGTTCCAGGAGCTTACTTCCGAAACATGGCTCGCGACTAAAAAGCAATTCATTTTCCGTATTGGCGGTAAGAGGACCGGAAAGTGGGCAGCCCGGTTTGGAATTCGAACTCCCTGGAATTTTACGGGCCGTCGGATGAAGACCATCTAACCTGGGTAGTAGTTTGTGGGTTGGGGGGGGGACTCGCCAGGGAAGGGGGGAAGAATGCGCCACAGGATTCGGACAGGGAGTGGGGATAGGGCTGGGGATGACAATTTGTCTAACTACGAAGGAAATTACGCTAAGCCATTTGAGGGGGTCGCGCTATCAGCGAGGACTGCAAATGGACTGCTTCACGGAAGAAACCCTATGAACGCCGGTGCGGGGGGAGTTTCCGTGGGAACTAGGAGGCGGGAAGATGTGCAAGAAGACTATCTGAGGAAAGCGGCGAATCTTTTCAAAAGTCTATTACCGATGGGGTCAGCTCGCGAACCGTTTGGGGGGAAAGAGGAAGGTCGTCAATCCCTTGAATTTGATGGAAAAAATCTGATCAAGAGGTTTCAAAAGCCGGACTAACAATGTAGGAGAAAAGGTACCCAGGGACCGGGGGGGAATTCTTCAAAGGGATGGAGGGGAAAGAGGCGGGGTAAACATGGCGAGTTAAAGGTGGGGGAGATATGGGCAAGGATTGCAAGTCACACGTCGTCCTGCGGACTGATACGAGGGTGCAGTACTATTGTATAAGAAACTGGAAGAGCAACCAATAGAAAAAAGTTGAAGGAATGTCTTATCGCCGGAAATGCCTCAGAGCAACTTAAATAATTCTGGGGTTTAAAAATCCAAAAGGGTGGGGAAAAAAAGTGGGAGGGTATTGGGGGCTGTATAAGAAAGGAGAAAAAAAAGAAGGATAGAAAAATGAAAAAAAATCTAGTAATTCAGACTCCAGCGGCAGGGAAGGGCGGGGACCTGTGAAAATCGGTCTGGAAGTTGGTGGGCCGTTGGACAAACGCGCGGGAGGAAAAAGTGGTTTCGTTCGGGCAAGGTGGGTGTGGACCAGGATTTAGGCTCCCAGAAACAAAAATTTTGCGCGAAAAGAAACTCTGCGCAGCGATGGGGTTGAACTGATGTCTGGATGACTAACCTGTCAGCTGGGAGGCCTCCCTTAAAAGGGGAGGGCTTAACAAGGCTGGGGGATGAGGGGGGACCCAACCCATTTGTACAGATTAAGGAAAACATCTAGGGAAAAAAACACTAGACCCGGATTTGGGGATTACTAAGAGATTTACGAACGTAAAAAAGAGTGACACAGGGACATCCTATTTGCCGATCAAAAGACAGATTACCCCGAAACGAGTGTCGCACCAGAAAAGTTTGAAGGACACAGGTCTCTGGGGTTATCATCATCCAGAGAACACCCGGTAAGAAAATGCGGTGGCTTGGAGGGGGGCGAATATGTCTTTACCTAAGAGGGTGGGGGTGGTTGTTAGGTGTGCGAAAAAAAAAGGGCGAAACGCAACGACTTGTAAAAGTAACTTCAAGCTCGAGGAAAGTGGGGGCAAAGTCTCAAGTGCGCACGGGCAGGGGGGGGAGATTTACTTTTGAATGGGAATCGGAACGCAGGTTGGTGGTTTACTCAAGTGCTGCTAGGACATACCGCAAAGCGAAAAAAATGGGGTTTCTAAGGGGGTATTCAAACACCGGCTTGATGAAGGTGGGGAAGGGGTGCGTAGTTTCATTGGGCTAGACAGTCCTAGAAACCGTAGGCGAGAAGTTTAAATCAAGCGGTGCAAGCTAGCAGTGTTCATACAGACGGCGGGGACGACTTCGGGGAATAGACTTCTGATTAACGCGGTCTCGACGAGGGGTAAATCGATGAGACGATCGGTTCGTCGCCGTGGGGGGACGCAGATAAGCATGCGGGGGTGTTCTTTTAAATTCTGTAAGACGGGGCTGAAAAAAGGGATTCACATACCACTTGCAGTTATGAAGGCCGTCGGGGGGACAACACGCAAAGTAATACATTCATCGCCAACAGGCTTCCACGATTCGCTTCGTTGGAAAATACAGAAAGAGGTGGAACAACTATTCTGGCCCAAGGCCGAGGAAAAAAATTATAGTCTGGCAGAAAACGGCGAAGGGGACTCATGTTTCACGGTGTGTCAGCGCTGTCGGCAATCCGCAGGGGAGACTTCCAAAGAAAAAACGCATGCAGGGTGCGCGAATCGTTGACTTGGAGGTAGACAAAACTGAATCAGAAAAGGCCATCGCCGCGGCAGAATGCAGGAGGGAAACGGCAGGAAAAAAAAGAAAAATAAAACGGCCTCACGGTAGACTGGGTCTTTCCGAAGAAGACACGGGCGGGCGCAGCGGCAACCAAGCAAGTGCCTCTTAGACGGAAGAAGGCATGGCGCTCGGGGGGGAGCCTGGTGTGCAACTTATCATAGGGGTGGGGGCGTAAGCGGCTAGGCGGATTGAAAAGAAATTCTTGTTGGTTAAATCATCGCCGAGGCGGGGAAAAAAAAGGGGAACATGAACACATAGCGTCTGGTGCTTATTTGAGCAGACAGCATTTGTACAGTGAAAAGCGTCACCTGGTTTGTTACGCGCTCAAAGGTCAGGGCACGCGCAGCCAACCAAAAAGGGGGGTAAGACGCAAGGCGAGCTCTGTTGTCATGAAAAATCGGTCAGGCTTCCATCACACTGCCTTCTTCACCTCCTTGGCTTTGGGCCGCCATGGGCAGAAGGAGGGGGATGGACCTTGGCCGCGAT
>Ga0179593_1490221_pt1 | contig 10206 bp, 14 predicted proteins | sample CZODoug2_1_08_16_FD_185931 | JGI IMG/M metagenome (GOLD analysis project Ga0179593, IMG submission 185931) | Vadose zone soil fungal communities from Angelo Coast Range Reserve, California, USA - CZODoug2_1_08_16fungal (PacBio error correction) | ecosystem: Environmental > Terrestrial > Soil >...
TTGAGTGTCAAAGGGGGGTGTCAATCCACAGGAACATCGTCCACGTATCAATCAAGTACAAAAAAAGTCCGAGAACCGGGAATCTCAAACCCCCAAAAGAGAGGGAGCATGTCAGGAGAAAAACCACACCAATTCACCCAGAGTGTCTGGACGAATAAAAAGGCCTCAAAGGGGGTGGAAACGAGACCGTAGGGTACTCCAAAGAAAGGCCGCAAAAGGAAACTGCCGTTCTTAAAACGTGAACCCAGAAAGGAGAAGAACTAAAAAAGAAGGTAAAAAAAATTGAAAATTGAGCCAGAACCCACATCAGACGAGCGAGTAGAATCATTAAGTCTCTACATAAATTCCTCCATATAGAAGGGGCCGATACAAGAAAGAAAAAAAACTTCAGTTACCATAAAAAACGTAACGGTTCGAAAGGGAGAACACGAAAGGGAGAAAACCCATAAAAGGCAATAGGTGCCATGAGGCGTCAGCTTTCTGGTGTTCTGCTGAGAGAAAAAACCCACCGCTCATAGGAAAGGGAGAGAAAGGACATTTTGAACCTCCAGGGACGAAATGGGAAAGAGGCGGAGTTGCCCCAGCCTCGGGTCTCAAGGCAGAAACGATTAAACATACCACCCGGAAATAGACAGAACAGAGCATAGAGTCACAAAGATTGAAAAAAAGAAAGAACAATGGACAGGAATGAAAGCAACGAGGAAACAGTACGTGAAGCAGCTACGCAAAAAGCAAGATACAAACAAGAAAAGAAAACTACACAAACCCGGGGGTGTTCGCCTGGCAACACCAGGGGCAAAGAACAAGGGGGTTAAAAAAAAAAAAAAAAAGAGAAATGGTGGTGGTGTTCCTGGGGAACGCAAGCGAATGGGGGAGGGGGACGGATTCAACACCCAAAAACAACGGAGGAGCTGGGGGGGGCGTGCGAAAAGAGGAAAGGTAGCAATACTCAGGGGGGGAAACCCTGGGAACTCATGCAATTCAAAACTCGGTGGAAAGCTTGTTTGGCGGAGAAAAACGTCTTCGGCAAACCAAAAACTAGGTCGGCTGGTGGAGACGAAACAGGAAAAAAAATAGTGGGAGGGAGGCAGACGGAAAAACCTAGACGTCCTAGCGGGAAAAGCCGTCAGGCCAACAGAGAGCATACAATAATGAGACCACAGGACGGAACACTGTCCCCCCATCAATACCCTTAAGGTAGGGCGCAGGGGGGAGGTAAAGAAAAAAAGGGGGCGTGTTACGAAAAAGGGGCCCCGACCAGGCAAAAACCGGGGGCTAGCACCAAATGCGAACGGAACGCACCAAAAGGAACGAGTCTGAACGGAGGGAAAGAAAAAAATACCTACTGGAACAGAGACCCTAAATCCATCAATGTGTTAGCCCTGGGGGAGGTCAGTAGTTCCATCTTGGGGAGCCGAAGGACAAAAGGGTTGGCGGGAGATTTCAAAAAAAGTGAAGGTCACTGAGTCAAAAAAGGGTCAAGAACCTGGGGGTCCAGTTGAGTGACAAGTGGTGGTAAAAATGTTTGAAAACTAATAGTTTTAAAACGGAATAAAACTCTGAGGAGAGTGCAGACAGAGAAGTGAAGACAGGCACTGGGGGACGACTTAAATGCTTTGGCTACATTTGTTGTAGCTGTTTTGGTCTTTGCGTGGCTGTATACAAAGGGCTTCCGTGAAGAACTCTTTTTACGGCTTGTCGGTGGGCAGGAAAGGGTGGGGGGAGGCACTTTCACATTAAGGTAAAAGGGAGAAAAACAACGAAAAACGTGGCCAGACGTCAAAAGCCAACAAGGACCCAAAAGGAAAAAAAACCGGAATGGGGTAACTTCTGAAAGAAAGGACACTTCCACAAAAACAGGGCTTGACCGCCAAAAAGAAAATAAATTTGGCAACTAGAATTCGATCAAAAGGAAGAATCAAAGAAGACCAGGACAAGGAGGACGAGGTGGACGCCCGTCAGGAAAAAAAAAAGACTCAAAAAAATTGTAGGGTAGGTAAGAGACTGAGATTCACGGAGAGAAGGAGTTAGGGGGACACAATCCAACTCCCACTTTTTTGGTTGGAGATAGCCGGTAATCGAACGACACCTTCAATTCCAGGGGGGAGGGTACGAATCAAAAAGGGACAGGAAAGTGGAAAACCAGACGTAGGGGGGTAACAGGCATGCTAGAGATGGGCTGGGCAAGGAGGATTATACTCCACAGAGCATTGACGAAAAACCGCACTAGAGGGTCAGGGTACCCACAAAGAGGACGGGAATGGGTCCCAAAAATTTCATACTTTGAAAAGAGTGGGTGCAATTGCAATTCAAGTATACCCGTGAACAACGAAAGGAAGCGGTCACACCACTGGGTGGAACTACAAGAGAGTTGGGTGAGAAAAGAACCAACAAAGGGAGGTTTTTGCGGGCCACCTGCAAGGCAACAAAGAAAGTACTCTTGTGGGAACACTTAGACCCGCAAGAGAAAAAAAAGGAAAAATACGGCTGGGAGAAGCCGGAGACCCTTTTCACATCGCAGAAGGAAATGGGGACAGAGAATATACAACGGTCGTAAGAAAAATCAATGCATCACGGGCACGTTAAAGGACGAGGTTTCGGGGTCTTCAAAGGTCAAAGTAGGGGGGGAAAGGAAAGGAGGGGGGGGGTGCAAAAAGATATGCAAAGGAGCGGCGACTTTTGGGGGGGTCGGGACGAGGGAAGAACAGGTGTGTGGGGACGAGAACGGGGGGTGGAATCAGGGCGAATTTGGGGAGAGTGGGGGAAATCTGGGAAAGTGTGATCAAGAGCCAAGGGGCTTGGGTGGAAGGGAAGGAAGGGAAGGAATATGGCGAAGAAAGTGAGTGGCCTCAAAAGGGCCAACTATCTAGAGGCAGGGGGCGCAGTGGAATTGTGCCAAGAACAAAGAGGTGAAGGGGTTGCGTCTGGGGGAAATATCCATAATCCAACAGCAAGGGGGAGAGGGATGAAAAAAATATATATCTTCCAAAGAAAACAACACTCAACACATCAAAAAGGGGGGGGGGAGGGACCCAGGCGGGGAAGAAAAGTAGATTATTACTTCAAAATCAAAACGGCAAGTCAGTGTCCAATACAGGGATACAGGGTCGAGTCAAGGGGCAAGAGAATAGGGATCCGAAGCGTTCAAACCAGCACTTGACACAGTCTCTACATATGCCTACACAAAGTAGGCAAGAGGACTCGCGGAGAAACGATGAGCAGGATAAAGGGTGAGAGGCGAGGAAAAAACGGGGCGCAAGAAGGTGGGCCGTAACCTATAAAAGACAAAATCTACCGACACGGGAATCAATACTGGGGGCCCTCCTAATAGTGTTAGACAAAAGATCAGCACTCTTATTGGAAAAGAACTCTCTCTCTATCTGGGTTTCAGTTCCTGGTGAAACGGGACAAATCAAAAAGGTGAAGGGAGACAACAGGGACTTCCTAGGGTCTGGAAAGGTAAGACAAAAAAACTCCTATTCAAAAGTGTGGGTTGACCGGGGCGTCTGGGGAAGGGGGGACCCAACGAGAAATTGAAAGAGAAAAAAATCGAGGAGGTTACGCAAGCGAGGGGGGGGGGTAAACCTGTACAGGGTCAAAGAAAAGGGGGGTTACAGACGGAGTTTTTAGATCCCAATGCCTGGGGTAACAAGCCACGCTCGGGGAGAAAGGGTGGATTAAAAATACTCGGGTTATGGCCAAACGCGAAAGAATACGAAAAAAAACGCCTGGGGGGGTTTTTGCAGAACCAAAAGGAAAGGAAAAGGCCGCTCGCGAAAAGAGTAGTGACGTCAGGGCTACGAAAGGAAGGCGGTCCAGAGTATGGGGAGAGGACACCTTAAACATTGGGCCATTAAGAGAATCGGGAAGGGACTTAGAAACAGTCAGGGGAAAGGTCGGGGCAGTGGGGGGAGTGGCACCCTGGCACTTACAGGGGCCGGCAACTCGGGAAGCACCGGAACGTTAAACTGTAGGGTCAAGCTTGACAGGCGGGTTAAAGCGCAGCTGGAAGGAAAGGAACAGATAGAATAGCACGGAACTGAAGCCGCAAACATGACAAAAACTCGACCCGCACTGATAGACCTTAGGACCGAAGGGAAAAAACAACAACCCCGGGTTCGTACAGAGAGGAGATCAAAGGGGCGTAGAAGAAGACGAGACTGGGGAGGCAAGGGAAACACGCTGCTGCTTAATTAAATGGCTTACTAAAAAAGAACGAAGGGGGACTGGTAACATGGAGGAGCAGGACCCGGTTGAAGGAGGTCGGGACACTACTTTGCCGAAACAAGAACTGGTTACAAATTAGAACACTAAAAAGAAGACCGAAGCGGCAAAGAAACGTCTCCTAACGGTGACGCTCTAAAAGGAGGAACTTCTAACAAATATCGAGGGAAAGGCACTATTGACATGAATATAACAGTAAGTGGTGAGGACTGCACATCAAGGAGAGAAAAGAAACACGCACACGGAAGTCGAAAATCGACGGGGAAAAAAAAATTTCAATTTGGAAACACAACCACTAAACGCGCCGGAAACAGCACTGCAGTAGACGGAAAAAAAAGGCTGGAAAGGTGAAAACGAAGGGGTATGGGACAGATAACCAGAGGGGGGGGAAACATACGCGTGGGTGAATAAAAGAAGGGTGAAATGGAAACAGTGTGGTGGAGGACGGGGAGTACCGGGGGCGGTTCGTAGTGTGACAAGAATTACATGAAAAAACCGCGGCGTGCAGGGAGTGTGTCTTTTACGACAGTGATCAGGAAACACAGGGACGCGCGGCGCAACGCTCAAAAATTGGACACAGAAGGGCAGAACCTATCAGGGGCAACAGACATGGTAATACTAATAGGGGTACAGGTAGTCCAAAATGGTAGTGAAGAAACAAGTAAGAAAAAGAAGGAGTAAAAAAAATTTCAAAGAAAACAAAACTAGATTGAGGAAAAAACCAGAAGAAGGAAGTGCAACGAAAAAAAAAATCTTGAACAAAGTACCAAAGCTAGAAAGACAAGGAAATCGATGGAGCAAACTTAACAAACAGAAAAGGGGGGATCCAAGATTGGCCTTTTTTGTTGAAAGAGGTGGGGGGGCGGGGGAATACTGTGCATGAAAGACAGTAGGTTTTGCTAATTACTGAGGGAAGGGCAAAGGTTTGAAAGATCCATTGACAACCAGTGTCGTTTATTAACCAGGGGCGGGGGGGACGATCAACTGAAAGACATGGGGGGGGAATGATTGGAAGATTCCAAATTTGGGGGTCGGTTTTGACAGCCAAGCACAGGGAAAGAGGGACAGGGGCCGATCTACAAGACGGGAGGGGGGAGGATCACTACTGGGGGGGCCAACGGAGGATTGTGAACTAGAAACCAAAAAAATCGAGGCGTTGGGGTATAAGCCATTGACCGGATGGGAAAAGAAAAAAAAAAGGAATATTGTCGAGTGTGATGGAAAGTGGTTGAACAATGACAGGGAAAGACAGGCCGAAAAAACCAGTGGAGGGGGGTATTGTCGTCCGTTTCGTGGAGGATAAGGGAGCGGCCAAACTATCGGGGCTCAAAACTTAATCATTCCACAGGGGTTGGTAAAGGGACATGAGGGACGTATATGGGAAGGGGGGGGGGACGACCTTAAGAAAAACGAAAACTGGGAAAAACGAGTGGTCCCCCGAGAGCCTTTGACCACAACGAACAGAAGGGTTTCTTTGGACCCTGAGGGGGGGTTTTGAACAACAGAAACAGAGCAAGGGAAAGGGCGGTTCCAGTGGGGGGATGTGAAGGAAAGAGGAGCGTCGACATAAGAAAAAGATGGCGGGCATCCTGGAGACCCCAAAAAGTTGGGTCAATGGGGGGTTTGTTGGGGGGGGAGAACGGAGAGCACCTGGGGGACCCGAAAAAAATCGTGGCAACTCGAGTAATAAAGTTCAAGGAAGGCCGAGAAAAGAAATAGGAAACTAGTTGGAAAAGAAGACCCTATGGGGGTTGAGGGGGGATCAGTCCTTTGGGCGGGAGGTCCACCTGGGGTTGGGGGGGAAAAGAAGAACACATTCAGTCCTGCAACAGAGGGGGGGAGAAACTGGGATCGTAGAGGACGCAAGGCCGCCAGGCTGTCATGTCAATACCAAGCTTGGGACCACTACCAAAAGAGAAGAAAAGAATAGCCCGGGTTGATGACCCCGAGCCAGCAGAACTGAACGGGTGTGGGTTTGGGCGGCAGGGGTGGGGACAAAGAGCAAAGAGGGTCGGACCCGACGGTGAAAGAATCGCAACTTTTTCCTAGAAAAAAAAAAGGCAGTCACCGAAAATTCGTGGGAGGAGTTTGGTGTTTGGGGGGGACTGGTGAACGTTGGGACGGCTGGGCAGTGGGGTAGGAAAAAAAAACACCGTGTTCGAAAAAAAATTCGGGGACGCAGGGGGCAAAAAAAGCGGTTAGGACCCGTCAACAGGATAACACATAAGGAATGGAAATGGGATTGACATTGCAAGGGAAAGGGCGGTGGGGGGGGGGGGTGGGGGGATGGGTACAAGTGGACTTGGATTACTTTTTTTTGGGTGGTGGGGTGTAACATAGGTGTTCGTGAACAGCACAGACAAGGGGAAAGGGAGGACGGGGGGAGGAGGGGAGAATTTGTTGGTTGTCGATCTGATGGCGACGGAAATTGGGTCAGGCGCAGAATACAGTCACAGTCCTAGGATCGAAAGACAAACAACAACAACGGGATATGAGGAAAGAAATAAAGATATCCGGGAAAGTGGAGGAAGGACGGCAGAAAAGAAAGGGAAGACAGAATAGAAGAACCAAAATGAAGAAACAACGAATAGCCCGAGACAGGGGAAATTTGCTGATAAACACGGAGTTTCAAACAAAGTTGGAGTCCAAAGGAAACTCAAACAAAAAAAACAACCGAAACCAGTACAATGGGGGGACTTGGAGAGACGGATAAGGATGAAAGACCAAACAAAGAAGAGAAGAAAAACAGGAGACTGAAACAGCCATGTTGGCCTAATTGAACATTGGGGTTTTAGAAGAAGGGATAAACAACGCCCAAGGAAGGAAAAAAACGAAACAATGACAACACAGGGTTGAACCATGGAAGAATGAAAAAATCACCTCTGGGTAAGGGGGGTCGGCATCAAATCACGTCAAACGAAAAAAAGCGGGGGGGGGAACAAAAAACGTTCCCAAAAAATAAAAGGAAAAGTTCGGTCTGATATCGAAAGAACGGACTATTCTCCTGAACAGAAGTCGGGGGGCAACCAGGGAAGCGGGAAAAAGAGAGGGGAAAGAACAAGCCAGTCCAGTGAGGGAGAGCCCATGGGTGGAAAAGAAAAACGCAAGAAAAGGCGCAATAAAAAAAGAGGTACCGGACGCGACGACCATGACAAGGAGCGAGAAACCCAAAGATGGGTCGACTGAATGCATGAAGTTATAAGGAGACAGGGAAAACAAGAAAAAGGAACGGGATTAATGGAGGTTCAAAAAAAAGCAAAATGAAGATCCTCGGCCGCGTCTCCACCGCAATAAGACAACCTTAAGGGTGGATTCCCGAAAAAGGATGACAACATCGGTCATTCAAGGGAAAAAAGTAAAGTAAATATCAAAACAGCCGAACCTGTAGAAGCCACTTGCAGGGGGAGCGTGCAACCACACAAAAACACCCAACAAGTCAAAAGGGACCAAGTAGAAGGGGGGGGGGGACCCGAAGTACAGGTTCAAGCAACAAAGGAAACAGTCAGGCCGGAGCCGAAACCTTTAAAAGGCAAAAGAAAGAATGATAATGGACTGTTGAAAATCCAAGGTCCTACAGAAACAAAAAAAAAAAGAAGTCAGGGGAAGAAAGAAAGCGGCAATTAAGAAACAGGCATGGCATCACAGAAAAAAAACTGGGGGGTACAGTGATCAACGAGCCGCAAAGCAAACACTGAAACAAATCGGAAGAAATGCGCCGTTGGTTTTCACCATGGCCGTTAACCAGCAAAAAAACAGAGTGGAAAACGGTGGTATCAAGGAAACTGGCAAAGGTTAAAAAAAAAAAGAAATAGTTGGGCAAGCGAATCGTTCCTTCACTCAAAATAAGGGGGGCGGGACTTCAAGCGAAAGGGAAAGAAAAGAGGAAAAGAAGACCAAAACCATAAGAAGAGACGCCAGAATGTTGATCCCGCCAAGGGTGCAAACATTTATGGGAGAAAAGCGTACCACTAAATCAGTAAAAAGCCCTGAGGAAACAGAGACACAAGACGGGCTTAGGCAAAACAGGCGAAATGGGGGAAAAAAGAAACCAAACTGTCCCACCAAAAAACATGATTGACTAGAAAGGGTTGGTGTTGGAAAAAAACTGAGGCGCAAGAGGTCGAGGCAGGAGAGCTTGGGGCATGTCAAGCCCATAGGAACAGGTTGAAAGACAAAATCCCAAAAGAGCAGGAAAAAGGGAAAACCGCTGGTGAAAGGGGATTGGTGGGAAAACAGGAGACCATCAAGACTCTGTCACGACGGGGAGAGAACCGTCCAGAAACCATAAAGGCATTGAGATAAAAATCAACAAAAACCCCAGAGCCGTAGGAAACGTCCACGTCCCTGGACCTCAAATATGACCGTTAGGAAAAGGCGAAAAAACAAAACGAGAAGGAAAGACGGAAAAAACGGACAGAAGAAAAGAGCCCCGACAGGGGGAGCGAGGGGGGGTCCAAGAAATGGGAGGAGGGGTTGGAGAGTAATCCAGAGGGGGCTCACCAAAGAAACGCGAACAAAGCCAAACGGAGAAGTATACTGACTCTGGACTGGTATCCTAAAAACTCCCTAAACGACATGGAAAAAAAATTGTTAAGATCCTTTAATTAGTCTGCAGCGGGAGGGGGAGAAAGTAAAAGTTTCTGTGAAAAAGTAAGGGCGGGAGGAGGAAAAAGGGGCCGTTCCACGGCATTCGTAACAATGTTCGGGACCCGGTGGCGGGGAGGTGGGGCAAAATGTTTGGGCCAGAGACGGGAAAACAGCAAACGTTTTTTGTTCATATAGAAACAAAGCGCAAGAAAATCAGGGGGGGTGTATCATCCAAAGATGTGGACTAGCCTTGAAGGAATGAGGGGGGGGGGGGGGAGAATGGTCACGGCGTAAGCGAAAACATAGGAAAAGAAAGTTCAGCTTAAAGTTGTAAGACTATTGGGGAGAACGAAACTAATTAAATAAAAAAAAAAAAATAAAAAAAAAAGCGTGAAAAGTTGAAACAACCCCAGAAAAGGAACATGACATTGGTCGGGGACGCCAATTCACCAACCATGCGGCCCGGCACACCATGTGCCCGAAAGGAGGAGCAGCCACCTCAAGAAAGACACATGGACCAACGGGAAAAAGACAGGAAAGAGGCAAAAGCTTGGGCGGTACACGAAGTGCACCTTAGAGACACAGAAAGGAGGCCCTTGGCAAGAAAAACGAAAAAAAAGGGGAAAGGGGGGGTGGTCCGGAAAAAAAAATGCAACCTTCCAAAAGATATTGGGATTTTAAAGAAACCAAAATGAATGAAAGCGGACTTGGAAAAAAGCCACGCCAGCTGTCTCTGGTACGGGTGGTGGAAAAAAAGAGAATTCTTAAAAAAACCACCGATGTCTAAAAAACAACGTCCGTGCCAAAACAAAAAGAGAAACATGGCCTTCCCAGATAAGGAGTGTTTGGGCGAAGGCAAGTGACGCAACGGGGTTTCTTCAAAAGTGAAAACGACTAGGTAAAACAAGGTTCCCTCGGAGATGGGTGTGGGGGTAAGAAAAAGAAAGGGAATGCTGTTTCGCCCCTCCCAACGTTTGGGCTATCATAAAAAGTGAGGATCTCTCCAAAAAACGGAAAAAGAAACAGGTGCCAGCGAAAAAAGATTGCATAGAAACACAAAGGCAAACAAGACCCTTTACAGTCTAAAAAAAAACCCGACGGGGGGAAAGATGTGTGAGAAAAATGAAAATTATTCGACCAAACGGTCTAACGTTTGGGGAAAGGGAAAACAGGCGGGGCCAGGGGGGAGGAAAAGTTGGAAAGAAAAAATAGACGGTTGACTTCGGGGGGAGGTGCAAAAAACCATTCTGTAAAAAAAAGGAGGAAAACGAAAAAGGAGGAAGAATGGAACGGGAAAGCCTTGAGGGGCCCAGCAACAGTAGAATAGGGGGAAAAGGAAAAAAGAAGAGACGGGGGATAAAAACAAACCAGGAAAAGTGCGGAGGGGGGATAAAG
>Ga0179593_1577110_pt1 | contig 10206 bp, 13 predicted proteins | sample CZODoug2_1_08_16_FD_185931 | JGI IMG/M metagenome (GOLD analysis project Ga0179593, IMG submission 185931) | Vadose zone soil fungal communities from Angelo Coast Range Reserve, California, USA - CZODoug2_1_08_16fungal (PacBio error correction) | ecosystem: Environmental > Terrestrial > Soil >...
CAGGAAACAGGATGGGAGAAAGTACGCGGAAGGAATCGCGAAAAAAGGTTAGAGGAGAATCGACATAATCAGAACAAAGGAAATAAGTAGCTGAATTAACACACACTTGGTACGTTGAACGACTAGAAGAAAAAAAGATGGGGGGGGAAGGTGTGAATGAGAAAGACTCGCTTTAAGAAAAAAAAAGGTACGATAATGAATAATGCTGCAAGAAGAACTGGCAGAAAAGAACACGTCAATCTCCGCAAAAAGGGGGAGTCGTCTTTAGAAAGAGAAAAAAGCTTGGGGGGGAGGAGCGTGATCATGGAACTCTCGTGATTTGGGCTGCTAGGTCGAATGAGGGAGGAAAAGGAACACAACCCCAGAAAAAGAAAAAGGTAAGTACAAGGGTATATAATAGAAGAGGTGGAAAACCAGTTGGAAGGAAAGAAGACTAGGAGAGGTCATTACTTTGGGGGGGGTGTGCATATGAATCCTTTTCACAAGGAGCAGTCTACCGTGGAGGTTTATAGAGGGACAACATGCAGAGCACACGTACCTCCTCGCTCGAGAATGACGGAAAAACCAGAAGCCATCATCCAGGGTCCCTAAGGGGAGGTTCGCAAGAGAAAAGGAACTAAACAGAGGGGAAGCACGAATTTCCCCTAACGAGGGTTTACCCAGTGCAAAAACTTTAATAAGGACGAAATGGGAAGGAAGGTGATGCGAAGGCAGGTCTAACTAGAAGAAAGAAGAAACACTTTCTCTTCTTTAAGTCTGTATTTTTCCGGTTCCTGCGGGAGGGGTGGGAAAAAAAGGATAAGAGGTCTAGAGAATGATTAATAACTAAAGCATGAACGGTATGGAGCAAGCCCCAGAAACTAACCGAAGCAGCTCTACCTGACTCTGTGAAGGGGTCCACAAAAGAATTCCAGGACTCGTTGTGGGCAGGTATCAGAGGGCCAAATGCCCAAAAGGAAGGTATTAAATTCCCATTGAAAAATAAAAGTAGAAGGGGAAAGGGGGACCAAAGAAACATGCAGAGGAAAGAAAGGAATACACAAAAGGTCTTTGTCACTATGAAGAATCCTAGGGTTTGTGGATCAAAGGGGAATGACCCAAGGGGGAAAATGGGAAAGAGGGGGGAACTGTCGGAATCGGCCCAAGCACTGCACGAGTTCTTTGTCATGATACCCCCGACATCGGGGAAGCATGTCCCCAGGCTGAAGAGAAGGAGTACCAGGGAAGAAGTTTGAAGGGTTCCTCGAGACAGGGAAGGGCTCATAGTAGGTCTAAAAGGGCAGAAGGAAGCGCGTTTTTTTTGGAAGAGGTTAAAAAAAAGTGAAGAACACACGTCAGACCCATTGATAATAGAACTAAAAAAAAAGGGAAAGAACCAGAGGCCAGAGAAGAAAAAGAAGTATACAACAGAGTATACAGTGGGATGTTAGAAAAAACTATTGAAGTGCCCTTTTAAAGAAGGGGTCCTGGAGAGGGGGGACTGAAAAACTGCTAAAAGACATACGACTGAAATGATTCTGATTCAGGGAGGAAAATGGAAAGAAAGCTCAAGAGAAAGGATACCGAAGGTCCAAAGGAAACGATTTATTTGTTGGGGGGCCTTTTCCTTTCTAAGGGACAACTGGGAGGAAAAAGAGACACGAGTATCAGCGGTTTTTTCCTGTCTGACCGCCCCTATTTCATGGAGAGCGGGGCTTGGGGAAGAAAATGGGGGGAGGATATCATGCCAGTTTTTGAAAGGACCATCAGACGACCGGTCTCTCAGTTTTTCTCAGTGTTAGCACAGGAGGAAAACAAAGGGGGGGAGAAGAGGTTGTCAGAGGCAATACTCCAGGGGCTGGACAATACGGTAAAAGACCTCTCTAAAACGTGTTCGGAAGAAGGGTGAAATAATGAGAAAATTAAAAGGCCACCGATAATCCAAGGAGGAGAATAGCATTACACAGCATTGGCAGGAAGGAGGACGTTATCCTCAGGCTATGAAATAAAAGAAGAACGAGAATCGAGGAGGGGGACGCTAGGGGGAGACAGCGTCGATCCAGTAATTAAAGAAAAAGTCTCGTGAATCAAGATATCACACAAAAGGAGAAGAGAGATTTGAGGAACGAACAGGGATTTAATGGATGGGATCGACGTGGGTGGGTGGATAGAAAAAGCGTCACGGAGGAGAGTACGCTGCTATAGATGAGGAGGGCGTTCCATAGGAGAGGGCTCACAGGGAATTGGAAAAGAGTACAGAGAAGGAAAAAAAAGCATGGGGAGAGAGGACGAACCTTTTTTTGATAATGGGGGATAAGATATTAGGAGGCGCACACGCGTAAGCAGGGGTCCAGAAAGGAAGTGCGAATGACAATTTGAAAGCTAAAACAGGGTAAGCATGCCGGGGGGTGTGCTCAACACTTGACAGGTCGTCTTGATGGGGCAACACGGAAGATAGCTGGATTTTCTGTGGAAAAAAAAGGAGCAGAAACCCATCGACATTAACTAGTCAAGAAGGCACCGGGAGGAAACTAAGGGTCCTAGATGAGGGGGGACAGGGTCAAGGAAAAAAACAACCTCCACTAGAGTCATTGGCAGGTCGGGTATCCAAGAAAGTAGATACAAGAGAATCAGGTAAGAAGGGGGGAGAGGGTATCTGTTTGTAGGGGGAAACATATATCAAACGAAAGTTCCTCGGGGGGAAAGGCACCATGAAAGGGGTTTAGGAAGCCTTAGGGGGAACTTGCTTTTTCGATTGGGATTCTCAAAGGAAGGGAACGTGATATTTATCAGTGATCGGGAATTACTTTTCTCTTCAAGTAACCTCTTCCATCCAAAGAGGAAAAGAAAGGCTTAGAAAGGAAGGGCAATCGTCAGGACGTCCTCGAGGAACAAACTTCAGAGGAAAGGAGTCGACGATTCAGAGGACATGATCCTTCTCAAGACGAATGTGAGTCAAGCAGGCCGAAAAAGAAGTGGAGGGAAAGATTGTTACTGACAGGGGGAAAATAGTACACAAGTGGGGAAACTGGTGTCATTCTACGCGGTTGATCCAACAAATCCTATGGATTGAAGAGAGGGGGGACAAAGGGGGCGTGAGTCTGCAGGAAGTCGTAGGAACACTGGGAAAAGGCCAAATTCTACATTGAATGGTTTATCACTGGAGAATCTCTCTCGGGCCTTTTGGAGACCGGGGAGACAAAAATAACGACGGGGATTTGGAAAAAACCATTCGCTGGGGAGAAAGAATTGCAGAGTCCGGGTCCAATTCTTCGAGGGCTATTGGTCCTGAGAAGTGAATGCACTGGCAAAGGAGCAGAGAAAAGAAATTCCCCCCAACTTTGGAAAATACAGCAGAAAAAAAGAAAAGAAAGTAAGAGAAGTGGGGCAGGCAATTTCAACCTGGGAGACCTGCCGAGGCCAGAAGGAAGGGAAAAAAACTATCAGGGAAAAAAGGTTTTGAATACTGGGAGAAAATCAAAACTGTATCGGGAAAATTTTTCGTGCATATAAAAGCAAATGTTGACTCTGCAAAAGGAAAAGGAGGGAAATACATAGCAGAACGTTGAAGAAAAAGGGAGTAACTTGGGGGGAAGAAAGAAGGGGTCAACTCTGTCGTAGATAGGTAGACTGATAACGATCTGTGACCGGATTAGAGACCGCCTACCCAGTCATTACAAGGACTTCAGACCTAGTAAGGGACGGGGAGGTCTGGAAGAGACAAGAAAAAGTGATATAAATAGCACGGAAGGGGTTGTGTGGGGATTCTTTGTCCGCGAAGGCCGACATACCAGCATACCAAAAGGGGAAAAAAAGACGCAGGAAAAAAGACCATCTGGGAAGGAAGGGGTGCAGGAGATGTGGAAAGCTTTTTCTGCAAGGGGAATAGAATGCAGATATTCAGCTCATCAGACAGCCTCGTCCGTCGCAAGAAGAACAAATGCCGATCATTCACAAAGGTGGGAAGAATAGTCGTTGAAAGAAAATAATTCCGGCGAACACCTATTGAAGTCTTGGAAATAGGTAGAAAATTCTAGCGACACAAAACAGAATGCGGAGTACTTAAAGTGGTCCAACTGTGACCGGGGGAGCGATATCAAGGAGCCTTAAACAAAAAAGGGATGAGGAAGGGACTTGAGAAAAAAGGAAAAAAAACTTCGGTCAAACAGTTGACAAAGGTACGGAATGCGTCATTAGGGGGGGAAGGACGGGCTAGAATCTACAAATAATCAAACCGTCATCTGTGTAGCGGGAAAAAACGGGTCCATTAGTACTAAGGAACAGAAAAAAGGGGGGGGCCAATTGGTGAATAGACGGATAGTCTCGCGAGGGAAACGAACGAGGCTGTGGAGAAAATGAATTCTTCAATGAGGGAAAGAACAGACGCGTCAAAAGAACGGGGGGTGCTTACGAGAATACAGGGAAAGGGGGCTGTTCAGGAGGGGAAATTGGTAAAACCGACCGGAGGGGGGGGGTCTGCTGGTATTTCGGGAAAGGAGACTGACAAGAAAAAAAAAAAAAAAAAAAAAAAAACTCAAAAGGAGAAAGGTATTCATCAGGAAGAGGAGTCCCTGATGGGAAAGAAACAAAACTCTACTAGGTCTGAAGTTCGTCATGACTTTGGTAGGCAGAAGGACACAGATAGTATCAATATCCGAGATTAAGAAACCGTCAATGGAGGGAAATCCCATGCGGCAGAGAAAATTCCGGAAACAGAAGAAATCATCATCATCCAGGGGGCGTATTTCCCTCCAAAAAGGGGGGGGGATGTTTACGAAAAGGGCTCAGAGTCTAGGGAAAGAAGAAGTGATCGGAGGGAAAAAAAGTTAAATAAGACGGAGGGCTATCGGTTTAATTATTTTGTTCTGCTAGATCAAAAGGAAGAGACAGGTTTAAATGGATAGAGAAGGGGGGGGTCCTGCGGAGGTTGCCATGAGGGAGAAAGCGTGCGGAGAATTATATCCCTGCCAGTGCCAGGTAATTTCAGCAAAAGTGCCCTCGTCACCGAGGAAACTCTTGAAAAAATCCACAAAGAGACAAATTCCCGTAGTTAATCAGAGGGTGGCAGCGGGGGGAAATCTTCACAAATGCCGAGGAGAGAGATATGAGAGAAGTGGAGAATTTGGGGGTGGATTTCCCAAAGAAACGACAAGTCATATTAAGAGGAGGACGACCACCATTGGGGCAAAGAAAGTCCAGGGGGTGGATAACTGAGTCCGTAGAATACCCAGTTTTTCCAGGGGTTGATAGTCCCGTCAAATGTCATTAAAAGGGTCTGCAAAAAAAAAGAGGGGGGGCCGTCCGGAAAATCGAGCAAAAGGCTTAATTCAGAAGATCATGTCCCCAGTCTGTCAAAGACAAGGGAGAAGGGGTTTCCGAGGAAAAGTTTCGGAGGTGAAAAAATGAGGGAGGTAAAAGCTTGAGAGAGATGCGTAGTTTCTCTTTGGTTTGGTTTGATGTTAAAAGGGGGGAAAAAAAAACCACCAGGAAAGAAAGTTCATAAATAACGGGATTAAGGAAGCAATTCGAAAAAGCAAGGGCAACTATAACAAACAGACGGTATAAGGAGAAAAAAGAAAAAAAAGGGTGCATTGTACTTAAAAAAGTAACTTTCCTTTCGAGCTTTGGAAAAAAGGACCCCCACTGCCAGGAGGGTCTTGCAAGGATGCCCCAAGGGTCCGAAGCTCAAATCTCCGTGAAAGGGAAGGAAAAGAACACGAAGGAGGGGGGATGTGTCAAAGAAAGAGAGGAAAAAAGGACAAGTCACGCTTGGAAGGTATCTTTCTGGAATTCTTGACCAAATTGGGGGAGGGAAAGGCTGCTTAAAGAGAAAAGGGGAAAAGAAGGGGGGGCTAGAAGCTATCATGGGAACATTGTTTACGGGTCCCTCATAGGGATCAGCAAAAGGGGAGAAAGGACAAAGGGGTGGAAGCTGTGTCAGAAAAAAAATCACTCCAGTGGCTTGGAAATAAAGTCTCATACCGAAAAGAACGCAAGGGAAAAAGATTAATCAAGAAAAACCCCCGATAGCGGACATCAGGAAGAAATTTACACAGGCACAGGGCAGTAAAACGAGAATTGAGCAAGAGTAAAGAAAAGAAATCTGAAGAGAGAGAAAGAAATTCAGTGAAGGGGGGACTCTTGAAGGATTGGATCTCCGCGTTCCGATCTCAAAAGACACACTGTCGGCTCGAAAAAGAAAAGAGAGAGAGGGGGAGACTGAAGTGGAGGAAAGGGGGGTATCGACTCTGAGAGAAAGCCTTCAATGACTTGAAGCGAGATTGGGAAGGGGGTTAAAGAAGCGAGGCTAATGATTTCTTCAGGAACCTTTGGTGTTTACCAGAGATGATAACAAATACCGGGGACTTTGGGGTCATGCTAAGGAAAGTCTTTTGCTCCAGAGAAAAAAGCGTAATTAAAGGGGGTATGCGACGTAGAAAATGGGGTACAATCTTAACATTGTGTCCGCAAGGGGAATATAATTTCAGCACACTGATTACTCTAAAGGCCACACGGTCCAAAGAAGGAAAACACAAAAAAGATAAAAGACGCTCGACATGAAAGAAGGGGGCGACAATAAGGGGAGACCAGCGAGAATCGTGCTCTAAGCATTTTCCCGGGGGATACAAATTCAAATGACAAAATAGAGTGTCGGGAAGCTTAGGGGAGACATTAAAAAGGAGATGATCTTCGGAAAAGCATATGGAAAGAATCAGTAATGCCTTTTGAAAAAGACAGGTGGGTTCCGAAAAAAAAACCAGATATAATGGTAAAAATCCCTCTTTTGGGTAAAAACTACTAAAAGAGCCGTCTATCCGTTCCGGGGGTTCTCGCAGAAGGAGATGAAAAAAAAGGAATTCAAGTGGGGGGGGGAACTCTTCACTTTTTGGAAAAAAATAGAAGAAAAAGCGATGACGCAGCTCTGGGCCCTTTAAATACCGAAGGAAATGAGCAAGGGGACGGTCGGGCCAGGGTGAAAAAATTCAGCCTGGGACATTAAATTCTCATACGAATGGGGATGTCCGAGGCCGAACAGGAGGGGCAGAGGCATATGTGGAACGTAACTAGAAAGGAAAAACCTGTGGAATGGAAGCTACTGAGTTGATAAAACAAAAACCCTAGGAGAAAAAGAGTGGACACGGAAAGCTGGCAGGAAGTCGGGGGAGACCTTGTAACGCTTCCAATTCTACTTTGGAGTGGTTTCTCCCTTTAGGGGAGATCTCTCTTCCTTGGGACCGAGGCGGAAGACGGGTTTTGAAGCTGGGGGAGAATAAAGAAGATTCAGGGAAGGGAAGGGAGGTGAGTTTCTATTGGCCTTTTGGGCCAATTAACCGTTAATTTCACGGGGGGGGTAGAAAAGAAGGCAGATAGAACAGCCAAGATTGGAAAAAAGAACAGCAAGAAAAAGTGGTGAGAAAAAGGGAGAGACCTGCAGGGGGTATCCCGATTCAAAATAAAGGAAAAGCTAACCTACGCTAGGAAGGGGGAATAAGGTTCAATAAGATCAAAAGAAAGAAAACACCGTGCAGGAGGGGTGAAAGCAAATCCAACCGGAGATAGCATTTTTATGATGGGTGGCGGGGCCTGAATTCGATCTCTTTTAGGAGGGGGAAGAAAGGCAATGACGTCATGTGTGGAAGGGGGGGAATGAGATAACCGATAGGCGCCTCCTGAAGAAGCATGAAAGGACTTCAAAAAAGAAGGGGGGGAGGGAGTTCTCGTCATCCCTCAAGAGAAATCATAGTCAGCTTAAAATGAAAGTCCCTTACTTCAGGATTGATTACAAAAAAGAAAAAAAAAAAAAACTTTGTCATGAAAAAGTTTTATTAAGGAATCCGACAAGAAACCAAAGGAAGGAAAAAGAGAAAAAGGGAGGTGTCCATCTTGGGACATAAAAGGAAAGTTTTGCAGGAGAGTTTTACGCGGTTTCTGCCAGTTTCTCTTGCAGCAGAAAACCTCTCATCAAAAGAGAAGGAAAGCGAGAAAGTCACAAAGGGAAAAGGATCCTGCGGTCCATAGGTTCGTTTTTGAGTAAAAGAGGGGGGGGTTTTAATTCCCCTCTTGCCGGGGTCGGGGGGGAGATTCTAGCCGACTACGGGAGGAAAAGTACCGTGGGGGAACTGTTGAAGATATCTCCTCCAAAAAAAAAAGGGTAATGAAAGAGATAATGGATACGTATAGCCGAACCAGGCTTCGTCCCGGCAAAGTACTGCGGAAGTACTACCGCAGGCTGGTGAAAAGAATCTACAAAGTCAATGAGGGGGAAAAAATGGTACATTAGTAGGGGAAGAAAGATGGGACTCAGATCCGGGAAAGGTGTGGCCAATTTGTGATGATCGGGGGGAAGACTCTCTTGCTACTGACGAGAGGAGGACGATAGGGGAGAAAGAAACGGGAAAAACTCAGAAGAAGCGGTTATTAGTTAACAGATCGACAAAAAAGCTTTTTCGCTTGGGCTTGGAGGGATACTCAGACCGGATTGGGGAGGGAGAAGCGGTATTAACACAACCCAAAAGAGAAGGGGTATAATCTTCCTCTGAAGGGGAAAAATGGGGAGGGAAAAAAGATCCTCTGAACGATACTAGGAGGTTCATATTTTGCAGGGGGTGAAAAGGCAGAGGCGAATCCGAAAGGAAGTTTATCAGGAGAAAGTCGAGCAGAGTGAGGGGGACCATGCCTTCATTGCAGGAAAACTACTCCAAATTCGCGAGGAGAAAAAAAGCGGGACAACTACAGCCAGAAGCCAAAAAGGCTATTGATTTCACAAGGGTTGGGAAGGGGCTCAGGGGGGGGAATTATCTGAAACGAAACTAGTGGAGCGAAAAAACAGTATTCACAAAGGGAAAAAGGAGGCTGGGGTGATCGTTGGGGGGGAAAGAAAGTTTTTTTAATATCTAAGGGCAAAAGGCTTTCTCCTATACATGTGGGGGAACGCACTCTTCTTTGGGGAAAGAATCTGAGGAGGAAGAAGTTGAATGCTGTGGAGGAGCGCTTCTAAGTCCTGCGCATTGCCAGGAAAAGGTGGGAGAAAAAGTCCCATAGAATCGAAGCATGAACTCCGGGAAGGGGAATCGAAGGAAAAGGGTGACAAACAAAAGTCCGGTAATCAGCTCGTTGGGGGGGGAATGGGGTGAAACCCAGGGCACAAGGGAAAAAAAAAAAAGAGATTGACAGTCAAGTGAGGAAGAAAAAGGTAAATTTGAAAGAAGTTTCCGAAAGAAAAAGAAGAGGAAAAGACCATTTCGTTGGGAAAGGGGCAGAGTCCAGACTAGGTTGGTGGACAACTCCTTCTCTAGAAAACAGGTTGGGTCCAATGGTGAAAGAGCAGAAATATCAAAACCACGAGGAGGTGGATCGGCCTAGAACTCGGACCTCAAGAGGAGGTAGAAGGGGAGAGCAAAATCTATAAAGGGAGCGAAGTTAGGTGCCGATACGTCCTGATGAGCATTCAGAAGAGAAAGGAATAGAAAGGCGACGGGGGATATGTGAAAAAGGGGAGAGACAACGAAAGGGCCCGAAGGCCCATTGGGAAGGTAACTCTCAGGTTGAAAAATGAAGGAGAAAAAAAAGAGGCAACAGACGGTGAAAACGTGGGGAAAAAGGGTTTAAAAAACGAGGGATCCTGGAAGTTTACCATAAGGAAACTTTCAAAAAAGGCGATCGCTGGTTTAAAAGAGAAACCTGAGCGCGAAGTACCTGATTCGGGACCTCCTGCCAAGGGGGGAAGGCCTCATATACTGTTATTATACCAGGGGGGAACACTGACACGAGGGGGGTTGGCAGGATGTAGAAAAACACGGAGGAGAGCACTCGATCAGAATGGGTAATGAGGACCGCCATATTTCAGGATGGAGTCTTCTTCTCTAGGGTTGCTCCAATAAAAGGGGGCTAAGCAGAAGGTGTTGACAGGGGGCAAGAGAAAACTGTCAGAAGAAGTTGAAAATTTTTTCAAAAAGGGGGAAAAGGGGGGGAGAAAGTATTGAATAAGCAGAAAGGGCTGGAAATTCCGTCGCATACCAAGACTAAAGCGTGTTCGAGGCAAGACTCTGATAAGGTCGGCGCACAAGGGGGGAGAAAGAAATATCGAATGCAGGGGAGAAGGCACATTTCAGGAAGAAAGAAGTGATCCTCGCGGCAGATGAAAGAAATTAAGACGATATAAGAGAAAGAAAAAGAGACATATCTACGTCGAGAGATTCAGAGAGAAACACACTCTGTCTCGTTCAA
>Ga0179593_1656499_pt1 | contig 10206 bp, 10 predicted proteins | sample CZODoug2_1_08_16_FD_185931 | JGI IMG/M metagenome (GOLD analysis project Ga0179593, IMG submission 185931) | Vadose zone soil fungal communities from Angelo Coast Range Reserve, California, USA - CZODoug2_1_08_16fungal (PacBio error correction) | ecosystem: Environmental > Terrestrial > Soil >...
ATACTGGAAAAAAAAGGGAGAGTTTGTACCGGCTAGGAGTGCACTGAAGCGATCGAGGAAGTTTCTGCCGGGACGTGGAAAAAAGGGCGATGCTCACCGCTAAATTGCTCGCCTCTTAGAGTAAACCATTTGGGGGGAAACGGTCGGGTAAGATCTTACGGCTGCGCAGCCCGGCGGCCAGGAGAATGTTGAGAAAAACGAGGACAGAGGGGGGAAGGCCTGCTCTCTTATCACCTGTGGAAGGTCTCTCTCCAGGGGGAGAAAAGCCCCAGATTACGCTAAAAGATGTGTCGTCTAAGTTTGGAGTAGGGATCTCTTACACCGTATCCTCTCGTAGAGGTAGGAAAGGGGGTGGCTAAGGAGGAAGGGGAGACGCTCGCGGCGAAGGGACTTTGAGGGAGGAGGAGGCCGCGGAATTTACTTATCAGAAGATTGCTAAAGGATCTGTCACCCGAATCGTCACAGATAGGAAGCCGATCGCAAACAAAGACGGGGCGACACAGAAACCCCTGAAGCTAGCTCCAAGGCAAAAGAGGGAAGTTAAGAGACTGACGATCAACGAGCGTGGCAGACCAATCCCCAGCTAAAAGGAATGCCCGGAAAGATCCAGCTCGCCAGGAGTGATCTACCGTCACCGGTTCTCTACACAAAAAGGAGGTCCGGGAAGGGAAAGTACGTGTTTGAAAGTCCGGATCGAAAGGAGAGGAAAGAGAAGCCGGGGGGACCAGAGGAATGTTTTTTTCTCCAATAGGGTCAAGGATTTAAGATCCTCAAGAGAGGGTCGCAGAGGAAATACCCGAAGGGTGAAAAGATAGAGAGCGGCCCTTAAGTACGTGGATAAGCGACGTGGCCCAAGGGTCATTCTCCTAAAAGGATTGCGGAGAAAGTGACTGCCGGACAAGGGGGGGAGTCGGAAGAGTCCGCGGGAAGGGGAACTTTGAAAGGGATGGAAAGGGACTGGAGTAAAGACTATCTTCCGGTAAAACGCAAATGCATCAATCACGGGAACTCCGACAAGAAGAAAAAAAAAAAACCTTTCGGAAATGAAAAAGGTGGGAACAGTAGCCTAAAAAAGGTGTACCGGGCAATAGCATGGGAAAGGGGGTACCTAGGCCTACATACTCCTCGGGGATAGAGATGACGTAAGGTAGGCAACGAAAAATATCGGCCGGGGAGAGCACTGCTAGGGCGTGACTCACCCTTGGGGGGCTGAGAGAAAAAGATTCTAAAAAGTCGGTACAGAAGAAAAGTGGGGGGAGGAACACTCGGGCATGGTCATCCTTTCGAATAACTATGGGGGGAGTCTCTGCGACGGTACTGTGGGCACCGTGTGGTGGGGAATGCGGGAGGAAGGAGGAGTACGGAAAAAAAGACAGAAAAAAGGTGACGAGGTGGGGGTACCTATAAAACTGCTCCCGGGTCGAAGGGGGCGGCTCGAAAGAAAACCGAGAAGTTGGGGAACGCTTTGCTTCATATCATCCCCCCGCAAAGGGGACTGCACGACGTTTTGGAACGGCGCACCCCCTAAAAATGACCTGGGGAAAAAAAATCGCGGATCTCAGCGCACTAGGACAAGACATGAGCCGACAGCCAAACTCACAAGAGTCAAGCGAAGATTACGCCCATATCGCATAGTCGGCGTTGCGCCGAGCGCGGCTTGGGAAGCCGGAATTCAGAGGGAGAGACAGGAGAGACAAAACCCTTTGCCGCGAGCAGAGCGGTTCGTGGGGGGGTCTCACTCGGCTGAGTGATGCGAGGGAGAACCCATGAGAAAATCGAAAGCCGGAAAGTCAGGGGGGAAAGGACTAAAACGTGAAGAATGGGGATACGTCCATTCTGACCACGATAACGAGAACCAGGGGATTGGGGAAAGGAGCATAAAGGGGAACGGTGGCCCGGCAGGGAAAGGCCTGGGAAGGGTCCGAGCGGTCTCGGAGGAAAGGGGGACGGAAAAATTCTCAGAAGGGAAGCCACGGAGCAGAAAACTGGACCAATCGGGCCCGAGTCAAAGTCTGATACATCTCGAGGAAGAACCAAGAAGGAGAGCCAGGGACCGGGAGGAAAGGAAACAGTTTCGGGGGCGAGGGGGGAATCTGGGGAATAGGGGGGGGAAGTCCTATCCTTTTTTTAAAGGGGTATAGAGAAGAAGGAAACGCTGGGAAGGGAACGGAGGAAAACCACCTGCCTCTTACCCCCTATTGGAAAGATATTGAGACGAGAAGAAGGGGGGAACCCAACAACGGGGAGCTTACAATCTGGGGGAGGAGACGAAAAAAATTGAGGAAAAGAAAGCGCAAAAAGAAGGTAGCACAAGCCAATGAGGGGTAAAGGCACGAGATAAAGGTTTCTATCCGTTGAAAGATCGCCGGGAGGGAAGGAGTACAGGAAAAGGGGGAGTCGGGAATAGAACAGAGCAATATCTTCAGCACTAAAGGGTGGAAAGGCGAACGACTGCCTCCTCTTCTCTGTTGGGGACTCCGAGGGAGGAGCGCAGGGAAAGGAAGTAGGGGGGCGAAAGGACAGAAAGGCTGGACCGCCGAGCTTGGAAAACTATTAGGCAGATACGGTACACTTGAAAGGAATCCAGAAGGAGGCAAGAAACAATAAAACGAGCGGATGAAAGGCGTGGTACGCCCTCGTAGGAGCGGCCAATGAAGGTGTCTCGGCCAATTCAGAAGGGGGAACGAAAAAGGAAAAGGAAGGTGAAAAGAAGGAACGCGCGCTCAAAAATGGTGGGGATTATTGGGTAAACAGCGAACACGCAGCCTGATTTCTACGACCCATCGAAAAAAAGGGGGGAATCGCTCGAAAAAAAGCATCAGGGGCGGGTAACTAAAAGGGGAAAGATTTGGTAGAGAAAGGATTCCATCAATTTCGGGAGGCTCCACGACTAACTCTACGGAACGATGAGGAGGGAAAAATAAGGCGAAAGAAATGTGAGGAGAATAGGAAGCCGGCGACGTGGGAAGCAGTCGATTTCACATGGCAGGAAGCGTGGTTCTCCGCCAAACTCTTTCAGGAGGGGGGGGGGGGAAGCAAGGGGAGGGGAGCCAAAGAAGGTGAAAGAACAAAATCGGGAAAAAGAAGGACGATAAATGTTTAGTCTCGTCTTTACATAAAAAAAAGGAGAAACCGAGCGGCAAAAAGGAAGCGAGGAACGCGCCAGAGGAAATGGCAAAAAAAAGGGGGCCCAACTCGTCGCGAGCGCAAAAAAGCTCTAGATTTACCGTAATTCCACAGACAAGAATAGTTGTGGGAAGGGCACAGTCGAAGAAAAGATAAGACGGGGCTAGAAGAACAGGGGAGCTCAGAGCAGCTATCGCCTCGCCGAGGTGATTCCGAGATGGTCAAAAGATGTAGGCTAATAAGGAAGAGCAGACGACGGGGGAAGGGGAAACTACCAATTTCGGGGGATGAAAGGGGGGGAAACATTTTTGGTATGTGCTAAGGGACGGAAGTAATGGGAAAGGGAAGCATCTGGGTGAGGGGAAAAAAGGAGGACGCGTCAAGTGAAAGGATGGAGGTGAAAGGACGTCATCACTTCCGCCAACGTCTGCCCACATCGACGCGAAAGAGAACGGAGGTAGTAAAAGGAAAGCGAACTGGAAACAGGAGGTCCGCCAATCAGCACGGAGGACGGAAGACCAGGCACTACTAGGCTCTTCTATCCTTGGAAGACTCCTTCAGAAAGAGGAGCCGGTTAGGAAGAGATCGGGGAAAAAAGAAGAGAGTCACGACCAGAAGGAAGGAAAAAACTGATACACAAGCTTTCTAGGTAATAGGCTCTCCGGAATTATCATAAGAGAGCACATGAAGGGTTGGAAAAAAAGATAGAGGGACAAGGGGACATGGCGGCGAAAAGAACTTGAGGGGGGCAGCGGGCGCTTTCTTGGCTAATCAGCCTTCACATTCAAAACTTTTGATTGGGGAAACCGTGCAAGGAGAACATGAAGGGGGAAAAAAAAAGGGCAGGACGGGGAAGAGATCACTTTGGGGTCGGTGAGCGGAAAGCTGGTCTGTGGCGATGCGCGGAAAAAAAGCTATGGGAAAGGGAGAGAAAAGGGTTCGGGAAAAGATCAGCAGGCCCAAAGAGGGGGAACCGAGGGAACGCAAAGAAGAGGGAGAAAGAAAAGAAGGAAAGCGTAGCCAAAACCCACAAGTCGCAACCAAAAGCGCTCTAGTATCTGGGGTGGAGCTACGAACACTCTCCTAATCCGGCTTTGGGGATCAGAGATAAAAAAAGGGTGGAAGGGAGGAAAAGCTCGAAAAGAGGAAAGAGAAGCGGAAAATTAAAAGAGCGAAAAGCGTACTCACCATTCTCTCAACGTCCATCCACTTCAAAGCCCTTGGCGTGTGGGGAACTAGGAACCGAATGTGAAAGGAGAAAGAGGAAAGAGGGTTCGCCTCGCCCGTGTCTAAACGTGGAAACTCTCGGCTCCCTCTTCAGACATCCGCCTCTAATTCTCCCGACAAAGAGCAAAAAATTGCCGGGGCTTCGCTACAGGAAAGAAAACTGTGCAGAGGAGAGAGGTAGGGGGAAAAGGAGGTTGGCGATTAAAATCGCTGGAGGGGAAATGCGAAAAGGGACTGACCGGTCGGCCCGTTTGAAAACACTGTGGCTAGGCCAGAACACGCTATGGGGACGCTTTCATCGGGAGAAAAATAAAGTTTGGAAAGGTCGGGGGGAAAGGTAAGTAAGCCCAGGAAAAGTCGTGAAGAGTGAAAATGAGGAAGGGAAAACGCCGCATGGGGATGCGCTTCTTCGATCTGAGCGTTCGCGCAGGAGCGGAAGGATAAAAAAAATGTTGTAAAGGGAAGGGGGGAGAACCCTTGAAAAGGAAAAAAACCAGTAGGAAGAGTGTCTAGACAAGAGTGCCTCTCTTCGTCGGGGTCTATCCTGCGATTGCGGGAACGAAGTTCTAGAGGGTTCCTGGGGGGGAGAGAAGGCGGCCGAGGGGAAAGCCGAATTATCAACTAGGCGACGGCCAAACTCTCTTCAACCCTGAAGAGCTGTACCGAAAGGAAAAGAAGGGAAAACCGAAACGAAGCAAGCAAAGCTTACCACCAGGGACGAAAGAAATCACTTCTCTCCATTCCGACTCTAGATTTTCAGGGAAAAAACTTTAAAGGGGAATTGAAAAAAGAAAAGGAAGACAGAAAACGGGATAAAAGGAGCCATCAGAACGGCTGGACCGGAAAAGTGCGGTTTCCGCAACAACTCCTCTCATTGCCGATTCGCGTCCGTGTGCCAACTTGGGGGAGGGGGAAGGCTCAAGGTGAAGGATAAGGAGCGCAAACGAAAAAAGAATGTTTACAATGAAAAAGTTGTTTTCGACGACGGGCAGATGGTATCTCGCCAAACTCGTCGCGCTGTTAGCATAGGGGGAAGAAAACCATCTAAGGGGGGGGGGAGACCAGCGCGAGGAAAAGGGGGAGAGAGACCGGGGAAAAAAGGTTCCATGCTCACGGTAGGCGAAAGGACCGTCTATTGGGATTCGGCCACGAGAAATGATCTTGACACACGCATCCGGGGGAAGGGAAGTCTAGGGGGGAAATAGGGGGAGGAAGAGGAAGGGAACGGACAAAGGGAAGCACGGAAAACGAACCGCCGAACGGGCGGATACACCTTCGGGATGAGCCCTTTAAAATCCCGGAAATCGCAAAGAAAGCCCAAAGGGGGGGAGAGAAAAAAATGGTAGGGTACGCGACCTACCCGCAAAGCTTCTCGTCGACGGCGACGCGTGTGACAGCTCGGCCCCCGAAAGGGAAAGAGCAGGAGACACGGGGAAAGTCGAGCCAGAAAATAGGTGAAGATCGCCTCAGACTTTTGAAACAAAAAAATTCGGGGGTTGCAGGGGGACAATAAGGAGAAAGGAGTAATCTCATAATTCGGGGGCCTTGTGTGGTCGCATTTAATTATTGGCGCGGATGTGTGAAAGGGCTATCAAATGGTTGAGATTGGGTGGGTATTTAAACGAGATCGGGAACGGGGAGACTCTCCAAATTGATCATTGGCGTCTACTGGGTGAGCAGAAGAGAAGAAAATTGGACCGCTTGGGGAGGGGAAAGGAACATAAAAAAAAAAAACAACCCTTTCCTCAGCACTACTTTTACAAGAGTCAACATCCGCGTGAAAAGGATCTAAAAAAGGGGACTGGACTTACGCACGGTGACGTGAGGAAAGACCAAGAGAAAGGAAGAAGCAAAGGAGTGGATATATTCTCCTGATTACTGCACATTAATTCATGGGATCTACGCTCCCTTGCGTCAGCCGGGAAGCTACCCACTAAGAGTTGCAGGTGCGGGTGTCGCGGGACGAAGAAACGGAAGAGGAAAAAAAACCGTGCGAGGGAGAGCGAAGGAAAACGATGGTTTCGGGAACTCGGCGAAGGAGACCACCCCTTCCTAAACCATCAGCCTATATAGGAGGTGAAATACAGGAGGGGAGAAACTAAACGAAAACCGTCAACTTACTTTTCTCCTAAATGACTTCCATTCATGTTCCCTAGAAGACCAACGGAAGAGAGGAACACAGAAGGGTATCCGAAGCTCCGAAATCTAGTTTCCTACTTAAGCGGGGGAATCTTCCTTTGGAAAATATAACTTCAATGGGGGAAAAAAGTCTCATAGGAAAAAAACTCCATGCTAAATCAAGAGACAGAGAGGGGACCTATGAAGTACATTCCATGATCGGCTCGAGGAACCGTATTCCTATCACAGCATGGGAGTTCTCGAGTTCATAGGCACCGGTGGTGTCAGGGAGTAGATCGGAGGGGAAATAAAAAAGGGAGAGGCCGAGGAAGCTGGGGGGGTCAGAACTTCCCGAGGGAAGAAATGAACGGCTTCTCTAATAATCTTTCAAGTTGACCCCCCCAGAAAAATGAAAGGGATAAGCGGAAGATCAAAAAAGGGGGGGAGGATAGCTAGAAGAAAGACTGAGTCGATTCTCACTAGGGCACAAGACGGTGGTCAAGCGAGCTATAGCTAGGGGGACAAGGGTGAATCTGGAGTCGGAAAGGGGCGCAAAAGGAGAGGAGAAAGGAAAAGTTTTCAAAACAACGGAGGAATATTCGCCGCGAAAAAGGGTGACCTTATTCACTCTAGCTTCCTCTGAGACGACGAGGGGTCAGGAAATCGTCGGGAGGGAGAAGGGAAGAAAGACGACTGCGAGCGGTCGCGCGCGGGTGCTGGATCTCGCCGTCGGCGATACGTAATTCCCGGGAAAAAGAAAGGAGTCGAAAAGACCATCGCCAGACAGATCAAAAATGAGCACCTTCGATTTTTCGGTGCTCGGGGAAAGGATAAAAGAGAATGGGGAAAGGGAGTTCTCAGAAAGTCAAAGAGCAGATCTCTTAGCAGGGCACTTGTCCAACACTTCCGCAATCCAAGAAAGAGCCTCTAGAGGGAGGGTGAAAAGATTGGGAACTCCCCGCGAGTGAGAAAGCAGCAGAACCAATCTAACCAGGCGCTCCCCATCTGCAGAAGAAAGCCGAGGATAGAACGGAAGGGGAAAAGGACACACGAGGGAAAGAAGATGCCGGGGAGAAAAAGGCTCCGGAAAGCCACGAAAGATGCGTAATATGCGCCTCGACGAAAATTTGAGGAGGTCCAGGGCTCATTGCGTAGGAAAAGGAAGAACCTGTGAGGAGAGAAAAAATGGGGTCCCAGGGGGGACGTTACGAGAAGGGGTCTTGCATTCCAATGTAATGGTTATTATCTTTACAAAGCGGGTCTTGCCCACTCAGTTGAAGGCTAAAGAAGGACAAGGTGGAGAGAGGAGGCTCAAGCAAAGTAATCCCAACACTCACCTATTCGGAGCTTATAAAAATCTAAGAAACAAATAAAGAGAAAGGTGAACAAAAGGGGGGAGAGAAAAAAAACAAATAAATGTACTCGGGCTCGATATTGACCGGCACCCACCTCCACCGCCCGGTTTTTTGCATTCCAAGGTCGCGAGAAAGCTTACAGGACTAAGGCTCGCCGGGACAACGGGAAATTCAAGAGAGTCAGAAGAGGACGCTGCCGATATGGATGGGATTTCAAACTCTTTAAACTATCGTCAGAGGAGGAAGATCAATACAGGTAAAAGCGGGGGGAAAAAGGGGAATGGGGGGGGGCTACGGGGTCGAAAGGATTCTTTCATCGTCCGGTTATCATCCCCGGAGGGGACTTCGGGCAGGACCTGGAGGGGGTTTTAGGGAACAAGGAAGTAACCGATGAAATCGAAAAAATCCCTGCGAGCGGAAAGCAGGAACAAAAGATCTGCCGGAATGTCCTGAGACCGCCAATCAAGCATCTTAGCATACCATGCGAGGCGGGCGATGAGCACAGCACGTAAGAGGGAAAAAAGAAGGTCGGGAGAGTAAGGGGGGAAGAGAGTCAAAAAGATAAATCAATCGTGAACCTCGGAAAAAACCACAGGATCATGGTCACCCAAGGTCTATGCCTTGCTCTCCGGGGCTGTAGGGCAAAAAAGCACTGCCAAGCACAAAAAGGAAAGGAGACGAGGGGACTGCCGGAACCCGCAAGACGTCAGATCAAAAAACACCTTGGGCTGGCTCAGTCCCAGCCTTCAAGTCATCGGGAGGGTGAAAGTCAACGACCGTGCCCGTGCCCATGAAGAGGGGATGTCGAAGAAGGGCAAAAAAGAGAACGGGGAGTGAAAACTGGGGCTAAGAAGCGGTGGAGTCTTTCCAGTCTATCTAGTTTGCCGAGCTTCATTGAACTAAGACAAGGCCTCAGTAGGGAGAAAAAGGGGAGGACCGAAAGAATAAAGACCGGGCGAAAAGACCGGCGTCCCGAAATACGAATAGCCAAACTACGGAGGGTTCATCGCGAGAGAAAAATTTCAGAAACTCTTCTTGTGATCAGATAAACTCAATGGGGGGGGCATTAAAGAAAGGGAACGCAGGAGGAAGAGAGGAAAAAGAGCCGAGTCAAAACTCGAAGAAGGCTGCTTCCATCCATAAAACTAACTACCTGAAAGTTACGGAGACGCAACCAGACAATGGTCTGATCCGAAGAGAAAGGCGCCATAAGGAAATCGCCCAGTGGTAACCGGGAAGGCCCGCGGCGGCTCCCGCAAAAGTAGACCACCTCAAGAGAGCCACAAAATCGCCAAATCCGAAGACTCGAAGGAATCCAACTTAATGATTCAAGGAGGGGGGGAATTGGGAATCGCGGCGTAATGAAAGCGAAAAGCCAGAGGGGGGGAAGGCGGTTTCTACAAAATTCACTATTCTCACCTCGAGCGCTTGCTCGCCGCGAGGGACATTTTTGCCAAACGCGTCCGGGAAAAAGAAATGGAAGGTAGAGGATGACGCAGCCCGGCACGGGACCGAAAAAGGAAAGGGAGCTTCTGCGGCGGTTTAATCTGCGCGCGGAGTCAGCGGGTCATTCTCACGAGCAATGGTGGTTGAAAAAGAAAGAGGTCACACAAGGGGCGAGGGAGAAAAGGAGTGCGGATTGTCAAGAACGCATGGAAGAACGCGTCGCTGCTATGGGATAAGCGATTCTTGAAGACGGGATGATCGTCTAGCACCGTCTTCTCCGAGTAGGGGCCCCTGGGGGATCATGAAAGGAAGGGAAGAGGTCCAAGGAACTTAAGCTCTGGACCCCAAATCTGGAAGCGAAGGAAACAGCAAAAAAGTGGGAGAAGGGGGGAAAAAGAAAGAATCAAGAAGGAAGAAAAGCAGGAAAAAAAAAGAATGGTCTGCCGGGCACGAGTTTGGCATACAATCCCAGCAGGATTTACCAGGCTGCCCGGACTTATCCAGAAAGGGAATTGGCGGGGGGGTCACGGGGGGGGGGGGACGGGGGAACGCGAAAAAAAGGAAGGCTCGTCGTGTGGCTTTTCCTTTGGGTGGCGGCTCGAGGCAAGAGGAGCCGCGCATTCACGAAAAGAAAGCCGAAGGGGGGGGGGAGGAAAAAGGGCATGATGATCTCGCCGCAGCGGTCGCGCGGCTGGACCACGGCCTCCTCGTCGAGGAACCAGGGATCGACCGCGGCCCTCTTGTGCCGGGCTAAGAGGACCGCAGCGCAGGGGAAATGAGTGGGGGGAGCGCGAAGGGAGAGGACGAAGAAGGCCGACGCGAAAGAGCGTGTCGATTTCAATCTGGAAATGGCGTACTTGCTGAAGAATCACCGTGTCAGGCAAAGGAAGGCAACAAGACGGGACAGCACGGGGAGGAAAAGAAAGGAGGGGGG
>Ga0179593_1688489_pt1 | contig 10206 bp, 12 predicted proteins | sample CZODoug2_1_08_16_FD_185931 | JGI IMG/M metagenome (GOLD analysis project Ga0179593, IMG submission 185931) | Vadose zone soil fungal communities from Angelo Coast Range Reserve, California, USA - CZODoug2_1_08_16fungal (PacBio error correction) | ecosystem: Environmental > Terrestrial > Soil >...
GCTTGCGCCACTTCTTCCGGGGAGAAAAAAAAAAAAAAAATTTTCCAGGATGTTCGCAGTTTTTTTGCCCCCCCCCCAACCCCCGCTTATAAAAGAGGACAGGGAAAAAGAAAAAGTTTCTGATCGAACAACAAACGGGGTGGTTGAGCAGGCCGTACGGGGGAAAAAAAAAGGAAAAACCGTAATCAGAAAGTAGCACGACCTGCACAGGGGAAAGGGGACAATTAAGGGGAGGTTCTTGTAGTTCTGAATACGGGTCGTTGGAAAACCCGAGCAACCGGAGGGGAAAAAGGCCTTGGAGCCATGGGGACTGGCGCGCATGGGACGAAGAATGGGTGGGGGGACCTTTAAGGCGGGCTGAGGAGGGCTTCGGCAGGACCGCAGGTCGCCGCGAATTGGGGGGAAAAAAAGACTGCTCAGTCTCGAGGGGGGAACCGACTATGAAGCGATAACAATTACGTGTGCGGTGTAACGGACGTGTGGAAAAAGAAAAAGGGGAAGAAGTAATAGGCGCTAGGAGAGGCCGTAACCCACCCAGGAAAAAATTCCTCGGAATATCCAAAACGGGTGGCGCTGGACGCGATGTTAAGGAGGTTTCACGCAATGGCTGAGAACAGAGTCAAATCCATTGTTTTGGTTAAGGGGGCCGTCCGCGGGAGCCTTGTCCTTCTCTTGCAGATTTCTTGGGGGGAAGAACAAAACGCTCTTCATCAGGGATCGGAAAAAGAAAGAAAAAACTCCATTTTCGGTCAAGGGCCTGGGGGGCAGAAAACTCTATTTCTAGGGAAAAAAGGAATGGGAACCTACAGAGAGAGCCTTGCGAGCGGCACAGGGCACATACCACCTATTCGCCGAGCGAGAGACAGAGGGAGAAACCCAACCAAAAAAAAGGGAGGTTGGGAAGTTGGGGACACTATGCAAAAAGAAAGCTGGGCTATCTCTTAAAGAAAAGTTCCGAACACGAAGTTGGGAAATCAGACACAGACCGACAGATAGAAGGGAATTATTGTCCAGGTCAAAAAAGGGAAAAAAAAAAACACCTCACTGCATGGGGGGGGTACCATCAAAAGATTCGGCCACGTACTGAGCGGAAGCGTGACTTTCAGAAAAAACTGCGGGTTCCGGAGGGGGCGGCAGGGAATTCGTTGGCCTGTGGAAAAGGTCTCTTCCGTAAGGGCACGTTTGACAAGGGGAGAATTTCCGTTAGCTTTCTCGCGGAAAAAACCGCTCGTATGAAGTGGGTGGAAAGGGATGGGGAAAAGGCCGGGCCAGCGCGGAGAAAGCCTGTGGCCTGAGAGGGGGTGTCACCAAGAAAAGGCGACAGGGGAGGCTACCTGACCAAAGAGAAGCGGCTTGGAAAGGCAACTTCGAAGGCTGGTATTTAAATCTTACACTCTCTCAAAGAACCCGTTCGGGAAAAGGGGGGGAACCCGCTGAAGGAACCGATTGGTCGATTGGCTCCGAGCAAAAAGGAGAAGACCGGACCTCATGGCAACAAAAACCCTAGGGACCAATTTTATAGGGGGAAAAAGAACACTGGCATGTGAAAAAGCATACTTAGTCTCCAGGGCAAGGAAAAGGAAAGAGCGTCTCTAATACTGAAGGGGACTGTCCAGCGGCAATAAAATCAGCTTCCGAAAATCCTCGTCGATAAGAGAAAGGAAAACTGATTGTCAGGAAAAAAAAAAAAAAACAGCATTTCATCTGCGAGAAGGTCTCGGTCGTACCGAGGGGGGTAGAGTTCACCTTCGCAGCCAGAACCATTACGGGGTAGGGTCGGCAGTCAGGAAAGGGGGGTTAGCGTCTTAACACCCATTGAGCTTTGGCGAGGGGGACTACACGGAAAGACACAACTGTTTAAGAAAAAAAAGAGACAGCGCCGGCAGAACGAGTGCGGTCGCATAAGAAGGGCAAGGTACATTCTGTCTTTCGGAAGCCTTCACGATTAAGAAAAAAACATCCGGGGACGTTGCGGGTACGGGAGTTCCGACTGTGTTAAGAGGTGGAAGGACAGAAGGCTTGTTGTCGGGGGGGATAAAAAATCGTGGCAGGAGGCAAGAGGAAAGGGGGGGATAAATGGCGCGGTCAGCAAGGGGCGAAGGTGTTGCAGCTGTAACGACGCGGAAAAAGAGGAAGGGGCCTTTCACTATGTACAGGAAAAATCTTGAAAGTCCTCGGGAACCACGAAAAGATCGGCAACGCTGCCGGCAATCTCCGTCTTGAGAGAGTCGAACGGGAATTGGGAAAGGCGGTTGAGGAGGTAAGAGGAGGTGTGGTCTCGTGGGGGGAAGGCCCTCAATCATCGAAAAAAAAAAGATCACAGCAGGATCACGCCATCGCAGGAACGGACGAGAGCAGACTGCAAAAAAGCCCTCACGTCCATGATTAAAGGGGAACTCGATGCCCCCAAGAAGAGGCAGCAGATCTTTGGAAAACAGGCAGAAAAAGTTCTTCATCGCCTGTCCGCGAGGAAGGTGTGGAGGGTGATCAAGAAAGAAGGTGCCGTCTGGCGAGGATGCCAGTCCTTAGGGGGAGAAGAAGGAACTGCTTATTGTCGGAGGGAGTAAGCGGGGATCGACTCACAGAGGGTCTGTCACAACCACCGGAAAAAATAGTACACGACTGATTGCTGAGCCCGCCATTTGCCGACCAAAGAGTTTGAGGAGAGGACCGCTTAGGGGGTCCAGAAGCGAAAGGGGGGCCAGCCTCGTCGTTGATCTTGTGGCTTTTTGGCGAAAAGAAAATCCTCTTACTGAGGAAAAGCCACGATGTGTCTGGCTCCGCGGGGAGGGCAACAACACAAGGGAAAGAAATTCCGGAAGCCGGGCTTGCAAAAAAACGGACAGAAGGGAACTTAGGATCCTTTGTCACAGCAGCTCGACGGGAAGGAAAGGGGTCATATCTCTCTCAACAACAACAAAAAATAACCTAGTGGTAAAAAAAAAAAAACGAAACGCCGTCGAGCTGCTTGTGCCAAGGGGAGAAGGAAGGGTTAACGTGTCTGAAGGGAAAAAAAGAAGGGCATTTCCTTTTATGGGGGTGACGAACCCATGTTACGCAGCGGGAGAAAGACGTGGGGGGGGTACGTTACCGATGCTTGGGGGGGGGGAAAAAAAACGCACAAGAATTCAACGAAAGCAGGAATGAGTCGCTTCAGAAAGGGCGGAAGAACATCTTAACCCAACGCGTAGGAAAAAAATGGGGGGGAGGCGCTTTTGAAGAAAGGTAAGTACGATTCTGTATGAGAGCTGTTGACTGGGGGGGGACAAGGACGGGAGTAGAGACCGAGGTAGAAGAGAAATAAGCATTCCGGGGACTGACTGCATCCTCGTAAAACCCGGCTTCGAGACGGCCCTCCCACCGCACCAGCTGCAGCGAGAGGCGATGAGAATTACGACAGGAGGGAAAAAAGGGAACCAACGCATCTGCCTGTCGGGGAAAGAGCAGTGAGGAAGTTGCCTGGATCCATAATCAGGAAAAAGGGGGGAGGGGGCTCTCTCTATGCCAGGGCGTTGACCTCCCGATATGCGTGAAGAAGGGAAATTGAGAGGCCTTCCTCCAGCAAAAACAAGCAAAAGACATGTCAACTCCTCAACCCGAATTCAAAAAAACGCTTCCACCCGGATATTTAACGACAGCGTTGTGTCGAAATTTGTTGGGAGGAAACTCTGCTTCCTGAGACGGGAGAAAATTTCCGTACAGCGACCGGCAATGGAGGGGAAAACGATCCCTCGTCGGAACAGAAAAAACAACTTGAGGAAACTCGCCATTCCACAAGTCTATTGCTCGCCTGAACTATGTGGATAGGAAATCTACAACAAGAAAAGGAAGGGGGGGGGGGGATAAAAAAAAACCCCGAAGCAACAACAAAAGGGGAAAAACGTCAACGGGAAAAATTTTGCGGGAACCGGAGAGGGGGAAGGTCTTAATCCTTGCCCCCGCCAGGACACACGCGGATTGCCCGCGAACGTCAAGGTCGGCGCAAGGGGGAGTCGTGCGCCTGGAGGGTCTCTAACATTGAAGTAGGGGGGGAACGACCACTAACTCAATTAAAAAGGAGAAACACCCATAGGGCCTGAATCTCCATTCCTAGAGAGAATAGAGGGGGAAAAATCCACTCCGGGTGTGGTACGACTCGGACGTCTTGCCCAAAAAGAAGGACGTTCGCGTCGGGAAAGGGACAAAGAAGTAATTGAAAAGATCAAACTGAGGGACTCCTCGAGAGCTGGAAAAAAAGGATATATGGTTTGAAAATGGACCGTAATCGGATGCAACCTGAAAAAAGTTCTGCAAGGGAAAAGAAGACCGAATGAGGGGTAAAACTGAAAGGAGTTCAATATCAACCTTTGGTTGAGCGCGGGAAAAAAAAGATGATTGAAGGAGCCAACATACTGAGATCGGGAAGGGGGGAAGTCACGGAAATCTAAGACCGACCGGGTTTCCCTAACGAAGGAGCGTTCCAGATCCGTAAGAAAATGCAAATACGAAGTGCCCAGCCGGGAAAAAGGTAGGGAAAAGAAACGCTCTTCCTTGGTGACAAGGAGGCCCACAGCGCCGAAATCGTCCTACCTAAAAAAAAAAAAAAACATTCACTCAAAGGAAGACGAGCGGTGCGAGTAGCGCGGGAAAAAAGAAGCATCCACTGGACAAAGTTTCCAGCGAGGAATGAGGAGGAAAACAGCCACGAAATGGCCAAAGGCGCCACAAATGGAGGAGCCTTTCCAACAAGTCAATGGAAGAGATCCGCGGAAGGGGATCGAAGACAACTGCCGTGCGGTGTTCGCAAGAGGAAAATGGAAAGAATTGTCAATCCCTTCGATGCGGGGAGGGAAAATTCCAACACTAGGGGTTCGAAAGGGAAGTAAGAAAGAGGAATCACATCTTTTCTTGAAGGAGTGGACACGTCCCCACCACCATCCGCTGGTGGTGAAGCCGGCAGGGGGGGAGGAAAAAGCTCGTCCGATGGGAGCGCCGGTGTTGCCAAGAAAAGAAAAAAAAAGGTCTACAGCATTGAAAAAAAAAGGCCGAGGTATTTTACAGAAGATCACATATATGGGTTGGGGAAACAACGGAATGGACCGAAAAGGGAGAAGGGGGGGGGGGGGGAGGGAGATGGACTGATCACGTTATCCGTTTTACGAGGAGGGAAAAGAGGCGTTGTGTTCCTCTAAAAGGGAGGGGCTCACAGAGAAGAAGTCCTCAAAAAAATGGGTATTTTGCTAGGGCAGCAATTGCTGTGACGCGGTAAACGTTAGACATAGCGAAAAAAACAATTTTATATTCTCGAGGAAAAGACGAATTGGTTTGTTGAAATTCCCTTCCGGCAGACCTATCTAGAAAAAAAAAGGAAGACAACCGCACATAGCGTAATGCCTGTGGAAGGTGTGTGGGGGGGGGGAGGGAGGGGGTTTCCCGCTTCAAGTCGGAAAGGGAAAAGCGAATTCTTGCTTAGAAACACAGGAAGGCGGCGACGTGCGGAAAGCGAAATGACACGCAAAAAGAACCGGCCCGAAGAGGGGCCTTAGTCTTCGGAAAAAAGCGCAATGGTCCTCCAATGAGGGGGGAAAGGGAGTAACGGTTGCTCGGTTGATCAAAGAAAAAAAAAAGATCAAAACACCAAAAAAAGCGCTTCACCGGGAATTCAGAAAGGGAGGCAATCTAGCTCCACCTGCTAAGAGGGCAGTCCGTGAAAAAGGAAGGGTTTTACCCGCAGGCAAGCAAGCTACAAACCCCGTGGAGGGGGGCAGAGCAGAAACAAGGTGAGGGGGGGCTCCCTGTCCAGAGAAGAAATGGGCCTCTCCGAAACCTCGCGAGGATCCACCCGGAAGCAGGTCTGAAAAGAACCACAACAACGTGGAGGAGGAAAGAAAAAAGGGGGGAGGGAAAAAAAGGCTTTGCAGAAACCCTTCTTCAAGGGAGCATTGGGAACTAGTAAGTCGCTTAGGGGAATCACAGCGTACATGGAAAAATGCTAAAAAGAGGGTATCTTCCGATGCAGAAAGGGAAAAAGTATCAGCCAATTGGGCAATTCCCTGCCCTAGAGTTCCCTTTTAAGAGAGAGGGAGGGGGGAGCTGGTCTTGCAATACGGGGAGGGAAAACGGAATTGAAAAAAAAACTTGGAGTCCAATTGAGACGGGCAGTGGAAGAAAAAGCAATGAGTTGCTTCGCCGTGGCAGGGGGAAGGGGAGGTCATTTCTGTAGAGGCTTGAATGAGCCGAAAGAAGGGGGGGGAAAAAAGGGGATAAGCAATACTTCCGGAAAATAGAGGGAACGGGGGACTAACGATCGACACATCCTCCACGAAAAAAGTAAAAGGAAGATATGTGCGTTGGGGTTCTCGGTTCTTGAAAGGAGGGCTAGGCCAGGCAAGAGCTTGTTCTCGAGAAATAGAAAACGGGGAGCGGAGGGGGGGGGAGCTGGCGCATTTTTAACGGCAAACGGAGAAAGGACCTAAAATCATATCAAATACACAAGGGTTTGAGAGGTCGGGGAAAAAGGCTGAGGAGTGAAAGAATTGGCTTCTTGATTGGAGAGGAACAAAACTCTCTGGGGAGGAAGGCGGAAACGGAGGGAAGTGAATAGAAATCGGCACAGAAAAACAAAAGAGGGGGGTCCATTCCTTTGTGGCAAAAACAGCTATGTTCTCGGGGGAACCTACAGAAAAAACTGTATCCTGAGATCGGGGAAAGGTCCAAGATTCTCCGAGCGAGTACAGAAAGCCTCCCAAACCCACAAGCAGACCAAAGGAGGTGTTGGGTCAAGGGGAAAAGAGGGGGCAGAATTTGATAGCCAGGCCGAGATAAGAAGAACATTTCCGAACACGAAGGAGTCACAGCCGCTCCACTACCGGGATTTTGAAATGGGAACACCTCACTGCCGTTTGAGACATTCCGCCAAGGGACGACTGTACTCGGAGGTGGGGGAAGGGCTGACTTTCCTTGTGAAAAACGGCCGTGTCCTGGCGGGAAAAGGGAGGGTGGAAATTCCGGGGGGGGGGAAGGTCTTCCATTCCTTCGCTGGGCACAAGGGTTCGTCTGACAGGCTTTTGGAAGGAGAAGACTCTCACCGCTCGTATGGGGAAGGGTTGATTTATGTGGGAATTAGTACTGGAGAGGCCGATCTCTTGTGTCACCAAGGGCAGAGCGAGGAAAAGTGTAGGGCCTACCTTACCACAAAGGGAAAGGAGGGCTTTCACGTCTTCAATTCGCAAGGGGGGAGGCATCTGGACAACTCAGAGAGGAACCAACGGTCGATGTTCCGCAAATTGGAGAAAATATCATTTTGTGGCTCCGACAAAGGTCCTCCTACTCTCATGCAACAGGCGAAAGAGCCATGTGTGAGAGGGGAAAAAAAGCCCGATGACACTGGCAGGGGACAGAAAGGCTGTTTGACTCCTGGCAAGAAGCACTGAAAATTCGCCCGGCTCGGGAAGGATCCGATAACGAAAAAACGGCCTGTAGCAGAGGTAGCCATCTCTCGCCGAAGAGGGAACTTCAAATTGGTTTGGGGAGCCTACTCACGAAAAGATCTGCTGGCACGACTGGAAAAAAAAATTCAGGAGGTCTCTTTAAAGAGAGCGCCGAAAAAAAAAATAGGACGGGCAGTCAATCGCCTTTTGGGGGGAGATTCTTAAAAGGAAGGGTTGCGGTGGAAGACTACAATTCTCCCAAAAACCCAAGAAACCGTGTCGATCCACTCAGCAGCGCCGCTTCTTTCGGCAGTCATAAAGGAGCATCCCCACGTGCAGATCACAAAATTAAGACCGGCCAAAAAATACGTTCCAAGCAAACCGTTGGCGGTGGAGGTCCTACGTTTGCTTCAGGTATCCAACAATCGAAAGGGGGGAGTTCACGCGGCGGGGCCGGCGAGCTATAGCCCTGGGGGGGAAAAAGGAGGCTAGAAGAAGCACACTGGCAGAAGGGACTTTACGACTCTGAAAAGCGATTTCCGCTGGGGATCTTGAGGGAGAAGGAAAGACTACGCACCCCGCAACCGATCAAGGAAAAAGACTGGCCGAATCCGTGTACTATTCCGAAAACTTTATACTGCGGGGAGGAGGGAAGATGGCTTGGGTTGAAGAAGGAAAGGACAATCAGCCAAACGGTAATCACGCCTATCTTCGGGAAAGAAAGGGGGAGAGGGAGGGGGAAGAGCCTCCTACGCCCTCACTTCAGTATTCTGGGGAGGAAAAGGAGAACTCGATCCGTTGAAATGCTTTGGGCTCTAGGGGGACATTAAGCAAAAGGGGTTTCCTCATCGCCTGTCCGGGAAGGGGGGAGGGTGGGGTATAGTCAGAGCCGGGTCGTCGAGGGAGGAGGATGTGCTCTACGAACCTGAACTTCATGGGAGGCTGTTCAATACGGAAAGAGTCCCCGGAACCTTCCACAGCTTATGAGCTGAAAAGGTAAAGACGAGTTCAGTCAAAGCGCCGCCATGGGAAGAGGGGGGGGGTTTACGATTTTCGCGCCTGAAAAGAGGAGGTCAATTAAGAAAAAAGGGGGAAACTCTGCTTGCAGGAAACTCTTGTTCTTAGCAGGCGCATGACAAAAGCCGAACGGTAACTGCGGCAGCACCAAAAAAGAGCTGCCTCTGCGTCAACCTGGTTAAATGGCAACAACACAAGGAAAAAGGAAGGATCCGAGGGGAAAGAAGCCCTTCAGCAGCGGAACTTCGGACCAGGGGGCAAAAGCAAGCTCGAAGGGGCGGCCCATGTAACCCTAGTCCAATCGAGGAAAAAAAAAAGGAGGATGATTGAAAAAAGAAGGAGGAGAAAAAGGGGGGTTAAACCTGGCCGCAAGCCGTCGCAAAGAGAAGAAAAAGGGGCGGAAAGTATCCCAAAAGGGGCAGGCTCAGATTTCCTTTGGAGGGGAAATGGGTTGCCATTCTCAGAGCATCGGAGAAAAGAAGGGATGAGTCCGCAGTTACCGATTGCGGGGGGGGGGGGCAGGAGGAGATAAAGCACAGAGTCAGAAACGAAAAAGGAGTCGCTTACCACAAGAGACGCGGTCGAAGCTAGGGGGAAAAAACCAACTCAGTAGGCGCTGGGGAAGCAAAGGGACTAGGGAGGGTGTGATCACCTGTTGACGGGTGGGGGGGGAAAAAGTACACTTTATTACGATACCGGGGGAGGGACAGCCGACAATAAAAAAGGGATAAAAAAAAAAAATCAAAGAGGGGAAGCACCCGGCTTTCCCAAGACGATAACGCCTCCCACGCACAGGGGAGAAAAAAAAATTTACACAATGTTGCTAAGAAAAATCCCAAAGAAGAGGAAAACGGCATCGAGTGAGGAAGTTAAAGAAAGAAATCAGCGTGAAAGGCGCTGGAAAAGGATTGCTCAGAAGGGAAATCTCTGGGAACCCGATAGGCGGGGGGAAAAGATTCGTAGCGAGACCTCCAACGATCCCCACCCAGAAGAACCCACCAAACCTTCTCAGCGCAGGTCAGAGAGGAAAGAAAAGGGACTTCCAGTCTGTTTTTGAGGTTTGCGGTGGTAAATGCTGAACAAGATCTGAATTTCCGTACAGAAGGGAAGGAAGGGGGGGGGAATCTCGATTCCGAGTCGTACAAAAAAGGGGTCTCTTTGCCAAGCGCCAAATCAAACAAGGCCTTATTGAGTTTTCGGAGAGAGAAGCCGCGATTGCTTAAAAGAAAAAGTCGGGAACGGCGACACACTGTTTTTTGCGGGAAGGAGAAGGGGCCTGTATGAGAACGCCAGGACAGCCTGCACTTAGAGAGGGGAAAAGCTGGAAAACTATGCGCCCTGAAAGGACTTCGTGCGCTGGCGGGGCTCGAACAGTTGGGGGGGGGGAACGACGGAATAAACCTCACAACTCTCAAGAAGGGAAGAAGAGAAAAACAGTCTAGGGACTGCCGACACCGCCAGTCCGATGGGAAAAAGCGCTAGAGGAACTATATAATAATGAGGGTTGGGACTACCTGGACGCGGGGGGGAAAAAAAGAAAAATTCGTTTTCGTCGCGTCGGCGTTCAAATTAGGTGCAACGAGATAGTCGCCCTAAACTGGACTCCAAGGGAGAAGAAAGGTTCGCTGGCAACCTAGGGGGGAAAGCGTCTTCCCGGGGGAACGGAAGTGCTGAAAAAAGGGATCATACAGGGGGAGAACTAACTGCCAGTGTCAGGAATGCAAAATAATCAACATGGAACCTATGGGAGCGGTTGCCATGAAAAAAAAAAAAGGAAAGG
>Ga0179593_1351962_pt1 | contig 10205 bp, 8 predicted proteins | sample CZODoug2_1_08_16_FD_185931 | JGI IMG/M metagenome (GOLD analysis project Ga0179593, IMG submission 185931) | Vadose zone soil fungal communities from Angelo Coast Range Reserve, California, USA - CZODoug2_1_08_16fungal (PacBio error correction) | ecosystem: Environmental > Terrestrial > Soil >...
AGGGCGTAAGAAGGGCGGGAACTTTGCTAACGGCTCTGGGACATGGAACGTGCCGGGGGCGGACAACTGCAAACTAGTGGAGAAAAAAAAAAAAGAGCTACGATCGCCATGACGAGGGGACCTTTTAAGAGCCAACAAACGACCGAAAGGCAGGGAAGAAAAAAGTCGAATGCACGACGTAAGCTCAGGCCTCGACGAAGAACTCAGTCTGTGATCAGGGTCCTCGTTCTTCAGGGGGGGGGGGGGCCGAGAACAGCAAGCCTTCAAAAAACTGAGGGGCAAGGAAATAAGAGATGCCGTGCCAAAAGAACTTCGTCGAGCACGAATTCATCTGAGGGGAAGGGAGTAAAGCTACGAGAAAATACGTGAGAGATGGCCGGAGACTTGAATGACCATAGTCAGACGGGAGGATGGGAGCCCGGTCAAAAAGGGGCTAAAACTCTGCAAAACTGAGAAACTCATCACGCTACAACTAAGGAGGTAAGTATAGGCAAGATGTCATCTAACGGATCAGGGGGAAGAAAACCTGGAGGAAAAAAGGAAAGAACAGAGGGGGAGATTGCCAGTACGATCGACGAAAATCGGCCCGAGAGGGCGTCAGGAAAGAAGACCAGGCCGAGTGAGAAAGGCTCAACATGAAAAGGCAAATCAGAACTCTTTGCCTACAACTGAGATCACACAGGCTCAGAAGCTGAGGGAAGTAGCAAAAAAAGGGAGTGGCCAGCAGCAATAAAAAACCAACTGCGGAGAAAGCGGGGGTGGGTTCTCGAAATCAAAAGTAATCTGGGTCGGTCTAGGGGGAGACAATCGCGAGACAAAAGGGGGGATTAATATGTCGGGAAGAGGATAACTTATGGGTGAAAGGGGCATGCTGAAGGCTTCAAATCCCTTTGCATTAAGATACTGAGATCGAGCGGAAGTAAACCAAAAAGATTGGCGAAAAACCGATCACTCTAAAAGGGAGGTGTTTAATAAGATCGACCGCAGGGTACAAAACGAAGCCCCCTTGGGACTAAGCGAAACATGAGAACATCATAAAGAGTGGGTTCATGGCGCAATATTTGGCCGAGCTGAGGGGGGCTATCAGAAAGACGGCGAGGGCAAGAGAGGGGAAAGTGCCACAGAGGTTCCCCAATACTGAGAAGAATTTTACCAACCCATTTCCTCTGCGGGAGGAAAAAGGATGGAGTTCAAAAACGGTCGGAACGTCGAGGAGGCCACGTTGGAAGACGTTTTCCTTCCTCAAAGACGCGTAAGAGGCGACGAAAGGGAAATGGGAGGGGCAAGCACGTTGCGAAAAAAGCGTGAGTGAGGGGAGGGGCGAACAGGAGAGGTATCCCACTGGGAAAGAACAAGGCGCGGGCGATTAACCAGATGAAACAACTTGCATCAGAAAAAAAAAAAAAATTAAAGGGGGTCACAGGAAAGAAGTAACAAGAACAGCCGCAGATACAGATAGTGACCGAAAAGTCTGCTCATAGACTACTAAGATACGGGGGGGGGGGCCTCCGTTCCCCCATATCTCGCATCAAGGAAAGCAACAAAATACAACGAGGAAGCGAGAATCCAAATACATTCCTTTGAAAGAGAAAATCTTCCGACTCTCGAGGAAAATGTCACAACCGCGAGGGAAGCCGAAAGAGAAACGGATCTGGAATAGCGGGGGGGGTCCCACCAGAAAGAAGCCCTTCGTTGAAACGCGAGAAGAAGCTGGAACCTTGGGAGTGGAAAGCGGAGAAGGTCGTGGCTGTGGTCAAGTGCGGGAGGAAAAGTCATCCAAAACAGCTAACAGAGAAAAGTAACGCGACCTCCCTGATCTCGGAAAGCATTCACTAAGGAAGGTCTATCCAGAGCGGCAAAGACTAGGAAAAGGGCATGGTTAACGGTCAATTCACATCCAACCGAGAGTTCTCAGCAGTGGAGGGAGAGCGGAAAAGGTAAACCTGAATGGGCTGCGAGAAGGGCAGTGTGAATTCCTACACATGTCAGGAAAGACCCCACCAGAATGAGTTCCACAAAAAGTAGAAGAACGACGAAGACACGAATCAAAAAAGGGGGGACAAAAAACTCCTTTCAGAGGGCAAGGGGATGACTATAAAGACCAAATAATCCAGGCTAAACGGTGAGTGACGTCAGAGCGAGTAGAGATCACTCAAAACAAACCGGTGGGGGAAAAAGGGAAAAAATTAAAGAAACTGAAAATAAGCATATAATAAAGTGGTAAGAAGTTCGGAATCCCCCGAAGGGGACTGGGGGAAAACAGCGCGCTCAACTGTCGGGAAAAGGGGAAACGGGTCTATACTGTTGGTGGGTTGACTCATGGTGGATACCTGGGGGATGATGGAGTGAAAGGCAATAAGGGAAAAATAAGAAAAAATAGGAAAGGGTCTAATGAACAGAAGACTTAATAGTGTACCCGCCGAGGAAGAACTATTAAGCAAAAATTAGAGAAGAACGGTATCAGAGAAGATACGCCCGTACCTCGGATAACCCTATCGGAAAAAGGCCTGGGGCGGTCTCACAGTAGAGTCTTTGAGTAGAAGGGCTTATTGACCTCTTCCTAATACAGCAAGAAAGGGTGGGGAGCGTGAATTAAGGGGAGGGGGGTCAAAGCTTCGGGTTAAACTGCTTCATATACTCTCAGTAACCGATTTATTGTTTTAACATACAAATAGGTAACAGAGCGCGACAGGCGTAGGAGCGACGTCATCCGGGTGGAGATCGAGTGTCAATCCTCTCTGAAAGGAGGGAGTACTTGGGGGGAAATGATACAGGAACGGCAAACTCGTGTGCGGGGATCTGCTTGCCGGCGGGCTCAGAATGTTTTGCCAAGAGGGAAAACATTGCGATCCGGATATAGAGGAGCTTGGGGGGGGCTCAAGGTACGGGGGCGGATCGTGATTAAGTGTGGAGGGGGGACCGATCATGCTCACTGGAAGAGAATGGAGGTGGAAACGCGACGATTTTACTGTGGAGAGCTCAGCACTCGGGTTATTCGGGGAGCCTGGTCAACCAGTGGTGTTTTTTAGCCTCATTATCAGGACTCAGAAACCTGCTGCCTCACCAGGGGGCTTCCGAGAAAAAAGGGATGCCAGGAAAAAAAAAGAAGTCGAGTAAAGTTCCTATCGGTGCGAAAGGGTTCACTACATAGAGATTGAAGAAGAGGAGTGTATCATCGCTCTTCGTCCCTTGTAACAACGCGATTGACGTATTTGAAGAACAAGTCAGCAGGGATCGATAAGGGAAGGGGGGGGCAAGGTGTAAGCGAAAGCAATGAGTAATTTGGTAGGCTCTTCTCATCGGTTAGGACTTATTCGGGGGGAGGGGTGACTGACGGGATGCGGAAATAGGTGCAACCTCAGGCATCAGCTACTATGATGAACGAGGAGGGCTTTGGACGGAGAGAACTCAAAAATCTAAAAGGATCCAAAAACCTGGGTAGTATCGGAAGGGAGAGAGCCAAGGTTAAGAAATAACAACATACTCAAACCCTCTGAAGGAAGAGCGTAAGTAGCGACAAACGCGGGAGCCCCGCATGTACGACGCCGAGGAAAATTGAATGGGCTCAAAACACGTCACACGGTGTCTATTGCTCAAGAAAGGGCGTCTCAGAAAAAGACGTTCATGTTCCAGTAGAGAGCGTGGTCGTCCAGGAAAAGGGACGTCGCAATGAAACCTTGGGCGCTCAAAAGGATGGGTACTGGACGCGAAAGAAGATGAGGACGCGGATAGGTCGGGAGCAAAGGTTAAATTGGAAATTCGCCCCTAACAAGGCGTAAACACGATCCTACGCTTACGTATTCGGCATGAGCACGGGGAAAATGGAAATGCTGAATTCGTATGAGCGGTGCATTCGAGGTAGGATCAGTGAAGAAGAATAAAGCTCTGTTTCGACTCCTCTAGAAGGGCGTTGTAAGGGAAGGACGAAGCCTCTCTCAAAGATGGGGGGAGGCAATCCTAAAAATCGCCGAGGGCATGAGTGTGTTCCGGGCCGGTTGCTCTGAACTACGCATAAAGGCTTCAGAACTGATAGGCCATGACCGAGATGTTTAGAGGCAAAGTGACACTAGAAATCAATCCTTCTGAATAAGAGGGCTTATAGAAGGAATTCACATTAGGGATCTACAGATCGAGAATGAGCTTGTGGAGTTAGAGAACAGGGTTATTAGCAGTAAGTGTTCTAATTGCACGGGAGCGGTGAATGGAAACATCACCCTGTGTTCCAAAACTTAAGCAGTGAAGGCCGTGAGCTAGATAGCTCCTCGTCGTAGTATAGACTAATAAAAAAGGATATTTAAAAGGAGATGACAGCGGAGAAGGAAGTGGGAACTTAAAGGAATGGTATTTTATTAACATGTCATCGTTCGAACGAAAGGGCAATGGGGGACGTAGAAATTCAGCACTTTTACTAGAATGAAACGACCAGCCTAACTGATCTACCGGAGGTAGACATACTCGCTCAAGGCCTTCGAATAACTCATGCGAAGTGTTGCTTCCATCGGTAGAGGGGAAAACGTGGAATAACGAGAACTCTGCCGGATGCAAAAGCTAAATCTGCGGTAGAGAAAATTTCAGACGGACATAAGGAGGGGGATTGGAACTGCTACACGAAAAAATACAACTCTTGATCTTAGGGGGGAGAATTCCAGCAGAGTAAAGCTGGAGAGGGTTGCCAGCGCATTGAATCAAAAAGAGGCCACTCCTAGGGAGGACTTCGTCAGTACGACCATCTAAAGGCAATAATAACAGGCATACTGGTGCTATCGATAACATAAGGTTCAGAGTGGAAAGACATGACCAGTCTGGATCGAAGATAGCGGACGCCTCACGGGACGCGTTATCCGTAGTGATAGTACTATCTGGACGGGCCTTCGTGAAATGGGACAGTCACTTAAGCGGCGTTGGGGCCTCATACGTCGACTGAGAAGAAATGACGGGCAAAGCTAAGAATAGTCGGGGTGTTCTCTAGGCTCGTACTATTTTGCTGTGTGGCAAATAGTTTTTCGAACAGAACAGGAGGAAGGAAGGGGTCGCTGAGGAGGGGACGAGTAGCAGCAATAAATTCACAAGAATCCTCCCCAACGGTTGCCAGAAGAGGGGATCTGAAGAGGAAATTAATCAGACCAGCATACGAGTCAGATAAAAAATGACCGAGGTTTCTCTGACACCTCTCCGAAGAGTCACATCCAGAGAAGACGCCCTGGAAGAGGTCATACACAGAAAATCCTTCCGATGGTGGTTAAGATAATGGCCCGAGATAGTTTCAATCACGAAAAGTGACGGAGACTCCGGACTGAGGGGAAGACTAAGGCCCTGAGAGATACTCTTTACTGCAAAGCCAAGTTCATTGAGTGTTGTGGGACTTAGATCAAGTGAAGGAGGGCAACTTAGAAGTCGAGCGTCTTTCCGACGTGGGAGGCAACAGGCGGGGAATGGCTCAGCCCCCCCCGGGTCGGTGCATCCGTAGGGAACTGTATTTACGGAATTAAAATGAGGACGTAGCGCGGAGAAAAAAAACGCCGGCCGGCGAATAAACCATCTTACCAATATTCTCTGAAAAAGCCCATTGATTCGAAGAGGAAATTCAGACATAGAAAGAGAAAAGGGGCCAAAAGGAATCTAATAAGAGTCTATGAGATCTTCACAAGGATATAGACGCCGAAGAGCGCAATACAGAACTTGTCGAATTCGGCATTAAAATCGAAAAGTCCGGTTAGAGTAAAAGGAAAGAGCAAAAGCTCTAAAGACTACTGAAAACCATATGAGCGTTAATATCGAGCGAATTATAGAATATCTGTGCCAGAAGCTTGGTACGACGCGAAAAGGGAGAAATCTGTGGTGTGCCGTTGGTTGTGCCGTGGATAACAGATAAGAATTTGGGGTCGAGGGTGGAGGCGATTCACAAGCGAAAGGACGACTGCAAAAACGGAAACGAACCAAAGACCCTTAGAGGCGGCGATAATTCGACTGAAGGAGAAATCGACTCAACGACTCGACTAATGGAAGGCTCAGCAGCTCCCGGGGATGCTGGCTCGCGGCATAGAGGGGAGATATACTCCTGAAGAGGGGGATCGATGTAAGGCTAAACGTTGCGTCCAGCCGGGTGATCCTAGAACCTGAATGAGTTGATAAAAAAGATAAGAAAAGACCTATATGAAGAGCAAAAAAGTTGATCGTTTCGAGGGTAAGAGAGGGGGCTGAAATACTATTACAGAATTCAGAACAACTGAGATGTCTAGGGTCGTTCGTTAGATCTCGACAAAAAATGAGGGAAAAGATATATATATAATGACCCGAGAAGCGAGAAAGGAAGACTTTTAAAAGGAAAAAAGTATTCCTGCTGCTACCCCAAAGAGTGACCTCGAGCTCAACTGGGTGCATTATCGCTTCGGGGGAATGTTTTTACAGAAAGGAGGTCGTAGACTGAAACGTGCATAACACCTAATTTCCAGCACTCAAAAGGCGTAAGTTCTCGTACGGGAAGACGCTTATCCTCAAAAGGGGCCCGATGGTCTCCGCAAGACCCGCCCTAGACGAAATATTCTTGACGAGGGCCTCCGAAGTAGTGACCTGTCTCCAAGACGGATGGGGCAGTTGCTAGGCAGTCTTAGTTGGCAGTAAGAGGGGAAGCAGTCAGATGCAGTTGACTCGACTCACCTTACTCCCGAGGCTGCAAAGGGGAAACTTCGATTGCGTCAAAAGAAACTTCTCTGGGGACAACCAGCAATCGGTCGAGCGGCTCGCTCGTAAACCTCTTGGAGCATTCGATGAGGAAGCTGAAGGACGGTCAGGAAACGGAAAGGACTGTCGGATTCATGACTTCTCTCTAGTAGGGGGGGGCGGGAAGGAGGCCTTGTCGAAGCTTTTCACGAACGTATACGGCGGTACGGGAGATCGAGAGAGATGTGGGGTTTCGTGATACGCGCGCTAGTTTGCCATTTCTGGGGATCTTCCTAGTGGTTGGGAGGGAAAGATTCATGGGAGTTTAGCGAAAAGAGGGGGGTAAGCGTGAGCCTCGCTCTTTCTTAGGTCCGACTGGGAGAAAAGGTTAAAGGCAGTACTCACCGGATCAAAAAAGTAAAAAAACGGGGATCTTCTCAGGAGGAGGGAGTTGTGAGGGGGAACGAAAGATTCGTACAAAGGATTATTGCTACCGTTGCACGAATCACTTTAGATTAAGAAAGGAGATTGGCATGGGGGGGAAAAAGTCTGCTCGTGGGAAGATGGACGGAGATTCAGTACCCGTACAGGATCGTGAAAAGAGACAAAGAAGTGCGTATGGAGTCTTAAACCTGGTAGAGGGGTCGGGAGAGCTGACTTTCTGCCTTACCTTATGAAGGTTCTTTGGAAGCGCGTCTCTAGGGGAGGGAGTCTCGGATCATTGGGCCTGCTGGGGGAGAAGTGTAGTCAGTGCTGGCCTGATGCCTACCCAAGGTCCGAGAGGGAGGGACATATCAAACGGCGGAGTCGACTTGTATATGCGGGCTTCATCAGAACAACTATTCCACCATACACCGCACTCCCCACTCGTCGAAAGCTTCTTCAAGGGGGGTACCAACGATTGGCAGGCAACCTTCGAAAGAAGGGTAACTTTCAGCGAGAACCAAAAAGACAAGCCAGCGGATCGAGCGCAAGCAGGCGGGAAAGCGACTGTCTGCGGAAGCCGTCTCCTATGGGGGAAATTCCACAAGGTCAGAGGATGCGATAAAGGACTCCGTCTACCGAGGAGAACTGTCAATCTAGATCGGTCGTCGAATTTGCAATGGCTAAAAGAAGGGGCGCTCCCGAGGGACACGCTTCTGGGAACTCGGGCAGTGTCAGAAGAAGAGGGCTCCTGACGTAGGGGCTTCCGAGGAGGAGAGCAGCTTAGTCTCGGCAAGGCGATCTAAGCGAGGAATCTGTCCTTAAAGGGACGACGCGGGAAAAAGAGTTGAGACTCGTAACGGTCCTAACAAGATGAATGATTTCTCGAAGGAAACGGGGAGGGCAATAACTAGAATACTTTTCAAGTAATCAGGCATCATAATGGAGAGGGGTTTTTCCGATCGGCACCACGGGAAGCAGAAGAAAAGGTCACGGACACGAAAAGAAAAGCTAGGGGGAGATGGGAAGGGACGTAGCCTTTGTGCCCTTGCGTCTCTAATGAAAGTTTTGAGGCCGCGTTTTGCACGGGGGCTAAAATCATCTTTTCACGGACGTAGCAAGGCGGTACCCACAGTTCAAAAGTTTCCCAGCGGGGGAAGGGTGGGCACTCATGTCACTTTAAGGGGGTACTCCGGAGGCAGGCTTAATCCTCGACAAAACATATTAGGAGTAAAGAAATATTACACTGCCGAGATAAACGAAAAGGTGGGTCTGAAGTCCTGGACTGGCCGGAAGGTTCATCTTTGATACCGGCGCAGCCCTCTAAATCAGAAAAAGCAGGAGAGAGGGGCAGAACAACTCCGGCTCACGGATCCTGTCTTCGAATTAACGGGACGTCTCTCCTAGAGCATAATCCGGAGGTAGGAGTAGGATTACCCATCGAGGGGGCGACATCCCAGTCTGGCAAATTACGTCCGGGACTGATCGTACTGAGAGAAAATATGCGACGCAAAGGCTCTGGAGTTGGATCAGAGACGCAACTCAAGGGGGTATCTCGGAGATGGAATCGTCCCGCTGGCTCGGAGAGGGCTCCGAGAATTTGCATAGGATCCTGCAATCTACAGGACTACTTCCAGGTTGCATAGATGCAAGGTACAAGAGAAAAGAGGAGAAGAGTTCTCGGAGGTGGGGTCCTATGGCACATACTATAATATACGCTTCTCCGCACGGAATCGGATAAGAAAATGAGCTTATCTCTCTTTCTATCTAAAATCTGCTCTACCACTTGACGGGTAAGTCTATAGACTTCAGGACGGGGGGGAAGAACCATGAGCAAAAGGGGACACTTTCAGCAACTACGCGAAGTGCTGTTTTGTTAATAGTCAATGGTAAAAGTCAACTTCGAAGGATAGGTGACGAGAGAGGGTGAGGAGAAAAATACCCGGAGGGGAAGAGGGTCTTGACGGAGGATTTGCATCGTATTCTTTCAGCGGAATACCATTCGACTCCTCACCGGGGGCGTTTTCATATCTCAGTAAAGAAGAGCAAAACATCTACGTGCGAGCAAGAATTCAAGACGGGCTTCCTCCGCGCCTCTTAAACCCGCCGAAACTAACGGGAAAAAGGTCTAATATCTCAAAAAGCCGGAAATCATCTAATGGGGTGCTGTAGGGGATCTTCGTGTTCATCACTACTGATCTCCCGGGCGGACTGAAGTCCCAAGAAGAGTTTCCATAAGACAGGGAAAAGAAGAACCATTGAAGCTGACAGGGGGGACGTTGAGGACGCAATTCGGGTCTTACCACAGTGCCGACGTGGGGGTCTTTTGAGTCCGAAGCTGGGAGAGGAACACAAGGGTAGGGGAAGCCGGTGAGTAGGCGGGAAAATTAAGGAAAGGAGGACCCTACTAACATATCCGGCTCGCGATAAGCCGTTCCCCCATCTTTGCAATTGAAACTCAAGAGAAATGCAGAGCAAGAAAAGGGAAGAGGGCAGAACACGCAGTCTTAATGAACGACGCTTCGATACTGGCGCTAGGCTAAAAGAGATTGCATTGGGACTCAGACGGTCACAGGCACGACTAGCCAAGGGCTAATCATGAAAAAGCAGCATACCAGGATGTGGCAAGGCAAGCGGCGCTACTAGAGAGTACATGATGCCCCAACCGGTAAGCAGGATACTGCGAGGGATGAAGAGCTGGCCAGAAGATCGGTACTGCTAGAATAGTGTCCCGGGGTTTAGAAACCTCAGTGGTGAAATTACGTGTCTGCGAGGGGGAGCATAAGTCAATTAGGAGATAACCTCGAGAAGGCCAAAAGACGGGGGGTTCTCGGATTGCACTAGAGAGAAAGAGAGAGAAAAAAAAGAAAGAAAAAAAAAAAAAAAGACGGACTTTCTTCTCAAAGATTCTCAAATCAAGCGGGCCAGTATGACTCTTCTGTAAAAGAAGGATCAAGTACGATGAAGCTGAGAGATACCCTAGTATTCATTTTCTCAAAATTTACAACCTACTTGAGGGCAAAGGTAGAGCAGGGGGAGATCACTATCCTTGAAGAGAGATCACAGAAATGCGGGGAATAGATAGCGTAAGAGGTATCACTTTTCTGCCTGGGGGACAGGTC
>Ga0179593_1389600_pt1 | contig 10205 bp, 9 predicted proteins | sample CZODoug2_1_08_16_FD_185931 | JGI IMG/M metagenome (GOLD analysis project Ga0179593, IMG submission 185931) | Vadose zone soil fungal communities from Angelo Coast Range Reserve, California, USA - CZODoug2_1_08_16fungal (PacBio error correction) | ecosystem: Environmental > Terrestrial > Soil >...
GCAAGCAGGTGAGATACGAGCTACAAAAACAAAAAAGGTCTGGCCAGAAGGGAAGAAACAACTTTAGTAAACAGGGGTAAGGTCGGTCGGTTCCAAAGAAAAAGGGAAGAAAAGACTGAATCAACGACCTTGTGTGCCTTGCCTGGCGACAACGCTGTAACCAGCCGATGTTGGGAAGAAAGGCTTCGACCATCGTTTCCTAGAGTGAAGTCGAAGGCCTGAAACAAAACTTGTGGGTTGGGCAGTAGGGGAACACGACGCCACTTTCAAGAAAAAGAGGCCCCTGTGAGGGGAAAAAATTTCCCACCGTTGCGCCATTAAAATAAGGTCGGCCGGCGCGGGGAAATCTTAGCGGCGATAAACGGGGGAAAACGCCTTTTCCATATCGATTACAAGGAAAATTCAAGAGGGAAAAGGAGTTCGAATAGGTGGGGCGAAATGCAGCAGGGGAGAGGGGACGATGGCGTTGGTAGGGACTCAGGCGCCTTTAGGGAGAAAGCGAAAGGAGAACGTCGAGTACTCATGGTGGATAAAATGAGGGGAAACACAACCAAACAGGGGGAAAAAAAAAAAACAAGTCAACAAAAGGGCATAAAATGACAGGGTCGAACTTGTGGAGTGGCACTGGTCAGAACACCAGGACGTTCAGGCGAGCCATCATCAGGGTTCCGTAAAGGCCATCGGGAGGGGGAAAGGATAAAAATCAGTTCAATTTCAAGAAATGTACGCGCTTAGTGGCGTGACCACACCCGAAGAAGGGCACAGTCATGCAAAAAGGGGTGAACAGAGGTAAAGGTAACAAGATGTTGGAATAAAAGCTTCGAAATGATGACACCGGAGAGAGCAGGTACCTGCGTAAAAAGAGGCCTGCAGGAGAGGAAGGGACAGTCAGCATCGCAAGGTCAAAGATGACACAACGTTTGAGGGCAGACCAAAACGTGGGTTTCCTCCAAGAAAAAAAAGGGACCGCAAGCGGCACCAGAAAATGAACGTCTCCAGGGGAGGACTAGCAGCTACGAACGCAACAACGAAGAAAAGCAATATCTTCGAACACTGGGATCGTTGAGTAAAAAACGCGGTTGACAAAGCGAGGCGAAACAGTCGGGATAGGGGGTAAACGTTAACATAGCGGCACAGAAGGCGTAGTACGGACGCACGGGGTGATGTAATGCAAGAAGAGCGGGAAGCGGCTGCACATTGAGTACGTAAAAAAAGGCGCAAGGCAAAACGGAAAAAAGAGTCCAAAGAATTGAAGAATTAATTGGCGTTGCGGTGGAAGTGAGGACGCTGTGAGAAGGGACAGCGACGCCTTCAAGTCGACGCAGAGGAAACGGTTACTTCTTTTTGGCCACAGTAGAAAACACAGAGCGGATCGGGCGGAGAGGGGGAGCTGGCATGCTGTATCGCTGAGACAACCATCAAAAAAAAGGGCATGAAGCAAAAAGAGACCTAGTTTATCGAGGGGGAAAATCGACGTGCGCTCATGGCAGAAAGAGGGGAAAAAATCGCGGAAGTGGAACGTAGAGTAAGATAAAAAAAGCATCCTATATTCGCAATAAAACGAATTGAGGAACTCGAACGAAGCCACTGATGGGGGCCTAGTCATGAAAAAAGTCAAAACTGCTTCGCATGCCGTCGACTTTAGGCTGCGTAGACTTGAAAAAACAAAGAGCATCCCATCCGCACGCGCAGGGAAGAGCCGTGTTCCCTCGCTACTGACATTGCGGGTACCGAAGAGGTGGTTTAAGGGCTCGACGTGAAAAATCCTTTTGAAGAGAGAAATTCAAGAAAAGCAGAGCGCAGAAGGAGAAAAATTCAAGGTGGAAATCTGGAGAATGCCGCAGGGGGTAGGCGAATCAAACGAACAGCATGATAAAATAGGGCCAAAGCGCTTTGAAATTCTCCTTTTTGAAAGGGTCTTCCTCCGCAGACCCCCTCAGGAAGAGCAATGGCGCGAGGAAAAAGACCAGCTTCATTCGCCACGCGGTAGGGACATAGCGATTTCCTGAAACGATTTCGCCAAGAGGCAGGGTAGAGGAGTTGCAGGGGGGGAACGCAACACGCCGGTGACAGACAAGCTTTGCGGAGTGGGAAACGAGCGGATCGCGCCATGCGCGAGCAAACGCCTAGTTCGTCCGAAGGGAGAGAGTTGACGAATTGACAGCACGTACGAAGCCAAGAAATCATTCGGGCACGAAGGATGGACGGTGGACAGAGGGAAATGGGGAGCCTCTTCTGTCTCAGGAGGGAGACACGCCTCATCAATAAAAGAAAAAAGTGAGGCATATGGGGCTGCGATCCAGAAGAGTACGGGTCCAGACCTCGGCCTCAGAGCGGTCGCCGGGGGAATGGAAGAGGCAGTCTATAGGCGTCTTGAGGGCAGTTTAAGGGGGAAGGTGTAACGCGAAGGAACGACGGGGGCCCGGGGGACCGCGAGCTTGGCCGGCTTCAAACGCGAGCGGCCGGAGAGAGGAGGAGACAAAGCATCGAAAAGAACCCGAGCCGCGCAGTCTGGGAACTCTCGGGGTCAGGAGAGACTGGCCAAGGACGAGCTAGGCTTAAGGGCGAATTGTGGGGGAAAAGGGAGGAGACTAAGGCATGTTGACGGGTAACAACAAGTAGTCACCCTCCGCCCGTCAAAGATATCCCTACAAGAAGTCCATGAAGAGAGACGGCGTAAGGGAAAGCTTGGTAAAAAAAGCGCCAACAAAAGTCCCCAAGTAAAATGGCTGACAGGTGCTATCGCCTGAACAATCGCGTGCAGGCGAACGGAAGAGAAAATGGCGACGGGGGGACAAGATCATCCGCAGCTCGATCACCGACAGGAACGGGAAAAAAAAGGTGCACGGCATGGACAAATAGTCAGGACGCGGAAATTGCCACGCCGGGCGAAGCATAGCAGGGCTAAGGAGGAAACGTTTCCGAAGAGAAAAACGTTTTAGAAGCGTAACGAGATCCTGGGAACTGCAAGACCTTTCGGATACATCACGACCGTGCATGGCAGGGGGGTGAAAGAAGGGGAGGACCATGACGAGATCTTCGAGCAAAGTACGAGGCAAAGAAGCCAAAACACGCGCCTGAGTTGGCATCTTTCATAACGTTCGCGAAACGAGACCAGTCGCCGAGGAAAGATAATAAGAGCGGCACTTGGAGAGTTGTGGGTGGCGGCCCAAAAACGAATTCAATGCGCTTATAAAGGCCGCGGCGGGAGAATTGTCGAGGATGATTCAGACAGGAACGGGCGGCTGGGAAGCGGGATGGGACGTTGAAGACGTGTGAAAGAGCCGGACAAAAAAAAAAATCGAAATGGTAAAACACGCCATATCGATTCCTGGCAAGAGTAGACTCAACAAACACAATGGGGTGGAAGGGTAAGAGCAAACAGCAAGAGGAGGATGGGACAGACAAAGTGGGTTATGTGGAAAGAGTCAACGTCAAACGCAATTATCGAGAACACCCAACGAATAAGTACACTCATCGAAAAAATAGGTCCCGGTGACTAAACGTACAAAGTGAAGCTCCTTCATGGCGCAATACACAACAAAAAAGGTGATCGTGAGGGAGCGGGGGTCGAGGAGGAGGAAAAAACCGCGGCCGAGGTACCGACGGACTCTGAATCTTAGAAAAAAAGACGGCAGAGATGCTGGTCGGAGCGCTCGCAGAAAGATATCCAGGTCGATACCGGAGAAAAAAACAGGCAAAAAGGAGGAGTATGAGGAAGCGAAAGAACAATCTCTCACAAAAGGGACGAGGCTGGGAAAATCACCGGCAGGATTCAAAACATTTCCCGACGTAGTCCGGAGATGAAAGAAGGAGAAAACATGCGGCAGATGAAAATAACAAAAAGGGCATCCGCAAGGAACTGCCCTGTCCTTCTTTCTTCACAATGTCCACGTGATTGAAGCAGCAAACGGAGGGGTCCCAATTCAGAAAGCAGCATAGGGAGGAAAACTGAAAAGAGGGGGAAGGACTGTAAACGTCGAGAGCCAAGTCAGACATGGCTATCGGGGGTCGAAGGGAAAGGGCCGCTCATAGAAAAGCGCGGACAGAAGAAGATCATTCCGATACGACCGTCTCCAGAAGTAGACGGATCGAGGGAGGCAAAAAAAAGGAGGTGAAGCGGTCCTTAACTAAAAACAAGCCCACTGGCCTCCATGCGAGGAAATGAAAGACATCGCCAGAAGGAGCGTCACAGGACAGGGGACTGGATAACCAGACGAACCGCCGAGACCGAAAAAAAAACTGCGGGCTCGTTCTGGCGTCAAAAGCGAGAGGGGTTATACGACTGAAGAGGCCGGGGCAACGTGCAAGTCATTCCCGCAAGCGCTCGGTAGGCGATCAGCAACTCGGCTAAGGGAAAAGAAAAAAAAGGAACGCCAATAAACAAATCATCGACGGAAAGCAAACGATAAACACATTAAGTCGAAGAAAATCGAAAAAAGGGCCGAAGACGTTGAACCGTACCGACGGAGAAAAGGAGAGAACTCATCAACCCGCGGGCGATAAGGGGAAAGGTATGGGAGTAGAAAAGGCATCCCGACGGAAGAGCTAAAATCGGAAGACGGGAAGAAGCGGGGGCCAGACTAACAGGGGGCGGGAGGTGAAAAGACGTCAACTGCTCGGGGGACATTAGAAGAAAAGCGGAATTGCAGCTCGCATTAAAAAGCAATCTAAGCGGTAGAAACAAGAAAAAAGAAAAGTCAGAGGTGAAAACCGCGTGGCCCTGCGCGCACACAACTAAAAGGGACGACTACAAGGACGTGGGAGAGGAGAGAAGGAAAATTCGGTTCAATCGCCACGAGAGGCAAGCGACCTAGTTTTACTCGCCCAGCGCGCGAAGGGGGGACGGACGGGAACCATGGACACATTCGAATGAAAACAAATTTCACCCGCTGGAGATAACAGACACATACGGCATTCAACTACAGATCGTAGACGGAGTTTCTAGAGATGACGAGCGCATGACGTTTTAGAGTTCTTCGCTGCACAAGAGAAATCCTATGAGAACAAAACGCGACACCCCCCGGCAAGGAAAGGGTCACTCGGCGATTTAAAACGAGCTGGCGCGGGGGAGGCGCTGGTTGAAAAGGGGAGACACGCCTAACGCTCGCTCGCCAATTGGGAAGGGCTAAAATCGAGATGCTAGTCAAAAGAAGGGGGGGTTAACAGTGTCGAAGAAAGAGATTAGTCTCGCTTTGAGCTACGGTAGGAAAGCGATGGGGGACGGTCCGGAGAGAAAGCGGTATTCTTCTGTATAGGAGAGCGCGAAGCCATCAACAGATCAAACGGTAAAATTCGGAGCCAGACTCGCCGGAAACAGAAACTGGGTTTTGAGCCAAGAGAATAAGAAAAAAAAGATCTCTATAAACAATGGGCGGGCGTGGTCGAAAAGAACAAGAGGAGTAGACAACAGGAGGGGCGAGGGCTTAGTCGATGGAGAGAGAGCGATCCCAGGACCTCGCAAAAAAAGGAAAGGCTGCCAGGGGGGGGGGAGGGGGAGAGCCGACCGGGAACGGCGACACAGAAAGAGAAAGTTGCTCACGAATGAAAGGGGTAGACACAGGCCGGCAGGCGTGAAGGAAGCAAAAGGGACGGACTAAGACAAAAGAAGGCGGCCCCACGATCAAAAAACAACCTAAAAGTCAACTAAACGGACGACCTCACACTTGAATAGCGGCGTCAGAGAACTAAATCCTAAACTGCGTCCCCAGTCAAAGAATAGGAGAAAAACGTGGGAGGACGTTGGAGCGGGATCTTCAAAGACGACTTGGCGGGGGGGAAGCGCTGGGAACTTTTTGGAAGCCCTGCGGAAACAAGTTGCGGACGGCTGTCATATGGACACTTCACGGGCAAATTGGGAAAAGACTCGCAGGAATATGGATATGCCGACGCATGGAAAGCCGAAGAACAGGAGAGTGTCAGAAGTCCATTTCTACGACCGATGAACATTGGAGGGAGGAAGAGAAGAAAAAATCCGGGTACAGAAGATGGCAAAGACGGAAAACGCATGAAGTCCTGAATTGTGGTGCAAGTTACACGTGCAGGCCGACTTGAAGCGTGAAATGCGTCGCCGGAGCAGGGTTCGAAAAAGGGAGATTCACAGGAAACGACCAGGGATGTGGAAGCGAAAGAGGAAAGAGGGGTGGGGCAAAACTCACTGTACAGAGCAACCGACCCAAGCAAAAAAGGGTTAACATGTAATACCCAAGTTTGGGGGGTGAATTGGTTGGTGGAAAGAGTCCGTACCTTAAAAGGGTGGGGAACGCGAGCAAAGATCAACACCCTGGGAAAGGCGCTAAAGACTTCTCAGGCCGCGCTCATAAGCGCCACGAGCGGGAAAGAAAAAGGAAAATTAGCGACCGCAAAATAATCCCACACAAAACGAAGAGGGCCCCTAATAATTGCGCGGGCCACGATGGGGAAAAAGGTAGGAAGTAGACGCGCCTAGTGAGTTTCCGCTCCTTGAAAAGTCATCTGTGTGCACGGGGGGGAAAGACCAAATTTCCATCATTGGTGAAAAAAGGGGCCTCAAAGGGAATCCACCGTTTGTTCAGGACTTCGGGAACTTCACGATGTTAGGACGGCAACAGACGTGGCAAAAAAGAAGGGAGTCAAAAAATCTAGACATCTGGTGGGGCTCACGGGCCAACAAGGGCGAATTCTTTAGAAAGCTAACTGTATTCTGCAAAAGGGGGCGTAAACGGACCGTCCCGAAAAGGTGAGCGACAGGGGGGGAGTCGATACGAGGGGGGGGCCTCAGCAAAAAAGATAGACAAGAAGGTGCAAAACTCTACTAACAAAAGGGGAGCAAGCTAGTGGCAACGCGTCGGTCTAGAAAGGAATCTCAGAAGGGAGGGCCAGGGGATAGAACTGTCGAAATTGGCAAATACCGTGAGACTTCTTTGGAACGGATACAAGTAGCGAAAAAGACTTCGCCCTTGGTGAATGGTCAAGAGAAAACAGCTGTAGAAGAAAAGGGGAGAAGGAGGCGCCAATCGGTTGCCGAATCGGTGAAGGAGGGCCTGAGACAAAGAGGGACGTCCACTGGTTGGAGAAAACCGCCACTGTTCCCAAAAAGAAGCGATGACCCTGGGGTCGGTAAAAAGTGTAACTGAAACAGAGGAAGGGTATCAGAAGGGGAATCACTGGCATGAACCTAGAAAAAGATTGTCCAATAAAAATCGAGGTCCAGGCTAAGTCCAGAGTAGTAAAATTGACTATCGGGGGCTTCAGCAGGGGTGTAGGACCGGGTAGGGAAACTCTCGGAGGAAAAACTGCGAAGAGTTGCAGCTTGTCCTTAATCTCGCGCAAATGGTTGGATTTGATAGGGAGGTTTCAAAAACCCACAAGAAGGTCTCATGAAAACAAAACAGGAGAAAACAGGGGGCATAAAAAGGGGAACGTTTTTCGCGAAGGGTGGAAGCGCGAACCAACTTGACCGTGCGTCGCTGAGACCAAAGCAAAAAGGTTGAGCGTCCGAGTACATCGAGCTGGTTAAAACACCGCCTGCAAAAAGGAGACCGCCTGAAACGATTTCAAGAGATCAAACGGGGGAAACCAAACCTAGAAAAGGCATCGAAATCATCAATATATGAATCGTCTGTAAGGGGTGGGGATCAAGGGGGGAAGGCGAAAAGAGGAAAGACGCCGTCGCAAGGACCTTCGAATAGACCAACGGTCGGATTAAGGGGGCGTCAAAAAAACCTCTGCAAGGGAGCTATGTGAATTCCGACAAAGTTTGAAGGAAGATAAGCAGGGGAAGCAACAAGGGTTGCCGGGGAACCACCAAAGGGAAAAACATCGTGGGGGGCACCGCGAAGTCAAGAAGCGCCGTCAAAAGAAAGAAACACGGGGACAGAAAAAGGGAAAGGGGCAAGTGGCGCTGTGTTACCCGACGAAAACTGGGAGCAAGGCGAGGAGGTCGGCGGGTACGTGAGAGCATTTGTGAGGGGGGAAATAGAGTGGCGACGCCGTCTTGAGCTGCTTTAAAGATTCAATCCTTACTGGACTAGGGGAAAGGAGAGGAGGCAACTTGAGGAAGGAGAGCGACCGTCACCGATCGGGGTACAGCGAACGCCCAGAGAAAAGAAGGTTCTTGCGTAATTTTTGGGGGACAAACGCGGTGATCGAAGAGCCGATCAGAGTACAATCCTCGAACGCCGTCGCTGACGGTAACTTTGGGACACCAACCGCATGAGCGAGAAAAATAAGCGACGGACAATTCAAACTGGGTTAAGTACACAAGGAAAAGCGGGGATCGCAATCGAAGCAGAGTGGTCGCTGTTGAAAAAAGAGCGACCAAGAATGAAACACAAAAAAGCAAAAATCTTGTGAGAAGGAAAGAAAACCGTCGATGAGATAGGACGGCACAAATAGAGAAATGCGGGGCTACTAAAAATGTGCCGAGCAGAAATGAGCAGTCAAAGGAGGAGGGGGAGGGGAGCGGGCCAAGTGGCGAGAGTAAGGAAAATGTAGAAACAGAAGCGGGGAACCCATCCGCCGAGAACGAAAGTCGAAGTTGACAACGCGCGAAGGTGACAGTCGGGCCGGTCGGAAGGGATTTACATAGACGTGAACCGTTGGCCGCGAAAAAGTGCCGAAAAAGACGAAAATAGGCAAGAGACAGGATAGCAATGCCGGAAGCGATCCTGTAGGCGCGTGGTTTGTATGTCATAAGGACCACGACAAATTCAACGAAATCGATGGAAGGCAAGAGGAGAGGAGAAGGTGTACAGTAAAAACCTCAGAAAAAAACAACACGCATCGCGTATGCCGAGGGTCACCAACCCTCAGCTTAGCTGACGGAGCACAGGGGGAGGATGACCCGGCTAGACCTTCGCGAATTGCAACGGAAAGGAAGGGGAATAGGACCGGTGTTGCGGAAAAAGGGAACAAGGTGGAGTGAAACGTACCTTTGAAAGAGTCGGAAGGGAAACACGCGAAAGAAAGGGACGCTTCAGCAATGGAAAGCTTGACGCCGGGGGAAGGTTAAATGTCACCACTTCTTCTGCAAAAACTAAAAGGGACTATTACTATAATCCTCACGGATGATGCTTCGTACGCAGAAGAGAGTCCTCACAAACACTTTCCATACGAAAGAGTTTGATGCAGGTCGATCCGCGAATCACAGGACCTGAAGGGCTCCTCTACGAGAGCGGAGAACGGATAGCGCTTGACGGAAGATCTTGATCGTGTGGGGGGGAGGGGACCGGAAAAGTGGTAGTAGCCCCAAGAAGCAAAAAAAAGGAAGCACGAAAAAAACGAAGAGTGACGTAATTCCTGAGGACAAGGAGGAGGACGCGGCAGATGTAGGCGGGCGAAAATCGCAAAAGGGACAGAAAGAACGAAGCCCGCAGTCCTTTGGGAGCGAGGGCAAGGTTGTGCAAGAAGAGACCTTGAACCATGCCGGCGGGGAGATCAGGTCGAGTCTGAGGGCGGAGTATCAGGAAATGAGGGAGGGTGATAGCACTTCAACCTACGAATCACATAGAAAAGGAAGGGAAGGGATTAATGAAAAAGTTGGAGAGTCGTAGCGGGGCGGAGAGCGAGAGCAGCGAGAAAGAGGGCTGCATCGAAAGTGGTCGCCCAAAGAAAGGGGGAAAGCAGCGGCTCATAAGGAAGACAAAAGATCTAGGGGAGCGATGCTAGTCGAGGTACCACGGCAACGCAGAGAATCACCGGGACTTCCAAGAAAAGGTGAAGGATCTGCGCAACGAAAAAAACATGTAGAGCGTATCTAACCAAAGATGAATCTGAGCATCATCTCGACAAAGAGTGCGGAAAAACGTCCGAAAATGAACAGGTTTGGAAAAGCGAAGGAGAGGGGAGAGAAAGAGGGCAAATGCAATCAAAACTGGGCATACATCAGCAAAATTGGGCCAGGACTTTTGTGAAACGCCGAGGCCAGACGAAATAGATTCGCGCAGAAAGAAAAGAAGAAAGAGCGACGTCACGGGAAACAGAAGATCTTTTTCGGGCGACGGCCGATTCGGGCCGAAAACACGACCAGACTTAGAAGGAAGTTTGTGTATGTGCAGCAAAACGGCAATCGAGGGGAAGGAAATACGTAGAACCACGGAAGAGGAGGCCGGGAAAGGTGTCCTAGGGGGGGACATTCGTATGGCGGGAAAATAGAAGACGGTTCCTTTTAAGATACGACCAAGGAAAACACGACTAAATGTCAGCGAGAGAGTGATGGCGTTTAC